>Ga0163144_10028437_pt1 | contig 10783 bp, 6 predicted proteins | sample OliLak19BULKMAT1_FD_123175 | JGI IMG/M metagenome (GOLD analysis project Ga0163144, IMG submission 123175) | Freshwater microbial mat bacterial communities from Lake Vanda, McMurdo Dry Valleys, Antarctica - Oligotrophic Lake LV.19.BULKMAT1 | ecosystem: Environmental > Aquatic > Freshwater > Lake... | reverse complement strand
GCTCGCGCTCGTCGCCGACGAGCTCCGATTGCACCCGCTTGAGGTCGCCGCGGAGGAAGTCGAGCAAGTTGTTTTTGGCGGCGAATTCCTGCTTGGCTGCGCCATTGGCCACGCTGCCGAATAGGGTCGCGTAAGCCTGGTCGGGTTTGCACATCGTCGGCAAGGGGCGATTGGCTTCGAGTGCCGAGATGTTGTAGATGACGTTGCTATCGAGCCGCTTCGACATCCCGAGGCCGATGTGAGGAAAGATCCCCGGCAGCGCCTTGGCAAGCGCTCCGTCGATCGTCTCGGCCTCGACTGCCATGCTCTCGCCCCCGGCGCCGCGACCGGCGCCGAAGGCTCCCAGCGCCTGGAAGTTATTGGAGTGCCCGCCGCCGCAGACGCGGCCCGACAGCCCCTGCACGACCGTGACGCGGTCTTTCCAGGGCTTCAGAGGCTCAAGCGAGAAGGGAAGATCCTTGTCGGCCAGTGGAATATCGAGCAACTTGTCCGGCCCGCCAGGGCCATAGTTGCGAGGCTTGCGTTCGACCCCGACCGGCGAAAGCTGCTCTGGCCGCACGCCGTTGCTCTCCACGACAAAGACGAATCGCTTAGGCATTGCCGCCGCGCCTGCCGCTTGAGCCGCGAGTTGCGACAAGATCGGCGCGAGCACCACACTACCGGCCCCGAGCGAAATTCCCCTGAGCACATCGCGACGATGGATGGCCATGACTTAACTCCAATTGTGACAAAGTTCGGTTAGTCAATTTGATCAACATTAAGGAACAGCCTTCGCGTTCGGCCCCACGGTCGGTCCGCCGCTCGCGACTCGGTAGATAAAGGACTCACTCGTCAGCAAGGCCGCAATCAGGGCTTTCATGCTGCCGCCGCTGGCCCGGTAGGCTTTGTGAACGCCTTGCAGCGAGGCCGCATCGCCGGGTGTTTCGTTGCGGCCCAGGAAGTAGCGAAAAGCGTGGCGCACGAAGACCTGCTCCACGCGTTCCGAGGATGCGAGTTTGTGCATCATGGGGACGGCGTCGGCGATCTCACCCTCCAGCTTCGCGTCGCTGGCGTGCGCAATGCGTCCGGTCGTGTCGAGGGCCGCGCCGCGAGTCACTGGACCAAGCGGCTTGTTTTTCTTGTCCACGTTCAGCGCCGTGGCCCCCGGGTCGAGGACCAATTCAGCCGAGCGGAATCGCCCAAAGTGATCGTACCGCTCAAACGGCAAACCGACGTCGTTCATCAGTCGGTGACACTGCCAGCAGTAGTCCTGCTTCGTGACGCTCATCCGCTCGCGGAGTGTTTTCTCCGGTGCGATCGGCAGTTGCGCATCGACCGTGATCGGAATGTCGGGCACGACGCCGCCAAGCAGTCGCTCGCGAACCCACTTACCGCGGTGAATGGCGTGGTTGTCGGTACTCGTCGAATGGGCGACCAGCCAACTCGGCTGCGTGAGAATGCCTGCTCGTTCGCTCGCCGGCAACTCGACGGGTTGCACGTCTGGAAAATCAGTCAACCCATAAGCCTCGTAGACGCTTCGTCCGACCTTCGGCGGCTTCTTGGTGGCAAACTTCTCGGGTTCCTTGGCCTTCTGATCCGCGAACTTGGCCAGCTCCTCGGCCCGCCTCTTCTTCATATCCGTGGCGGACTTGTAGGCCACGAAGCTCTTATTCGTCGTGAGTAGCTCACGCAGTACTTCGCGGTCCTGTTCGAGAAGGAACAGAACGAGCCGGTCAGTATCCTCGACGAGGATTCGCGCTTCGTGCTCAGGGTTGTCTTTGTCCTCCTTGAAAACCTCGGTCGCCTTGTCATAGCCGAAGTACTCGCGGAAGAATCGCAGTATCCGTGGCTTCTCGATCTTGGCGTCATCGAGGAGCCGCTGGACTTGCTTGCGCACCCCTTCATCCGTGTCGAGCTCACCGGTCGCGGCGGCCGCGAGCAAGATGGAATCCGGACGCCGGTCGGTTAGGCCGTAGGCTACAGCAAACGCAATCTCGCGCGGGGCCAGTCGGATTCGACCCGCCGCGTCGGGAACGCCACCACCCAGTTCCAGACGAAACACGGCTTCGGGGATAAGCAGCACGGCCGCCAACGTATAGTTGGCACCCGTCACTCGCCCGGCATCTTTCACGTTCCGCGCATAGAATTCCGCGAATCGCTTCAGTTCCTCGCCCGACGGCTCGCGCCGCAATGCCAGTTGGAACATGAGCTTAATTGCCGCGTCGATTTCGGCGTCCGTGGGCGGATTGGCATTGTCGAGCAAGCGAAGAAACTGTTTTTGAGTGCCTTGCTGCGCCGCTTTGATGACGCCGCCTTCCATCTTGTGGGCCGTCAATCTCCGCTCCACGATCAGCAGCGCGTTGCGTATGAGTTGTGCGGTAGTCGGTTCATCGAGCTTCGGCGCGCCCATGTCCTTGAAGGTGTATCTACCTTCCGGCGAGAAGGGCTGTCCAATGTCCGAAACGTCCTTGGCCAATTCGCGCGAGACGGCCGAATAGATCTCCGGGCTGAGCCGCCGCACGCCGGCAACCACCTCGAAGCGGCCGTTTTGCTGTGGATCAAACAGCATATGATGCGGAATCTTGTTGCCGTTGTTATAGGCTTCGCGACGGGAAAGATGCTTTCCCGAACGCTTCATCTCCGCCGAAATCCAGCCGGTGAGTGTTTTTAATTCTTCATCCGAAAGCGGAGTTCCCTCTTTAGGCGGCATTTCCCTCGCGACTATCTTCTCGACGACCATCGCCCAGCGAGCCGCACTGGTGCTGCTCTTCATGTCGGGATCGAGCGCAAGCAGATTCAGCTTTCCTTCCGCAACTTTCGCGCCGTGGCACTTTCCGCAGCTTTTCAGCACGAGTGGCTTAAAAGTGCGATCGTATTCCAAACGACTCTGGTCGGCCGATGTGAATTTCAGCTCCTCTCCGAAAGCGCCATCGGCGCAGATGAGAGTTCCGAGTGCCGTAACCGCCATGAGCCAGCTAGATTTGTGAAACATCTTCTTACTCCGACATCGATGGCCACAGGCATTGCCAGATCTTCACACACTCATCTCGGCCCACCGTCACGAGCGACGATCCATCTGCCGAAATATCGAGGGCCGAAACTCTCGGGTCCCCTGTTTCCAAAACCATCAGCTCCTCGCCGGTCCGAGAATTCCAAGCCCGCACCAATCCGTCTTCCATGCCCGCGAGCAACCGCCGACCGTCGGGCGAAAAACGAAGGAAGGCGACTCGCGCTCCATTGGCGGGCCACAGCAATCGGCCGGATGCCGAGGCGCCTGCCGTCCCAGGAGCCCGCCGATCCAGCAAAATCAGACCTTGGGTATTGGTAAACGCGGCGACGAAATGACCATCGTCGGAGATTGCCAGAGGCCAGGCCGTGCTCCTCACCTTCAATTGCTGGAGCGACTCACCAGAGACGATGTCGAGAATATCGATTTGCCCGTCCCATCGGCCAAGTGCGACGTAACCTGAAGTCGGCTTGCCGGTGGGATCGACTCTTGGAGACTTCGCCGTGCTTCCAACGGCAACACTCCAGGCCTTGATCGGAACTGTCTTTCGAAGCGAGACTTCACCGCTCTCGCCAACCGTCCAAATGGCGACTTTGCCGCCATCCGAATTGACGATCTGCACGAAGGTTCGCCCATCCGGAGCGACTACTCCTGCCCGGATATGCTCGGTCGTCAACTTAATCGGCTTTCCTTCACTTCCCTGCCGCCTTACCCAGAGGCCGGTTCCCCCAGGACTCAGTCCAACGATCGCTTGATCGTCGCCCGTAAATGCCAATTGGTTCATGAGCGGAGGCTTGGCGAGGGGGTGGGAACCCTGCCAAGCGCCAGTGGCGATATCCCATACTTGGGGACCACGGTTATTGCTTGCGGCTACCAACCCGCCGCCGTGCGAAATGCAAACGATTTTGCCAGCTCGCAGGAGCGTGTGCCGCAAATCGCAAGTTGCCTGCGAAAGCTGCCTGGCGACCAGCGTCGGCCGCGGCTCGGTTGATTCATCATTTGCCACGGCAACAGCGAATTGCCCCTCGGCAACCTCTACCGACTGACCATCGGCTTGCCGCTCGAAATCGACCTTGCCGTCGTTCGTCTCGACGCGCGATGAAGTCAGATCGCTATATAATCGGAATCGCGTACCACGAACCGTCAAGCGCGCATGATCGGTCGTGACGACCATCGGATTCTCGTGAGGCTGCGGGGAGACATCCATCTGGATGCCCCCTCGCTCCAAATGCAAACGCGGAGCATTCTCAGTTTCGGCCCTCGAGAATAGGACCACCGAGTCGGTGTCGACCGTCACGTGACTGCCGTCAGTCAACACAAGTCCCGCCGCGCCCTCTTCAGGATCGACAACGACCGCATCGCCGCGGGTAATTTGCAAGCCGGAAGCGGCCTGCGAGAAACCGCCTGTGGAATTCCGGATTTGGACTTTGCCAGAGATGGATTGCAGCGTGGCAACATTCTTCCCTGCCGGCAATGGACGGGTCGGATTGAAATAGAAGAACCCGAACGCCAGCAGGATCGCAATCACACTGGTAACTCCAATGGCGCGCCCGGTTGTCGAATAAGTTGGCGGCGGAGCGGCCGGTTCAATCATCGGCGTACTCTCGTTACCAGCGACCGGCTCGCATTCCACCGCTGCCAGATCAGACCCGCGGGATTCGCGCAGAACATCTTCGATCAGGGCGTGTTGGTTGACGCACTCCCAATACTGCGTGCGCGCCGATGGTGAGGAGGCCAGCAGTTCACGGAGCTCGGTAGTCTCCGAGTCGGAAAGTCCCCCATCGAGGAAGCGCTGAATCAAGTCGAATGTACGATCGTCATTCATGTTGCACCTCCGAGCCGGAGGTTAAGCCGGGTGCAGTCTTGCAGAAATTTGCGGGCGCGAGAGAGCGCGACATTGACGGCATTCACCGTCCAGGCTAGCCGCTCGGCGATCGACGCCGGGGAAAGCGGCTGCTCGGCATATCGCAGTTCCAGGATTTGCCTCGCTCTCGGCGCGAGTTGCTCAATGCAGTTTGCTAGAGCCACTCGCCGCGCTTCCCACAGGTCTTGCGTGCCTTCGGCCGCCGACGCCATCACCTCGACCAAACCTTCATCGAAAAGCTGCGGTCGCAAGCCGGCAACCCGGAAGTGCTCCAACACCTTGTGGCGAGAGATACCGCGGACCCACGGCAAGAACTCGCGGCTGCTGTCAAAGTCCGCTGCCCGTCTCGTCACGGTTACGAAGACTTCCTGAAACACATCCTCCGCGGCGGCTCGATCAGGAAGCAATCCGAAAATGAAACCGCGCAGGGGTGCTGCGTTCTGCAAAAAGAGCTTCTGTACCAGCTGTTCGGGATTACTGGGCGATTTCATACTCCCTATTGAGCGCGGGAGCGGAAAACTTAGCAATCCGAACAGACAGGGCCCGCAGCAATTCGTTGCAAGTCCCGGCTGCGCAAGAACTTAAGATTTGGAAGAATAAGGTGGCGGAATCTGGAGCATCGGTCTCCTCGCCTTGTCCGGTTCCACGATCGCCGACAACTTCGCCAAGGCGAGGGGCGCGGCATCTTCGTTGTCGGCGGGACGATGACCATGTCGAGCGGCAATAAAGGCGTCAACGTTTGCACGACAGTGTACGACACCTATCTCCGCGAGGTCACGGCTTGTGGCCCGTCATCCACTCGATCTCGCGCTTGGCGTCCTCCGCCAGGTTACCCGTCTGATCGAACGTGAGGTACTTGCGGAGACTTTCCACGCCTGCCTGGTTCTGACCCAATGAGAGCAAGACCTTACCTAGCCCGTAGTGAGCGCGACCGTGATTGGGGTTGATTCGCTGATAGATCCATTCGATCCGGACGTAGTGCCTGTCCGTATCGTCCGCTCCCCATAGACTGATCGTGTAGCTGAATTTCTGTTGCGGAAGAGCGAAAGACGAGGTTGCCTTTGCTATCGCGGCTGTCGGAAGTCTTCCCGGGGCTGCCGGGCCGCGAGCCAAGTTCTGCGCGATTGTAGACGTGGAGTCGGGCACTGCTTATCCATAAGAAATGCGAGGTGTCGTCTTCTGCATGCACATCAGGACGTGCTCCTTTCGTCACTTGAAGACGCACGGGAAATCCCGTTTTCATATTGAAGGTTTCAGGGGGGAAGGTGAAATGAACGGAGTTCGCGCGCTGGTAGCGGTCGGTGAAAATCGCGACTCCTTTTGCCGCATCAATTTGCCACTGCTTGGGTACCGGCTTCGGAAACGCAGCAACATGGGAGTAAGCTCGCGTTTTAATCAGCTTGAAGTGATCTTGTTCCTGCGCGCCGGCGGATACGCTGAAGAGTCCCGGCCGAGATTTCGGCCGCCGTTCATCGCCTGAAACGGCCTGTCTTGGCCGCCGCGGGGGTCGCGCCCCGAAGCGCCGGCTTGGATCCGCCTACTTCGATGGACCTTTCCAGCGATTCGCCCGAATTTGCAGCAGGCGCGGGCCTTCCTTCCGCCGAACCGCTCGGCTCCATCCGCGAATACCGGCTCCTCGCCAAGCTGGGCGAAGGAGGGATGGGCAGCGTCTATAAAGCTGAGCACACCAAGCTCAAGCGGATCGTGGCGCTCAAGGTGTTGCTCACCGGCCGCGTTGGTGTGCCGGAAATGATCGCCCGCTTCGAGCGCGAGATGCAAGCGGTCGGCACGCTCGATCATCCGAATATCGTGCGGGCCTTCGACGCCAGCGAGCATAACGGTCGGCAATACCTGGTGATGGAGTTTGTGCATGGATGCGACGTTGGGACAATCCGTCCCGCTACACCATATTGCCCATTCCGTATAAACCGCATGTGAGAGCTTCGTGTTCCCATATTTTTTATTGATTTCCAGTAAGTGCGTTGACCTCTTCAGAAATCACCGGTAGCATCGGCCTCAAGCTAAATGGGATTCTGCTAACCCAATGGACCGGGTTGGCCCGGCTCTCACCTCCGGGGTCGCCAAGAACCAGGGTTCCCCTTAGCCCATGCGCTCCGAGCGAAATGCTCGACCAACTCAGAAAGCCTTACACACTCTTTGGCTTCCCCTCCCTCATCCTTTTCCACAGTTTTCCGCCCGGGCACGAACTGCGCACGTGGGCCGCGATAGGTGATAGCGGCTGGGCACATACTGCGCTTTCGATTTCGGCGGAACGACACAATGGGCTGTTACGGCTGCACGCCCGGAAACGGGAACGCGCGCAGCCACCGGTCTTGGAGCTGCACGCAATGTCGATCCACACCTCTCCCCGACGAACTTCTGGTCTTCAACTCCGAGCGCGGCGAAATCACCTTCGCACGAAACGGCTCCTCAGCGAGCGGCTAGAGGAGCGCGCCGTGCTTGCGACCATCAGCGACGGCGGCACCTCAACGCTGACGATTTCATTGGACGCCAATGAAGATCTGACGATCACCTCGTCGGGCACTGCCTACACCTTCGGCAGCGACATGACATTCACCGACGGTGGAGTCGCCGACGCGGGAGACTTCTCGGCTTTTGGCGGCTCGAACCTGACGCTCAACGACATGGCGCAATACAGCGCCGTCAGCATCGTTGACGGTGGCTCCAATACGACGGTCACGTTCAATAGCAGCAGCGGGGTCTATAGCGATGATTTTACGGTCACTCTCGACGCCGCCGCGGCCGGAGCGATCACTTTCAATGGAGCGACTTCATTTGCCGGACCGAGGACTCTCACCTTATTTACGAAGAACTCGATCCTCGACAATTTCTCGGGCACGCAGCTCGTCGTCGCCAATCTTGTAATGACCGCGACTGGCAGCATCGGCACAAGCCTCGACCCTTTCGAAATCGACACCAACTCGGTCGCCGCCACCTCGATCACCTCGGTCGTTAACCTTGCTGAGGCCAATACCACGAACATCGCCGCCGACGGCATCAATGCGGGCAATAATTCCGTCATCCTCTCGAGCGGAACGTTTAAGGCGACCGACGGATCTTCCTTCCCGCTATCGACCGACCTCACCCTCGGCCCATCGAGCGCCGCGACCTTCGACATGGGGGGATTCGCCCCGGCAATCGATTCGCTCAACTCCGGCGGGTCAGACGATCGGATCACGACCACCGGTGGCTTCCATATCACACTCGTCGTCGGCTTCAACAACGGCTCCGGCGTCTACGGCGGCGTCATCGATAACGGCTCGGCGAGCGTCGTCCATTTCCAGAAAAATGGAACAGGAGTTCAGACCCTCACGGGCGCGAACACCTACCTAGGCCAGACCAACGTCAATGACGGCGAGTTGCGGATCAATGGCTCCACGTCTACTGACAGCGCCGTCACCGCCCAAGTCACCGGAACGGTCGCCGGCACCGGAACAATTCAAAACATCCTCAGCGCAACCTCCGGCGGCACGATCGCGCCGGGCAGCGGCGGCGTGGGAACCTTGACCGTCAATCGCCCCGGACTCCAAGCGCTAAGCATGGCTGGCGGCAGCAATTTCAATATCGAAATCGGCGGCTCCACGAGCTACGACAAGCTCGTTGCCAATGGCGCCGTCTCCCTTGGCTCAATCGGTACCGGCACCCGCGCGGCTCTTAATCTCTCGTCGCTCGGCGGCTATATCCCGACGGCCGGCGGCTATATCCCGACGGCCGGCGATCAATACATGATCATCGAAAACGATAGCACCGACGCCGTCAACGAAAGGTTCGTCGCCGGCACCGGCAGCTCGCTCGCCTCTGGAACGATTCTCAACGAAGGGACCGTACTTTCCACGAACTTCCTTGGCTCCGGCCTGCCAGCCATCCTCACCTATCAAGGCGGAACGGGAAACGATGTGGTGATTCTGATCGGCAATACGATGGTCGGCCTCAGCGGCGGCAGCGTCTCGATCAACGACGTGATTCCTGGCGCCGGGAAAAACGACCAGCTCACTCTGCGCCAGGTGAATGTCGCCGGCACCGACTATCTCGAACTCCACGACCCCTTGAATTACCCCACCGGCACTGGGCTGATCAAGATTGACGCCCACACGGTTCGAGTTCCGCTGGCCAGCATCACCGGAAGCATCACCATCAATACCCTTGGCGGTGATGATCGCGTGGTGATCGACGCTTCAAGCGGCTTCACGAAGAATGTCGCCGTCAATGGCGGCACCAATAACGACGCGCTCAAGGTGATCGGCAGCATCACCACGACGACTGCCATTTACACCCCCAGCGCCGTCACCACTGGCAACGGCGTCGTTCTCCTCAATGGCGCGGCAAGCGTCACGTTTACCGGGCTCGAGCCGGTCGATATCACCGGCATGCTCACGGCGACGGTCGCTTCCCCAGCGAATGGGGCGAATGCCCTCATGCTCGCCCCGGGCTTCGACGACGCGACCGGAACAAGTCCGGCGATCGTCGTCTCGGGAAACACGGGTGGCGGGCCGACCAACATCGAAACCGCGCATCTCTTCGGCAATGCATCGGTCGTGATCAACACCAGCGCGACGACGGGCCTGGGCTCGAATACTATCACGGTCTCCGGCGCACTGACCAATGCTCACGGCAATACCAATCTCACACTCAAAACCAACGCGAATGGCAGTGTGACGGTGAACGCCGCAGCGACCATCGGCGGAACTCTCCATGTCGATTCGCCGCTCGTGAATCTCAACGCCAACCTCACCGCCGCTGCGATCACCGGCACAGCGACCACCGTCCATGTCGACAACGGGCCCAGCGCGCAGATTCAGGACGGCGTCGATGTCGCGGCCAGCGGCGGCACGGTGAATGTTCACGCCGGATCGTACGCTGGAAATGTCGATGCGACGTCGAAGTCGGTTGTTCTTTCGCCCGGCGCAAGTCTGGCTCAAGTGACCATCGGTGGTGATCTCAGCCTCGACTCCAACGATACGCTGGCGATCCAAGTCGACGGCATTTCACCCGGCAACTACGATCAACTCATCGTCAATGGCTCGGTCAGCTTGAACAATGCCACTCTGAATGCGACCGGTACGGTTACTGCCACCAGTGGCACGGCGATCATCATCGAGAGAGACGGCAGCGAGCCCGTGTCGGGCATCTTCAATGGCTTGCCGGAAGGTTCTTCCCTCCAGATCGATGGCGTTGAGTTCATGATCTCCTATGTCGGCGGCACCGGCAACGATGTCACGCTGACAGTGAACACGCCTCCGACGGCCGACGCCGGTGGCCCCTATACGATCAACGAAGGGGACGGGCTGACCCTCGATGGCTCGGCTTCCACCGATGCGGAAACGCCGACGGGCCTCACCTATTTGTGGGACGTCGATGGCGACGGCGATTACGACGAGAATATCACGGGCGTTTCGCCTACGCTAACCTCGTCGCAAATGGCGGCCTTGGGACTCAACGACGGGCCGGACGGCCGCACCGTGACGGTGCTGGTCAGCGACGGAACCTATAGCGATACCGCGACGACGACGCTCACGATCGACAACGTGGCCCCGGTGATCCTCACTCTGGGTGCGACGTCGGTGAACGAGAACGGGACGGTGACGCTGAGCGGCACCTACAGCGACGCCGGCCCGCTCGATACGCACACTTTGACGATCGATTGGGGGGATGGTTTCCTGGAGACGGTGGTGGTGAGCGGCGGCTTTTATGACATCGCCCATCCCTATGTCACCCCGCCCGGCGGGACGAGCGACCACTACACGATCGGCGTGATTCTCACCGACGACGACTTGGACTTCGCCGTGGGCGAGACGACGGCGACCATCTTCAGCGGCGGTGCACCTACGAATCTCGTCCTGGACTTGAGCGAGGCCTCCATGGATGAGAACGGGATCGTCACGCTAAGCGGGACGTTCGACGACAGCGACGCT
>Ga0163144_10028436_pt1 | contig 10783 bp, 10 predicted proteins | sample OliLak19BULKMAT1_FD_123175 | JGI IMG/M metagenome (GOLD analysis project Ga0163144, IMG submission 123175) | Freshwater microbial mat bacterial communities from Lake Vanda, McMurdo Dry Valleys, Antarctica - Oligotrophic Lake LV.19.BULKMAT1 | ecosystem: Environmental > Aquatic > Freshwater >... | reverse complement strand
CGGGGCAGCGGACACACGCCGGCGTGGCCGAAGAAGGCTTTTTCGGTGACGACCGGGAACTCGTGCGCGCGGAGTTCCTCGTTGGAATGAAGTTCAGCAATGGTCATGCGCTGGGCGGGACTGGACGAAAATTGCGAATCGAATACATGGGCGGGATCTATAGCGGGCGGGCTCCGGTGAAGCGACAAATTACGGCGCGGCCACCAGGGTTTTTACGGATGGTTTGAGCAGGGAGTGCCGCGCTTGACGCTCCATTCTGGCTGGGAGTAGGTTACGCACACAGAACGACTTAAAAAACAAAACGGACAAAACAAAAGCCAACGACGGCCCTCCTATGAACAATTTCCTCATCCCACACGTTATCGAACAGACCGGACGCGGTGAACGCGGATACGACATCTACTCGCGCCTGCTGGTGGATCGCATCGTGTTCCTCGGCACGCCGGTGGATGACATGGTGGCGAACGTCATCATCGCCCAGCTGCTGTTTCTGCAGATGACAGACCCGAAGAAGGACGTGCATCTCTACATCAATTCGCCCGGCGGCAGCGTTTCGGCCGGCCTCGCGATTTATGACACGATGCAGTTCCTCACCTGCGAAGTGAACACCTACTGCATCGGCCAGGCGGCGAGCATGGGCGCGGTGCTCCTGTGCGGTGGAACGAAGGGCAAGCGCTTCTCCCTGCCGAACTCGAACATCATGATTCACCAGGTGCTCGGCGGCGCGGAAGGCCAGGCCAGCGACGTGGAGATCCGCGTCAAATATATGCTGAAGCTCAAGAGGCGCCTCAACGAAATCATCTCCAAGCACACGGGCCAGACTTACGAAGTGGTCGAGAAAGCCTGTGACCGCGACAACTTCATGTCGGCGGACGAAGCCAAGGCCTTTGGTCTCGTGGATGAAGTCGTGGCTTCCCGCAAGGAAGTTCCCGGCCTGCCCGAAAAATCTTCAATCACTCCCTAACCCCAAACGACCGACTCAGAAAGCGCACACTGAATATGGCCCGACCCACCAATCTAACCCTCTGCAGCTTCTGCGGGAAATCCCACTCAGAAGTCAAAAAACTGATCCAAGGACCGGGCGTTTATATCTGCGACAACTGCGTGCTCCTCTGCAAGAGCGTGCTCGAAAAAGAACTGGCTCCTGAGCCTAAGAAGTCGGTCAGCAACCACACGGTTCCCAAGCCGATGGAGATCAAGAAGCATCTCGATCAATACTGTGTCGGCCAGGAACACGCCAAGAAGACGCTCTCTGTGGCGGTGCATAACCACTACAAGCGCATCCTCAGCGAGCCGGCGGACAAGAAGCCGGATGAGTGGTCGAACTCCAAGGACGTCGAGCTGGAGAAGAGCAACATCCTGCTCATCGGCAACACCGGTTCCGGCAAAACCTTGCTGGCCCGTTCGCTGGCCCGCGTGCTCGACGTGCCCTTCGCCATCGCCGACGCCACCACGCTGACCGAGGCGGGTTACGTCGGTGAAGACGTGGAGAACATCGTCCTCCGCCTGCTACAGAATGCGGACTTCGACGTGAAACGGGCGCAGCGCGGCATCATCTACATCGACGAGATCGACAAGATCGCCCGCAAGACCGAGAACGTCTCACTCACCCGCGACGTTTCAGGTGAAGGCGTGCAACAGGCGCTGCTGAAGATCCTCGAAGGGACCGTCTGCAATGTTCCGCCGCAGGGCGGACGCAAGCATCCGCAGCAGGAGTACATCCGGGTCAACACCAGCGGCATCCTCTTCATCTGCGGCGGCGCGTTCGTCGGGCTGGAGAAGATTGTCCAACGACGCCTCGGTAATCGCGTCATGGGCTTCAATGCGGCCGAGAACTCCAAGAAGTTCTCCGACATTGAGCGTGATGAAATCCTCAAATACGTGGAGCCGGAAGACCTGATCACGTTCGGCTTCATCCCGGAATTCATCGGCCGCCTGCCGATGGTCACCGTGCTGGAGCAGCTCACCGAGTCGCAGCTCGTCTCGATTCTGACCGAGCCGAAGAACGCGCTGGCCAAGCAGTATGCCAAGCTCATGTCGATGGAAGGGGTGGAGCTGGAATTCACGCCGGACGCGCTCGAGGAGCTCGCTGCGCAGGCCATCAAGAAGGGCACAGGAGCCCGCGCGCTGCGCAGCATTCTGGAGAAGCTGATGCTCGACGTGATGTTCGATGTGCCGAGCAGCGACATCATCGCGTGCAAGGTCACGCGCCAAGTGGTGCGCGGCGAGAGCAAGCCCATCCTGCGCCGCAAGAACGACAAAGCGGCGGCATAAGCGGACTCGACGGCAAGAGACTTAACGAAACAGACCGTGATGCGTAATGCGTCATGGTCTGTTGCTTTGCGGGCAAAGGTTTCCGGGAAAATCAGCCTTGAACCGGCAGTCGGAATTGAGGAGGAAGTTGGAAACCACGGATCGACACGGACAAACACGGGGAATGAGACACGAATTTCACTAATCAGGACGAAGGCTGAAATCCGAGTTCGTGTCTTCCTCCCTCCCTCCTATCCGTGTGTATCTGTGTCCATCCGTGGTTGAACTGTTGCCTTTAGAATCAGTGGTGCCAGCAGCGATAGACGAAGGCGGGCGGCAGGTTGCGCCAGACGATGGGCGTGATCTCGATCTGGGAGAAGTGATCAAAGAGACGCTTGCGAAAGCGCAGGGAGGTCGGGAGCACCTGGGCGTGGACGTAGGCGAAGGTGGTGAACAGTCCGCCGGGCGCGAGCGAATCGACCACGGCGTCAAAGATTCGATTCTGCGTCGCCGGCATCATGTTGCCCCAAGCCAGACCGCTGATGATGCAATCCGCCTTCTGGCCATCATGCTGGTGCAAATGCTTCGGGAGACGTTCTGCGGAATCCGCATAGACATGGAGGGTTGGAAAACGTCGGCGCAGTTGCTGGACGTGCATCTGGTTCAACTCCACCGCGAAGAAGCGGCTGCGCTTGTTCATGCGGTCCAGAATGAGGCTCGTGAACGCGCCGGTGCCGGGCCCAAGTTCCACGACCATCTTGCGCGACGGCAAATCGCAGCCGTTGACGATCTTCTCAGACAGCGCAGGTGAGCTCGGCCAGAAGGAGCCGACCTTCAACGGCTCCCGCAGGAAGGCGTTGAAGAACTGCCAGCGGCCTGGCGCCGGCGCATCAGTCTTGCGGGAACGAGCAGATTCAGCGCGTTTAGGGGTTTCCTTCGCGGGGCGGGCTTGAGTCAGGACAGCGCTTCGGTTGCTCATATCAGTATATTTTTCGGCGGAACACGCTTTGACGGGTCAAAGCCGGGCTGGTCCAAACAGCCGCTCAGGTGTTACCGATCCAACCCCGGAAAGTAAAGCGATGGTTCTATGACGAAGACCCTTCATCCGGACGGCTTTCCTGAGTTGGTTCAGCTCATTGCTGGCTTGAGCTTCGCGATGAATTGACGATGCTCTTCGCGTGCGACTCATCAGAGATATTCATGCGGCCCGCCAACCCGGCGGCCGGCCCGTCATTTCCTTTGAGTTCTTCCCGCCGAAGACCGAGGACGGGGAGCGCGCGCTGTTTGAGAAGACGTTGCCGGCTTTGAAGGGGTTGAAGCCTGATTTCTGTTCCGTGACCTACGGCGCCGGTGGCAGCACCCGGGACAAGACGCTCGCCATCACGGAGAGAATTCAACGCGATCACGGACTGACCGCCATGGCGCACCTGACGTGCGTCAACGCCACCCAGGAACAGATTCAGGAAGTCGCGCTGGACGCGCAGCGCCGGGGCATTCGGAACATCCTTGCGCTGCGCGGCGATCCGCCGGGCGGCGCGGGTGAGTTCAAGAAGACGGAGGGAGGCTTTGAATACTCCTTCGAGCTGGTCAAGTTTCTCCGGGAGATTGGCGGGTTCTCCATTGGGACCGCTGGATTTCCAGAAGGCCACATCGCGTGCAAGGAAGGCCGGCAGGTGGACTGGCAACGGCTGAAAGCGAAGGTCGATTGCGGCGCGGACTTCGTCGTGACGCAGCTTTTTTTTGAGAACAAGGACTTCTTTGAGTTCAGAGATTACCTGGCGAAACTCGGCGTGAACGTCCCGATCTGTCCGGGCATCCTGCCCATTCTTAGCGCCGGTCAGATCAAGCGATTCACCGCGTTGTGCGGAGCGACGTTGCCGGCGGAACTCGTTTCCAAGCTGGACAGCTTTGGGGATGACGAAGCGGCGGCGACGGAATTCGGCATCGAATACGCGACGCGCCAGTGTCAGGAACTGCTCAAGGCCGGCGTGTCATCGTTCCACTTTTACACTTTGAACAAAACCCACTCCACGAGCCGCATCCTCCATAACCTCGGCTGGGCGTAGCTTGCTGGTGGAGTGGAGTGAACGTTCAGAAGTTGATTCCGCTCCCAACGGCTACGAAAGATTCACCGGATCAATGTCCACCGATAGTGTCACGTCGTCGGGCAGTTCCAGCGATTCGATCAACGCCGCGAGATGCCGGCTCAACGCGCTCATCTGGCGCGTGCGCAGCATGATTTGGTAGCGGTAGAACGACTCGGCGCGGGCCAGCGGCGCAGGCGCGGGACCGGCGATGACGAGATCGGCCGGCAAAGGGGAAAAGGAGACAGGGAGCGAAGGAGCAAGAATTCTTGCTTCTAACCCGAGCGAAAGTTCGTCATTCCCCTTTTCCCCTTTTTCCCGCTTCTCCTCCGCCTTCCCGCGCTTCTCCAGTTCCGCTCGCACATGCCCGGCCGAGAACTTCACCTTCTCCTCGTTGCGGCCTTTCAATACCAGCAGCGCAATGCGGCCGGCGGGCGGATACTTCAACTGGTCACGAAACGCAATCTCCTGATCGTAGAAGCCGATGAAGTCGTGACGGCGCGCGTATTGAATCGCCGGATGAAACGGCGTGAAGGCTTGCACGAACACTTCGCCCTCGACTTCGCCGCGTCCCGCGCGACCGGCTACCTGGGTGAGAAGCTGGAAGGTGCGTTCGCCAGCGCGAAAATCTGGGATGTGCAGGCTGAGGTCCGCGTAGATGATGCCGACGAGCGTGACGTTCGGGAAATGCAGTCCCTTCGCAATCATCTGCGTGCCGACGAGGATGTCGATCTTGCCCGTGCGGAAATCGCCGAGGATGCGGCGGAAGTCGTCCTTGCGCTTCAACACATCGGAGTCCATCCGCCTGATGCTCGCCTGTGGGAAGAGCTTCGTGAGCGTGTCCTCGACGCGCTCGGTGCCGAGACCGGAATAGCGGATGGCCGGATTCGAGCACTTCGGCTCAGGGCAGACTTTTGGGGCCTTGGCCTCGTGACCGCAGATGTGGCAGAGCAGCTTTTGCGCGGCGCGATGGTAGGTGAGCGAGACACTGCAGTTCGGGCACTCGGCGACGTAGCCGCACGACGGACATTGCAGCGACGTGGACCAGCCGCGCCGATTGAGGAAGAGGATGACCTGCTCCTTCTTTTCCAAGCGCTGCGTGATCGCTTCCTTGAGCTGCTGTGAGAAGATCTGCGCGCCCTTGTTCTTGCGGTTCTCCTGCCGCATATCGACGACGCGCACGATGGGCATCTTCTGATTGTCCACGCGCAGCTTCATTTCCAGCAGCGTGTATTTGCCACGGCTGGCGTTGTAGAAGCTCTCCATCGAAGGCGTGGCCGAGCCGAGCACGACGACCGCCCCTTCCATCTGGCCGCGCACGACTGCGACATCGCGCGCGTGGTAACGCGGCGATTCCTCCTGCTTGTAAGAATGCTCGTGTTCCTCATCCACGATGATGAGCCCGAGGGGATCGACCGGCGCAAAGATCGCCGAGCGTGCGCCGATCACGATACGGGCGCGGCCTTGACGAATCTTGTGCCATTCATCGTGACGCTCGCCCGTCGAGAGATGGCTGTGCAGCACGGCGACGAGCGTCTGAAGCTTTCCTGAGCTGAACCGCGCCTTGAAACGCTCGACGGTTTGCGGCGTGAGGGAAATTTCCGGCACGAGCACGATGGCACCCTTGCCCTGTTCGAGCGTGTGCGCGATGGCTTGGAGGTAAACCTCCGTCTTGCCGCTGCCCGTGACGCCGTGGAGGAGGAAGGCCGCCGAGGAGCGCGGGAGAAGAGGAGCCGAGGGGAGAGAAACCTTCGTCGGCCGTTCGCCCCCCTGCTCCTTTTCTCCTTGTCCCCTTTTCGCCGTCTCAGCATCCATCGCCGCGACAACTTTCGCCAACGCCGCCGTCTGCTCCGGGTTCATCAGGATCGGCTGCGTGGGCAGGATGTGCTCGTTCGCGTAAGGATCGCGCTCGGAGACTTGCGGGCTGATGGTGACGAGCCCCTTGTCCTCCAGCTTGCGTGCCGTTTCCGCCGTGGTGCCGGTGAGCCGGAGCAATTCCTGGAGCGGAAGCTCGCGCCATTCTTCGATGACGTTCCAGACATCTTCCTGGCGCTTGGTCAGCTTCGGCAATTCACCTGTTCGCGGCACGACGCGAACGAAGAGACGCTCGCGCCAGCCGGATTCTTCCTTGCGCACGGCGTCCGGCAAGACGCTCTTCAGCGCGATCTCGATGGGGCAGCAATAGTAGTCGCCGATCCATCGCGCGAGCTGGAGAACCTTCGGCGTTACCGCGCTCTGCTGGCCGATGACCTTGGTGATCGCGCGGAGGTTCGTGTGAGTCGATTCTTCGATGAGCGACGTGACCACGCCAAGCACCTGGCGCGGGCCAAAGGGCACCTTCACGCGGCTGCCGACCTCGATGCGCCCGGCCAGTTCCGGCGGGATGGCGTAATCGAAATCCTTGCGGAGAGCGATTTCGAGAGTGACGCGCGCGATCATCGTCAGTAAGTCTAGCCACGCATGTTTGGAGTCCAAGCTTTAGGTGAAGCAGACGCCCCGCAACTGAACTTTTTCAACCACGGATGGACGCAGATGAACACGGATAGGCTTGGCGAATCTGACACCACAGGCCGGTGTTTTGGAGTGCGCGGACTTGTCCGCGCTTTGCGCAGGCGGCCTGTTGCCGTCGAACGCAAGAGTGCGCTCTGTGCGTTCCTCAAGGCGCTGGACACGGCTCTGCCGGACCGACAGGTCGGCCCGACGGCCAAAGCGTTGACAGGTCAACGCACTCCAAATCTTCGGCATGATTGATCTCATCAGACGTCACAAGTGGTGGCTGTTCGGGATCATTTTCCTGGGCGGACTGGCGTCGTGGTTTGAAGGCTGGCGAAGTCATCACGAGCACAGTCAGGACACCGTGATTCTCGCCGCGAGCCGCAAGCACGGCGTCGATCCGGCGCTGGTGAAAGCGGTGGTCTGGCGCGAGAGCTGGTTCGATCCGAACTCGAAGGGCACGAGCGGCGAAGTGGGCTTGATGCAGATCATGAAGGACACGGCGAGCGACTGGGCGACCGCGCAGCGCGTCCCGATGTTCACGCATCATCAACTGTTCGATCCGGCGATGAACACGGACTGCGGCGCGTGGTATCTGCGCAAGCTGCTCATCCGTTATCGTGGGACGGACAACCCGGTGGTTTACGCACTGGCGGCTTACAACGCCGGACCGGGCCGCGTCACGAAGTGGAGCCAGGGCAGCGCCGTGACGAACAGCGCGGCGTTTCTTCAGCAGATGAATTTCCCCGGCACGAAGAAGTATGTGCTCACCGTCACGGAGCGTTACCAACATTACCGGAAAAGTTTTCCTTCCAGGCCCGTCTGACGGACGGCTGGTGATCCACTTCGGACCGGTGTAGCAGGACAGTGCTTCCAGCCTGTCCTGAAGGCCGACGGAGGTGGGAGTTTATCTCCATTGCTGAACCCCTGATTTCGCACTGAACCATAGGGAGATCGGGGGAGTTCGGAGACAGGCTGGAAGCACTGTCCTACAGGGGACAACGCCGCCTCTCGTCGCTCTTCTACAGCACCATTCCTGCTAATCCACGGTCACTGACTTCAGCCGCGTCTCCACTTCCGCCCGCAACTGTTCCCGTTCGTCTTCGGAAATCTCGCGCGGCACGTAGATGGGCGGTGTGAGATGCATCACGCACTTGGTGAACGGCAGCGGGATTTGAAAGCGGTCCCAGCTCTTCACCGTGATCTTCCAGGTGAGCTGATATGAAACTGGCAGGATGGGGCGGCCCGTGAGCTGGGCCAGCGCGATGACGCCTTCCTGCACGACGTAGCAAGGACCGCGCGGGCCGTCGGGCGTGATGGCGAGATCGTAGCCTTGCTCCGCCCAGCCGATGAGCTCCAGCAACGCCTGGCGTCCCCGGCGGCTGGTGGAACCGCGCACCGGCTGCACGTCGAAATGTTCGAGCACGCGCGCGAGGAGACCGCCGTCCTTGCTGGCGCTGACCATGGCGGCCAGCTTGCACGGACGTTGAATGTCGCGCAGAAAAATCCGGGGAACCTCCAGGCAAAGCGCGAGACGATTATGCCAGACGCAGAAGATCACCGGCTGCGATTTGTCCACGGAGAGCAGCCCGGATGTGTCCCGCCATTCATAACGGATCGTGGCGGAAACCACCCGGACCAGCAGATAAACGAGCGAGGCCGCGAGGCGTTGGGGCCACTTTGGCTTGTGCGGCACCACTACGCCGCTCTGCTGAGGTTTGGCTGGCTTGGGCATGGGGCTGGCCGTCGGCATCACGCGCCTTTTTTCAGGCTGGCGCGAACCATGTCCTCCACGCTGGCCTGCGGGCCGAGAACCGCCTGCGAGGCGCGGATGGCGTCGTGCGCCTCGGGCTGCTTGAAGCCGAGGGCCATCAACGCGAGCACGGCGTCGTTCAACTTTTGATTGTCGGCTGAGAGAGTGCGTTGCGCGCTGCTGGCCTCCCACGAACCGGCCGCGCCGATCTTGTCGCGCAGCTCGACGACGATGCGTTCTGCGGTCTTCTTGCCAATGCCGGAAATTTGCGAGAGCGCCTTCACGTCGCCGTTGGCCACTGCGCCTCGGAGCGCGACGGGGTTCATGCCGCTGAGAACATTTAGCGCGCTCTTGGGGCCGATGCCGCTGACGTTGTTGATGAGGAGCCGGAACAGATCGCGCTCGGCGGCGGTCATGAAGCCGTAGAGGACATGGGCGTCTTCGCGGATGGCGAGATGGGTGAGGATGTGAACTTCCGAGCCGGGAGCGGGCAGTTTGTCGAAGGAAGAAAGCGGAATGAGCACTTCATAGCCGACGCCATGAACCTCCACGGTGGCCAGCGTGGGCAGGGCTTCGACGAGTTTGCCGTGCAGGAACGTAATCATCGGCGCGGATTATCCACAGCCTCCATACGGACGCCACGGGAAAGCGTCGCCCCTCCCTCAGCCGCGCGCATTCGGCTTCCCGAAAAACGGCAAAGGATCGCAGATGTGTGCAAAGCATCAGCCGCAGCGGGTTGAATGAGAGCGTGCCTTCAGAAGTATTTCAGCGGGTTGGCGGGCGAAGCTGCGGCGGCTGGTCTTCGACACATCTGCGATCCAGGGCAGTCCGAATGCGCCATCAGTCACCGCCGCCGGAATCTCCCGCATGGGAGTCCCCCGACGAATGACTGTGCCCGCCACTGCCAGCGTCGCTGCTGCCACAGCCGCAGCCGCCGGAATGGTCGTTGCATTCGCCGCCGGGCTTGCGTTCAGGCTGAAGAGCGCGGCGGCTATCGCGGCGGCGACCACAAACCCGATGATCCCGATGAGGGTGCTGGTCATAGCTAAATTCTTTTGAGCGGCGTCAGGCTGAAACGTCCCGTCTCCTGCGCAAAGGTCAAGGCGAGCGCGAGGGCGTCCGCCGCGTCAGGAGCCGGCTGTTCCGCGAGGCGCAACATGCGCTGCACCATCTTGGCGACAGCGCTCTTCTGGGCCGCGCCATAGCCGACGACGGCCTGCTTCACTTTGCGCGGCGCGATCTCGAAAATTTCCAGCCCGGCTTCCGCCGCCGCCACCAGGCTGGCGCCGCGCGCCTCGCCCATGATGAGCGCGGTCTGGAGATTCTGCGCGAAGAACAATCCCTCCACGACGCACACGGTCGGCTGATGATGCCGGAGCACTTCGCGCAGCGATTGCGCGATGTTCAGCAGGCAACGGGAACGTTCCCACGCGGGCGGAGATTTGATGGTGCCTTGCGCGAGCACTTCGGGATGCGGTTTGGCGAGCCGGATGATGCCGTAGCCGGTGCCGCGCAGCGAGGGATCGATGCCCAGGATGGTCTGGTGGACGCTGGCTTTGGAGACGAGGGTTTCCTCCAGAACTTTCGTGGAAACGCGGCGCGTGCCGCTGACGCGATTTTGCAGCTGCTCAAATTGCTGTGGAGTGATGCCCATGCCGGATGCGAGTCCGGGCATCCTAGGTCTCAGCCGTGGTTAAGCAAGAAATCCGCGCCCGAGTCACGCTTCGAGCAACTGAATCTAACGGGAACCTCTGCGGCCGTTGTCGTCGCCGGAAGCACGGGAGGGACGTGAGCCGCCGTCGCCACTGGACCGTGAGGGAGCGGGCGTGGGAACTGGGCGTTGGACGGACGGAGCCGGACTCGGCGCACGATAGGACTCGGCCCGCGGCGCGGAGGAAGGCGACGACGGGCGCGGGCCGGGGTTGTAGGACGGCGCAAAGGGCGCGGAGCGTTGCACTGCAGCCGGAGGACTGTTGTAGGCCGGAGTGCGCGTGGGCGGGGGCTGGGACTGCGGTTGCGAGTAAACGCGTGCGGCTTCCTGACGGGGAGCGGGCGAAGGCATTCGCACGACGGTTGACGGCGCCGGCGCCGGCCTGGCGGAGGGAACCACGCGGGCTCCAACTTCTCTGCCCGGAGTGACGGTTGGTGCGGTCGGGCGGCCAACGCGCGGTGCTTCGACAGTTCGAACCATCGACGGTGT
>Ga0163144_10028435_pt1 | contig 10783 bp, 7 predicted proteins | sample OliLak19BULKMAT1_FD_123175 | JGI IMG/M metagenome (GOLD analysis project Ga0163144, IMG submission 123175) | Freshwater microbial mat bacterial communities from Lake Vanda, McMurdo Dry Valleys, Antarctica - Oligotrophic Lake LV.19.BULKMAT1 | ecosystem: Environmental > Aquatic > Freshwater > Lake... | reverse complement strand
GGAATGATGCGATGCAGCTCCTCGAGCAGCGAGTCCGTGACCGGCTGTGGATCGCCGTAGCTGGCGCCGCCGCTGACAATGCGGTGGCCCACCGCCGACAACGACGCGAAGCCGATCTGCGACTCGAGCCATTCGATCAGGAAGCCCATCGCGGTGTGATGATCGAGTGATCCGACATCGCGACTCTCGCGTTGTTCGCGAACCGAATCGTGGAACGTCAGCGTGGACCCGACCGAGCCGACGCGATCGAGTTTGCCGTGTAACCGTCTCTCCGGCTTGTGTCCCATGACGTAGGTCGCGAACCTGACGCTCGACGAACCAACGTTCATCGCCAGAACGAGCGATGCCGCATCACCGGACACAGCGGGCCTTCGCGAAGGCATGTTCAGGTAGACATCACAGTCGTGCACGCCGCAGCAACTGCGCGTTGATAGCCACGATGATCGTGCTCGCCGACATCAGCACGGCACCCATGGCCGGCGTCAGCACACCGCCCCACGGAGCGAGCACGCCGGCGGCGAGCGGAATCGCCACGATGTTGTAGCCGGCTGCCCACCACAGATTCTGAATCATCTTGCGGTAGGTCGCCTTGCTCAGTGCAATGATGCGCGGCACATCGCGCGGATCGCTTCGCACCAGCACTACGTCGCCTGCTTCGACCGCCACATCGGTGCCCGCCCCGATGGCAATCCCGACGTCCGCGGTGACGAGTGCGGGCGCGTCGTTGACGCCGTCACCCACCATGGCCACGCGCTTGCCCTGCTTCTGCAACGCTTCGATGTGCGCCGCCTTCTCCTCCGGCAGCACTTGCGAGAGCACGGTGTCGATCCCGAGTTCCTGCGCGACCGCATCGGCCACTGCGCGCGCGTCACCCGTCATCATCACCACCTCGATTCCGGCCTCATGCAGCAGTCGCACTGCTTCCGCCGATTCCGGGCGAACAGCATCGGCCACGGCGAATGCGGCAAGTGCGTGGTGCGTACCCTGTGGCCCACCGGTACGTTCGAGCAGATAGATCACGCCCTGTCCATGTCCCGCCGCCGCGTCGGCAAACTGTTGGAGCTCGGCGCCCGGTTCGACGCCGAGGCTCGTGAGCAGGTTGGGGCCGCCCGCGGCGAAGGCGCGTCCCTCTGCGGTCGCCTGCACACCGCGTCCCGGAATGGCCTCGAAATCCGATGCTGGCGGAACGGTCAGCTGTTTCTCTTCAGCGCTCTTCACGATCGCGCGTGCCACGGGATGTTCCGCGTCGCGTTCGATGGCCGCGGTAAGTCGCAGTGCTTCGTCGTCCGCAAGCCCGTCGGTGGTTTTCATTGCCACGACACGATGCTCGCCCAGCGTCAGCGTTCCCGTCTTGTCGAAGACGACCGCGGTGAGGTTGCGTGCTTCCTCGAGGCCGCGCCGGTCACGCACCAGCAGTCCGCTCTGTGCGCCGAGCGTGGTGGAAATGGCAAGCACCAGGGGCACGGCCAATCCCAGGGCATGCGGACACGCGATCACCAGCACCGTCACCAACCGCTCCACTGCCGTTGCTGCGGTAGCGCCGGCGATGAGCCACGCGATCAAGGTCAGCACACCTGAACCCAGCGCGACCCATGTCAGCCAGAATGCCGCGCGGTCTGCCAACGCCTGGGCACGCGAACGTGAGCTCTGTGCCTGCGCAACGAGCCGCATGATGCCGGCCAACGCGGTGCGCTCGCCAGTGCCCGTGGTCTCGACGCGCAGTGAGCCTGCACCGTTCACGGTTCCAGCAATGACTTTGTCACCTTCGTTCTTTTCGACCGACGCCGATTCACCCGTCAGCAACGCTTCGTTAACAGCGCTCTTGCCGGAGCGCACGACACCGTCGGCCGGAATTGCCGCGCCAGGTCGCACCAGGAGCAGGTCGCCGTTCGAGAGTGCGCTGACAGGCACCTCTTCGTTCTGCTCGACACCGTTCACCGTCTGTACGCGCACGGCCACATCCGGCAACAACTTCGCCATTTCGCCGAGCGCGCCCTGCGCCTGCGAAATGGATCGCATCTCCATCCAGTGCCCGAGCAGCATGATCGTGATCAGCGTCGCGAGCTCTTCCCAGAGCGGCATACCCGGAAAGCCGAGCACGACCGCGACACTGAAGAGGAACGCCACACTGATCGCCAGCGTGATCAGTGTCATCATGCCGGGCAGGCGATCGGCGATCTCACGTTTTGCACCCTGGAGAAACGGGAGCCCGCCGTACGCAAACAGTGCAGTCCCGAAGACCGCCGGAATCCACTGCGCTCCCGGAAATGTCGGCACCGAATAGCCCAGCGCACTCGGCAGCATGTGGCCCCACACGAGAATGGGCAGCGTCAGCACGAGCGACCACCAGAACTTGTCGCGGAACATCGCCACGGAGTGGCCGGCATGCTTGTCATGGCTCGCGTGGGCATCGCCGGCCGCAACGTGCGCGTCGCCGCCTTTGCCCGAACGTGCGTCTTCGTGATGAATGTGGGCTGGCGAATGCTCGGCATCCTTCATCGCGGGCATCTCCGTCTTTGCGACGGCCTGATCCGGATGTTTTGCGTCGACGGGCTCAGCCGGCGTCCGCTCCTCCACAGGCTCGGCCTGCTCCGACGCCCCGACTACATCAGAATGCGCATGAAGGTGCTGCATGTCGTGCGCTCCGATGGAGAAGGGCAGTGGAGGTAGCATGAGCCGACGCTTAGGGCGAGACGACAGCGATCAATACGACCAGCTCTCCGGGACTCGAAAGACTACTGGCATCACCACCAGAAGATGTACGGCACATTTGATGCCGAGTAAAAGCACCGAACCGATTCGGACTCGACGAATTTCACAGAGTAGGTCGGATCCGCCGATCCGGACGCCACGGCGCATTGGTCCGAAGCGAGGGCCCACGCGATGCCCATCTCCGGCAGCGAACCACCAACGCGTGTACGACGCCACCCTGTCGGGTTCCGTCGTGCCATTCCGCTCTACAACGCAGGAGTCGGTCGCTGCATGTGATGCTCAGCAATTATTCCCGGAGAAACCGATGCGACGGTTGCGAACGACACGACTGGTGGCCGTGTTTGCGATTACAGCGGCTTGTGGTCAAGGCGGAGATGGCGCGCTGACACCTCCAGCGCCCCCCGCCGCGGTGGCAACAATCACGATCGCGCCGCCGGGATCAACGGCGCTGCTGGTAGGCGCCAGTAGAGTGCTGAGCGCGGTGACACGCGATGCGCAGGGCAACACGCTCAGCGGGCGCACCATCAGTTGGACCTCATCCGCCACGAACATCGCGACGGTTTCGGAGTCGGGCGCGGTCACGGCCGTTGCCGCAGGCGTGACGCAGGTGAGCGCGACCAGCGAACGCAGGAGCGATGCGGTGACCATAACCGTGCGTGCTCAACCGTGGTCGCCGACGGGGGCACTCATCGCCGGACGCACTCTGGCCACGCTCACGTTACTCGCCAACGGCAAAGCCTTGCTGGTGGGAGGGCAGACAGTCGGCGCGCCATTCCAAACCCTGGCCACATGCGAACTCTATGATCCGGCGACCGGGACGTGGAGCAACACCGGGAGCCTGACGACAGGCCGCGAGAATCACGTCACGATGCTCCTTGCCGATGGGAAAGTGCTCGTGGCCGGAGGTTTGTCGACGAACCCCTTGGTGAGGCTCGGCAGCGCAGAAATTTACGACCCAGCAACCGGCACATGGAGCGCGGCGGGCAACATGGCGGTCGCGCGCCAACTGGCGGCCGCGGTGCGACTCGCGGACGGACGTGTCGTCGTCGCCGGCGGCTCAGGGGTGGGGAGTGACCTCAACGCGATCGCAACGACAGAGATCTATTCCCCGACCACCGGTCGATGGACCACAGCCAACCCGTTGACCGCCGCTCGCAGCGCGCACACCGCTGCCTTGTTGACTGACGGCACGGTGCTGGTAAGTGGTGGTGGCGGCGGAACGTTCGCCGCGCCCGCCCTGCTCGCATCGGCTGAGCGTTTCGACCCCATCACCGGCGCGTGGACGGTCACCGGCGGCGTCAGCACCGCGCGCGGTTTCCATCGCACGCTCACGTTGGCCAACGGTCGTGTGCTGATGATTGGCGGGAGCAATTTCGTGTCGACGGTGTTCGGTACGTCCGACCTGTTCAACCCCGTCACCGGCACCTGGACGCCAACCGGAGCACTTTCGACTGCGCGTATCTCACACTCGGCGACGTTACTTGCGGGCGGCCAAGTGCTCGTGGCGGGTGGTGCGAATTCGTTGCCACTGACCAGCAGCGAGCTGTACGACCCGACCACCGGTTCCTGGTCCAATGCAGGTGAAATGCGCGTCGCACGCTCGAATCACGCATCCGTCATGCTCGCGAGCGGCAAAGTACTCGTGGCCGGCGGACAAGGGGTCGGCGCAGCGGCGAGCGCGGAACTTTTCGACCCGACTTCGACGTCGAGCGCTACGTTGCGTGTGACATCCCGCCCGTGATCTACGAGCAACTGCGCGACCGTTCCCCATGCACACCAGCTTCAACGCGCATGTCGGGACGCCCGCCAAGATTGCGGGTTGTTACGCGCCACACTACGATGTCAGCGTCCTGTATCCCCCTCCATTGGCTGAGCTTCCAACAGACCACTTGTTCGCTGCGCTCTACGACGAACTGCACCGGCTGGCGGCGGCGCAGTTGCGGCGTGTGGGCAGCGACCTGTCTCTTGGCGCCACCACGCTGCTCCACGAGGCGTACCTCAATCTCGCCGTTCGGGACCGCGCGAAGTTTCCGGACGAAGCCGGATTTCTGGGATATGCGGCGCGTGCGATGCGGAGCATGGTGATTGACTACGCGCGCCGCGGCATGGCGGCGAAGCGGGGCGGCGGTGCATTCGAGATCACACTCACAAACTCGCTCGACGGCGACCCGCTGCAACGATCGAGTGAAATCACGGAACTCGAGCAACTCTCCGAGGCACTCGACCAGCTGGCACAGCTTGAGCCGGCGCTTGCCCAACTCGTCGACCTGCACTTCTTCTGCGGCTACAGTTTCGTCGAGATCGCCGCAATGCAGGGGATCTCCGATCGAACAATTCAGCGGCAGTGGCGAAAGGCGCGCCTCCTTCTCCAACATTCGCTCGAAGACGCCCCCTGAACGGAGCCCGCTCAGCTCACTGCCGCAGCGTGTCTCGCAACGCGCGCGCAGAGCGCGTCCAGTCGTTGTCGACACCGTAACCGTTCGAAAGCGCCACGATCGCTCGCTCCGCCGTCGCGCGCGCTCCCTGTGCATCCCCGCGAGCGCGGAGCGACTGGGCCAACAGCAACTCGGCTCGACCGGCCAAACCGCTACGGGCTGGAGTGAGTGAATCAATCACCGCAGCGCGCAGACCGAGTCGAGCCAGCGAGTCAGCGGCACTGGCATCGCCGGCGGCCAGTCGCCACTCGCCGGCCGTCACGAGTGGCAGCGTGAAGAGCGACAGCGTTGCCGGTGACTCCGCATACAACGCCGTAAGCTCGCGTTCGAGAAGCAGCGTCGCCGCACGTGCCCTCCCGTCCGCGCGGAGCAACTTCGCGTTCACCATCGCCGCAGTGGCGCGTCGGCCGCGAAGTCCGCCCGGCAGGCGCGTCGCGGCCGCCCGCGCGTCAGCGAGTCTGCCTTGGTTCAGCCTGAGTTGTGCGAGCACAGACGGCAGCCAATTCGTCATGATACCGCCTTCCCCCCAGGGTTTACTCGTGGCCTCGGAAATCCACTTGTCCGCGGAATCGGTCTCGCCCAGGCGGAGCTTGCCCTGACCGTACAAGAAGGCCAGCAGGGGCGGCACCCGTCCTGCCCCCGACAGTGCCTCGCGTTGACGGATCAACACGCCGACGATGGAGTCCGACATCCGGAATTCCCCTAGGTCGGCGAGCGCCCGGTCGACAAACGTCACCACGTTCGGCAGCATCTCGGTATTGCTGTATCCCGTCCGCTCCAACTCCGCCAGCACTTGTGTGGAGGCCTCAGCCGATTCGCGATGTCGCCCGGCAAAGCGAAGCACCTCGGAGAGCGCGACGATCAACCCGAGTCGACGGATCTCGGCCGCTGTGACGAGCGTGATCGCTTGCTTGAGCAACGCCACGGCCGAGTCACCCTGCCCGCGGGCCTGCAGTGCTTTTCCTTCGGCCTCGAGGCACGTCGCGCGAATTGCGGGATCGATGGCCTCGCCAGCGGCGACGCGCAATTTGGCCTGTGCGATGGCGAGCTCGCTCCTCATCGAATCCATCTGGTCATCATCCCAGAAGCTGATGGCACGCGAGCACCCGGCGACGGCGACAAGAGCGGGCTGCCCGCCCTCCGCCGCGATCGCGGCTGCGCGAGACAACATCGCTCGCTGTCCTTCGCGATCAAGCGACTCGCCGAGGCGGCCGGAAAGATCGATCAGGACCTCGGAGATCAGCCACGACTCACCGAGGAATCGCTGAACCAGCATCTCTTCCGCGAGACGGATTCGCCCGGCTTGGGTCAGCGGTCGTCCATCGGGATCGCGACTATCGCTGGCCAGCACACTTTGCAGTTCGGACATTGCCGTCGCACGTCGTGCCGCGCGGATCGCCGCATCGCGCTCAGTCGTCGCGCGCCTCGCTTGCACGATGGAGAAGGCGGTAGCGATCACCAATACGGTCGACACCAGCGTTGCCGCAGCGACCGACGTGCGGTTGCGACGAACAAACTTACGCGCGCGATAGCCGAGGGAGTCGGGACGTGCGCGAACCGGTTCGTGCCGCTGGTAGCGACCAAGGTCGTCCGCAAATGCGGCCACGGTGGGGTAGCGTTCGGCAGGCGATTTTCGGAGTGCCTTACCGATGATCGTATCGAGGTCGCCGAGCCCAAGTCGCTCCGGCTCGACTTCGAGGATGCCGCGCACGCTTTCGGCTGGCGTCATCGTCGTTCCCCGCGTCGGATGGCGCCCCGACAACAGGATGTACAGCAACACACCCAACGCGTACACATCGGTGGCGGTGGTAATGTCTTCTCCTCTGACCTGTTCCGGCGCGGCGTAGTCCGGAGTCAGCGCATCACCCGCAGTGGCCGTGAGCGCGTTTGGCTCGTCCTCTCCCTGCGCCTGCAGCAACTTGGCGATACCAAAGTCCAGCAGCTTCACCTCGCCGTCGGCCGTGACCAGAATGTTCGACGGCTTGAGATCGCGGTGGACGACGAGGTTCGCGTGTGCGTGACCGACGGCGTCCATCACCTGAAGCAAAAGGTCGATACGCTGCTGCTGCGTCAGGCCCGCAGATTCTGCGTGCGCATCGATGCGCTGACCGTCGACATACTCGAGCACCAAATAAGGCTGACCCGTCGGTGCGACGCCGGCGTCCAGCAAGCGGGCGATGGCGTGATGCGTCAGCCGCGCGAGCGCGGTCCCCTCTCGGCGAAAGCGCGCTTGTCCCGTCGCACTCATGAGCGCCAGGTTCATCAACTTGACGGCGGCATATCCGTCGAAGCGTCCATCGGTGCGGCGCGCGAGCCAAACCGAACCCATCCCGCCGTGACCCAGCGGTTTGATCAGGGTGTAGTAGCCCAGCTGACTGCCGGCGAGGCTCGCTGGCCGTGGCTCGAGGAAGCCGCGTGCATCCGCCAGCGCATCCGCCGACAGCAGCGCGGTCAGTGGCCCCGCGAGTTCAGGGGCGTCAGCTCGCAGCTGCTCAAGCCACTGTTCTCGCGACGCCCCGGTGAGTTCCAGCGCCTGGTCGAGGAGCTGGTCCAGTTCGGGCCACAGGTTCCGATCGATGCTTGCCATGTTAGTCCGAGCGCGCTGAGCCGGTTAAGCTATCACGCGAAAATGCACTCGCGCGCGCCAGGTGACCAATACTCGGCAGCGTGCGCCACCAGCGAAGGAGACGATCGCGGCGATGCAGGCGGTCGAGGAACGTGGTGGCCAATTCGCCAACCTCGCCAAGTGCGCCGGACTCCTCGAACGCATGCCCCGCGCCGGGGACTTCTCGCAAGGTCACGGATCCGCCGAGGTGGCGCGCGCAGTCGCGGTTTCGTTGCAGCGTTTCGTGGTCGGCACTTCCAACCACGAGCAGTGTCGGTACGCAGACGCGTCCGAGTGCCTCACGGGCGAGATCGATGCGTCCGGCACGCGCGATCACAGCGGCGACGCTCCTGTCCAGCACGGCGGCAACTCCCATCGCTGCGGCCGCACCCGTGCTTGCGCCAAACAACACCATGCGGTCGGCACCTGACGCGTGCGTATCCAGACACCATCTCGTCGCGGTGAGGAGTCGGCGAGTGATGAGCGCGATGTCGAAGCGCACGTCGCCGTGATCGTCGGCGTCGCTTTCGGTCGCCCCAAGGAGGTCGAGACGCAGTGTGGCCCAACCAGCCAGCCGGATACGCGCCGCGAGATAGCGATTGCGATAGCTCCCGCGACTGCTTCCGCCGCCATGTGCGAAGATGACGAGGCCGCGAGGTGGCTTCGCGTTGCTCGGGTGACCGAGATCGCCCAGCATCACGGTGGTGGGACCGGCTTCACCAGTAGGAATCGACACGAGACGTTCGACATCGGTGGACTCGGGCCCACGGTGATCCACGTCCACAGATACGTCGGCGAGTGGCGCACGTCCCAGCATCATGCGGACTGCGGCGTCACTCACCGACGGGTACTGCTCATACCACTCGGATACCGTGCCAAAGGGCTCCGGCGACGCGACGGCGATCACCGCATCGAAGGTCGCCGCCACGCGCTGCATTCCGTCACGTGATGCCACGGGGACGGCAGCGATGAGCTTCGCCGGGTTGAATCGGCGCAGCGCGATTCCCGCAGCGCGGAGCGTCGCACCGCTGGCGAGTCCATCGTCGACCAGGATGACGGTGCGACCGGCCAGCGCGGGAAGCGACTGACCATCGCGATAGAGAGTCACTCGCCGCGCGACCTCACCGAGTTCACGCGCGAAGACCGAACGCACCACGGTGCGCGGCAACCCGATAAAACGGTGTACGGCGTCGAGTACCGGTGCGACGGATCCCTCGGCAATAGCGCCGAAGGCGACCTCTTCGAGCCCTGGCACGCCGAGCTTTCTGCCGATGAATGTGTCGAACGGCGCCGCCAGGGCTCGTGCGATTGGTGCCGCGACTGCCACACCACCACGCGCCAGGCCCAGCACAACCACGTCCGGCTTTGCTGCATCGGCCGATGGGTACGCGGGAGTCCGCTCGAGCACCGACGTGAGACGCTGCGCGAGTGCGAGGCCGGCAGCGTGACGATCACGAAATAGTGGCTTGACCGACACGCCGACCGTCACGTCTCAGTTCGCAGCGAGTCTTTGCGTCCCCTTGGAGGCCGTCGACGCTGCGACGAGCGCCGCCTTGGCTTGGGCTGCACTGGCCGCCGCATCCACCTGCGGTTCGGTCGGGTTGGAACACGCGCTGAGCGCGAGACTGGTGGTGACGAGGGCGATAAGCGCTTTCATGGCTACTCCATCAGGGGTTTCACGGCTGCCAGATGCCGCCGCTATCCGTAGAGCGGAGAATCCGACCCCGAGCCGCCACTGCTGGCGTCGCGGCGTCCCAACTGGCGAGCCCCAGAACCGAGGTCTCGCGTGGCAGCAAGAGCGTGCAACGATCAGCGTCGACCGATCAACGCCTCGCGGCCGGAAACACAAACGTGGCCCAGTGCACATCCCAATCGGCGCCAGAACCCTTGGTTGCCGGCATGATCTGCAAGGTTCGCATGTTCCAGAGGCCCGGCCGACTGATGATCACGCTTGCCACGCCCGTGCTGTCGGTTTCGAGCGAAACGTCCTGTGCGGCAGCGCGGCGGGCTGCCACCGTGTCCAGCCCGGCACTGGGGCCCATCGCGACCGAACCCGCGTGCAGGCGCGCGAATGTGGCCGGCCTTCCGAGCAGCAGGAGACGTACGCGGAGTGTGTCGCCTTGGCGAAGCGCGGCAGGATCCGACAGGGGCACGAACTCCAGCGGGTGACCAACCACACGCTCGTACGCGCGCCGTCCGCGCCCCACCTCCACAACGGTCTTCGCATATTTCGCGTAGCGGCGCGTGATGCTGTCGCCACCAACCGCCGGCAGCAACCCTTCGCGCTCATACCGCGCACGTGCCTCCGGTGCACCTTCGAGATCGAGGTAGCGTCGGAAACTGGCTGGAGATTCGCGGACCGTGCGGGGGGCCAACTGCACCCCGATGATCCGCTGCCCCGGCTGTGTTGCGGGATGCGCGAGCCGAAGTGATGTCCCCAGCACGGAGACGTCCTGCACGCGGATCGCGCCGTCGGCCGTGAGCACACGCGCCTCGACGATGCGATCCGGGGTGACGGCGGACAGCGTCGTGGGGAAGAGACTCGATGTCTGTCCCCGCAAAGCAATGCGTCCGCCAGGCGTAACAGAAAATGCGTCGGGAATGAGCCAGAAGTCGTGGGCCGTCAGCAGCGACGCCGAGCAGGCGAGTGCGATCGCGACCTGCGCAACCCGCCAACGCAGCCTCCGCGCTACAATGCGCGTCGTCACTACCGGCGCCGCCGCGATGACCAGTGTACGGCGCGGATGGACCAGCCCGAGGCCGCCTTGGACAGTACCATGAGCTCCGCGGACTCCGAGGCGGTGGACCCCTCCGCTCCGGACGCGGGCGTGAGGGTTTTGGAGACGATGTACGCGGCGTCGCCGACGAGTCGCACCTGCACCACCGTGCGCACCCCCTTCGACCCCTGCATCGCCTTCATATCGGCGCCCAGATGGTGACTGAGGTACTCGGTGCGGGATTGGATCGCGCCGCTCTCCAGGATCAGCGCGTCGTTTGCCAGCAGGGCGACGGCGCGCACGGAATCACGGGC
>Ga0163144_10028434_pt1 | contig 10784 bp, 8 predicted proteins | sample OliLak19BULKMAT1_FD_123175 | JGI IMG/M metagenome (GOLD analysis project Ga0163144, IMG submission 123175) | Freshwater microbial mat bacterial communities from Lake Vanda, McMurdo Dry Valleys, Antarctica - Oligotrophic Lake LV.19.BULKMAT1 | ecosystem: Environmental > Aquatic > Freshwater > Lake... | reverse complement strand
GCCGGCCGACGGGTGGGTGAGGGCCCGCACCATGGAGAGGAGTTCTCCTTCGAGCTGCGGCCGCCAGCCGGTCCGGCTGCGGCCCTCCGTCTAGAGATCATACCGGACGAGGTAAATGGGGGGAAAGTTGCGCGCGGCAATAATGCTTCGTGCTACGTTAATTTCACTCTGGCTCTCATTCGGGCCGGCGAAAATTTACTCCAACCGCTCGCCATTGCCGAAGCATACACAGCCCTTCCCACGGAAAACTATTTCAACGGCCAGACGCTCCCTTCATTGCTAGAGGGCTGGCTTACTCACCGCAATCTCAGCGGGCAGCGCCAAGCAGGCATCTATCTTCTTCGGCACCCACTGACGTTTGTCGAAGGTGACCGGCTCGTGATCAAACTCGCCAGCCGCAATGTCGGCAGAGTACGTTTCGCGGTTTCTCCTCTCGGCGGACGTCTTGAGGTCGATGCTGCTCCCGAGATTGTGGCGGCGTTTACAGCCTTCCGCCCAACTCCGGTTCAGCAAGCTTTGCTTGCGGAGCAATATTTTCTTGGCACGGGGGCTTTCGCGGCAGATGTGTTCACCGCCGCGCTGGCGGATCTGAGCAAGGTTGTGGATTGCCATGGCGGGCGGGCGGCCAGTGTTGTCACCGAGGCGGTAGATCCCGTGGTCACCCGGGTGTTGCCGCGAGGCAACTGGCAGGACGAATCAGGCGAGATCGTGCAGCCTGCGCCGCCGCAATTTCTTCCCGGGGGAGGTCGATCCGCCGGTTCACCACGGCAGTCCCGCCTCGATCTGGCACGCTGGATCACTGCTCGCCAAAACCCGCTCACCGCGCGCGTTTTCGTCAACCGGCTTTGGCAACAATTCTTCGGCACCGGCCTTTCCGCCACCCTCGATGACCTCGGGCTGCAGGGCGAATATCCGAGCCATCCTGAGCTGTTGGACTGGCTGGCCGTAGAATTTATGGATCGTGGCTGGGATGTGAAGGCGTTGGTGCGGTTGATCGTCACTTCCAGCACATACCGGCAGCAATCGCGCTTCCGTCCGGAGCTTGCGGAGATCGATCCTGGCAACCGGCTTCTCGCCCGCCAGAACTTCCGCCGGCTCGACGCCGAGTTTGTCCGGGACAACGCGTTGTTTGTGGCCGGGCTCCTTAACCCGGATATTGGCGGGCCCAGCGTGCGCCCCTATCAGCCCGAGGGCTACTACGCGTCACTCAACAACCCGCTGCGGGAATATGTGCCCGACACGGACGATCGCCAGTACCGCCGTGGCATCTACATGCACCGCCAACGCACGTTCCTCCACCCGATGCTCGCCAATTTCGATGCCACCTCGCGCGAGGAATGCACCTCCTTTCGCACGCAATCCAACACCCCGCAACAAGCACTCACGCTGCTGAACGATCCAACGTTTGTCGAAGCTGCGCGAGTTTTAGCCCAGCGTGTGTTGAGCGAGTGTTCCGACAGCGACTTTGCCGGCCGCCTCGACTATGCGTCGCGCCGACTGCTTGCACGACCGCTGCCTGACCGTGACCGTCAGTCCTTGGACCGGTTTTTTACCGGCCAGCTCGACCATTTTCGAAAAAATAGGGAGGACGCACTCCGTTTGGTGAGCATAGGCCTGTCCCCGAAGCCTGATCACCTTGACCTCGCGGAATTCGCCGCTTGGACCTCTGTCGCCCGGGTCCTGCTCAATCGCAACGAGGCCATCACCCGCAACTGAGTCCTGCCCGATTGCCATGAGATTTCTTATCAACCCCGATTTCATCAACGAGTGTCAGCGCAACTGGTCACGCCGTACTTTCCTGGGTAAGTCGGCGCAGGCGATCGGCTCCCTCGCCCTTGGCGCATTGCTTAATCCACGGCTCTTAGGGGGGGCCCAAGGGGCCCGTTGGACCGGTGTCCTGTCGGCTCCGCACTTCCTGCCTCGGGCGAAGCGCGTCATCCATCTGTGCATGGCCGGCGGTCCGTCGCATGTGGATCTGTTCGATCCCAAGCCACAGCTCACCCGGTTGCATGGCCAGCCGTTTCCCGATTCCTTCACAAAAGGTGAGCAACTCGCTCAACTGCAAAACACCCAGCTCATCGCCCGCGGCTCGTCATTTGGCTTTTCCCGCTGCGGACGGTCGGGTCAGCAGATTTCAGACCTGCTCCCCCATACGCAGCGGATTGCCGATGACATTTGCATCGTCCGCTCGATGCATACTGAGCAGATCAACCATGATCCAGCGCACGCGTTCATGAACGCCGGGTCAATAGCCAAGGGTCGGCCCAGCATGGGCTCGTGGCTGCTCTACGGTTTAGGTGCGGAAACAGAGAACCTGCCCGGCTATGTCGTACTCATGTCGGGCAAGGTCGACCAGCCCGTCTCATCGCGCCAGTGGTCCGCCGGCTTTCTTCCCAGTCGGTTTCAGGGGGTACAGTTCCAAAGCCGCGGCGCGCCTGTGCACTACGTTGGCAACCCGGAGGGCGTTTGCCAGAGCGTGCAGCGGCAGGTCATCGATGAGATCGCGGAACTTGACCGCAACGAGGCCGAACTAAGCCTCGATCCAGAAATCCTGACGCGACTCGCGCAATACGAACTCGCCTTCAAGATGCAGTCGAGTGTCCCGGATCTCACCGACCTGCGCCGGGAGTCAGCCGAAACACTCAGCTCCTACGGGGTTAAGTCACCGGGCGACGGATCCTTCGCCTCCAACTGCTTGCTCGCACGTCGCCTTGCCGAACGCGGAGTGCGTTTCATCCAGCTTTACCACCGCGGCTGGGACCACCATGCAGAGATCGACCCAAAGCTGGCGACACTCTGCAGGGAAACCGACCAGCCGGCTGCGGCGCTGCTAAAGGACCTGAAGCAACGTGGCATGCTCGACGATACGCTCATCATCTGGGGCGGAGAGTTCGGCCGTACGCCGATGGGGCAGGGGACTGGACGCGATCATCACATTAACGCCTTTTCAATCTGGATGGCCGGGGGCGGTATCCAATCTGGGCTGACCTGGGGCTCGACAGATGAATTGGGCTACAAGTATGTCGATGACGGACAAAAAATGCACGTTCACGACATGCATGCCACCATGTTGGCTACGTTCGGCATCGACCACAAGAAGCTCGTTTACCGCTCCCAAGGTCGAGACTTCCGGCTGACCGATGTGCATGGAGAAGTTGCGCGCGGCATCCTACGCTGATCTGGACATGGATGAATTCCTTTTTCTGTTGGGGCGATTGCATCCAGCGGTGGTCCATCTTCCGATCGGTATTTTGTTTCTGCTGGCCGCCGTCGAATTAGCCTCGTTATTTCCGCGCGGACCGCGCCTGACCCCGGCTCTCCGGACATTCGTGCTCGGACTTGGCGCAGCCGGTGCGCTAGTGGCTGTGGTCATGGGTTGGTTGCTCGCCGGCGAGGGAGATTACGATGACACCCTGCTCGCCCGCCACCGCCTGCTGGGACTGGCTGTGGCAACATTTGCGGTGGCGACGCTCGGGATGCACCTGCGGGGGTGGCGGCGCGGCTACGCGGCAACGCTTATGCTGACGGTGGCCGCGCTCGTTCCTGCCGGGCACATTGGCGGTTCCCTGACCCATGGGGCGGCGTATCTTACAGCGGCTTCATCGGACCCGAAGCGGGTAAGGCCATCAGACCCGGCGCAGGCGCTGGTCTTTGCCGACGTGATTCACCCCATCCTGCAGCAGCGATGTGTCTCTTGTCATGGTGCCGCCAAACAGAATGGCGACCTCCGACTCGACGCGATGGCCGAATTGAGTAAGGGAGGGAAAACGGGGCCTGTGCTCAAATCCGGTAATGCGAATGCGAGCCTGCTGATGGAGCGGGTGTGGCTGCCTCTTGAGACGAAGGGACATATGCCACCGGAGGGAAAACCACAGCTTACTGAAACCGAAGCGGCATTGCTCGAATGGTGGATCAATGCCGGAGTGCCGGTCGACCAGCGCATCGCCGATCTGAACGTTCCGCCATCGACTGTAGAATTACTTTCCATCCATTTTGGCGTGCCACCAGCCCCGCCACCGGACCGTGCCATCATGTTGCTGGCGGCGGAAAAACTTGAACACAGGCTGGGGGTCCAGATCCGCCCGCTGACGGCTGACGGGCCGTGGCTCACGGCGAACGCCAGATTGTTGGCCACCGGGTTCGGGGATGATCAACTTGCCGCGCTTGCATCGGTTGCGCCTGCACTGCAGCGGCTCGATCTTGGCGAGACTGCGGTGACCGATGCAGGCCTTCCCGCGTTAGCCGCAATGAAGAACCTCCGGCATCTGCATCTTGATCGCACGGCCGTGACGGACCGGGGACTGGTCCAGCTTGCGCCACTGGCGCGGTTGGAGTATCTGAATCTTTTTGCCACGAATGTTACCGACGCCGGCCTCAATGAACTGCGCGTCCTACCCCAGCTTCGGTCGCTCTATTTGTGGCGGACACAGGTGACTCCCGGGGCGCTCGCGGAATTTGCGCAGCGCCAAGTCGATCCGCGGAGGATTTCGCGCTGGCAAGGGGAGATTGCGGCACTCGAGGCGCGAATTCGCCATGAAGAGTTCCGCGGAAACCTCGGGGAGCAAATGGGGGTGGTCGTGACCCCTGCGGTGGCGACCCCACTTCCGTCTTTTGTCCCAGCGGTCTTGGTGCCAAGGGAAGTTGGACCTGAACCGGCAAAAGTGTCGAACAATTCCCATTGTCCCGTTTCGGGTGAACCGGTTGATCCGTCCATAACGGAGACGATGGATGGCCAAGTGGTGGCGTTTTGTTGTGAAGATTGTCGCAAAAAATGGCGCCTGCTTGACGGATGAACCGTGTGCTCTAGGTAGATGTTCTTGCCGGCATCCTGACACACACCATGGGTATTGCCCCAGACCATGCCGCCGGGCGTCACCAGCCAATCATGGATGTATTCGTACACATGGGATCCGCTGCCCAGCACGGGGAGTTTGCGCCCGGATTTATCGGAGGCGCGTATGAAAGGAGCTCCCAGCCACGCACCGGCACAGGCTTGTCCGGCACGTGCGAGAAATGAGCGGCGGGAGAGCATTTGGGGTGCGATGGATCGCGCTAATTGTCGATTTGATGCCGCGGAAATGTCCAGTACCCATGAATCCAGTGAGACGGGAAGCCCATCAACTGAGACCACTGTGGTTTCGCCGAGGCGGGAGATGTGCGAGAGTCTACCATGTCAGCCAACTCCAGCGAATCCCCCTCCGACCTACTCCTGGAAATGAAGATCAAGTTGAGGTTCTTGTTTTTGTTGACCGGCCTCTACGGGCAGGGGGTGTTTTCGGCGAGTGCTCTTCTGCCAGTGGAAGACGCGACAGCCAGGGCGGCCCTGCCGGAGTACTACGTCATTCCGGCAGCCAGACCTGAGGAATTGTCCGATGCCAATGGCTGGCCGAACCTGGAGACATACGGAGAGTGGCATAGATCTCATGGGGGGCCTGCTTCGAGCCGATTCTCGTCCCTAAGCCAGATCAATACTGAAAACGTGAAGGATCTCGAACTCGCGTGGATCTATCACTCGGGCGACGGGACCGGTATTGTGCAGTGCAACCCCATCGTGGTCGATGGAGTGATGTTTGCGCCCACCGCCGGTCGGCAAATGGTGGCTCTCGACGCGACGAGCGGTCGGGAGTTGTGGCGATTCGCCCCTTCACTTGGTTCACCGCCGACCCAGATCGACAACCCCGCGCGGCGCGGGCTGATGTTCTGGCAGGGCAATGAACAAAATCCACCGCGGATTCTATTTACCTGCAATTATTGGATCTATGCGCTTGATCCGAAATCAGGTCAGCCGATCGTGGGCTTTGGCGAGGATGGCCGTACGAGCCTCCCGACCGGTGGCACGGTTGGCGGGGCGGTTTACAAGAACGTCTATGTGGTGCCGGGTTTTGAGGGGGATGTCTTCGGCTACGACGTTCGGACGGGAAAAATGCTTTGGCGTTTTCACACCATTCCAGTTGCGGGTGAGTTCGGCTCTGAGACCTGGGAGACACGCATCAGACCACGGGGAGCGAATGCTTGGGCAGGTATGGCGCTTGATGAGTCGCGGGGTATCGCCTACGTGCCCACGGGCTCGCCTAAGCCGAACTTCAGCGGGCTCACCCACGTCGGCGATGCGCTTTTCAGCAGTTCATTGATAGCTCTCAACGCGGAGACCGGGGAGCGTATCTGGCATTTTCAAGGCGTACGCCACGATATTTGAGATCTCGACATGGGGTCGCCACCCAACCTAGTGACGGTGAACCTTCAAGGCCGTCGGGTCGACGCCGTCGCGCAGATTGACAAGAACGGAACGCTCTACCTGCTCGACCGAGTCAGTGGAAAACCCTTGTTCCCATTTCGCATGCGTCGCGCCCCGGTATCCCGTATACCGGGCGAAGTCACCGCACCGTATCAACCAGCTCCGGAAACACCTGAACCGGTCACGAAGCAGGTTTTCGAATTCGCCGACGTCACGGAACTTTCTCCTGAGGCAACCGCGTTCGTCAAAAAGCAGTTGATGCTTGCGCCGCTGGGTTACTTTTCTCCACCGGATTTTACTCGGCCGACGGTAATCAATGGGCTCCTTGGCGGAACCGACTGGCCGGGTTCTGCCTTTGATCCCCGCACCGGCTATCTCTATATCGCCGTCAACCAGACTCCCTGGATTATCACGCTTCGGGCGGACGACGATCCTCTCCCCGTCGTGCCCGCCACACCAGGGGAAAAGTCCTACCAGCAGTATTGCGCCGGCTGTCATGGGATCGGCCGGGAAGGCGTGGGTGCTGTTCCATCCTTGGTGGGCATCCGTCATCGCCTGCGCGATGAGGACGTGCTGACCCTGATTGCCAGGGGAATCGGGGCAATGCCGCCTTCACCGGCTCCGATCGCTGAGATGCCGGCACTCCTCGAATTTTTGCAGGCGCGGGATCGTGGTCCGGGTGAACAGGTTGCCCTGCTCACGACCCGTCGAACCATTCCATTCAACGGGTATCGACGCTTGCTCGACCACGAAGGTTTTCCTGGCGGCAAGCCGCCGTGGGGCCTGCTGATTTGCTACGATCTCAACCGTGGGAGGAAGCTTTGGTCAGTACCGCTGGGCGAATACCCGAAGCTGGCGGAGCGCGGAATTCCCTCCACCGGGACGGAGAACCTCGGCGGCGCCACCATTACGGCTGGAAACCTGGTCTTTGTGGGGGGGACGATGGACAACAAGTTCCGGGCATTCGACGCGACGAACGGCCGTGAGTTGTGGAGCGCGGAAGTGCCTTCTTGGGGGGCTACGCCACCTACTGTTTACGAGGTAAACGGCCGGGAATTCGTCGTAATTGGTGCGTCCGGAGGCGGGCATTTGAAGGCGGCTCCCAGCGACGTCTGGCTCGCGTTTGCCTTACCGGAGAAAGGCTGCCTCGCGACTCCACCATCGCCCCCTGATGTCGCTACCCAATTGCCACAGTCGCATTAGCCCAAAGCCGCATGCAATTACTCGACTGGATGGAACGTGATGCGGCCCGTTCCGTCCTTGAGCTGGTGCCGGCAACTGGTGCCGGGTGCCGCAATGAGGGTCGTGCGAGCGGACCCGCGCACGGCTGGGCAAAGCACGAGTTCGCCGATCTGTTGAGGGAGTGAGAAATGCTCGGCCTCGTAGCCGAAGGAGCTGCCAGGCGGTAACAACCCGAGGGGATGGCCTCAACCGGGTATCCGGCCGGTAGATCGGTGAACGTCACTGGCGTGCCCCACGTGTTTCCGACGTACTTTCTCGGATACACCAGCGTTGGCAGCGATGCTGATATGGGAGTGTCGGAGCGAATGAAAGCGAGGTCGAAAAACCGTCGCTTGGCCCCATCACTCGAAACGTTCTTGAAGGTGACTGCGGCCGACTTTAGGAGCTCTCGGAACGTGGGAGACAGGCCGTACTTTCCGCCCGATTTCTTTCCGTGGAGCGATGGGAGCAACGGAGTTTTGCCGACGCTGAGGTGATCCAAGAGCCATTGGCGCAACTCGGGAAGCATCACCGTTTCGCCGTTGTGTTTCTTCTGGTCGCGACGCTCTTTCCCGGGTCGCAGAGAGACTACGCGGCGTTCGACGTCGACTTGTGGCCAGAGCAACGGCGCGGCGTCTTGGATTCTGAAGCCGCAATAATAACCGAATAAGATCATGCCCGTCCAGTCAGTCGATGCTTTCGCGAGTAACTTCTGGAGCTGGGGCAGGGTGAAGGCTGTCCTTTCGGCTGCCTCGTGACCGAGGAGATCGACCGCTTCAGCGTGTAGCTTCGGCAAACATGCGTAACCCAGTGGCGGCATTGTGCTACGATGGGCGCCGAACCATGCTGAACACGAACCCAACGAAGAGAGGATCCAACCCCAGTCCGGCGACGAACGAACCAGCGCAGCGGGCGCGTTTGTGCACCTCGCTGGCTGGCTTTGAAGCGCGCCTGCAACGGTGCAGACAGGAAGCCAAGAGCCTCCTGGGCGAGCACTGGAAAGAGGCGCGCCATCGCAGCGAACTCGCGTGCGTCGCGATGGCCAGCAGATAGGCAAAGGGATTGATCCGATTGAGCCGGCAGGTATGGATCAGGCTCATGAACAGGTCGCCCACGCGGGCGCCGGCGTGGCGCAGGAACAACGTCAGCGGCTGCCAGTGTTCGAGCAGATAGCCGGATAGCCTGGCCCACGCCGGAGTTGGGCTCGACGTGCTTTCCGCGGATCTTCTCCTCCAGCCACTCCTTGAGTCGCGTCCGCACCGGCTGGCTGTGGGTTTGGTGGTGCACGAGCTGCGCGGCGGGGTTCAGTCCGAGCTGCTTGGCCTCGGCGTCGAACCGGTAGACGTCGCGGAAAGAGTCGAGCACGTAGCGGCATTCGTCGGGGAAACTCGGTGCCACCGCCACGAACTCACGGCGTGCGTGGCTGGCGCAATGAGCGAGGAGGGTGTCGAACTCCGCGAGCCGGTTGCGCGAGAGCGCATCGCACATCTGGATCGGCGGTGCCAAGTCCTTGGCGCGTTGGCGCAACACCGCGGCCAGATTTTCCCCCGCATGCTGCCAGCCGGTAAAATACAGCGCCACCGGGTGCTGCGCCACCTCAGCCAGGATGTTCGTCGTGAAGGTCCCCGTCCGGGCGTGCTCGATCTGGGCGGCGGAGGTACTGCCCGGCCGCCGCAGATCCAAAATCCGCATGGTGGTGTCGTCATGGTGCAGCACGGGAGCGTTGGCCGCCTGCGCGACCAACTCGGCGAAGATCGGTTGGGCCTGCGCGGCGAGCGGCGCCATGAGTTCCCACTGGGTCGACTCCGGCAGCGGCACGCCCAAGCTCTGCTGGAGCCGGGCCAACCGGTAACGGCAGCCCGGTGCCGTAGCGCAAGACCGCGATCATCACTGCCACGCTGGGCGCGTACTTTTCCTGGCCGGCCTCCGCTGGTGCCCCGGAAGCGTTCGGTATCCACAAAGCTCTCCAGCAGTTGGATCGGATGGTGATAAAGCTCCTGCCAATCCGCGCGGATGCGCCGGGCGAATCGGCCCAGGAGGTGGCTGGCCGGATGCGGCACCTTCACCCACGGCATAATGCGATAACGGGAGTTGTAGGCGATCTGGTGCAGATTGTGCCGGTACGCGGCCTTGGGCGCACCGACGAACTGGTCGCGCAGATTGAGTTGCCGGGGTGCCGAACTCCACGCCAGGCAGACCACCGGCAGTTACGCGGATGCAGCGCCCAGTGAGCTCGTTGATATCTTTGCCATGGTTCCGCCCATCGTAGCAGGAACCCGCCCCGGAGTTGCGCATGCTTGCCGAAGCTACACGGATCTTCGTGTTTTCCGTACGAGGAGCCGGCGTCGTCGAGGTATTCCTTTAGGATGAGGCTGTCGAGCTCCTTAAGGCCCGCGGCATCGAGGGTAAAGCCAGCGGAGGAGTAGAACGTCGAATAGGCGGCAACGCGCTCCACCTGTGGGCCGGCTTTGCGTTCTTCAGTTGCTTGCCCTCTTACTCGTGCCGCAGGGCGTCGATCCGGTTGACCCGGGCGGCGCGGCGGGCCGGGGCGTAACCAAACAGGATACCCACGGCGGCGGAGAACAGGAAGGCGATGAGTTTGATCTGAGGATTGAAATTGAAAGGGACGTGGATGAGTTGGGCGAGCCCCATGCAGAGGCCGAGCGCGAGGAGGATGCCGACGAGCCCGCCGATGCAGGAGAGCGTAACCGCCTCGACCAGGAATTGCAGCAGGACCTCACCGGCCATGGCGCCGATCGCGAGCCGGATGCCGATCTCGCGTGTGCGCTCGGAGACGGAGACGAGCATGATGTTCATGATGCCGATACCCCCGAGCAAGAGGGATTCACCGGCGACGGCCGCGACACGGCCCCTCCCGAGCGCAGATCCGCTGAAGTAAAAAAACGCCCCTCCGCCATGACCCACTTTTTGATCTCGAAGTAAACCGGTGTGGTGCCGATGACGGGCGTGTTGCGGGCAGTGTCGAGGTGGATGGTGCTCATTGCGGCCGACCGCATGGGCGCGATGGCGGCGACGCCGATGAAGACACTGAGCACGGTGAGAGACGCACGGATGAGGTTGCGGGCGATTTCCCGGACAGCGATGGCGAAGGCGTCCCAGATCATTGGCGGTGGCTCAGGCGCGACTGACGTCGGACTCGATGAGGCCGTCTTTAATGAGCACCGTCCGCTTCGCGCAGGCAGCCACCTCGTCGTTGTGGGTGACGACCAGCACGGTGATGCCGCGATCCACGTTCAGCCGGGTCAGCAGCGCCATCACGTCGCGAGTCGTGACCGAGTCGAGGTTGCCGGTCGGTTCGTCGGCAAAG
>Ga0163144_10028433_pt1 | contig 10784 bp, 9 predicted proteins | sample OliLak19BULKMAT1_FD_123175 | JGI IMG/M metagenome (GOLD analysis project Ga0163144, IMG submission 123175) | Freshwater microbial mat bacterial communities from Lake Vanda, McMurdo Dry Valleys, Antarctica - Oligotrophic Lake LV.19.BULKMAT1 | ecosystem: Environmental > Aquatic > Freshwater > Lake... | reverse complement strand
CGGTGTGAGCACGACTCCCACCATCGTCATCGTCGGTCGTGACGGACGGGTGGCGGCCTATCACCCCGGCGTGATGACACTCGAGGCGCTGGAAGCCGTCGTCCTGCCGCTGCTGGCCGCCCCTGTAACGAGTGTCCCTCCCGCAGGACTCTAGCGTTGTGATGCTTCGTCCTCTTGACTCGATCGATTCGCTGCACACAGCCCTGGCCCAGTCGGCCGTGCGTCCCGCGGTGATTTTCAAGCACAGCCTGACCTGCGGCACCAGCGCGATGGCGATGGCAGAGATCGAAGATCTGACCGGCGGGGCCTCGTTCGCCGCAGATGTGTACCTGGTCCAGGTCCAGCGGGCGCGCGCCGTCTCCGGAGCGATCGAAGCCTCGCTCGGAATCCGCCATGAATCACCGCAGGTGCTGGTGATTGTCGACGGGCGGGTGGTGTGGCACGCCTCACACTTCCGCGTGACGGCGGCGGCGGTGCTGGCGGCCGTCCGGCACCATGCGGCCGCGACTCTGGTCAACTGACCCGCCCCTGTAACACGCCCCTGCGGCGGAGGACTGACGGGTGGAGGTCACTGAAGGCGCCGTGAAAAGAATTACTCACCCGACACGTATCGCTCGCACAATACATCTCCTCACCCGGCCGCCCAAATCGCCGTTGTGGCAGTTGACGATCTACTTTACCGGCCTGATCTTGGCCGGGTGGCTGATCGCCGCACTGATCCCGGCGGTGGCCGAGGTGCTGGTCGGGGCGACCGCGAACGCCGGGGCAGGTGGCGGCGAATTGCGCGACCTGCTCGCGGACCCACAACAATCAAGAACGGGATCGTTCCTCATCTTCGATCTCCAGATGTTCGTGGTGATGTTCGGGACCCTGCTGATCACGATTCCCTTTTCGTGGGGCTACATGACAGTGCGCGAGCACGCGGGGTACGAACAGTCCGTGGTCCAGACACTGGTGCTGCTCCCCGTGGTGGTGTCCGCAATCATGATGGTGGTCCAGAACAGTCTGGCGCTCGCCTTCGCGCTGGGTGGCGTGGCTGCCGCCGTGCGGTTCCGCAATACGTTGAAGGATGTGGCGGACGCCACCTACGTGTTCCTGGCCATCGGGTTGGGGATCGCGGCGGGCAGCGGGGTGCTGACCGGGGCCCTCGTCATGGCGGCCCTGTTCACCTACGTATCGATCATGCTCTGGCGGTGTGACTACGGGCTGTGCCCGACGGCGCGTCACGTCGAGGTGGCGTCGGTTGACGACTTGGCTCTCGCGTCCCCGCGCCGTGTGCGGGGCGAAGTACTGGCCGCTGTCCGCGACGGCCACGCGCGCACGGCGATCGAAGACGCGCTCTCCGGGCAGGTCCGCAAATGGAAACTGGCCAAGGCGTCCAACGGTGACGACGGCACGTTGCTCCTCCACTATGCGGTACAACTCAAACGATCGGGAAGTCCCGACGGTCTGTCTGTGGCCCTGCAGGGCCTGCAGCCTGACGGCGTCGAGTCGGTGGCGTTCCAGATCGCGCCCGAGGCGGCGTGAGTGGCACGACCGTCGTGGATCTCAGGACTCGTGCTGGTGGCCACCGCGTGCGTTCCGGCGGGCGATGGTGCCTCCGCGACGCCGGCGCCGAGCCGCGTCGCCGGTTTTGACGTGGTGACGCCGGTGGCCCGCTGGCAACTGCCGGCAGACCTGCAGGAGGTGTCCGGCCTGGCGGTGACCCGACCGGGATTTGTCGTCGCTCACAACGACGAACGCGGCCATCTTGTGGAGATCGATCACCGCACGGGCCGCGTGTCACGCCAATGGACGTTCGGCTCCCCGGTCGCCCGCGAAGATTTCGAAGGCATCGACATCAGCAACAACGAGGTCACGATGATGACCAGCGACGGCCGCCTTTGGAGCGGCACGTTACCAGTCGACGGTGGGCCAGTGACGGCGATCTCAGTCGTCGATACCGGCCTCGGGCGCCAGTGTGAGCTCGAGGGCCTTGCCCGGAGTGGGGATCAGGAGTGGATCCTGCCGTGCAAGACTCCGCGCGGTCGACAGAACCGGGACGTGATGTTTTCGCTGTTCTTCGTCAGAGCAAACGGTGATGTACGGACGATCACGGTGCCCCCGGTGCGCGGCACACGTCGACTGAGTCCAAGTTCCATCACGCCGGCATCCGCGTCCGGCGATGACGGGTTTCTTGTGGTGTTCGGGCCGGAACATACGATCGGACATGTCACCGCCCAGGGTCAGGTGACCGCGCTGGTCGCGTGGCCCGCCGGTCGTCATCCACAACCGGAGGGCGTGGCCGTCGACGGGAACCGATTAGTCGTGGCCGATGAAGGCCAGGGCCGGCGCCCCGGAACACTGACGGTGTATGGCCGCGCGCAGTAGCCTCGGCGCCGCACTCCTGGTGATGGCCCTCGCCCTCTGGTATGGCCAACCGCGCCCGGCCCCGCCCGACGCGCCATCACGGCCACCGACGGCCGCGCTGGCGACGTCGCTCTTTTTGATTGGAGACGCCGGTGCCCCAGAGGCCGACGGAGACCGTGTCCTCCGGCACCTTGCAGCGACAGTGACCGAAGCCTCCGCCGAGACGGCTGTCGTGTATCTCGGCGACAACATCTACCCCGACGGGATGCCTCCGGTGGGCACCCGCAGATACGCCGAAGCCGAACGCCGGTTGCTCGTCCAGGTCGATGCGGCGCGCGCGGCGGATCGGGTCGTCTTTATCCCCGGCAACCACGACTGGACGCAGACCGGCACCCCAGGTGATTGGGACGCCGTCGTGCGCCAGGATCAGCGATTACGCGTCGAAGGCTTCGCGTTATCGCCACGCGCCGGGTGTCCAGGCCCTGAAGTGATCGACATCGGCGCACACATGCGTTTGGTCGCGATCGACACTGAGTGGTGGCTCCATGGCTTTCCGCCCCCGCGCGACGCCACATGCCGGCACCGGACGGCAGACGAGGTGCTGGACGGCGTGGAGGCTGCGGTGCGTGCACCGGCGAACCGGCATGTGGTGATCGTGGCCCACCACCCGCCGATCTCTGCGGGCCAGCACGCTGGGTACTTCGACTGGCAGGACCACCTGTTTCCACTCCGGGAGGTGGCGTCCTGGTTGTGGGTGCCGCTGCCCGGCCTTGGATCGATGTATCCACTCCTTCGACGCACAGGTCTGACGCCACAGGATCAATACCATCCAGCCAATCGCCACATGGTCGCCGCGCTGAGAGCACGACTGGCGCCACACCCCCCACTGCTGTACGCCGCCGGACACGAACATCAGCTCAACTTCCTCACCGGCGAATCGATCGGTGCCCGGTACGTGGCGGTATCCGGGGCAGGCATGACAGGACACGAGCGCGAGGCGACGGGGCGCCCCGAGGGATTGCTCTTCGCCACACGGACGCCGGGCTTCATGCGGGTCGACGTGTTCGCCGACGGTACCGTGCGGCTGCAGGTCATCACGGTCCCGACGGGCACCCTCGGCCGGCCTGCACACGAGACGTGGCTGCGATGACCACCGTCCGGCTGACCAGCGCGGCCCCCGATGACGTTGCCACGCTGCCTGGCGCGCGACTGCCTGCGGGGTTGCACCTGCGGGATACGGAACGCAGTGTGTACCGCGATGTGTTGTTCGACACCCCGGATGCCGTGCTCGCACGGCAGGGAGTGGATTGCCGCCTCCGGCATGCCGAAGACGGGACGATCACGTGGACGGTCAAAGCCGAGCCGCGGTATGGCCTCCCCGCCAAACGAATCGACACCCGCGTCACCATCCGCCCACCAACAGCCGCCTTCGACGAAGCGACGCCCGCCGGCAACTGGTTGCGGGCGCTGGGGGACCCGGCCCGCCTGGTGCCGGTGCTTGAGGCCAACACCGACCGCTTCGAGGGCCGCGCCCACTGGTGGGGCTGGCCACGTCCCTGCCTGCGCGTCATCATCGATCGCAGCACGATTACGGCCGGGTCGCGTCAGGTGCTCGTCGCGACTGTCACGTTGGTGCCGGATCAGGGGTTGGGCCCCGGCGTGCGCGCGGTGGCCGACCGCTGGGCGGCTGAGTACGGTCTTGAACCGGCGATCGGCAGTGCGGTGCAGCGGGCACGGCGAGTGCTGGCCGATGCCGATGCCGTGTCGATGACCGCAGCACTCCGAGCGCCGAAGGACTGCGTCGTCCTGCTGGCGCGCGACGGGCAGGTCGGCTTCCGGCGACGGGAGGGCAGCCTCGACGTCTTCTGGAAGAGTGGGGCGGGTGAAGTCAGTTGCCGAGAAATTCTGGAAGACGCCTTCGGAACAAGTCAGGCACAAGTGCGTTGTCTGGGTCAGTTGCCAGAGCGGCCGTGGCGGCGCGCCCAGCAAGTCTGGCTCGCGCGGCGTCTCCCCGAGTCCACGCAGCAGGATCCCACCATTGAATGGATCCCCCTCGATCGCGCCGCCGCCCTGGCCGGCTCACGGGCGCTCAGAGATCCCCGGGCGCTCGCCGCACTTCAGGTCGCCATTCAGGCCGACGTGATGCGCCTGCATACCCACGGCGTCACACGCCCGATCGCCCGGCACCCGGCGCCCGACGTGGCCCTGGAGACGGCGTCGGAGCGGTACCTCGACGGGGACCTGAGTCTGCTGGAGTTCAACGCCCGCGTCCTGGCGCTAGCCAGCGACCAGCGCCTCGCGTTACCCGTCCGCATGACCTATCTCGCGATTGGCGCCGCCAATCTCGACGAATTTGTCGCCGTGCGGATCGGCGCCCTCAAGCGCGCACAGCGGCGGCAGGGTGAGAAGCCAGTGTCGTGGGCCGAGGCGCCGGCCTCTCGACTCGACGTGGTGCGCATTCGCCTGCTGGATCTTCAGGCCTCCATGCGGCACCTCCTGCACAACGACCTCCTTCCGGCGCTGGCGCAGCGCGGACTCGGACTGATCGCATGGGAGGCGCTCAAGTCCGACGATCGGCGCACCATTTCACGACAGTTCTTCGAGAACATCCGGCCGCGACTTGTCGCGATGGCCGCCACCCCCTCACACCCGTTTCCGCGCCTGCGCAGCTTCGAGCTCGCGCTCACATTCAAACTGCGCCATCCCGACAGCGGCCACACCCATTACGCCACGGTCGCCCTGCCGCCGACGGTGCCGCGATTCATGCCGGTTCCCAGCGGTGGGTGGATCCCGGTGGAGTCCGTGATTCGTGGACACACGGACGCCATCTTTCCCGAGGTCGACATCGTCGACTCGGGCGTCTTCCGCGTGATTCGCGCCGACGTTCTCGATTATCACGACGCCGACAGCACCGACCTGCTCCAACAAGTCGCTGACGTGGTCGACGGGCGCAACGATCAGCCGGTGGTCCGCCTGGATGTTGAACGCGCGATGTCGGCCGAGATGCAGGCGCTCCTCCTGCAGGAGTTCCGCTTCGAACGCCCTGACGAGGCCAGCGACCTCGAACGCGCGGACATCAACCACACAGAAGACATACTCAGCCTTCGTCATCTCCGCGACGTCGCGCAGGCGCTCTCCAGCCCGCTGCCCTTCCGGACCGGACAGCCGTTTCCGCCTGAGACGCCGATTGTGGCGTGCCTGCGCGAGCGCGACACGCTGGTCCACTTCCCGTTTGACAGCTTCGATCACACGGTCGTCCGCTTCCTGCGCGAAGCGGCCGGGGACCCGGCAGTCGAGCGGATGTCGCTGGCGCTGTACCGCACGACCGCCGACTCCCCCATCCTTGAAACGCTCCGCATCGCGGCCGCCAGCGGCAAGACCGTCGTGGCACTCGTCGAACTCAAGGCCCGCTTCGACGAATCACGAAACATCGTTGCAGCCCGCCAGTTGCGCGAGGCTGGCGTGCAGGTGGTATACGGCGTGTCCGGACTCAAGCTGCATTCCAAGATTCTGCAGATTCTGCGCCGCGACCACGACGGCCTTCGGCGATATTCGTATATCGGGAGCGGTAACTTTCACCCGGCGACGGCGCGCCTGTACACGGATGTCGGACTGTTCACGGCCGATCCGGGAATCGGCGCAGAGATCGCCGCCGTGATCGACGGCGTGACCGCAGGCACTCCGCACCCGTCAGGTCCGCGGTTGCTGGTCTCGCCGCGCGACATGCTGCCGCGATTGCTCGAGCGCATCGACCGCGCCATTCGATCCGCGCAGGCGGGCCACCCGGCGAGAATCCGCGCCAAGCTCAATGGCCTGGACGACCTCGAAGTCATTGAGGCGCTCTACCGCGCATCGGCGGCTGGGGTGACGATCTGGCTCAGTATCCGCGGCATCTGCCGGCTGCGCCCTGGCGTGCCGGGACTGTCGGAGCGCATCTCCGTCGTCAGCCTCCTTGGCGAGTTCCTCGAACACTCGCGGATCATTGAAATCGACAGCGACGGCGACATCAACTACTTGATTGGCTCAGCCGACTGGCGGGAACGGAACCTGCGACGCCGGGTGGAGGTCATGACCCCGGTGACCGACGGGGCCGCACAAGCACGCCTGCGGCAACTCCTGGACTGGGAAGCCGACGATGCGGCGGCGTGGCACCTGGGTGCGGACGGTACCTGGACGCGGGCAGCCGACGCGCCGCCCCTCAGCGTGACGCAGGCGCGTCTCCGGGATCGAGCCCACGATCGAGCCCCACCCACTGCCATCCGCCAGACGTAGCGCGGAAGTAGAGCTGCACCGGTCGCCAATCCGGAAAACCGGGATGGATGGTCCGTACAGCGACCGAGACATAATCTGCCCCGCGCACGGCCTCGGTCGCGGGCAGCTCCGCACGAGGGTCGGTGACCCGTACCGGCGCTCCAATGGGAACGTGGGTATCGTCTTCGTTGTGAAAGCGCGACCATTGCAGGATGTAGCCGTCGGGGCGTCCGCCGATCTCGTGTGTCACGGCGACGTTTTCGAAGGTCAACACGCCGTCGCGCGATAATGCGGCGTGGGTGATGGGGTTGACCGCGGTCAGCCACACATCGAGAATCCGCTGTCGCCGCGCAAGCAGCACGCGGGTCAGCTCGTCGACGACCCGCGGGTCGGAGTACTGCCCCTTCGACACGATGGCGCGGACGCGCACGTCGTCGAAGGCGGCGACAATTCGCGCAGCCCAGAACGCATCATCGGCCCGCATGTTCTCGTACGCGACTTTCGGGTACTCGGCCACCCATCGTTCAGGATCGAATCCGTCGGCGGTAAAGCGTCCGACGGCCGGCAGGTCCGACACCGGCGGCTGGTGGAGCCACGGACGGACGTAGAGTCCAAACGACAGGAAGGTCAGCAGCGACGGGCGCCACGCCAGCGCGTATTCCCGTCCGGCCTGCGCGGTGTCGGCGAAACGCGTGGCACTGCCCAGCAGCGATCCGAAGTCGACGATGTAGTACTTGAAGAAGCGGCGGCCACCCTCGCGATGCCGCAGCACCAGCGTATTGAGTGCACGAGAATCATCGTGATTGAGCCACGCGGCGAACACGCGACTGCCGCGCAGTTCGCGCCGGTGTTCGTGCAGGTGGATGTCGTTCGGATCATCGGGACGGGTGCCGTGGTACTCGAAGCGTCCCATGTCATCCTCATCCGGAAACCGCTCGGCCGTCACACGGATGCGGCCATTGGGCCGCCGGGCCGCGTTCTGCACAATGTCATCCAGATCGCGTCGGGTAAAGGGCCGCCGGCCATTGGCGTCCCGGATGGTCGCCTTCGGATCAATCTCAAGCCTCGTCGAATCGATCTCGGTCAGGTAGACGTCCACCGTGTTGTAGCCAAATGCGTGGTAAAAGGCCGCGCCGATCACCTCGGCACCGCTGGCCATCTCGGGATGCGCCGGCGCATCCACCTCCAATTGGTACACCGTGCCCGTGGGGTCGGACCGGTCAATGGCCCGAAAGCCAGGATGAAAGCCGCGGTTCTTGCCGCCCACGATCGTCCACCCGGCGCCAAACGTCACTGGGCGATCCGGGCCTGTGACCAGGGCCTCCAGTGGCAGGTCCCGAGCGCCGATGCGATTGGTGAACCAACTCGAGTCGGGCACCTCGTCGAGCGTGTTGACGTTGACAGCGTGTATCGCCCGGCGGTCACCCGGTGAGAGAAAGACGTTTTCGATGAAGTCGAAATAGTCATCCAGTTTGATGTCGTCGACTCTGCGGATATCCACCACGCGGTCGTTGTCGTACCGCAGTGGGTCGTCGGGATAAAAGCGGGGCACCGTCGGCTGCCCCAAGGCCAGCAGGTGCATGCTGGCGGCGAGGGCCATCGCCACCAGAACCAAGTGCGTGGTGCCACGCAGCCGGTCAGAACGCATGGCCAAATCCCGTTGCAAGCCGCACGCCGTCACGCCCGAAGCCAAGGTCCACGCGGAACGCCGCGCCCCCGCGTACGCCAAGTCGCAATCCGACGCCCGTCGACCAGCGCACTCGTGCCCAGGTGACGTCGCCAAGGCGGGGCGCGACCTGCGCCGCATCCACAAACACGGCGCCATGCATGAACGGATTCACGACGTATCGGTATTCGACCTGCGCCGCCAACAGGTGCCGGTCGCGGAACCGGAAGGTCGGGTACGCGCGGCCCACCCGGCTCCCTCCCAGGGTCGGCATCAGATAAAACGGCACCGCCGCATCGCCGTCGACCGACGTCAGGACGGCCAGTGCGCGCAGGGCCAGCACCCGGTGACCGTGCAGAAACGGCAGGTATTGCTGCAGGTCAACGGAGGTCCGGTCGAAGGAGAACGCCCCGGTACCCGTATCGCTGAATCGTGACCAGTCGACACGCAGGAACCGCCCGGTGGACGCACCGTCGAGTGCCTCCGGATCCAGGTGGCGCCCGGTGCGGGTTGCGGGCAGGGTGTTGCGCTGGTCGAACGACAGGGAGGCCCCCACACGTACGTGAGTAATGCGTCCGTCGAGCAACCCTGGCTGAGAGGTGGTGTGTGAAGACAGGACGCCGCCTGCCAGGCCGACGTGCAGCGCTGGACTGATCCGCACGATGACCTCCCCATTGACGTCACGCTGGGCCAGCGCAAAGACCGACCGTTGATCCGCCTCCGGGCCGATTCCCCAGAAAGGGTCGCGGGCACGCTGGTGGCGCGCCGCGCTGAGGTGAAGGCCCACGCGATCGCTGCCGGCCACCGGCAGCAGGTCGGGCACGTCGAACGCCAACTGCCCGCTCCAGTTCTTGCTGGCTGACGCCGCGAACGAGGCCGTTGCGGTGTACCGCCGATTAAAGGGACTGTGCCGCCAGGCGGGTCCGAGTCCCAGTCCCGCGCCCTCGCCCGGGAGCCCCACACGGAGGAACAGGCCCGATCGGGGATTGAGCAACCGGGTGGGCCACCGACCGGCCGCGGCGCGCAGCAGGAAGTCTTCAAGGCCGGTGGCCGGTACCGGCCTCGCCTCGCGCGATTTCGCGTCGCGCTGCGCCGTCCACAGGTCAGCGCGCGACTGTCCTGCCCGCACCGCCCCGGGCCACACCAGCAGCACCCCCACCATCACGCCGATACGTACGATCATCGCGGTAGGGTCATCCGCCGCAGGGGTTTCGTTACACCCGTACGACGTGTGGCGAGAGCTTCCTGTACCGCGTAACGTTCCGGCGCGCCACGAGACTGTCCCAGGTATGGGAAACAGATTCTGGCTGACACGGTTCTTGACCGTCCTGACGGGCGCGTCTATCGTCATCACCGTCGCGCAACTGATCAAGGGCCACGATCGTGGCTTCGCCCTGAGTGCGGGTGCGTTCTGGGGACTGATCGCCGCGGCGGTTTTCACCGCCGCGAGGATGGTGCAGTCCCGCCGGGGGCAGTACTGCGCCCTTTGCGCAGACACGCCCGACGCTGTGGCCGGCAAGAGAAGTCCGGAGCAGTAGTAGTCTCCCCGTTGCGGGCACCAGCCGCCCAGCCCCTCGCATCGCCAGCCGCCAGCGTTTCAAGGTTGACCACGCGCACGTCGGGCCTGGGGATCCGCGCGGCGAGGGCGGCGGCCACACGCGCCGCCATCATCGGCGTATTGACGCACCCCTCGCGCGTCAGCAAGACAAGTGCGGTGTTCAGGGTCGTCGGTTAATCCCCCGTCAGGTCCGGTGCACAGGTCTGCTGGTAGCCGTCTTCCAGCGTCAGGCCGGTCGCCATCACCAGCCGGTTCGCGAAACTGAAATAAGCGACCGTTAGAATCGCATCGAGAATCGCGCGGTCATCGAGCCCCAGACCGCGCAACGTATCCACGTCGACTTCGGACGCCCGTTCCGGCTGACGGGCCAGCCGCGCCGCCCAGGCCAGCAGCGCCGCCGGCACATCGGAGGCGCCTCCCAACGCGGCCAGTGCCGCACCGTGGTGCGCCTCGCAGTACCCGCACTGGTTGGCTCGCGACACCGCCACCGCAATGGCTTCCCGCCACGCGCGCGACAGCGGGGACGGCCTGAACATGATGGCCTTGTAGAGCTCGAGGTGCGCCTCCAGCACCGGCACATTCAGCGACTGTGCCTGATGGATGCTGGCAACGCCCCCGCGGGCCTTCGCAATTTGGCCGTACAGCGCGCCCAGTTCACCTGTCGCTTCGTTCTCACCCACGGTCCTGATGTATGCCATGCGCAACACCCTACCCCTCTTGGGGATGCGGAACCCACGCAAATTTCTCAAACGGCGCGTCCAGCGGCGTCTCGGCGACGTGGTTGAGATAGTTGCTCAGCGTCTTCTGCGTCACGCCCACCAGCACCTCAAGGTACTGCGCCACCGTGAAGCCGGCTGCGTGGAAGCGCGCGCGGGCGTCCGGTGACGTCCACCCACGCGCGGTCACGATTTCGACCACCGTTGCACGGAGCGCCTCGAGCGTCGCATCGTCAAGCGACTG
>Ga0163144_10028432_pt1 | contig 10785 bp, 12 predicted proteins | sample OliLak19BULKMAT1_FD_123175 | JGI IMG/M metagenome (GOLD analysis project Ga0163144, IMG submission 123175) | Freshwater microbial mat bacterial communities from Lake Vanda, McMurdo Dry Valleys, Antarctica - Oligotrophic Lake LV.19.BULKMAT1 | ecosystem: Environmental > Aquatic > Freshwater >... | reverse complement strand
GATACTCCGCTACCCAAGTACTCCGACACTCTCTCATCGCCAGACCTTCCGCCGCTGCCAACACGGCGGGCACACGCTTACGGGCCGGTCGATGCGTGTAAACCCGTCCTGGAACGGATACATTCGTTCGCTCAGATGGGCCGCACAGAAGTGGCCACGGCAGAGCGAACATTCAAATCCCGGGTGCGGGCCGCATTCCTCGATTCCGCACAGGCCAGCGGTGTTCCGCTGGCGCACGCGTTCGCGGTAGGCGATGTGCACGACCAGGTCGTCGTGCTTGGCCGCGCATTGCTTGCGCGCGCACACAGCCTCGTGCCCGCCAACAAAGTGGGTGTGTGCACCACAAAAGGCACGGCCACAGTATTGGCAGGATTCAGACGGCGAATTGTGGCACCGCGAAAACCTGCCGCCGACCCGGCATTCGGCAACCGCCATTCAAGACCTTCCCGCAGCCTGGTAGACGTGCGCACGTATCGTGGCAAGCGGCGGGTGACGCGTCAATCCAGCCAGAGACACGCGCCCGGCCCATCTCCCGTGACGAGCGCCATCACCGGCGTCCATGTGGGCAGCCGAAACACCCGCGCGAGGTCGTCGCCGTTCGAAACGACCGCGATGTAGTCACGCGATGGAGAAAGGCAAAGCCCGTCCGGCCGTGACCCTACCTTCTGCCGCCGGTCGATGCGGAACCGCGCGATATCCACCACGACGACTTCCGCGCTAGACCCGAGCGAAACGGCCACATGCGCGTCGTCCAGGGCGATCACGCGGACCGGTGAACCACCGAGTTTGACCGTCCCCACAAGCACAAGCTTGTCCTTCGTGAACACGCTCAGCGTGCCATCGCCCGCGTTCGCCGTCACCACATAGCCGCCAACGACGGCCACGCTCTCGGGAAGCTTGCCCGTGGCGGCTGTAGCGCCGCCGGCATGTTGAGCCGCAAGGCGGTTCGCCCGCGATGCCGTTACGTATGCCTCGGGACCGAAGGTCGCGATGGCGTGGGGCGTCTCGCCCGTTGTCCGGCGGCTTTCCTCAATCAGACCGTCCCGGTCGATGACGGCGACGGCGTTGGCCTTGTCGAGCGTAACCAGCAGCGATGAACCATCGGCGGCAATGCCATGCGGTTCGCCCGCAAGCGCAAGTGCCCGCAGCAGGCCCGGGGCGCGGGGGTCCACCTCGATCAGGCGGTCCAGCCGCCCGATCGTGGCGTAGACCCTTCCCTCCACCGCCACCATCTCGTGGGGTGGCCCGCCGACCTGCAACGTGCGCGTCCCCGTCGCCCCGCTCAGATCGACCAGTGTCAGCGATTCGCCGCGGAGGTTGGCGACCACGAGGAGGCCGCGGTCGGGTGGTGTCCGTACCTGCGCGCTCGTGCCTACGGCGCGCGATGCCAGGACGATGACGACCGCCATCAGCGGCAGCGCCATCATCGATATGATGCGGCCCATCTTCTCCGGGCTCGTCGGCTTCAAGAAGGGAAAGAGCTTCATCGACACCGAAAAGGGGAGTGGCCCGCCCAACGGCAGACCACTCCCCTCACCTTTCCAAACTAACGAATGATGTTGACCAGGTCCTGGAGCATCTGGTCGCTGGCGGTGATAACTCTCGACGACGACTGGAAGCCGCGTTGAGCGATGATGACGTTCGTAAACTGTTGCGCGAGGTCAACGTTCGATGTCTCAAGCGTGCCCGTGCTCACGGCCCCGCGGCCGTTCGTGTTGGGCTCGCCAATGATCGCGTCTCCAGAGTTCGCGCTCGGATTCCAGAGGTTCTGCCCAGCGCGCTGAAGGCCGCCGGGGTTGACGAAGCTGGCCAGCGCCAACTGCCCAATGATGCGGTTTGAACCGTTGGAATAGATGCCCGCGATTTCGCCCGAGGCGCCGACGGCGAAGCTGATGAGCGCGCCCGCTGGGAACCCGTCCTGGCTCTGAAGGTTGAGTTGGCTCTGCCCGGCGAACTGCGTGAAGCGCGAAATGTCGAAGTCGAAGGTCAACGGATCCGTGGCGCCATTGCCGAGGCTGGCGAGGCTGAAGTTCAAGATGCCGTTGTTCGATGTCGTCAGATCAATTTCCCCCGTCGAGAGGAACGTCACCTGGGTGATCGGCGTAAGTGTCGCCGGGTTGTTCAAGAGCGTGTCCGCATCGGAATCGTCGAAGTTGGCGACGACATCCCACGTGTTCGGCGAGGCGTTCTTGCGGAAATCCACACGTGTCGTATGTACATTTCCAAGGGAGTCATAAGCACTCACGGTCGTACTTACAACGCCAACCTCGGGCGGCCCCGCGCTATAGGTCGGGGTGCCCGCGTCAAGGTTGCCGGCCATCTGCATCTTCGTGGATGGTTGCGCGCTGATCCTCGTGCCGAAGGGGATATTGATCGCGCTCATTGGCGCTTGCGAATCCACCTGTTGGTTCGCATCCGCCGCCCAACCCATGACACGCAGCCCGTTCGTCGGGTTCACAAGGCCGCCATCGACACCGATGTCGAAAGCGCCGTCGCGTGTGTAGTAGCTGCGCGTGCCGTCGGAGACGACGAAGAAGCCCTCGCCCTGGATAGCGAAGTCCGTGAGTTTGCCGCTCGATTGAAGGCTGCCCTGCGACATGATTGTGTCGATCCCGCCCAGGTTCATGCCGAGGCCGATCTGGGCTGGGTTCGTGCCGCCGCGCCCGTTCTGGGGCGAACTCGCGCCCTTCACCGTCTGGCCGAGGATGTCCTGGAAGGTGACGCGGCTCGCCTTGTAGGCAATCGTGTTGACGTTCGCGATGTTGTTTCCCACGACGTCCATATAGGACATGTGGTTTCGCATTCCGGAAATGGCTGAGAAGAGTGCCCGCATCATGGTGGGTAACGATCCTTTCCCTGGCGCGGCGATGGCCACGCGTGCTGAAGTTGGATCGGGCTTCCGTCAAGCGGACCGGCCCGGAATTCCCATGGTTCGCCTCAGGCGATGACGACGCTATCGATATTGGTGAAGACTCGTCCCCCTTCCTGTTGCATCGCCGTCACGACCGTGCGCTGGCGAATATCCACGACGACCGCGAGGTCATCGAGCATCACGATGCTGTTGCGCGCGCCTTTTTCGGCGGCGCGAGAGATAGCTGAGTCGAGCCGCCCGAGCTGGGCGTCATTGAGTGCGAGGTCCCGGCGATCGACGCGTTTCTGGGCGTGGCGGCTGAGCTGGATGCCCTCCGCTGCCCGGTTGAGCACCGCCCCGAAGTCTGCGTCTCTTCCCGCCTGCTTCCGCCCGCCCCCCGTTGGGTGTGTGATCGGCTGCGCGGATAGTCCGACGCTATCGATTCGCGCCATCAGCGCACCTCCGCCACGGTGAACATGTCCACAACCTTGCCGTTCACCCAGAGCATGGGGATGCCATCCGGTCCGACAACGACCTTGTCCACGCGCCCGGTGACTTCCGTGCCCGCGTTCCGGGCATCCCCGGCCGCGGCGATCACACGTTCGTCGCGGTTCACCTGCTGCTTGAACTCCGAGTTCAGCTTCATGAACGGTTGGCCGTACTTTTCGCGGGCGACCTGGTCGCGCGCAATGGCGATGCCATCCACTGTTCGCCCGGTCACGGTCTTGCCGATCATGGCGGCCGCGCCGGAGAGCTCGTTCAGGCCCTGCAACACTTTCATGCCACTGGCCATCGACTTCATTTGGCTCAGCGCCTCGAATTGCGCCATCTGCGCCATGAAGTCGCTGTCCTTTTGCGGCTCGAGCGGGTTCTGGTTGCGCATCTGCGCGATGATCAGCTTCATGAAATCGACGGACCCGAGGTCTTGCGTCGCGGGCTTGGCGTTTGGCGAATACGTCGAGTTCTGGAGGGCCGTGGTGGGGTCGACACTGAATGTTGCCATTGCGTTTGCTCCCTAAACCCTGTAGCTCATGGCGCCGTCGGGGTTATAGGCGGCGCGCAGGCGGTTGTGGCGTTCGATCGGCTCGGGTGAGTCCAACCCAAGGATGGCCGCGAAGGCGTCCCCCGTTTCGCGGCGACGGCTTTCTTCCGCGTCTTGGTCGCCCGCCCACTGCCGCTGCCCGAGTCCGACGGATACGTCCGCGAGGCTGAGGCCGCGTTCGCCGAGCAGGCTCGTCAGATCGAGTGTGTGGTTGCGAAGGAGCGCCATCGCTTCGGGACGTTCCGCCCGGATTTCGATGCGCACCTGCGTCCCCGCCGTCTCGATATGAATCGAGACCTCACCCAGCTCCGCCGGGTCGAGACGAATGCGCGCCTCGCCGCCACCGCGTTCCGCCCGTTCGATGATCGCGCGCGAAACCTGGTGTACCGCTGGCGGCGGCTCGGGCGCCCGCACCGGAACCCCCGGCTCCTGGACCTCATCCCGGCTCTCCGCCCCTTCCATCTGAGCGGCTGCTCGCGGCATTCCGGGGATTGTTACGGCTTCGGATTCCTCCGCGCGAGATTGACCCGGGGCGAATGCGACAACCGGGGTCGTTCGTTGAATTGGAAGAGCGTTCCCGTCGGAGCGGACCACACCCTCGGCTGTCTCAGGTTCGTTGGTGGGCGGTTGTCCCGGGGGCTGGGTCTCCGACTCGTCTGTTTCGATTCCTCGTGCCCGGCGGAGGCCAGGAACCATCGCCTTCGAAACACCGCCGCTCTGTGCCGCGAACGTCACGGGTTGAGTCACGCCCTGTTCGGTGGGGATGGTCGTCGGTAGCGTCGGCGAACCGGTCGGCACTGGCGTCGCCGTGGGCTGCTCGCCGGGGACTTCAGCAAGGACGACCGGCGCTACGCTCTCGGTCGGCGGACTCGCGGGAGTGGTTTGGACGGTCGGGGACTGGATCGCGAAATCGGGAATGCGTAGCTCAGGTAGCGCTGTCCCGTTCTCTGACGGAACCATCGGCATTTCCGGGACCGGTGTGGGCGTCCAGGGGCTGATGTCTTCCTGTCGAGGGGTTTGGCCGGGAAGGCCCTGTTGCACCAAAGCCCGGGTGGCTGAGATGGCGACAGCGGGCCCAGCGGGGTCTCCCGGGCCAACACCCTGCGCCAGCCGTTCGTCCGTTCCGTTGCCCCCCGCTGATCCTGGAACACCCGCAAACGCTTTCGCCGGGAGCGTCGCGCCTGGCGGCGAAACCTCGGCTGCCTGGGCCCGGTGTCCGCTGCCGTCGCCCTTGTTCTGCGCGACTGGTGAAGACAGTCCGTCCACAAGGCCCGTTGAGGCGGACATTGGACGCGTAAGGTCGGCAATCGGCGCCAGGACCAGCGCCGCAACGAGGCTGAGCGCGGTCGCGTCCGTTGCCGCGCGCCTCGGCTCCGTATCGCTGCTGGGCAACGAGTCCTCGGTCGCTCCGTCATCGCCCGCGTCCGCCATCGACCGCGCGCCCAGGCCCAACAGGGTTTCGAGGGGAGCGTTGGCCCCGCCCGTCAGCGCGGCAAGGAGTGCAGCGAAGGGTTGTTCCGAAACGGCTTCCGCTGCCGCCGGGCCGGCAATTGCCGGAGTAACCAACACCGGTTCCATCGTCGCCGAGGGGATTACGAGTCCCATTAGATTTGCATCCTGAAGACTTCCTGGTAGGCCTCCACGGCCTTGTTGCGGACGGTGGTGGCGAGGTTCATGGTCAGACTCTCGGCTTCGAGCGCGAGCATCACTTCCGAAATGTCCACATCCTGTCCCGTCGCCATCGCGTTCACCTTTTGGTTCGCCGTATCGCTGACCGATTGGAGCTGGCTGATTGCCTTGCCCAAGAGGTCCGCGAAACCCGCAGCCGGTTTGGCTGCCGTGGTCCCAGTTTGGAGCGCCATCGCCGCGCCCTGAATGCGTCCTATCTCCATATCAGCGCCTTCCTTCCGTGTAGTTATGTGTGAAGTTCCCGCTGGCCAAAGAATCCCCGCTAGCGGCTGCCGATATCCAGCGCCCGCAAAGCCATCTGTTTGACGGCGTTGAGCACCGTCACGTTCGCCTGGTACGAACGGTTCGCGGATGTCAGATCCGTCATCTCCGTCACGAGGTCAACGTTCGGCATCTCCACGAAGCCGTCGTCGGCCGCATCCGGGTGCGCCGGGTCGTAGACCTTGCGCGTCGGCGTGACCTCGTCAGTGGTCACCTGCGTAAGCACGACGCCGCGGTCCGATTGCCCCGTGAGATGCTGGGCGATCTGGGCGAAGGGCGCGGAAGCATCGCCCGCCGAAAATCGCACGATGTGGCGTCGATACGGCCCTTCGCCGTCCGGGCGCTTCGTCGTATCCATGTTCGCGACGTTCCCGCTGACCGTATCCATCCGTACGCGCTGGGCGGCCAGCCCCGAAGCCGTAGCCGCGATTGCCGAGAACAAACCCATGGCAAACCTCCTTGCGGCCTAGCCGCCCCGAATGACGTTGCGAATCGTTGAGAGCTTGGTGTTGAGGGCGCTGCTTGCGAGTTGATAGCGCAGCTGCGTCTCCGACAGCGTGACCATTTCGTCGTCGATGTTGACGTTGTTCGAATCCATTCGCGAAGAGTCGAGCAGCTGCGTGGCCTGCGTGCTCTGCCCACCCACGCGGCTCGATGCCGCGATATGGCGCGGGTCGGTGACGGCGAGTTTCGACTGTCCGTTCCCAACGGCGCGCCGCAACTCCGTCTCGAACGGCGCCTCCTTGCGGCGGTACCCTGGCGTATCGATGTTGGCAATGTTGTCGCTCACGGCCGCCTGGCGCCGCGAAAGCCCGCCCAGCCATCCGGTCAGCGTCCCAATCGTGGAATCCCCAAGACGGTTCATCTAGCTACGTTCCTCCTGGTGTTCTCGCTCGGGCGTCCAATCGCGCAGCGCCACTTCGTCGAGGGTAGCGCGGTCTGCACGTCCTTCCTGGCCCCGGTCTTCTTCGATTCGCTTTTCCAGGAGCGATTCCAGCGCCTTGCGGTCCCGGCGGCGGATGAGGAGCTGCTCGCGTTCGAAGACGACGGCGTTGTTGGAATGCACAAGGGCCGCCCGCGACGCCGCCATCTCGCGGTCCAATCGCTCCACATACGCACGGCCCAGGGCCAGGTCCGACGGCTCCACCGTTCCGCTCGACGGGGCGCCGATCGCGAACTGTGCCTCACGTCGCTCCCCGGTCGCGAATAGTGTCGCTTCGCGCGTGGCGTGTGCCCGCTGGGCGTCGCCCAGCTTGCCTTCCTGGAGGTGTTCCAATCGCTCACGATATGCCACCAAACGTTTCAGGCGGTCCGGCGTAAGACTCATCCGCGGCTCCTTCAATGACTTCCGGATTGCCTCCTCCGCACATCGCAACGAGTTGCAAGCTCGCCTGATCCAGGCCGGTAACTTCTTGCGACCGTTGCCGGAGGAACGCGTTCAATCGCGGGAGCAACTGGATCGCCGCGTCCACCGCGGTATCGCTCCCGTTCACGTACGCGCCGATGCTGATGAGGTCCCGTGCCTCCGCGTGCGCTGCCATCACCTCGCGCAGCGCCCGTGCCGCTTCTCGGTGGTCCGCCGAAACGACGCGCTCCATCAAGCGGGACACGCTGGCGAGGACATCGATCGGCGGGTAATGGCCTCCGTTCGCGAGCGAACGCCTCAATACGATGTGCCCGTCCAGCGTTGCTCGCGAGAGGTCCGCGATCGGTTCGTCCATGTCTTCGCCATCGACAAGGATTGTGTAGACCGCCGTGATGCTGCCCTTCGCCGATGGTCCCGCGCGCTCCATGAGATGGGGCAGCAGGCTGAAGACGGATGGCGGGTACCCTTTGGTCGTCGGCGGCTCGCCCGCCGCCAGTCCGAGCTCCCTCTGTGCCATCGCGACCCGCGTCAGGCTATCGAACAGCAACAACACGTCCAACCCGTCGTCACGAAAACCTTCGGCGATTGCGGTCGCCGTGTAGGCGGCGTTCAGCCGCATCGCCGCCGGGTTGTCGCCCGTCGAAGCGACGACCACGCACCTTTGGAGCGCCTCCGGCCCAAGGTCGCGTTCGATGAAGTCGCGTACTTCGCGGCCGCGTTCGCCGATAAGGGCGATGACCGTGATATCCGCCGCCGTCCCGCGCGCGAGCATCCCCAGGAGCGTGCTCTTGCCCACGCCCGAGCCTGCGAAGATCCCTACGCGTTGCCCGCGTCCCAACGTCAGGAAGCCATCGATGGCCCGCACGCCGCACGACAAAGGCGACATAATGGGCGCCCGATCAAGGGGAGACGGCGGTTCGGCGTGGCTGGCAATCTGACGCACCCCGTACAACGGCCTCCCACCATCGATTGGCCGCCCCAGGCCATCGAGCACCCTCCCAGCAAGGCTGGACCCCGTCGGCGCGGAAGTGTGCATGCCCGCGGCCACCACGCGCCCGCCAATTGCAACGGCGCCGCGGTCCAACAACGAAAGCTGCGCGTTCCCGCCGCTCGCCCGCGTACAAATCGCGGCGACGTTTCGTCCGCCCATGTCGGAAACGAAGGCCAGTTCGTGGGGGCGAAGGTTTACGCCGCCCACATCGAGCACTTCGCCCGTGACGCGCATCACGGTGCCGTCGCGCCGAAAAATGTCGGCACTGGCGGCTGCTTCGAGGACGGCGTCGAGTGCAGCGGTCGTCATGCCAGTGCTCCTCCCGCCGCGCGCATGAGTGCCGCGTCCATCATCGAGAGGCGCGCATCGAGCGTGGCGTCGAGCGTCCCGTGTCGCAGGTCCACGATGCATCCCCCTATCGCGACACTTTCGTCGGGCCGGGCGGATGCGGCCGCGTCAATCAACGCGGCCTGGACTGCCGGGACAACCGCGGGATTGACCCGCAGGGAGACGACCGCCTGGCCCGATGCGGCGCGCAGTGCTTCTTCGCAAATGTGGACCGTCCGTTCCGCGTCGGCCGCATAGTATTCGGCCGTGATTCGCCGCACGGCGAGGCCCGTTGCGGTCGCCACAACCTGGGCCGCCTGCGCCGCCAGGCTGTCGCGAATCGCCTTGCCATCCGAAGCCGCGACGCGGACCACTGCCAGCAGCCGCTCCACCTCGTCGGCGGCTTCCCGGTGGCCAGCCTCGTACCCCGCGCTCTGTGCCGCCGACCGTACCGAATCGATAGCAGCGTTGGCCTCCGTGCGCATCCGTTCCGCCTGCTCTTCCGCTTCTCGAACGATTCGCCCCGCCCGCGCTTCGGCGGCCGCCACCACTTCCGCCGCCGTTGCCATGGCGGCGTGCGCGGGAAACTCCAGTAGCCTCGATTCGCCGAGGACGAAGATGTCCTCCGGCTCCGGCGCGTTTCGGAACAGCCGGCCTGTGCGCCTAGCCGACGAGCTCATCATCGCCGCCTCTCGCTATCACGATCTCTTCCGCTTCATCGAGCCGTCGAATCACTTCCACGACTCGTGATTGCGCTTCTTCCACCTGCCGCAACCGGACGGGACCAGACGCCTCCATGTCTTCCTTGAGCATCGCCGAAGCGCGGCTCGACATGTTCCGCAGGATGGCGTTCTTCACGTTGTCCGGGGTCGCCTTCAGTGCCAGCGAAAGGTCCCGCACCTCTACTTCTCGCATGATTCGCTGGATCGAGCGGTCATCCAGCGTGCCGATGTTCTCGAATACGAACATGCGCTTCTTGATCTGCTCCGCAAGCTCCGGCTCGTTGTCTTCCAACGCCTCGATGATCGTCTTCTCCGTCATGCGGCTGGACTTCTTGAGCAGGTTCACGAGCACGTCCAGCCCGCCCACGCTCTGGCTCTCCCGAGTCGGTTGGAGCACCGCCGAGAGCTTTCGCCGCAAGACCGCCTCGACTTCGTTTACGGTGTCCGGGTTGGCGCGCTCCATCGTCGCGATGCGCATCGCTACATCAGAGGACATCTCCGGGTCCAGCGCCGAAAGCACCTGCGCCGCTTTCTCTGGCTGTAGGAACGAAGTCAGCAATGCGATCGTTTGGGGGTGTTCGTTGCCCAGGAAGTTCACGAGCTGCTGAACGTTCAGGTGCCGCAGGAACCCGAACGGCACCGTCGGCGATGTCGCCGAAAGGCGGTCGATGATTTGCGTCGCCTTGTCTTCTCCCAACGCCAGGCGAAGGAGCTCTTCGGCGTAATCGAGCCCGCCCAACGAAATCACGTTGTTCGCGACGGCAGCTTCCTGGAACTCGCCGAGGACGGCGCGGCGCTGGTCCGCCTGTAGCTCGCCCATCGCCGAGATCTCCCACGTCAGGCGTTCGATATCTTCGTCGCTCATGTGTCGCAGGACTTCGGCTGAACGCTCCTTGCCCAGCGTGATCAGGAGCGCAGCCGCCTTTCGCCTGCCCGTAAACTTGTCGATCGTCGTCGCCATGGCGGTTTAGTGTTCCTCTTCGCGCATCCACGTTTGGACGACCTCGGCGACGGCGCGTGGGTTCGCGCTCGCAAGCTGGAGCACGCGCTCTTCCTGGGGGTCGGAGGCCGCTTCAAGCGCGGGCAGCGCCGGAGCGCGTGGCAGTGCGAGCGCACCACCCGCCGACAGCGCCTGTAGCATCTGGCCAGACGGGAGAGCGAGCTGGCGCTTGCTCAACGAACGCAGGAGCAGCATCACCAGGACGAACGCCAGCACGACTGCCAGCAGGGGCAAGAGCAGCTTGAGGTACGAGAGATATTGCCCCAGCCCGTCGCCCGCGAGCGGTGCAAACGCCTCCTTCACGCTCGCATCGAAGGGCAGACGCGTCACGCTCAATGTGTCCCCGCGCACCTGGTCCAGCCCCACGCCTGCCGCGATCGCGCTCGTCAGGCTCGATTCCTGGGCGGCCGTGATGCTCTCATCCAGCACCACCGAGACGCTCAACCGGTCCACCGATCCCGGTGCTTTCACCGTCGTCGTCTGTGTGCGCGAGATCTCGTTGTTTGTCGTCGTCTCGCTGCGCGTATACGTGCTGT
>Ga0163144_10028430_pt1 | contig 10785 bp, 9 predicted proteins | sample OliLak19BULKMAT1_FD_123175 | JGI IMG/M metagenome (GOLD analysis project Ga0163144, IMG submission 123175) | Freshwater microbial mat bacterial communities from Lake Vanda, McMurdo Dry Valleys, Antarctica - Oligotrophic Lake LV.19.BULKMAT1 | ecosystem: Environmental > Aquatic > Freshwater > Lake... | reverse complement strand
GCGGCCTTTTCCTCGGCCCGCATCATCCGCTGGTCGCGAAACTCGGCCGAGAGCACGCGTAGCGATTGCGCCAGCGGCGTGCCGTACTTCTCGGTCTGCTGCAGTGTGTTGACGAGGCCGCGCAACGCCGGCAACGCGGTGCGGCGATTAAGGTTGTCGAGCGCCTGCCGGCGTTCCGGCAGGAAGCCCAGTTCGACGGCGGTCAGGCCAAGCTCGTCGGCCAGTTCGGCCGAGGCGCGGCCAAGCTCGCGCGCCACGCGGGTCAGCGCGGCATCCAGGCTGAGCCCCGCCTCGGCGCAGATCACCAGCAGGTCCAGTCCGTCGGGCAGCGCCTTCAGCATGGCGACACGCCGCTTGGTCGCCCGGTTCGACAGGTAGACGCCGGGCGCCAGGGCGCCCAGCAGCGTGGTCGTCAGCACCGCCGGCAGCCGCGCCGCTTCCGGCAATTGGACAAGCTGCAACCATTCGATGGTCAGCAGGGCCAAGGCGCCGAAGCCGAACGGCAGCGCCAGGCGAAGGAACATGTAGGCGACCAGCACCTCGGCCCCGCGCAACCCGGCCTGGGCCAGCTTGTCACCCGCCTTCTGCGCCCCCGCGCCGCGCAGCAGGTTCATCTTCTGCACCACCGTGCGCATCAGGCCGGCATGGTCGATAAGCGCCACGCGCGCCTGGCCGTGCAGGCGGGCGGCGCGCAGTTCGGCGCGCCGCGCCGTCAGCTCCTTCACCCGCGCCGCCATGGGGTCGCGCACCACCATCGCTTGCCACAACGCGATCAGGCAGGCCAGGGCCGCCACCGCCACCAGCGCCACGATGGCATCGTCGAGCGGCACGGCTTGCAGCCATTTCATATCTCGAACCGCACCATCTTCATCATGACCAGGACGCCGGTGGACAGCGATCCCAGCCCTAGCCCCAGCAGGATGTTGCCGCGCCGGTCGGTGAACAGCGGCATGATGTAGTCGAGATTGGTCAGCGCCAGAAAGCCCATCATCAGGAACGGCAGCGCGCCGATGATCCAGGCGCTGGCCTTGGCCTCCGACGACATCGCCTTGATCTTCAGGCGCATCTGCCGGCGGCGGCGCAGCAGGTCACCGAGGTTCTGCAGCGTCTCGGCCAGATTGCCGCCGGTTTCGCGCTGCACCGACAGGCTGATGACAAAGAAACGAAACTCCGGCAGGCCGATCCGCGCGGCGGCGGCCCACAAGGCGTCCTCCAGCGCCTGGCCCAGTTTCAGGCCAGCATCGACCCGGCGGAACTCGCCGCCCACGGGCTCACGCACTTCGGCGGCAATCGTGGCGATGGTCTCCTGGATCGGCAGGCCGGAGCGCAGGCCGCGCACGATGAGGTCGATGGCATCGGCGAACTGGGTGATGAAGGCGTTGGCGCGCCGGGCGATCATGCGGCCGATGACGAAGTGCGGCAGCCCGACGCCACCGACGCATGCAGCCAGCAGGGTGAGCAGGGCGCCACGGTCGAAGAACAGCTTGGTGGCAAATCCCGTCAACAGCGCGGCGATGCCACAGACCATGACGTAGTGCCCCAGCGGGATGTTGCGTCCGGTGCGCGCCAGACGCTGGCGCAGCATTTCGCGGCGCGGCAGCCAGTTGCGCACGAAGCGGTCGAGGCCGCCAAAGCCGCTTTCCGCCGTGTCACGACGCAGCGTGCCGGTCGCCGCCGCCGCTTCCGGCCGCCAGCGGTCTTGCACCCTGGCGATGCGCCGGGCCGCCTGGCCGCGCCCGTTGCCCAGCAGCAGGGCCGCGAACAGCGCGGGAATGCCGACAGCGGCGCAGGCGCCCGCCACGGCGAACAGGAACAACGGATCGTCGAACCCGCTCAAACCGCCTCCAGCAGGGCGCGTTCCAGGCCGAAATACTCGGCGCGCGGCATGAAGTGCGGCCGGACGCCGCTGCTGGCGAACTCGCCGCGCAGCCGGCCGGCCTTGTCCTCGCCCTGAAAGTTGAAGGTGAACAGGTCCTGGGTGGTCACCACGTCGCCCTCCATGCCCACGACCTCGACGATGTTGGTGATACGACGCACGCCGTCGCGCATGCGGCTGACCTGCACGATCAGGTTGACGGCGGCGGCGATCTGGGTGCGTACCGCCTTGCTCGGCAGGTTGATGCCGGCCATGCCAACCATGTTTTCCAGGCGGGTCAGCGCCTCACGCGGGCGGTTGGCGTGGATGGTGCACATGCTGCCGTCGTGGCCGGTGTTCATCGCCTGCAGCATGTCGATCGCCTCGGCGCCGCGAATCTCGCCCAGGATGATCCGGTCGGGGCGCATGCGCAGCGCGTTCTTCACCAGGTCGCGCATGCCGATCTCGCCCTGGCCCTCCAGGTTGGCCGGGCGGGTTTCCAGCCGCACCACGTGCGGCTGCTGTAATTGCAGTTCGGCCGCATCCTCGATGGTGACGACGCGCTCGCCCTCGTCGATCTGGCGCGACAGGGCGTTCAGCAGCGTGGTCTTGCCCGAACCCGTGCCGCCCGAGATCAGGATGTTGAGCCGGCAGCGCGAGGCGATCTTCAGCACTGTCGCCATGGCCTGCGAGACGTTCTGCTGCGCCGCCATCACATCCAGCGTGATGCTTTTCTTGGAGAACTTGCGGATCGAGATGCTGGGCCCGTCGATGGCCAGCGGCGGGATGATGATGTTGACGCGGCTGCCGTCGCCAAGCCGCGCGTCGCACAGCGGCGAGGATTCATCGACCCGGCGGCCGATGCGACTGACGATGCGGGTGGCGATGTTGAGGACATGGCCGTTGTCGCGAAACGCGATGTCGGTCAGCACCAGCTTGCCACGCCGCTCGACATAGACTTGGGCCGGGCCGTTTACCATGATGTCGGTCACGCTGTCGTCGGCCAGCAGCGGCTCCAGCGGGCCGAGGCCCAGCATGTCGTGCAGCAGGGTATCGACCAGTTCCTGCTGTTCGGCGCGGTTGATCTGCACCTTGGTTTCGACCAGCAACTCGGCCACCAGGGCGCCCAACTGCTTTTCCAGGTCGGCGGGTTCCAGGTCCGACGCGGCGGTCACGTCCATCCGCTCCATGATCAGCGGCTGCAGTCGGTGTTTCACCGCCTCGATGCGGTCGCGGTCGGTGCGCGGCGGTCGTTCGGGCTCCACCGCTACGGGGCCGGGCCGGTACTTGGCCAGCAGGCCATTCAGCAACTGGGTCACCAGGTCGCGCTGCTCGATCGTCGATAGCGGCGTGTTACGGTCGCGCACGTAGGTCGCGACCAGGTCGCCGATGGCGCGGGCCAGTTCTCCGCGCGCCGCGCCGGCTTGCGCGGCCGGGCCGACGAACTCGTCGGTCACGGGCTGCAAATCCTCGCGCGCCGCTTCGATGGCCGCCCGACTGGCGGCGATCATGGGCACCACCGTGCCGCCCTGCGCGCGCCGTTCCTCGCTGCGTCCGAACATGTGCCTACCCCACCCGTCGCCAGAAATTTAGCTTGCGTCGCGCCGCCACGCTGCCGTCAAGCCGCGCGGCCAGCGGCCGCAGCGCGGCCATGACCCGGGCGCCGCTGGCAGTCGCCGCCAGCGGTTTGCCGGCGGTGGCCGCCGCCGCCACCGCCTTGCGGTCGTGCGGGATGGTGAAATCGAGTTTGCGGCCGAGACCCTTTTCGAAATCCGCCAGCGACAGGCCGCCGGCGCCCGCCCCGCCGGCCACCGCCAGCAGGGTGGCGTCCGGCGCGCAGTCGCGGGCCAGGGCGATGACGCGAAGGCTGTCGCGCAGCGCCTGCAGGGTGAGGTCGAGCACGATGACGACGTGGCTGGCCGCCGCCAGGGCCTGCCGTTCGGCCATGCCGGCATGGCGCGGCAGGTCGATGACCACGGTTTCGAAGCGGTTGCGAAGTTCGTGCAGCAGCACCGCCGGGGCCGAGGGATCGAGCGCCAGTTCATCGGCCAGCGGCTCCTCGCCGGCAAGAACGTGCAACCGCTCGCCCTGCTTTTCCAACGCGCGCTCCAGGAACAGGCTGTCGATGCGCGACGGCCGCTCTAGCGCCTCGCGCAGGCCGCGCCCGGGGGCCAGGTCCAGAGCCAAGGCGGCGGTACCGAAATGCAGGTCGAGGTCGAGCAACGCCACCTTGCGGCGCTGCTCGTTGGCCAGCAGCCAGGCCAGGTTGGCGGCGATGGTGCTGGCGCCGACGCCGCCACGGGCGCCGACCACGGCGATGGTGCGTCCGGCTTCCGCCGGCTTTGCCGGATTGGCCGATGAGTGGGGCGCGCTGACGAGGGCGGCAAGCAGCGCATGCCGGCTGACCGGCTTCACCAGATAGTCGGCGGCGCCGCTGGCGATCAGGTCGCGGAACAGGGTCACGTCGTTGATGGCGCCCAGCGCGATGATGCGCTGCGCGGCGCCGGTCGCGGCCAGGGCGGCAATGTCGGCGGCCGGATTGGCGCTGTCGGCGATATCGACCACCAGCAGCGGCAATGCATCGACCTCGTGCGGATGACGCAGCGCCGCCGACGCACCGCCGGGCTGCACCGCGCTTTCCGGCCAGTTGCGTTCGGCGAACACCTTGGCCACCACGTCGCGCGTCGCCGCGTCGCCGATGTAGGCGCGCGCCGGTAATGGGCCGTGCGGCACCGCGACGGGTTTGGCAAGGGCGAAGCCCATCCTATTGCCCGCCCGCGTTGCCGGTGGTGGCACCGCCGCCCTGCGTTTGCGCGTTGCTGTCCTGCAATGGCCTGGTCTTGCCGGCGCGGTAGCGTTGCACCCCCAGGGTGGCGGCCTCGCCATCCCACAGCGGGGCGGCTCGGCCCTGCACGAGGTCGCCGGGGTCGGCCACCATCAGACCTAGATTGGCGGCCGTGGCGCAGCCGAACTGGCTGGGCGGCCGGTTGGTCCAGTCGGCGGCGGGCATGCTGGTCCAGTTGGGGCAGGCCGGTGGCGTGACGATATGGCGGCCGACGATCAGTTCCGGGGTGTCGCCCGAACGCACGACCGGCGCCAGGCCGAGGCGGCGCAGCCGCGCGGCGACCGGCTCGGCGCGCCGCGCATCGGCCACGATGGTGGCGCGGTCGCCATAGCCGGCGTCGATGCGGGCAAGGAATTCGTCCAGCGCCGCGCCATCGGCCAGCTTGTGGCGGAATTCGACGTAGCGCACCTGGTTCGCCTTGGGCGATTCAACCGGCGACCAGTCGGGCGCGCAGGCCGCGAGAGTGAGGACAAGGACAACGGCGCCCGTCAATTTCATCGCCTACTCCAGAACAAAGCCAGCCGGGCCGATCAGCTCCAGCCCGTCGCGCCCGCGCGGCCGCGCCGCGCCCGGCGCCGCCTGCTGCCGGTAATTCGCGCCGACGACCAGCCGCTCCACATCGGTCGGGGGAATCATGCCATCGGTCGGCGCTGCCAGCGGCTTGCCGCTGACGGGACGCACGATGTAGGGCGTGACCAGGATCACCAGTTCGGTCTCGTTGCGCCGAAAGCGGTCGGAACGGAACAGCGGGCCCAGCACCGGCACGTCGCCAAGGAAGGGGATTTTGCTGTTGTCCTGCTGGGTGTTGTTCTGCAGCAGGCCGGCGATGGCGAAGCTCTGCCCGCTGCCCAGTTCCACCGTCGTCTCGGCCCGCCGCGTCGTCAGCGCCGGGATCGAGAAATTGTTGAGCTGCACCGCGCCCACGGTGGAAAGCTGACTGACCTCGGGGCGGACATGCAGGTTGATGCGGTCGCCGTCCATCAGGGTCGGCGTGAAGGCCAGGCCGACGCCGAACTTCTTGAACTCGATGGTGATGTTGGTGCCGTTCTGCGGGATCGGCACCGGAAACTCGCCGCCGGCCAGGAAACTCGCGGTCTCGCCCGACAGTGCCGTCAGGTTCGGCTCGGCCAGCACCGAGATCAGCCCCTCGGTCGCCAGCGCGTCGATCACGCCGTTTACGTCCAGGCGCTGGCCGTTGAAGCCGCCGAATACGCTGTTGGTGGTGCCATTGCCCAGCACGCTGCCGTTGCGGGTGACGAACTGTCCGGCGGTAAGCGCGGCCGAGCCGGTGGCGATGCCGAAGGCGAAGCTGCCGACCGAGAGCAGCGAATCCCAGTTGATGCCAAGTTCTTTCAACGTGGTGCGCGACACCTCGGCGATGCGGACGCGCAGGCTGATCTGGTTCGGCGCGCTGACCTGGATCTGGTTGATCACGGCGCCCTCCTCGGGCGCGAAGCGGGCGGCCAGGCGGCGGGCGTTCTCGGCCTGCGCGGCGGACAATGCGAAGCCCGACAGGATCAGGCTGTTGTCGACCGAGGCGACCTCGATGGCGGCGTCGGGCATCATCGCCTTCAGGCTCTGGCGCAGGCCGGTCAGGTTGTGGCTGACCACCACGCGGGTCGCCAGCAGCACGCGCTCCTGCTCGTCCACCGCGTAGACCACGGTCTCGCCGGCCTTCTTGCCGTAGACGTAGAGCAACGCGGCTGACTTCGCCTGCACATCGGCGATCTCGGGATCGGCGACGAACACCGTGCCGGCGGGCTGGCGCAGGCGCACCAGCGAGCCCTTGGCGATTTCCAGCCGGATCGGCTGTTCCGCCGTGGCGACGATGTTGGTGGCCATCATGGCCGGCGCCGCCGGCCGCGCCGGGGCCAGCGCAGCCTTCTCGATTCTCGGCTCGATCCTCGGCTCGACTCTGGGCGTGGCGGTCATGCCCGGCGCCAACGCGTCCAGCGGCACGTCGCGCCGCACCATCGACGATCCTTCAGGCACCAGGGCGGCTGACGGTTTGCCGTCGATGGTCACCGCCAGGTTGTGGCCATTGCCGGTGTCCAGCACCAGGCCGGCGCGGTTCGGCACCATGAAGGTGTCGCCGGTCCGCATGGTGCGCATGAACACGACCTTGTCGGCCTCGTCGCGCACACGCACCCAGGTGTCGCCCACCGCCTTGATGGAAATGCGCGCATCGGCATTGGCTTCGCCGAAAACGCGGTCCTGGGCGGCGGTGGCCGAGGCCAGCAGCGACAGGGCAAGGGCGAGAGCGGCCTTCATTTGGCGGCCGCGAGTTGCGCCGTGGGTTGCGCGGCATTGCCCTTGCCGCCGCGCAGCACGGTGACCTCCTTCTTGTCGTCGCGCTTGCTCCCCATGGCGGGCAGCAGGCGGCTCACGTCGTTGTCCAGCGTGGGCGTTGCCAGCGTGGCGAGAGAGTCGTCCTTCGCCAGGCTGCGCAAGCTCAGCGACAGGCGGCCCATTTCCTGGGTCACGGCGATGATCTCGCTTTGCTTTGGCGTCACCTCCAGCGTCGCGGTGCGGGCGATTACGGGTTCGCCGGGCTTGCCCTCGACCTTCTGGTCGATCGCCAGCACGCGGATGTCGCGCAGCACCGTCTCGCTGGCGCGGCGTTCGCCCTGCGCCTGCGGATTGTCCTGCGGAATGACGTGGGTCAGGATCAGGTCCACCCGGTCGCCCGGGAAGATGAAGCCGGAAATGCCCGTCGTCACCGTGACCGGGACCGACACGGCGCGGGCCCCCGCTGGCAGCACGGCGGCGAGAAAGCCGGCATGGCCGGGACTGACCAGCTTGGCGTCGGTCACCGGCTCGCCGGCGGAAACCGGAAATCGCACCAGCGCGCCGGTGAAGTCCTCGGGCTTGCGCTCGCCCTCGACGGCGTAGTTGGGCGGCAGCGCCGCGTCGGGCCAGGCCTGCCAGCGCAGCATGTCGGGCCGCAGCAATGTGCCCATGGCCAGATCGGCCTTGGCCACCAGCACCTGGCGCACCGGCTTCTTGTCGGTGGCGCGGCCTTGCGCCAGCATCGCGTTGCGCTGCCCCTCCAGCCAGGAGCGGGCCAGCATGGCGGTGCCGCCGGCCAGGCCGAAGGCGAACAGCAGCAAAAGCAGGGTTCTGAACCGCATGGCCTAGCGGCCCGCGAGTTCGACGGCGAGCAGCAGCCCGGCGCCGGCGATGGCCACGCCATAGGGCATGCTCTGGCGCGCCCGGCCGGGACGCAGGCCGGCCTTGAACAGCGACAGTGGCGGATGCGGCAGCAGCACGCCCAGCGGGCTCAGCATGACCATGGCCAGCACGCCGCCCAGCACGGCGGTGACCAGCATGAAGGGCGCGATGGCGGCGGGGCCGGCCCACAGCGCCAGGACGGCGAACAGCTTCACGTCGCCGCCGCCCATCAGGCCGCAGGCGAACAGCCCGGCGCAGACGGCGAAGGCGGCAAAAGCCACTGCCACGCCGCCCCATACCTCGACCGGAACGCCGGCGGTCATGACGTGGGCGGGATAGAGCAGCAGCAGCGCGATGCTGACGCGGTTCGGAATGATGTAGCGGTTGAGGTCGCTCCAGCCAGCGGCGGCGAGGATGCCGGCATAGGCGAGCAGGATAATCTGATGAGTGGTGACGAACAGCGGCATGGCATTCCCCCGGAGATGGAAGGGAGGGGCGACCCCAGCCGCCCCTCCCGATCGTCTTGCTTACGGCCCGGCGACCGCGCCGCTCAACGCCGTCGAAACGTTGCCGAACATGGTCGCCAGCGACGAGCCCATGGCGCCGAGTGCCGTGATGGCGGCGACCGACACGAGGGCGGCGATCAGGCCGTACTCGATGGCCGTGGCGCCGGATTCGTCCTTGAGCAGCTTCTTGCAGATGTCGAGCATTGCCTGATCTCCTTGTTTATGGCGATTGACGACATTGACGAAGATGGCCGCCGAATATTAACAATTACTGAAATCGCAGGAAAAATCTTTGATACTGTAATAGTAATAAAGACGAATACTATTCGAATACAAATTAGCGCGAATTCCCCTTCTAATTCTTCGCATTTACCGACGGCCTCTTTGCGCTTCGTTAAAGCCGGCAGCGCACCATGGCGCCAAGGAGAAACGCCATGCCCGCCTGGTTCACGAAAGCCCTCGCCCGTCTTGCCCTGTTGCCAGCCGCCCGGCGCGGCGCCGTTGCCGTGTTCGTCGGCGTCGCCGTGGTGCCGCTGGTCGCCGGGATCGGTGTGTCGGTCGATGCGGCGCGTGGCTACCTGGTGAAGTCGCGGCTGGGCCAGGCGCTGGACGCGGCGGCGCTGGCGGGCGGCCGGCAGGTCTTCTCGGCCACGCGCGACGCCGACATCAGGATGTTCTTCACCGCCAATTTCCCCGCCGCCTACATGCAGGCCATCGTGACCGGGCCGACGATCGACGTCGATGTCAATGGCGAGACCATCACCGTGGGCGCCAGCGCCAGGGTGCCGACCACGTTCATGAAGATGGTCGGCTTCCAGGAAATGACGGTCTCGTCCACCACGGTGGTGAAGCGCGCCAACCGCGGCATGGAGCTGATGCTGGTAATGGACAATACCGGCTCGATGTCCGGCTCCAAGATCGTCGCGATGAAGGCGGCGGCGACCGACCTCGTGAACATCCTCTACGGCGCGCGCGAGACGATCCCGAACTTCTGGATCGGCCTGGTGCCCTATGTCGCCAATGTCAACATCGGCAGCCAGCATTCGTCGTGGCTCCAGGCCGGCTCGCTGGTGCCGGCGCAGTATGCGCCTGGGACATGGAAGGGCTGTGTCGAGGCGCGGGTTTCGCCCTACGAGGAGGCCTTGGCCGAGACCTTGCCGGCGACGCAGCCGTGGCAGCCGTTCCGCTGGGCGTCGAACCTTGGCGTGGTGTTCCGCGATGGCGATAACGACATCGTGCCCGGCGACAATATGTGGCCACCGATTGTTGAGACCGTGGCGGCCGGCAACAACGCGACCGGCCCCAACCTGGGCTGCGGTCCGCCGATCACGCCGCTGCAGCCGAGCAAGTCGGTGGCGCTGGCCGGCATCGCCGCCATGGGGCCGTGGAGCCGCGGCGGCACGATGGGCAATCTTGGCCTGGCATGGGGCTGGCGCGGGCTCAGCCCGGCGTGGCGCGGCATGTGGGGAGCGCCGTCGCCGGCCAACCTGCCGCTCGACTACAACCAGCCGCTGATGGACAAGGTCGTCGTCATGCTGACAGACGGCAACAACGAATGGTACGACAAGCCGGGTGCCGCGCCCGGTTGCGCCGGCATCGAGACGCCCTGCACTTTCCCCGACGCCGACTACACCGCCTATGGGCGCCTCAGCGAAGGGCGGCTGGGCACCACGGTAAACACCACCGCGACTGGCCGGATCAACACCCGCATGACGGCGCTTTGCACCGCAATGAAGGCGAACAACATCACGATCTACACGATCGTGCTGCAACTGAACAACACGGTGACGCAAAACCTGTACCGCAACTGCGCCAGCAAGCCGGAATACTTCTTCGTCTCGCCCTCGGCGGCCGACCTGTCGGCGATTTTCCGCGAGATCGCGACCCAGCTCAGCAATCTTCGCTTGGCGCAATAGATTGGCATAGAACCAGAAATATGGTTGTGTTAAGCATGCCCCGCCAAAGCGCGGGGCATTTATGGCGGGCGGGGTCGGCTGGCGGTTGACGGTGGGGCTGGGCCTGACGCAAACGGTCGGCTATGGCACCTTGTACTACACGCTGGGGGTGACTGCGCCGGCGCTGAGCGCCGATCTCAACATTCCGGTCGAGCGGCTGTTTTTCTGGTTTTCGGCGGCGCTGTTCACCGGCGGCCTGTGCGCGCCGCGCTTCGGCCGCTGGCTGGACCGGGTTGGCGCGCGCCGCACCATGACCGTGGGCACCCTGGGCGCCAGCGCGGCGCTGGCCGCCATGGCCCTGGTGCGGGGCGAGACCGGGTACGCGCTGGTTCTGTTGGCTGCGGAAATAGTCGCCGCGCTAGTGCTGTACGACGCCGCCTTCGCCGCCGTGGTGCAGATCGCCGGCAGCGCGGCGCGGCGCACCATCACACACATAACGCTGATCGCCGGCTT
>Ga0163144_10028429_pt1 | contig 10786 bp, 10 predicted proteins | sample OliLak19BULKMAT1_FD_123175 | JGI IMG/M metagenome (GOLD analysis project Ga0163144, IMG submission 123175) | Freshwater microbial mat bacterial communities from Lake Vanda, McMurdo Dry Valleys, Antarctica - Oligotrophic Lake LV.19.BULKMAT1 | ecosystem: Environmental > Aquatic > Freshwater >... | reverse complement strand
TTTGACGGGAATCGCCAACCTATCGAGCGGGCCTAGGGGATTCAAGCAGCAGCACGCACTCTCTGGGCAGCGGCGAGTCCGGTGAGTCTGGTTACAGCGATTAACGGTGCGTCGATCGGTTCAACTCGATTCAACGTCCAGAGGAAGTGACTTGACCTTCACCTTGTGTTCGGAGGGCCAAAATCCCGGTCGAAATTGTCGAGGGATGGAGTTTGCCGCCCTGGGACGAGTGACCTACGGTTAAGCGGACCGAAGGTCTGCACCGTCGTTGTCTGCGCTTCCCGACCATCGATTACGGATCGGTCCCCTGTCGATATGCCTGAGACTAACCACCCTTCCATTGATTCCGCTGCGGCAACCCCCACGCCGCCCGGGGACGCTCGTGCGCTCACGACGCGGCGCCGGCTTGAAACCGAGTCGCGGGTCGCGGAAATAAGTTCGCTGCTGAGCGCCCTCGAAGAGGCGACGTCGGAAACTAAGCCGACGGCGCGACCGGCCACCGCGATTCCAACCCCGCCGCTGACGCCTACTCCTACTCCGCGCCCCCTCGATCATCATCAGAATTCGTTGGTGCAAGTCCGTCTCGGCTTGGCCAGCGGGCTCTACACCGCGTTGCAGCACAAGCACCCGCCGACGGCTTCGCACAGCTTGCGGGTGGCGCTCGGCTGCAGCACCTGGGCGCTGTATAAGCGACTCGACGACGAAACTCGCGACGCGATCGAAGCGGCCTCGCTGCTGCACGACGTCGGCAAGATCTCGGTCCCCGATGCGGTCCTGACCAAATCATCGCAGCTCTCGCCCGAAGAAGAGGCGATGCTGCAAACGCATTGGGAGGCAGGAGTTCACATCCTCGCCTGCTGCTGCAGTTCGCAACGGGTCCTCGACGCCGTGCGCTACGCCGGACGTCGTTTCGATGGCCGCGGGGCCGCTTCCCCAGTTGGCGGCGGCGACCTGCCGCTCGAGTCGCGGATGATTGCCATCGTCGACGCCTTCGATCAGATGACCGCTAACCCGGCAGCGGGCGACCTGCGGACGCGCGAGGCGGCGCTCCAGGAGTTGTTCACTGGCGCTGGCACGCTGTTCGATCCGATTTTGGTCAATCAGTTCATCGAACTGCTGTCGCATGAGCAGGAGTTGCTGACGCAGCAAGTCGCTGGGCGGTGGCTCAATGAACTTGGAAAACGACAGACCGAGCTTCCCTGGTCGCAGCCGGCGCCGCTTGCCGCATCCCCGGTCGGCGCCACGGTGGCCGTGAAAGACAATCGATCGCTCTTTGAGCAGCAGTTAATCGACTCGATGCACGACGGCGTGATTTTCGTCGACGAGCAACGGAACATCTTTCTGTGGAGTAAGGGAGCCGAGCGGCTGACGGGAGTCAGCAGTGCTGCGGCCCAAGGGCGGCAGTTTACGCCGACGTTGCTCGACATGTGCAACACCGCCGGACGCCGCGTCCGCGACGACGCTTGCCCCGTGGCCAGGGCGATCGCGACTCACGCGCAATTGCGGCAACGGCTCGAAATCCTCGGTCGTCAGGGTGAGCATGTGGCGATCGACCTCCACGCGATTCCGGTCGTCTGTCGCGACGGGCAACTGCGCGGGGCGACGGTACTGCTGCAAGACGCTCAGCCGGAAGTTTCGCTTGAGGAGAAGTGCGAGGCGCTCCACGCCGAAGTAACCAAAGACCCGATGACCAAGGTCGCCAACCGCGCCGAGTTCGATCGGATGCTGGCGCTTTTCATCGAGGCCCATGAGCAAGCTGGCCTCCCGTGCAGCTTGATCATGACCGACATCGACCACTTCAAGAGCATCAACGACACGTTCGGCCACCAGGCCGGCGACGAGGCGATCATCCTGGTCGCCAATCTGTTAACGCAGGCCTGTCGTTCCGGAGACCTCGTGGCGCGTTACGGCGGCGAGGAGTTCGCGGTGCTCTGCGCCGATTGCACGATGGCCGATTCCGCGGCGCGGGCCGAACAGATTCGCAAGAAGATTTCGGAAGCGACGTTCGCCAGCTTGGGAACTCGCAAGATCACCTCCAGCTTCGGCGTCGCGCAGCTTCAGTCAGGCGATACGCCCGAGACGCTCCTGCGTCGGTCCGACTCGGCTTTGCTCATGGCCAAGGAGCAGGGTCGCAACCAAGTGGTTCAGTTGGGCAATACCATGGAACATGCAAAGACGCTGAAAAAGAAATGGTGGAGCTTTGGATTCTTCCGCGCGGCTCCGCTGATTGAAGTCAAGCTGACGACGGAAGTGCCGATCGACATCGCGATCGAGAAGCTGCGCGGCTTCGTCACTGATCAGCAAGCGAAGATCATTTCGATTCGCGACAACCGCGTGGAGATCGAGATCTCCAGCGACCGCGTCGGCCAGCAGCGCCGCAAGGCCGATCGGCCGTCGCCCTACCGATTAGAGTTGGAGTTCAGCGAAGATCGGTTGGAGAAAACCAATAGCTTCGGTCTCGCGGCTGGGAGCTACGCCCAGACGGTCATCAACGTCTCGATCCGGCCGAAGAAGCGACGCAACCGACGTCGTGAAGATCAACTCGAGCGAGCGCGCATGGCGCTGCAAAGCCTTAAGGCCTACTTGATGGCGAAGGAAGTCGACGCGGAAGCGCCGCGGCCTTCGCTGATCGGCGTCCGGTAGCTCAGAAACAATTCATTCAAGCGTGGTCGGCTCGATCTTGGCGCCGACCGGAGGAGAGATGGCATGCGAACTGATCTACAAGAAATGAGCGATGGAACGAGCATCGTGGGCTCCCGTCGCGGACGAAGCGTCGTCTCGCATCTCGTTGCGAACGAGCATTCCGTCGGGTTGGAACCGTTGGCGGTCGACGCCGCGTTCGCTGACGAAACAATGCCGCTGCAAGAAGAGCGCGGTTCGCGTCGCGACGCGCCGCACGGCGGTAGTACGGCTGAGCTTTCGCTCGAGCCGGTGACGGCTGACGATCAACTGCTTCAGTCGCTGTCGGCTCAATTGGAACTGCTGAACCAGCAGCAGTACGAAATTCGCCGCTTGCTAGATCAGGCGGGGCGACGGCGCGTTGATCGTGTCGCCAACTAGCGCACGACCGCACTGCCATCCAAGTGGCGAGTTCTTGATTCATTCGCACCGCGTCGGACGTCCAGAGACGTCGTCATTGCGGCCATATTGACGGCAGAGCCGCTTCATGCGAACGCTGCCGCCGATTGTCACCGGTCATTGGGTCCGGTATTCTAAGCGTTCAGCCGCCCCCGATGATCTGGGGACTTATTTCGGCGTTTGTTCGCACGGACCGCGCGTCGCATTCGACGCAGTCACGATAAACGAGGGAGAATCACAATGGCTTACACGCTTCCCGAACTGCCCTATCCCAAGGACGCACTCGAGCCCCACATCGACGCCCTGACCATGGAGATTCACCATGATCGGCATCACGCCACGTACGTGACGAAGCTGAATGAGGCGCTCGCCGGTTCCGACGTGCCGGAGCAGTCGATCGAGGATCTTTGCCGCAACATCAACACGGTGCCGGAGAAGATTCGCGGTCCGGTCCGCAACAATGGCGGCGGTCACGCGAATCATTCGCTGTTCTGGTTGATCATGTCTCCCCAGGGAGGCGGCGAGCCGACCGGCGCGTTTGCCGAGGCGATTAACGCCGAACTCGGCGGCTATGCCAAATTCAAGGAAGCCCTCACGAACGCCGCCATCACGCGGTTCGGCAGCGGCTGGGCTTGGTTGAGCGTCGACAAGAGCGGCAAGCTGCTCGTCGAAAGCACGCCGAACCAGGACAATCCCTATATGGATGGCCGCACGCCGATCCTTGGGGTCGACGTCTGGGAACACGCCTACTACCTGAAGTACCAGAACAAGCGTCCTGACTATCTAGCGGCGTTCTTCAATGTCATCGACTGGAAGGCCGTCGGCGAGCGGTACGCGAAGGCGAAAAGCTAGCGTTTCGCTTCGCCCTTGCTAGCGAGCAATCTTCAAGCGTCCTGCCAACGACTGGCGTTGGCAGGACGCTTTTTTTTGTGTTGTGTGCGCCAACCAACATCTGTCAACCGTTGGCTCGCGAGTGGCGTTGACGCCCGGCCGCTTCTTCCTATAATCGCCCCGCGCGATGACGGCATGCTGGCGCCGGAGAATCGTTGCAAGCGTCAGGTTTTTCCTCAACGCGACGACCCGCTCGTGCCGAAGGTGCGAATAGGAGTTTGTCGCGCGAATGCGTATCGCGCCGATCGTCATCCTCCCGCGATGGCGACAACTACGAATCAACGGGACCGCGCCGCTCAGGATGAGTCGGCCATTCCCGACCAACGAGGCATGGAAGCCATGAGAAAGACGGCCATCACTGTAGGCCTGCTAGTCCTCTCGGCGTCGACTTCAGTCGGCTGCAAATCGACGTCGAAACTTGCCTGGTGGAAATCAAACAAGGCAGACGAAACGGCGCTGGCTCACGCCGCCCCGGAACTTCCGTCTGACGCGGCGAAGAAAGCCGAAGGCGCCCAAGTCGCCGGCGGAGCAGCGCCGTTCAAGCCAGCCAACACTACCGGTTCGACAGCCGTTGCTGCGAAGAGCGGCTCGGGTTATCCCAGTACCGACGCTCCCGCGTTCACGCCGAGCGCGGTGACGCAAGTTGCTGCGAACACGACCCCAACTGCCGGCGCTGCCGGCCCGTATGATCCTGCCGCGACGCCGGCGCCCAAGGCGCCAACCGCAGCCGTCGCGACGACGGGAACCGATCGGTACGGTCTGGGATCGACGGCAGCCACTGGCGCTTCGACTGCTGGCGCGACCACGGCTCCAGCGTACGGTCAAGCTCCGAGCGGCGCCGCGAGCGCTGCACCAAGCTATTCGCCGACCACGGAACTCGCCGGCGTAGCGAGCCGTTACGGCACGCCGCCGACGCCTACCACGACCCCAGCCGTCCCTAATTACTCGCCAGCGCCGGTCACGCTTGCGTCGACGGCTTCTTATCGACCGGGCGGTACGAGCAGCTACAACCCCGTGAGCGCAAACGACGTGCGCGTAGCGACTCGGCCAGAATCTCCGACTTCGACGACGCCTTCCGCGCCGGTAACGACGCCTACCCCACCGGCAACGACGACTGCCGTAGCGCCAGCGACGCCAGCCTCAGCGACGCCGACCACCCCGGCAGCTTCGCCAAGCGCAAATCGATACTGGTAACCCGCATACGCACCGTATGGCGTGCGGATCGCATTTATCAACGCAAAACGACTGGCTCGGCCTATTGCCGAGTCAGTCGTTTTTTGTAGGCAATCTTCGCGTAGCGTCTGTGAGTCGCCAGCGAGACGCTGCTGGGGCGAGTTACCAACCCATGACCATGTTCGATTCGATCGCCTTCTGCGCCTGCTCCAGATCGGAACCGGTCTCGTGCATGTAGAGGCGAATCGCGTGGACCTTGTCGCCGCCTGACTTCGACAGGCAATCGCGAGCCGTGTTGCAGGGATCGGACTTTCCGCTGAGGCCGAGCGCGCTCTTGGAAATCACCCAGGTGTCGCGCGGGCGCTTCGTGAGTCGCAATACCGTATCGTGCGGATAAGCGTCGGAGACCACGCCTGACGCCTCGTCACTGTCCGACGCCCAGGTGATGATGATGTGACTGTCCGTCTCAACTTCGAATAGCGGCATGGCAAGCTCCTTTCAAAACTAGCGAGCGCGGCGGACAAATCTTGGCTCAACAAGGTTTATTCCGACGCGCCGGCGTGTGTGGTGTGCGATTGCACCCATGACGGCCTCTGGCGTCAATGTAGAACATCGACGCAAAGCGAGTCAACGTACGCCGTCGCAAGGGGCCGCTTTCAGCCTCAAAACGCCGCCGATCGGTGCGTCGAAGGGGCTTTCTCTCGCCGGCCTGTTTGCTGCGCGATCGTCAAGCGCGCGGACTTGACGCGCTATTTCAACGCGTCAGTTGGCGATTTCCAACTCCCTGCCCTCATCGCCGCTGTTCTCAATGACTGAGATCGGGTTGCCTGTGAGCCGATCACGGTGGGCGTCGACCAATTCAAAGGCATGACGGCGCGTCGCGGCGCCGTCGTGGATGAAGAGCGTCGGCGTTTCTTCCTTCGCCGCCGCCCGTAGGGCCGATTCGGCGCGGGCGAGGAGTTCCTCGGGCGTCTCTTTGATCTCCGCTTCGACGATGCCGGCCCAGACGCGCCGTTCCAGCGAGGCGTCGACGACTTTCAGGAGCCGTTCGCCGACGATCAGCCCGCCATCGAGCGTCGTCCGCGGCAGCAGGAGGACGAACTCCTGCGGTCCATAACGAGCGATGACGTCGTTTCCGCGGGCGAATTGTTCGATCAGTCGTGCGACGCTGCCGAGGCAGGCTTCGCCGTCGCCGGCCGATGCGTATGGATCGACGTCGACGCTGCAGAGAACGAGCGCCACTTTCTTGGCGCCTTCGCCGCGGGCGGTAAGGCGTGCCTGGAGGTGTTCGACCAGGGCGCGACGATTGAGGACGCCAGTCTCGCGGTCGACGCGGGCGTCGGCGAACGTCATGAGTTGGCTTTGCTGATCGCGCATTTCGTCGCAAGCCACGGAGAGAGAACTGGCCAGCGACATTGTCGGACCCATCAGCGCGTCGGCGTGCTGCCGGAGCTGGCGCCAATCAGCGGTGACGGAGCCCTTCTGCATGAGCTCGACCTGTCCTTGGAACGCGGCGAGCGCGGCAAGATGTCCCTGAGTTTCAGTGCGGAGTCGTTGGGCGAGGTGTTCGAGGTCTTTGGCGACGCACTGGGCGCGGGCGAGTTCAATCAGCAACGTCATGTCGGTTGGCGCTCCCTGTGCGCGACGGGTCCGGCGTCCGAATAGGTAGCCGACCAGCGCGACGGAGGCGAGTGCCGTCGTGTCGACGATCAACCCCTGAGCGAGAAATAGCTGCGCGAAGATCATCACTGTCCGCCGTGTCTCGTGGGAATGTAGCGGTCCAAAACCGCGTTGCCTTGATGGTCGTGGCTAGTAATTGGTGCGCGAGCCCATGCCGCGCATACAGCAGAAGCCGGCTGCCGCGCAGATGCCGAGGAGGAGGAACCACTCTTGCATATTTAGCGATTGCACCCAGTGCCAGCCATCTTCCAGGCTGAGCCGAATCCAGTCGCCTATCGATTCGAATGTTAGCATCGCATTGAGCCCTCGCAGGGAGCGCCGAATTGGCGGGAAATCCCTGTTTAAGGATAGGTTGCGCGGACGAAAATACCGGGGAAATGGCCTCCAAAAGCAGTGAAAAAGGGCGGCTCGCGAGCGGCTTTGGCCACTGGTCGTGCTTGGTGAAACCCGACCGCCGGATCATGGGACGGAAGAATCGTTGCAATCGTTACGGCCAGATCTCTGGAGCGGCGCGGCAGGTGCGTGAGTGGGCGTTGAGGAGCGATCATGCAGCTCCCGGCTTAGGGGTCACTCTTCGCAGTTCACGCAGACTCGCTCGCCTGGGTGAGCGTGGGCGCTGCGGAACGCCGCTTCGACTTGCCCCAACGGATAGCTTTCGACCACGAGCGAGTCAAAGGGAAAGCGGCTGCCTGGACCGGCGAGGAAATCGACGGCCGCCTGGAGATCGCTCGGGTGGTAATTGTGGACTCCGCGGAGGGTAATCATGCGGCGGACAATTTGTTCGGGATCGACGGGGAGCGATTCGCAGTGGGCGACGGAGCCGACCAGGATGGCCGTTCCGCCGATGCGCACCGCGGCGAGTGCGGTGGCGACGGAAGGGGTGACGCCCGCTAACTCAAGCACGACGTCGAAACCGAGTCCTTCGGTAGCGTCCCTGAGCGCGGCAACCAGATTGTCTTGTCTGGCGTCGAAGGCGGCATCAGCGCCAAATACGAGCGCGCGTTCGCGGCAGGTTTCTTGCGGATCAACCGCGACGACTGACGCGGCGCCAGCGGCTTTGGCCATCGCGCAGGCGAACACTCCGAGGACGCCCGCGCCGAGGACAAGAATTCGCTGGCCTGCCAAGGAGCCGGCGGCGCGCAAAGCGGAGGCGGCCGTCGCTCCCGCGCAGTTGGCAAGCGCCGCCACCGAGGTGGGGATGCTGATGGGAAGCCGCAGCCAAGCAGTGTTGGGGACTAATACGATATGATCGGCCAGCCCCCCACCAAGCGGCTGCGACGGCGTCACGGCCTCGTGGCCATATTTATAGAGTCGCACGCACTTCTGCGGCATGTCGCGCTCACAGAAGAAGCAGTGGCCGCAGCCGACGACGATCGACCAGGTAATGCGGTCGCCGACGGCCGCTGGTTCCCCCGCAAGATCCAATGTCGAAGTTGCAGGGCCAAACGCTTCGATTCGCCCGACGATTTCGTGGCCGAGGATTGACGGCGTCGGCCCATGCCGGCGGCCGGCATGGGTGTGGAGGTCGCTTCGACAAAGGGTACAAGCCAGGACGCGTACCAAGATTTCTCCCTCTCTCAGCGGGGGCGGCGCCACTTCAGCGATTTCCAACGGGGCTTCTGGGCCTTTGAAGTGAACTGCCCGACTCATCATGGTGCTGTTCCCGACGTCTGAGGGGTAAAACCTGCATTTGCCATTTGCACGAGCAATTTAGTTAAACAAGCGCTTGATTCTATGGCGATGAAGCTGTAGTATAAAACAACCGTTTGAAACAGATGATTGCTGGCGGCGGAGAGTGTGAAAAAGTGGCTGAAGACATCAAAACAAGGCTGATCGAGGTCGCCGGCGAGGCGTTCGCCGCGAAGGGGTACGACTCGGTCGGGATCCGCGAGATCTGCCAAAAGGCCGAGGCGAACGTTGCCGCGGTGAACTACCACTTCGGCGATAAACGAGGACTCTACCGGGCCTGTCTGCAGCACGCCCAATCGTGCCGCGTCGAGGGGCTCAACCAGCCCGTTTGGCCCGAATCTTACACCGCCGCTGACAAACTGCGAGCGTTCATCCGGCGAATGCTTGAAGAGAAGCTGAATACCGAGCGGCCGGCATGGCACCAAGACTTGATGCTCCGCGAGTTGTCGCGCCCCAGCGAATCGTGCCGGGAGTTCGTCGAGTCGTACATCCGCCCGATGGCCCACACGCTGGGCGACATCATGCAGGAACTTTATCCCCATCGGGAGTGGAATCAGCAGACGTGGATGATTGGGTTTAGCGTCGTCGGGCAGGTGTTGTTCTACCAATTGCAGCAGCCTGTCATCCGGATCTTGATGGGGGACGAAGGGTTTGAGTCGCTGACTGTTGATGGGCTGACCGACCACATCACGCGCTTCTGCCTGGCAGCGCTGGGGCATGGCGAGCCGATCACGGTCGATTCGGCGAACTCGGTTGCAACGAACTAAGGAACTGCGATGAACTGGGTCGCTTGGAAGATGCTGACAGGAGATCGGGCCAAGTATCTTGGCACGGTTTTTGGCGTCGCGTTCGGCGTCCTGTTGATTTCGCAACAGACGTCGATCTTCGTCGGCATTATCAAGCGGACCGCGAGCCAGGTGATCGACGTCCGCGAGCCCGATTTTTGGGTGATGGATCCCTACACGCAGAATGCCGACGACATCAAACCGTTGTCGGAGAGCGACCTGTACCGGGTGCGCGGCGTCTCGGGAGTCGAATGGGCCGTGCCGCTTTACAAGGGGCAGACCCGCGCACGAACCGAGACGGGGCACTTTTGGCAGTCGATCGTCATCGGCGTCGACGATCAATCACTCGTCGGCGTGCCGGCGAAAATGCTGCAAGGGAATCTTGCCGATTTGCGTCGGCCCGATTCGATCATCATCGACGACATCGGCTACGGATTGCTGTGGCCGGGCGAGCCCAAAATTCTGGGACGCGAGATCGAGATGAACGACCGACGCGCGATCGTCGTGGGGATCTGCGACGTGTCGTCGCCGTTCTTCACGTTCCCGGTGGTCTTTACCCGCTACTCACTGGCAATGAACTACGTCCCGCCGCAGCGACGGCAGCTGTCGTTCGTCGTAGGGCGCGTGACGCCTGGGGCCGATCAGGCGGAGGTGCTGAAAGCAATCGACGAACAGACTTCGCTGCGAGCGCTCAACAATCGCGACTTTTTGTGGATGGTCGTCGGCTACTACCTGCGGAATACGGGCATTCCCGTCAACTTTGGGATTACGATTCTGCTCGGGTTCCTGGTCGGCGCGGCGATCGCAGGGCAGACGTTTTATCTGTTCACGCTCGAGAATCTGAAACAGTTCGGCTTGCTGAAGGCGATGGGGCTGCGGAACGGGCGGCTGATCGGCATGGTGCTGCTGCAGGCGACGGTCGTCGGCATCATTGGCTATTGCCTCGGCATTGGGATGACCGCGGCGTTTTTTGAGTTCACGGCTGATTTGAATCCGAATCTACGCGGCCTCTACTTGCTGCCGGAGATTGCGGCGGGAACGGCCGCCGTGGTGGTGCTGATCGTGTTGCTGGCGAGCGTGATGAGCCTGCGAAAAGTGTTGATTTTGGAACCGGCGGTCGTCTTCCGCGGTTAGCAGCAGTGAATTACCGCCGCAACGACGACGTTCGAACTTGATGTGAGCTCTTGATCGATGAATAGCACGTTGCTCGAAAAGCCGAAGACCGCCGACGCCCGCGAGGTCGGCGTGCGCTGTAGCGGCGTCGTGAAAGAGTTCGGCGACGGCGAGACGCGTATTCGCGTACTGCACGAAATCGACGTCGACGTGCTCACCAGCGAGCTGACGCTGCTAGTCGGCCCCAGCGGCTGCGGCAAGACGACGCTCATTTCGATCGTCGCCGGGTTGCTCGACTCCACAAAAGGTGAAGTCGAGCTCTTCGGCGAACTGCAATCGAAGCTGCGCGGCCGACGACTCGTCGATTTTCGCGCCGC
>Ga0163144_10028428_pt1 | contig 10786 bp, 8 predicted proteins | sample OliLak19BULKMAT1_FD_123175 | JGI IMG/M metagenome (GOLD analysis project Ga0163144, IMG submission 123175) | Freshwater microbial mat bacterial communities from Lake Vanda, McMurdo Dry Valleys, Antarctica - Oligotrophic Lake LV.19.BULKMAT1 | ecosystem: Environmental > Aquatic > Freshwater > Lake... | reverse complement strand
GTGCGGAGGAATCCGCTCGGACGCTGGATCGACGACAACCACGCCGACTGGACCGAGTGGGTGTCGGGGACCAACGCCTCGTCGTCCGGACGGATCCCGGGCTGGGATATGCCGGATCGGGATGTGGCGATCGTCGACACCACCACCCTCGCGGTGACCTATGCGAGCCGGCTCATGAACATCTGCATGGCCATCGGGGTGAATCCGGTTTCGGGGGAGATCGCGGTGGTCGGCACGGAAGCCACCAACGAACGGCGTTTCGAACCGATCCTGAACGGACTTTTCCTGCGGGTAAACCTCGCGCTCGTCGATCCGATCACGCGAACCAACCGCCTTCGCGACCTCAACCCGCACCTTGATTACCTCACGCGCACCCTGCCGGAGTCCCAACGTGCGCTGGGGTTGGGCGACCCGCGCGGGATCGAGTGGAACGCCGATGGCTCCCGGGCCTACGTCACCGGCATGGGTTCGCGCAACTTGATCATCATCAACCCGGACGGCCAGCGGATGAATCCGCAGCCGATCGAGCTGGGCGAAGGACCGACCGGCATGGCCCTGGATGAAGGCCGCGCACGGCTGTATGTCTGGAATCGCTTTTCCTCGAGCCTCTCGGTGGTGGACACGACGGCGGGGGTGGTGGTGACCAACGTGCCGGTGTTCGACCCCACGCCCGGGATCATCCGGAAAGGCCGCCGGCATTTGTACGACACCCGCAGGACCAGTGGCCTCGGCATCGCCTCGTGCGCCTCGTGCCATGTGGACGCGCGCGGAGACCGGCTGGCGTGGGATCTCGGGGATCCGGCCGGACACCTCGTGACCAACGCGAATTTTGTCTTTCATCCCATGAAAGGCCCCATGGTCACCCAAACCTTGCAGGACATCATCACTCCGGCCGAGTTCAACGGCGAACCGCTTTCGCAGCAGCCCTTGCACTGGCGGGGCGATCGCAAGAACCTCGAGGATTTCAATCACACTTTTTCCACCCTGCAGGCCGGCGAGTCGGAGCTCACGACCAACGAGATGGCGGAATTCAAGGGCATGCTCGCCAGCATTTATTTTCCGCCAAATTTTTTGCGGACCTTTTCAAACAGCCTGCCGGCCACGCTCCCGTTACCCGGGCACTTCGGAGCGGTGCCCGCCCAGGGCGGGCCGCGCCAGCCGTTGCCTCCGGGAATCCCCCGGGTGGGCCAGCGCCGATTCGAACGGACCGATTGCACGGTCTGCCACGGGTTTGACCAGGGCGGGGACATCGTCAGCGGCCAGCTCGCCGCCACCCTGCGCGCCGGCACCGAGGGCGCCTTCAAGGCGTCGCAACTGCGCAGCCTGGGGGAAAAATTGGGCATGGACGGCCTGAGCACCCAAAGCCGCGCGGGATTCGGGTACATGCATGACGGCCGGGTCGACACCTTGACGCGATTCCTGGTCGATGGATTCCCCGCGATTGCCACCAATGACCAGGCCATTGCCGACATGATTTCGTTCCTCCTTTGTTTCAGCGGTTCCGATCTCAACTCCAACCCGAGCGCTCCCAGCCAGGACGTGCCCGCCGCGACCGGCCGCCAGGTGACGTTCGACACGCCGGCCGCGCCGCCGCTGTTGACCGACATGTTCAACCTCGCGCTGGCCGACGCGAGCCGGGTCGAACTGCTGCTGAGCGGACGCAGGGAGGGACGCATGCGCCATTGGCTGCTCAACGCGGCCACCCTAAGTTTTGAATCCGATCGGCACGGCGAAATCGCCCCGACCCTCGCGAGCGCCATCGCCACCGCGGCGCCCGGGAATGAATTCACCGGCCTGCTCGTCCCGCGCGGTTCCGGCCGGCGCCTCGCCCTCGATCGCGACGGGGATGGTTACTTCGACACGAGTGAAGCGGAATGGGGCTACAACGCCGCGGACCCCGCCTCCCATCCCGGCCGCATCGTGAGGATTGCCCGGAGCGCCAACACCGTGATGGTTTCCTGGGAATCCGCTCCGGGCGTCCGCTATGCCGTCGAGACCTCGGCCCACTTCCAGGGCGCCGGATCGAACACCGTCTGGATCACCCTGGCTCCACCCCTCCTCGCCGTCCAACCCATCACGGTCTACACCGATGCGCCGCCCGCCAGTGCGTCGCAACGGTTTTATCGCGTGCGCAAAGAGCCGTAGGGGAAGCAGCGGAGTCAACCGGTCCCCTCCGCGTTCACCGTCGCGTCACCGGTTGTTCAAATAGATTTTGTCGAAGACACCCTCCTCGGCAAAATGGATTTTGTGGGCGTTGGTCCAACCCCCGAAGGTGTCATCGATGGTGAAAAAGTTGATTTTTTTGAAAACCTCCGCGTGCTTCGTCAGGATCGCTTCGTTGCGCGGACGATAAAAATGTTTGGCGGCGAGTTCCTGGCCGGCCTCGGTGTAGAGATATTCGAGATAAGCCCGGGACACCTCCTCGGTGCCGTGCTTTTTGGCCACGCGATCCACCACGGCGACCGGGGGTTCCGCGAGGATGCTGATCGAGGGAATGACGAGTTCGAACTGGCTCCTGCCGGATTCGCGAATGGCCAGGAGCGCCTCGTTCTCCCACGCCAGCAACACATCCCCGATGCCGCGCTGCACGAACGTCGTCGTGGCTCCGCGCGCGCCCGTGTCGAGAACCGGCACGTTCCGGTAAAGCTTGCGCAGGTAAGCTTGCGCCATGGCGGCATTGCCACCCGACCGTTTGAGTTCGTATCCGTAAGCGGCAAGATGGTTCCAGCGCGCGCCGCCGGAAGTCTTGGGATTGGGGGTGACCACGGAAACTCCCGGCTTCACGAGGTCGTCCCAATCCTTGATCCCCTTTGGATTGCCCTTGCGCACAAGAAACACAATGGTGCTGGTGTAGGGCGCGCTGTTGTTCGGCAAACGCTTCTGCCAGTCCGCCGGGAGCATCCGGGCCCGCAACGCCAGGTTGTCGATGTCGTAGGCGAGGGCGAGCGTGACGACATCGGCGCCAAGGCCGTCGATGACCGAACGCGCCTGTTTGCCCGAACCGCCATGGGACTGTTGAATCGTGACATGGTCGCCCGTCTTTTCCTTCCAATACCGGCTGAAGACGCCGTTGAACTCGGTGTAAAACTCCCGCGTGGGATCGTAGGAAACATTCAGGAGCTTGATCTCCTTGCCGGCGCTTTCCGCCATCCCCAGAACCAGCGCCAGCCCGGACAGCCACAGGGACAGAAAAATCGATCTCATGGTTTAAGTGATTCAACTTCGTTCGGAGAGGCAAGCAATCTTTCCCCATTTCCTCCGTGCGCCCGGGTGCGGCGCCTCGATTTGCCGATGGTCTGGATCAGGTTCATTAAGCACCCGCTCCCTGCGCATGCGGCTCGATGTGGACGGTGACATCGTTGATTCGATGGGCGGAGTCGAGCAGCCGATCCTTGACGAGGTGCGCGATCTCGTGGCCCTGGCGCACGGAAAGTTCGCCGTCCACCACCACATGGATGTCGAGCGCCAGGTGCAGGCCGATCTTGCGGATGCGGCATTTGTCGATGGCGACGACCCCCGTCACTCCCGCGGCGAGCTCGCGGACGGCCCCCGCCACGGCCGGGGAGACCGCGGCATCCATGACTTCATCGAGGGCGCCGCGCAGCAGGCGGAGTCCGTTCCAACTGATCACGCTGCACGCCAGGAGGGCCGCCCAATCGTCGGCGCTTTCATAACCGCGCCCGCCGATGAGGGCGATGGAGATGCCGATGAAGGCGGCGCCGGACGTGAGGGCGTCGGAGCGATGATGCCACGCGTCGCCCTGGAGCGCGGTGCTCTCGAGCTGGCGGCCGGCCTGGAGCACCCGCCGGGAAAGGAGCTCCTTCACGACAATGACGATGAGGAGCACCGGCAGGGTGAACCACGCGGGGGCCTGGTGGGGCGTCTGGATTTCGCGAATGCTCTGCAACGCAATCAGCACCGCTGCGGCGAGCAACAACAGGGAGACCAGGAGGCTGGCGATGGGTTCGGCCTTGCCGTGGCCATAGGGATGATTGTCATCGGCCGGAATCACCGCCACCCGCAGGCCGCTCCACACCACCAGCGAGCTGAAGATGTCGGCAATGGACTCGATGCCATCGGCAATCATCACGTAGGAATGACCGATGACCCCCGCGGCAATCTTGATGGTCGCCAGCGCGGCATTGATGAGCAAAGCCACTTTGCTGAGCCGAACCCCCGGTTCGACGTTGGCCATGCGCGGAACATCACTCATTGCGAACCCTCGTTCTAACGCCGGCCGCAAGCGAGGTCAATGCACCGCCTGAGGCACCGCCTAACGCACCTCCTGATGCCCATGCTTGCGCCGGCAAATGAGCCTGATAGCTTGTCGGCTTGAACGTCGGGAGAATCCCGGCCTTCGCCGGCCGGCCGGACGACAAACTTATGACGACGCAAAAGCAGGGGGAACCCGACACCACCAACCCGGCGGTCCGCCATTGGGTCCAGGAGATGGTGGCGTTGTGCGAGCCGGACCGGGTCCGCTGGTGCGATGGTTCCGCCGCGGAAAAGCAGGCGCTGACGGATGAGGCAGTCGCCCAGGGTGTCCTCATCAAACTGAACCAGGAAAAGCTTCCGGGTTGTTATTATCATCGCTCCAATCCGAACGACGTCGCCCGGGTGGAGCAATGCACGTTTATTTGCACGGAGTACCAGGAGGATGCCGGACCCACGAACAACTGGGCGCCCCCCGCCGAGATGTATGCCCGGCTCCGCCAGCTGGCCGCCGGCGCCATGCGCGGGCGCACCCTTTATGTGGTGCCGTATTTGATGGGGCCGCCGGGGTCGCCCCTCAGCAAGGTGGGCGTGGAACTGACCGACTCGATTTATGTCGCGTTGAGCATGGGGATCATGACGCGAATGGGCCGGGTGGCCTGGGATCAACTGGGCGACAAGCCGGACTTCAACCGGGGCCTGCATTGCATGCTGGATGTCCATCCCGACCGGCGGTTCATCGCGCATTTCCCGCAGGACAACGCCATCATTTCCCTGGGATCGAATTACGGAGGCAATGTGTTGCTCGGCAAAAAATGTCTCGCCCTGCGCATCGGCTCCTACCTCGGCCGCCGCGAAAGCTGGCTCGCGGAACATATGCTCATCCTCGGGGTGGAAGCGCCCGACGGCGAGAAGACCTACGTGGCCGCCGCCTTCCCGAGCGCCTGTGGCAAGACCAATTTTGCGATGCTCATCCCGCCGGCCCGGTACCAGGGCTGGAAGATTTGGACCCTCGGGGATGACATCGCGTGGATGAAGCCCGGGGCGGACGGACGCCTTTACGCGATCAATCCGGAGGCCGGCTATTTCGGCGTGGCGCCCGGCACGAACACGCAATCCAATCCCAATGCGATGGCCACCATCCAGCGGGACACCATCTATACCAATGTCGCCCTCACGCCTGATCTCGATGTCTGGTGGGAGGGGAAGGACGGTCCGCCCCCGGCCGAATGCCTCGACTGGCGCGGGCAGCGTTGGACTCCCCATTCCAAGGAGAAGGCCGCCCATCCCAACAGCCGTTTTACGTCGCCGATGACGAACAACCCGATGCTCGCGCCGGAGGCGGACGACCCGCAGGGGGTGCCGATCAGCGCCATGATTTTCGGCGGGCGCCGCGCGACCACCGTCCCGCTCATCTATGAGGCGTTCAACTGGGTCCACGGCGTCTACATCGGCGCCACCATGGGCTCCGAAACCACCGCCGCGGCCAGCGGCGCGGTCGGGCAGGTGCGGCGCGACCCCATGGCCATGCTGCCCTTTTGCGGCTACAACATGGCCCACTACTTCCGGCACTGGCTGAACATGGGCAAAAAAATCAAGCATCCTCCCCGCGTCTTTGGCGTGAACTGGTTTCGCAAGGATGACCAGGGGAACTTTCTCTGGCCGGGTTTCGGGGACAACATGCGCGTCCTCAAATGGATTCTGGATCGGGTGCATGGCCGCGCCGGCGCGGACGAAACCCCGCTGGGCTGGGTCCCGCGCCTGGAGGATTTCGACCGGGCGGGCCTGGAAAATTTCAACGAGACGACCTTCGAGAAGGTGCAGCGCATCGATGTGGACGAATGGCGGCGCGACATCCTCTTGCAGGACGAATTGTTCATGAAGATCTATTCCTACCTGCCGAAGGAAATCATCTTCCAAAGGGAATTGCTGGTCGCCCGGTTGTGAGTCCATGGGCGTGACGCTCCGCGGGGGCGGAAGGGAAGGACCCTGCGCCCACCTGCCGCCCGAGGCTTCACCCTCGTCGAAAAGTTTCACGCCGCCCGGAAGCAAACCGGGCGGCATCGGCCGTTACTGACCGGCGAGATCCCGTCGGGATGATGCGAGGACGCCGGCCCGGGCCTGGCGTCGCGAGCCGCGAGATTTGGGAAAGCCCTGCCTTCATTCGTGTGGGTTGATGTTCCTTCGAGGTTAAAAGCCGGCGCTGGCCACTTGCGTTTTGAAGTAATTCCTCCAATCCTCCGTCCGACCCAGCGCCCGCCCGCGACGCGAGGGGCCAATGCACGCATGAAGCCATCGGACATTCCTGACCAGCCGGAACGGCGCGATTTCCTGACCAAGACCGCCGCGGTCGCCATTGGCGCCATCACGGCGCTGGTCCCCGCCGCCGTGGGACTGGTCACTGTTTTCGATCCGCTCCGCCGCCGCAGCGCCGCCAGCGGCCCGGTGCTCGTGACCACGCTCAATGCCCTGCCGAATGACGGCAAACCGCGCCGGTTCCAAATCATCGCTGACCGCGAGGATGCCTGGAATAAATTCCCGCAGGTGCCCGTGGGCGCGGTTTATCTTCGGCGCGTGGACGAAAACCGGGTCGAGGCCCTCAATGTGACCTGCCCGCATGCCGGCTGCCCGGTCGAGTTCAAGCCGGACACGCAGTCTTTTCTCTGCCCCTGCCATGACAGCAAGTTCAAGCTGGACGGCACCCTGGCGGATCCCGAAAGCCCGAGCCCGCGCGGGCTCGATACCCTCACCGTGGAGATTCGCAACGGAGCCGAGGTCTGGGTCACCTTCCAGAATTTCGAGGCGGGCAAGGCCAGGAAAGTCCCGCTGGCATGAAGGCGTTGATCGATTGGCTGGATCACCGGACCGGCTGCAGGAAACTGGTTCACGAAACGCTCTTTGAGAATGTCCCGGGCGGCTCGCGCTGGCGTTACGTCTGGGGAAGCACGCTCACCTTCACCCTGGTGGTGCAATTCATCACCGGCATCTTTCTCTGGATGGCCTACAGCCCCAGTTCCCAGACGGCTTGGGAGAGCGTTTATTACATCCAGAACCAGATGCTCGGCGGCTGGCTCCTGCGCGGCATTCATCATTACACCGCGCAGGCCATGAATGTCCTGCTCGTGCTGCACCTGATGCAGGTGATCATCGACGGCGCCTACAAGGCTCCGCGCGAGATCAATTTCTGGTTCGGCCTGGCCCTGCTCTTCCTCGTCATGGGCCTGTCGCTCACCGGCTATCTGTTGCCCTGGGACCAAAAGGGGTACTGGGCGACCAAGGTCGCCACCAGCATCGCCGCCATCACGCCCGTGATCGGCCCGGAGGTCCAGAAACTCATCATCGGGGGTGCGGAATATGGCCATCACACCTTGACGCGTTTCTTCGCGTTGCACGCGGGCGTGTTGCCCGGAACCATCGTGGTCCTGCTCGTCGGACACATCTATTTGTTCCGACGCCATGGCCTGACCGCCGCGGAACCGAAACGCAAGCCGGACGCCGCCTTCTGGCCCGACCAGGTGCTGAAGGACGCGGTCGCGTGCCTGGCCGTGCTCGCGGCCGTGCTCTTCCTCTCCATCAAGTTCGGCGCCGAACTCACGGCACCCGCCGATCCGGCGGACAATTATGCGGCCGCCCGGCCGGAGTGGTACTTTCTCTTCCTCTTCCAATTGCTGAAATATTTTCCCGGCGAATCCGAGATCTGGGGCGCGATGATCCTCCCGGGACTCGTGGTTGGACTGGTGTTTGCCATGCCCTTTTTCGGCCGGTGGCGCCTCGGGCATCGCTTCAACCTGGGGCTGCTGTGGGTGCTGCTCTTCACCGTGGCCATGCTCACCTGGCTGGCCATGAAGGCCGATCGCGGCAACCCCGGTTTCGTCGCCGCCACCCGCCAGGCGCAAATCGACGCGGAACGCGTCAAGGAACTGGCCAGCGGTCCCAGTGGCATCCCGAGTTCCGGCGCCGTCACCCTGCTTCGCGCCGATCCGTTCAGCCAGGGCCCCAAACTCTTTGCCCGCAACTGCGCCTCGTGTCATCGCTATGATGGACATGATGGCCTCGGGACGATCCCGGCCGACCCCCAGTCCGCCTCCGACCTCAAAGGCTTCGCCAGCCGGTCCTGGCTCGCCGGCCTGTTAGACCCCGACAGGATCGCCGGAACGAATTATTTCGGCGGCACGAAGTTCCGGGATGGCAAGATGGCCAAATTCGTCAAAAAGGAGGTCGCCGGGTTTAGCGCCGCGCAGAAGGAGCAACTGGCTCAGGCCCTCGCCGCCCTCTCCGCGGAGGCGGGCTTGAAAGCGCAACGGGACACGGAAGGCAAGGATTCCGCCGCCATCACGGCCGGCCGCAATTTCCTGGCCTCCGAGGCGATGCAATGCACGGAATGCCATCAGTTCCGCAAGCCGGATGAAGATGCCTCGGCCCCCGACTTGACCGGCTACGGTTCCCGGGAATGGCTGCTCGGCATCCTGGGCAACCCCAAGCACGACCGTTTTTACGGCAAGCGCAATGACAGGATGCCGTCCTTCGGCGAGGACAAGATCCTCGACGCGCAGGCCCTGGGTCTGCTGGCCGACTGGCTGCGAGGGGATTGGTACACGCCGCAACCGTAGGCCCCCGGCGCGCGGTGCTCCTGAAGAGCTGGAAGCACAAACGCTTGAGAGACCATGCTGTCGCACATCTTTAACAGACCGAGGTTGGCTGCTGCGATATCTGTCGTCGCTTTTCTGACAGCTATTAGCTGGTCGGAGGCCGGGGCTGAGGAAACCGGGGCGCAATCCAAGTTCGAGGAGCACGCCATTGAGTTTCACAACCAAGCCGTCAACCTTGCCGGAAGTCTGCTTTTGCCAAGAAGCGAAGTACCTGTTCCGGTCGTTGTCTTTGTCCACGGCGCGGGCCGACAAACTCGGGAGCCGTACCGTGAAGCGGGTGAATATTTCGCGAGCCAGGGTATTGCCGCATTGATTTACGAATTTGCTTTTGTCCCGGCTGGGTCGCATCACGCCAGCACCCTGCCCGAGCCAGCACCCTGCCCGAGCCAGCGCCCGGCCGAGTCGGTTTGACCCGCCTGCAATAGCCTCGAGACCATCAGATGCAACCCATCCGGCCCGGTTACCTCGCTGCGAAGCCGGTCAAGTGTCTCCCCTGGCTTTGGGACATAACCATTCAGGATGCCCCAACGGGGCATCGGCCTCAGCCCAAGGTTGGCGCGCCCAGCGCCTACCTTGGGTCACCGTGGAACAATTATTCCAACCGCAAAGCGGTTGCGGAAGATGGCGCGTGACGTGGGGATGGGGGCACGGGGATGGGCCGCAACCGCGTTGCGGTTGGGAATGTTTTGCGGACGATGACCCAGAGTAGCTCGTGCCTCGCAACTCTGGGCTTTGGGTCGGAATCCCGCTGGGATTCTCGGGTGGCAACCCTTCAATCCCTGGCACATCAAGGTGAGTGGGCCGGCCCATCCCTATCATCCGGAGTATGTGGAATATTTTCAGAAGCGGCGGTGCTTTGCCTGGCGGGACGTATCCGCTGGGAAAACCGTGCAAAATGGAAACATCCTGTGCCAGCCTGCCCGCTTGATGACACAACACAACCACCAAAACCTGATGGCCGGATTACCTCGACAGAGGCTAATCTTAGAAAGGCTCGAACCGTGTGCAGGGAAACTTTCAAGCACGGTTCTAAGGGGGGCCTGAGCGGGCGACCGCTTCAGGCCTACCCGGTGACCGCAACACGCGTTATGCCCATTGATTCAGATAATCCACTGGCGATTGAAATCCGGCAGGAGATGGCCGAGTCCTATTTTGCAGCGTGTAAGAAAATGGTCGCTTCCCTTGAGACGCTGAAAGCCTTCGATCTTACCGTCGCTTCATCGACTCTGGACAACGAGCAAATCACGCGCAGGTCTGAACTGCTCGAAGAGGCAGGCGAACGGGCGCACTTCGTCGTCATCCAACGTGAAGCAATGCAGCTTTCCTGTTTGGAGGGGTTCTTCGAAGATTACGAAATCCCCGACGAAGTAAGAAAGCGGATGGGTCCGAGGCGGCGGTAGTAACGGAGACTCTCAGATGAGACACAAAACGGACATTCTAAACATGCGGCCTCGTAAGAAACTTGGCCAAATGTAAAAGCCCGTGTTTATTGGGTTTTTTGCAGGGGTCTGTTTTTCGAGCAGGCCGTTACTCTAACAGGGCTCCTGAGTCGCAGCGGCTCCGCGGGCAGGAAGGGCTCGGGTTGGACCCGTGCGTTTCTTCCTTCGTCCCCGCTGGGACTCAGGAGAGTCGCGCGCCTTCCGGCTGCGGGTCGGGAGCCCCGCGCGCTGACTTTTCACCCAATATTTTCCCCCGTTGCCTTTGAAGAAGGACCCCCCGAAACTCGTCGAGTATTCAGCACGACCTCAAGCGCTTATGAAACAAATGCACTCCCTGCCGCGCCGGAACTTCCTCAAAGGCTTGGGCACCGCCCTCGCTCTCCCCATGTTGGAATCGATGTTGCCCGGTGTCGTGAGCGCAGCGGATGCCGCGGCCGGAACCAAAGTCGCTCCCCGGCGCATGGCGTATGTGTATGTTCCGAACGG
>Ga0163144_10028427_pt1 | contig 10786 bp, 8 predicted proteins | sample OliLak19BULKMAT1_FD_123175 | JGI IMG/M metagenome (GOLD analysis project Ga0163144, IMG submission 123175) | Freshwater microbial mat bacterial communities from Lake Vanda, McMurdo Dry Valleys, Antarctica - Oligotrophic Lake LV.19.BULKMAT1 | ecosystem: Environmental > Aquatic > Freshwater > Lake... | reverse complement strand
TCCAAAAAAGCTAAACTTATTTTTTGTTATGTACTTAGAAAAAACAGTAACCAACTATTCTCAATAGAGTGCGTTTTTCAATTACATTTTAAGCAAAAACGACATTTTGAGATGCACCCCAATAAATTACTCTTCTGAGGCATATAAATCACATATTCCACTTTGTCCTAATCCAATTAAATTTTCGCTCACGGTGAATCTCTCCACCACCCTGATGCTTGCCAAGAGGGTATATATACAATTGCTTGGGTGCTAAGATGTGATTATAGGTAGCCAATCCTGTCAAAGCTGGGCAGGTATTGTCTTGCAAACCCAGACTCATTAACACTGGGGCAGTAATTTGGTCTGCAAAGTTTTTGGTGTCAAAATAGCTAAGGTTATACTGCACTCTCCATGTACTCAGACTAGGATTACTTTTTTGATAGCGTTTTACTTCATCTGATACCCAACTTGTGAGTGTAAAAAGATTTTCCATATCTGATAAAAAAGGCACATCAGGAGCACAAAGGCTTACTCTCTTATCTAATGCTGCTGTAAAAAGACTTAAAGCACCACCTTGACTTGCACCCTCTACAGCGATTTTATTATGGTCTAGTTCAGGTCTTGTATCCAAAAAATCTAAGGCTCGGATGCAATCTGCAATCGCTCCCCTATAAAAATAAGTTTCTCTTGCTTCTAATTTATGAGAGACTATATGATAATAATTTTCTCCTACATCTAGGTATTCTTTGCTATTGCCATGTCCTCTTATATTGAGCGAAAACACAGCAAAATCTAAAGGAACTCCATGCCTTGGTTTATCTTCTAATGAACCTACATTATAAAAAGAGCCACCCAAAGAGGGTAATTGAAGAATCACGGGCAATCGTGTTTTTCCTTTTGGACGACGATACCAACCTCGCACAGTTATTCCTCCAAGGCTTTGCATTTCTACCAAAAAGACCTCATAGCCTTTGGTATTGAGGCTTGGCTTGGCAATTACATTAAACTTAGGAGAAGCGAGTTTGAGTTCGTTCAATGTGCCTTGCCAAAAATCTTTAAAATCTTGCTTGCGTGTCAATGGGCTTTTGACCTGCAAAGGTGCGTATGCCATTCGGATAGAGTTGGCAGAAAGTGTCCCATTGGCATTGCGAACGTGGGCATAAATATTATAAATATCTGCTTTGGTAGGCTGATAATAAAAACTAAATGTTTCACTCTTCCCTGGATTGATTTCTATGAATTGCTTAAAGCTATGTAATACCGTTCCCTGTGGACTAGATACACTGCCTGCTATGTATGCTTTGAGAGTATGACCCAGTTCATTTTTGACTTCATAATTAATCTTAAGAGGCGTACCCGCAGGAAAAGTACCATCACCCGTTTCAAAATCAAACTGTGTTTGTATGCCAAGTCCAACAAAACGAAAGGTGGAATTAATCAATAAAATAAGACCCAAAAAGAAAATTCGCCTAAAAATTAACATATTTCTTTATTTTTAAATTACTTGCAATTTAAGGATTTTTTTGGAGGTATTAGAAAGAAGGAAGAATGAAAACTTTATTGCTAGCTCATTCAGTAAGAAATTAGTTATAGGTTATTGATTACTTTGTTTGTAAGAATCTGATAGTGAAAAATTTACTTAAGGTCATTCTAATTACATATCCATCTCACTCCAATACTTCCTCTATTATTTGTCAAACATTTGGATTAAAAAATACTTTATATAAGCAATTCTAGCTTTTATTAATATAACAAAGCATTCTATCATGTCCAAAACACTACGATTAATCTTAGGTGATCAACTCAATGCACAGCACTCTTGGTTTGAAAGTAAATCTAATAATACGCTTTATGTAATGATGGAAATCTTGCCAGAAACCAATTATGTAAAGCATCACATCCAAAAAGTAGTCGCTTTTTTCTTGGCTATGAGGTCTTTCTCAGAAAACAGAAGAGAAGAAGGACATCAGATTAAATACTTCCAACTAGATGATGAAGACAATCAACAATGCTTCGGAAGAAATCTCTCTGCACTCATCCAATCCGAAAAAATAGAAAGATTTGAATATTTACTCCCAGATGAATACCGATTAGACAAGCAATTAAGAGAATTTTCTAAAAGTCTTTCTATTCCAAGTGAAGCAATAGATACAGAGCATTTTTTGACAAAAAGAACTGAATTGACCAATTTTTTTAAAGGTAAAAAGACTTATCTTTTAGAAAGTTTTTATAGAGATATGCGTCGCCAATATGATATTATGATGGAGGACAATGAACCTCTCACAGGTAAATGGAATTATGACGCTGAAAACAGAAATAAATACGACCCAAAAGTTCCTATTCCTTCTCCCCCACTTTTTGAGCGAGAGGTTACTGACATCGTACAGGCATTGGATAAACTAAAAGTCAAGACTATTGGAAGAATTCAAGCCAAGAAATTTACGTGGGCAGTTACTCGTGAAGAGGCTCTCAAAACGCTTGATTTTTTTGTAGAAAAATGCTTGGTTCACTTCGGAACTTTTCAAGACTCGATGCACAAAGACGAGCCTTTTTTGTTTCATTCTAGGCTTTCATTTGCTCTCAATGCCAAGATTCTTCATCCCCTCGAAGTAGTCCGAAAAGCTATATCACATTGGCAAGCTCATCAAGATAAAATAGACATTGCCCAAGTAGAGGGTTTTGTGCGTCAGATTATCGGATGGAGAGAATATATGAGAGGAGTTTATTGGGCTAAAATGCCTGAATATGCTACCAAAAATTACTTTGGGCATACCCAAAAACTTCCTGAATTTTATTGGACTGGAGAAACTAAAATGAATTGTCTGAGCCAAGCCATCAATCAATCCTTAGACAATGCCTATGCACATCACATCCAAAGATTGATGATTACAGGCAATTTTGCACTGCTGGCGGGCATAGACCCTGATGAAGTAGATGCTTGGTATTTGGGGATTTATATCGATGCCATTGAGTGGGTAGAGATTACCAATACTAGAGGCATGAGCCAATTTGCAGATGGTGGAATCGTAGGTACAAAACCCTATACTTCTAGTGCCAATTATATAGACAAGATGAGTAACTATTGCAAAAATTGCTTCTATGACAAAAAAGAGAAAACAACTGAGAATGCCTGTCCTTTTAATAGCCTTTACTGGAATTTTTATGATAGACACCGAGACAAACTCAGCAAAAATGCCCGTATCGGTATGGCATACCGCAATCTTGATAGAATGAAGCCAGATGACAAAGCCAACTTATTAGAAAAAGCAAAGCAGTATTTAGAAAATTTGGATAAGCTATAAGCTAGAGATGAGTTATGAATGATGAGTTTGTAATATACTGATAATGAGCGTTTGATATCTCATAATTATTTATTTATCTTAGTATTTAGTCTATTCAGCTAAAGTTTAATAATTGTAATAGTTTCTAAAATCTATCACAAATAGCCTGAAAGGCTTGAACAGCAAAACTTGGGGCATCACCCCAAGCTACTTAGCATTAGAGTTTAAATGTATGGACTATTTACTAAGTACATTTAACCAAATGTAAAAAGTAAGAATGAATATTTTTTTATGTAAAATAGCCATTTGACAGAGCATTATACGTTATACCAAAAAATTAAATTACAAGATATGAACCATCCCTTTGCAAGACTTATTTTATTTATAGTATTCGCAATGCTTTCTTTTTCAAGCATTGCCCAACAAAAATTTCCAGAATTTTCTTTTATGGATTTGAATGATAAAAGCTTCACTTCCAAAAATCTAAAAACCAAACTCCCCGTAATTGCTATATTTTTTGACCCTTATTGCAGTCATTGTGAGCAGCAAGCCCAATGGATTAGAGAGGCTGAAAGTGAGTTTCAAGATGTACAACTCCTTTTTGTGAGTACAGAAGAAAAAGAGGCTATTGCTGTATTTAAGGAAAAATACTTCAACGGAACAACTCTAAAACATGTCTATTTCCTAAAAGATACAGAGTATCAATTTGACGGTTATTTTGGCTATAGTGAAGTACCAAGCATGTATATTTATAATCAAAAATGGCTGAAAGTAGCTGAGTTTCACAAGGAAACAGAGGCAGAGAAGATGATAGAAAGCCTTAAGAAATAGCATTTTCATCATTTCATGTTTTGCCTTACTAATACTAAATGAGTATTTTGTTTTAAAAGCTCTACTAATCATACTTAACCTCTAAAGATTTTTAGACTTTCTAAGATACTATCTTAAACTCTAAGATTTTTTTATCTATCATCACATTGTCATTGAGTTAGATTGTAAGTAAGAAAAATTGTATCTTATATTTGAGTTTAAATAATTCTAAAAATTTACTCTGAGTAGTTAAAGTCATTTCGACACAAACACTCCAATCATAAGACTTGTGTTTTACTTCATGATTCAATAATTCAAGAGTTATCAGCATCGAAATAGCTAAATTAAAAACTTAGTAGCTATTTCTCACTATACTTTGGGCTTCTTAGTCACCTTCCCTGAAAACCATTGACTAACTAGGTTAGGTGTACTGTTTACTCTTTCAAAAAGACAAATAAAACTAAAACTAAGAATTTTAGACGTATTTGCAAAACTTGATATAATTCCCTACTTTTGTGTGGTTGTCATATCAAAATTGACCCTATTCATTGTTTATTCATTCAATAATAGGGCTTTTTTTGTATCTCATATTTTTGTCATAAACTTATAATAAGTAAATAAAAATGTCATCATCTTTAAATATTTCTTCCTGCGATACAGAACCAATTCATTTATTGGGTAAAATACAATCTCATGGATGTTTACTAGCTTTCAAAAAAAAAACTTTCTTACTGACACATGCAAGTACAAATGCACATAGTTTTTTTAGTGATATACCTAAGCTATCATTCACTCACTTACAAAATATTTTTGGTACTGATTTTTTTAAATACGTGCAAGATTTATGCAAGAAACAATTTTACAATGAATTATACCCACATAAAGTAATTGTCAATAGTCAATCATTTAGATGCTACATAGCTGACACAGAAGAAAATATTATAGTAGAAATAGAAGAAGATATAAACCAAGGCGAAACTGAATTTGTCTTCATTAATAAATTTAATGAAATAGCTTCAGCCATCAGAAAAGCACCATCGTTTGATGTATTATCTGCCACAGTAGTTCACACAATGAAACAACATTTTGGCTTTGATAGAGTAATGATGTATGTTTTTGATGAACTTAACGATGGTCTTGTAGTTGCAGAAGAAAAAGAGTTTGGCTTAGATTCATTTTTAGGATTAAAATATCCTGCCGCAGACATTCCTAAACAAGCAAGAACTCTTTACTTAACCAACATTAGCAGAGCCGTAAACGATATTAATGACGAGGGACTAGCCATTGATTGTTTTCTGCCTGAGGTACACGAATTAGATTTGAGTTATTCGGTTTTTAGAAGTGTAAGCCCTATTCATATACAGTACTTACAAAATATGGGAGTAACAGCTACGCACGCTATTTCATTGGTGATTCAAAATAAATTATGGGGAATGATTTTGTTTCACAATTACAATAGTCCAAAATATTTAGATTTTAATAATCATTTATTGGCTCAAATTCTAGCGATGAATACAGCACAAGCCATTGAATTATTAGAAATAAAAAATGGGAAAGAAAACAGTAATCAAATTGATAATATACTTGAAAAAATTAAATTTTCTGATTTAATTTCCGGAGTTTCCGATTTAATAACGCACAATTGGTTACTTATTTCTAAGCAATTTAAGTCCTGTGGTTTTTCAATATTGGAGGACAATACTGTTATATACAGTTACGCTGATACTCCGAATAAAGAATTATTGGCTCAATTGCATAGTCATATAACCAAAGATGGCACAAAAAACAAACAACAGCATAGCGATAAAATAAAAGAGTTACTACCTTTCTGGAAAGATGATAGCATAGTAGGCTTTTTATGTTTAAATATCGCATACAACTTGGGCAAATACATATACATCTGGCGGAAGGCGAAAATACAAACTATTAATTGGGCTGGTAATCCAGAAAAATCTATGAGTGTAGATGAAACTAATAATCGTATGGTATTAACGCCACGCTCGTCATTTGCATTGTGGCAGCAAAAAGTAAAAGACAAGTCTTTGCCATGGTTAATACAAGACTTATCTTTCGCCACAACGCTTAATGAAGCGATTATAAATATGGAAATAAAGAAAAACAGCGAATTAATCATAAAAAACAAAGAACTCATTAATAAAAAATCCGTTTTAGCTGTTTTATTATCTCAAAAAACTGATGAGTTGTATAAGCTAAACTTATAACTTCAAGATGAATTATATGATAATCAAAAATATCAGCGTGAGCTGGAAATAGCCAAAAAGGCTGGTGAGCAATTGAATAAAATGAAATCTCACTTCATTTCAAATCTGTCACACGAAATAAGAACACCCATTAACGGAATTATTGGCTTAGCTCAACTAATAGTACAAGACCATGAAAATGCTGAAGAAGTACAAGCTTTTGCTAATCTTATTTTAGATTGCTCCAATCGCTTATCAGAAACTGTTAATCGTGTTTTATCTGTTTCACGTATAGAGAATGATGCAATGCCAGTACAATTCGAGAATATAGAAGTTATTGGGTTTATGAAAAAATTAATAAAACCACTTACTATACTTGCTAATCAAAAAGCACAAAATATTATATTCAATTCTCACAGTGAAGAATTGAATATGGTTTCTGACAAACATTATTTAGGTCAAATATTTACTAACCTAGTAAGCAATGCTATAAAATACACTCAAGAAAAGGGAAACATTGAAATTAATATCAAAGAAGTTTTTCAGAATAACAAGTCAATGTTTTACTTCAGTGTTGAAGACAATGGAATAGGAATGGAAAGAAAAGTTATTGATAAAATATTTGATCCTTTCTTTACCGAAAAAGAAGTAACAAAAATGTCAGACAACAGTGTAGGCTTAGGTCTATATCTTGTAAAAAATTACTTGCAATATTTAAAAGGTGATATTACCGTTAAAAGTGAGAAAGGAATTGGTTCACTTTTCTATGTTACCATACCCATTGAATAAAAAATAACTATGAAAATACTATATGTAGAAGACAATCCTATAAATAGGCTTATTGTCACAAAATTATTAAATAAAGTCTATCCAACAGATACAATCGATACGGCTAATAAAGCTTTTGAATTAATAGAAAAAAATGAGTACCAGATTTATTTGGTAGATATTAATTTAAACGATTCGGAAATTGATGGATTTGGTGTATTAAGCCACATAAAACTTAAAAAAGGAAATAATGCTGTTTTTATAGCCCACACAAGTTATGTGGGTGATGATTGGGAAAAAACTTGTCTAGATGCAGGATTTGACCATTACTTACCTAAACCCTTTGATATAAATGCTTTCTCTAATTGTCTAAAAAAGAAATCGTAGTCAAAATGCTTACAGAAATTTTAAAAAAAGAAACACGTAAAGAACATACTAACACTGAAGCATCTATGGGTGCAAAATCTATTTTCTCTGATGATTATACTATTCAACTATATTATCAACATTTACAACAACTTCTCAAAATACATTCAACTGCTCACTTAATATTCAATACCTGTTTAGATTTAATTCCTAATAAAAAATGGATTCCTGAGAATAGAAGTTCAGATATGATGGAAGATTTAAAAGCCATTGACAGCACATTTAAAATACCACACCTCACCCTTAAGGAAAATCATGGCTTCACAAACTTACCTGCATTGATAGGATTAATGTATGTTATCAAAGGCTCTGAACTTGGTGGAAATATAATTGCAACAAAAATTGAAGCTCATAATAAGCATTGGCACTTACCACAAGTCAGATTTTATAAACACATTGAACCCACTTTATTAAAAGAGAGATGGCTAGAGTGGTGCAATAAAATAAATGAAATCTCTGCTGACAATGATTTCATTAATAAGACTGTAGATGGAGCTAAAAATGCTTTTTATATGTGTGCTCACCCAGAACAGTTTATTATATCACGCATTTCTCTGTGAATAAATTGAAAGTTTTATTGAAAATGAACTTTGTATTCCATCTTCTGCATCATTTTCCTCCAGTTTTTCAGAATAAAAAATAACACTACTATAAGGTTGCTAGTCTCCCCACCGGCAAGCTGAAAAGTAAGGCACAATAACAAGTTTTTATAGGAATAGTAATGAGTTTAAGAGAGTTGTTACATACAAACTACCAATACTTTAGCTTTTTTTACAACCACATAGAAAACATAGGAAATTGTTTACGAAAAGCTTTTATATTAACTTATCATTCCAAGATTCCCAAATGAAAAACCGATGTAAATTATTGAAAATCAACAAATAACAACTCTAATCTATAACCTTACCTCCCTTACTTACTAAACACCACAAAACCATTTACCAGATAGGTATTAGCATTGAGTTTAAGGTTATAAACTTGGGTTACTTCACGGTAGTTATTTTCTGTTTTTTGGATTTGATAAGGGATTAAATCACCTGTACCTGCTTCTCGGTAATAAAGAACATCTCCCTTTTTTAAATCTTTGATTTGTACTTTTCCTCTTTGGCTCAGTACGGGATGATTGGGAGTAGCTTCCAGATAAGTGGGAGGAGTCAGTGAATTTTGCGTGGAAGCAGTATTGACTACAAGGGGACTGAGTGTAATTCTAGAAAGAGAAAATCTTTGTCCAGCATGAATGATTAATTTATTCAAGCTTTGACCTTGCCAATTTTTACCATCTTCATTTCCTGCTAAGATAGAAGTCTCTGTTTCCACATCTGCAATCGCTTGTAACTGACCACTCTCTAATTGAATCTGTGCATTTGCAGGAAAACAGTATTCGTATTCTTCTCCCTCTTCATCGCTTGCCTCATTGCCTTCTCCACCCATACAGTTGTTTTCTTTAGTCAATATGAAAGCCAGACAAGTAGCAAAACCACTCGCTTTGGCATCAATGGCTTTGATTTCATCTATGTATAATCCCCAAACTTCTTTCCCTGCCAAGGTATTGGGGATGGGTAGCATCATCGTTTGATTCTGACCAGAAGCACTGTAAACGAGCAACTTACCTATTACTTTTAATTCTTCCACTTCAAAAATCTGATAGATATAGATTTTACGGCTGATACCGTCACTAAATTTAAACTGATAAGGTGGTTTTTCTTCACGGTCTAAAATAAAACCATTGTCTGTCTTGATGTAGGTATCTTTTTCTATATTTTTGATACTGATTGTTTTGAGAGCATCAAACTCTTTGGTTTGCATTGCCTTGTTTTCATCTTGACTATAAACAGCAAAATTTAAAAAACAAAGTACGAGTAAGGATAGATATTTTTTCATAAAATTTTATTTTTTTATTATAATTAAGTACTCTTTGTAAGGGTGCAAACGTATTTTTTTGCACCAGTATTTTTTATTTGTAGAGATGTAAGCGTCTTCGCTTACACTAGTAGTTGTTTGTTAAACTATTCATTATCAATGTATTAAAAACTAATAACTCATCTCTTACTTATCCACTCTCTCGTGGATTTGTTTGACCACACGCCGAGCCGATTCAAAAGCACCAGCCATCCAAGCAGTGAGATAAGTAGTATGTTCACCTGCAAAATAGACAGCACCATCAGGATTAATCAGTGAATCAAAAAAGCGTTTGCGAGTAGCCTGACTGTAATCTGCCCAACCTCCTTCACTAAAAGGTATTTTATTCCAAGCAAGCGAGAAAGAGTTTTCAAATTCCTTGGCATATTGAGGATGAATTTTTCCACCTTCTTCTAAGGCTTTTTGCTCCCGTTCTTTGAGTGAGAGTTTTGCAAAGCTTTCTGCTCGCTCATGAAAATTGTAATACCCTTTCAAAACTCCTTTTTGCCCTAAAAACCCATTTGATGGATAAAAAATCTGGGTAATATCCATATTGGTCTTACTGATTCCTCCAAAAATATACTCATCTTCTTCCCAAAATCTTCGCTTGAATTGCAAGCCGATTTTTCCAGTATTTATATATGAAACAAAATCAGCCGCTCGCCTGACTTCGGAAGAAAAATTACTTTTAATATTTCGTAGAATAGGCAAGGGCAAAGTACAAATACAATAATCACTCGTAATTTTTTTAGGTTTACCATCTTTGTCTTCAAACATAACCTCCACACCTTTTTCTGTATTGATGACTTCTTTCACCTTACTTTGGTATTGAATCAGCTTTTCGATGGGCTTTTGTAGTGCCTTCACTATATTATCTGTTCCTCCCACTACTTGCAGCATGTTGGGCTGTTGATGATAAGTATATTCGGCAACATTAGAAAAAGCAGGATGTAAAAGACCTGATTGGATGATTTCTTTGAGTGCAAAGGGTGCATCAGGCTCTGAAGTCTGGGTAGCTCCATGATTAAATGTATAACCTCGTCTTTCAGAACCTAGGTATTTTTTATCTTTATTCAAATCGCCTTCTGCACGAAGATATTCAATAAGTTGTTCGGCATCATCTTGGCTGATTTCGGCATCTAAATTTTCGGAATGAATAGCCTTTGCCATCAATTCACTGTTGTAACCTCTCAAATCAGCCTGAACTTCACGTATTCTCAAAGAACGATTGGCAAGTTTGCCTGTCCCTTGGGCATAGTAGTAAGCAGCCTGATTCATATTGGTAAAGATTTCCAAAGGCACTTTCAGTTCTCGGCAATAGTGCAGAGAAAGCTCATGGTGATGTGGAATCCTTGCAGCACCTGCATTGAGATAATGTCCTTCCTCAAAAGAGCAAGTCTGTGTTTCTCCCTCTATTTC
>Ga0163144_10028425_pt1 | contig 10787 bp, 7 predicted proteins | sample OliLak19BULKMAT1_FD_123175 | JGI IMG/M metagenome (GOLD analysis project Ga0163144, IMG submission 123175) | Freshwater microbial mat bacterial communities from Lake Vanda, McMurdo Dry Valleys, Antarctica - Oligotrophic Lake LV.19.BULKMAT1 | ecosystem: Environmental > Aquatic > Freshwater > Lake... | reverse complement strand
GAGGCTTCGTAGAGCATTTCCATGCCCTTGGTGCTGGCAAATCTCTTGTCCTTCCTTTCGCAGTATAGATGAACGGCAAGGAGAATGGCGCGGGTGGCTTCGGCGCTGATTGGAATGCGGTCAAATGCGCAAAGATCGGCGAAGTACGTGGCGAGTTCCACCGGACCGAAATTTGCGAAATAAAGTGTTTTGCGGAAGGCGCGGTCGAGAACGGGGTTGGCGCGAAGCAGTTTGCGGATTTCGTCCCGTTCCCCCTCCAGAACAACGACATCGCGGGAGCCGGTTACTAGTCGCGACAGAATTTGCTGGGCGGCGATAAAATCCGAGGCGGAACTGGTTGCTTCACGAGCCCGCAGAAATACCATGCCGGCCTCGCGAACCACGGGAGGGGTTCCGTTCGAGGAAGAACCGTTTTCCTCCCCCAGGGAAATTTCCGTGATCTTGGGGCTGGCCAGTACCCCAAAGGCATGGAGGCCCTCGGCGAGGACGCGGGCGGCGGCCAGTTTGCCCGTTCCGGCCGGTCCCATAAAAATGCTGTGAAAGCTCTGATCGGGAACGGGTAAGCCCTGGAGTTTCCTTTGTTGTCCGGCATGCGCGAGGCGCAGGATGCGTTCCAGTTCGTTGCGCACTGATTCCTGTCCGACGAACTTTTTCAGACGGACGATCACGCTCTCGATGGTCGCCACTTCTGTATAAGTGACTGCGGTCGCCGGGGAGATTTCCGGCAGGGTTTCGCGGAAGTCGCAGGAATCAAGCAGGAGTTGAGGGGAATCCGAAAGGGTGGTCGGAGGCTGCCCCACAAACGTGCTGTCGCGCAGGGCACCCTGGCAACTGAGAGCGGCGAATGACGTGGAGCCCGAGGATTCGCAGGAAATATTCGAGCCGGAGAAATGGCAGGATTGCGCTTCGATGGAGGGTTCTCCGACGGCGGCGAAGCGGGTGTGGAGAATTTCCAGCCGGGTTTGAGTGGCGGTGAGGGCGGGGGTGGGAGCGGGTTTGATCACGCAGTGGGCAATGCCGGCCGTTCCACCGCTGAAGGAGATTTGCGGGCATCGTGCGGAATCCTGATGGTCAATCACGCAGGAGCGCAAGTGCAGCGGACTGGCGGCGGCCTCGCCCACGGCGATGAGGGCGGAAGTCTCGCTGGCATGGAAAAGCGAACCGAGAAGACGAACGTCGGGGCAGTTTTTCAGATACACTCCCACGCCGTTGCCTGCGAGCGTTGTCCCTTCGCAATAAAGGCCGGCTTGTTCGGCATAGATACCGACGCCGGGATCGGACTCATCCGTGCTGATACAGGCTTCCACCCAGCTGTTGTAAACGGCACCGGAAGCGCCGTCGCGCAGGGCCAGGCCCACGCGGCAGTTGGTGATCCGGCTGGTGGAAATTTCGATGGTGGCTTGATGCGCCAGGGTGACGCCCTCGAGCGCATTGCCGACCAGGCAGTTCTTCAGGAAGAGATGTGTCTTTGTGCCGGCACTGCCTGCGGTGATCTCGCCGTGGACGACACAATCATCCAGGACCAGGGTGCCTTTTTGCAATTGCACGGCCGGCCGTTCCGGTTCGGACCTCAGTTCCAGGCCGGAGATCAGGCAGTACTCGGTCGCCACCTTGATCGTTCCCTTGATGATGACCGGACCCATTTGCAGACTGCGCATTTCGATGTTCTTCTTGAGTTCGAAGGCGGGGTACTCGCCGGGCGGGAGCAGGATGACGTCGCCGTTGGCCGCGCGTCGCAGAGCTTTGGCGAGATTGGTTGCGTCAAAAAAACCACCATCCGGATTGACCACCAACTCGCGCCGTTTGCCCTGAGGAATATTTTTCGCCAGGACTTCGTCGAGTTTGGAGGGACGAAGATGGTTCTTCATGGTTGAGGCTCGGCCGGTGGGTTTGAGGAAAGATTCAATTAATCAAACTTTGACCGTTGCGCCAGTATCGTTTGACGTGAAACAGGCGTCGAGGAGCTTTTGAATCTCCGCGCCGCGGGCGAAATCGGGCTGGTCGTTGGCTCCGGTGCGGATGCTCTTCACGAATCGTTCGTAGATCGAGGGTGTGCGTCCGCAGTCCAAAGTCCTCCAGGTGCAGGTATCAACGTCTTTACCCCGGCAGATTTCCAACTGGGTGGTGCTTTTGTCCAAGTCCACGCGGATGGCACCATGTTCGGCATGAATGACGAGGCTCACGCTGTTGGCATGGCCGGTGGCCCAGCGCGAAGTGTGCAGCGAGGCCAGCGCGCCGCCTGCAAATTCGAGGGTGATGAGGGCGGAATCGTTGGCATCAAGAGAGTAGCCGCTCATGCTCTTTCCCTTGAGGGCGGAAAAGACCTTCAATTTTGCAGCGATGCTTTTGGCAGGGCCGACGGGAAAAGTGGCAAAATCGAGCAAATGGACTCCTACATCCCCGAGCGCGCCCCGGCTGCCGTGGGAGGAGGAAAGACGCCAGAGCCAGGCCGGGGTGGTTTGCCAGTCCCCCCAAACTTTCGAGGATAACCAGCTTTGCATATAGGAACCGTGGACATGAACCACCTGTCCCAGATCGCCGGTGGCGATGAGGGAGGCGGCTTTCTGAATCGCCGAGGCGTTGCGATAACTGAAGTTGATCATGTTGATCACACCTTTGCGCGCGGCGGCGCGGGCCATCTTGAGGGCATCGGCGTAATTCGTGGCGAGTGGCTTCTCGCACAGTACATGCTTGCCCGCCCCCACGGCCTGCAGAGCCAGGGGAGCATGGGTGGAATCGGGAGTGACGATCGAGACGGCATCAAACGTCGCACTGCCCAGCAGGTCGGAAAGATTCGGGAAGTGGCTTTTGACGTTGTACTTTTCGGCGAAAGCCGCGGCGCGTTTCGCGTCCACGTCGCAAACCGCGACGACCTTGCAGCCTTTGATTTTTTGGAATTCCTGGGCATGCGAATTGGCCATGCCGCCGGTGCCGACGATTGCGATACGAATCATAGAGGATCGGGTGTTGGCTTTTTGTCGCAGGAAATGCAAGCGCTGATGTGAGGGGAGTTGCCGCGCTGTATTTCGGGGTTGCTTTTCGCCAGGGGCGCAGCCACGGTGTCCCCCACCCAAAATATCACCGATGAGCGCCACTCTCTCCTCTACGAGCCAACTCGATCAACTCAAGAAATTCACCACGGTCGTGGCGGATACCGGCGATTTTGAATCCATCAGAAAATATTCACCGCAGGACGCCACGACGAACCCGACTTTGATTTTCAAAGCGGTTCAGCAGGAGGAATACAAGCCCCTCCTGGCCCAGGCCATTGCTGATAACAAGGGTTCCTCCCTCAGCGGTGAGGCCTTGCAGAAAAAGATCATTGACGATCTGCTCGTGGCCTTTGGCCGCAAGATTCTGGAAATCGTTCCCGGCCGCGTCTCGACCGAGGTGGATGCCCGTCTGTCCTTCGATGTGGAAGGCACGCTGCAGAAGGCGCGCTATCTGATCGGCCTGTATGAAAAAGCAGGAATCTCGCGTGAACGCATCCTGATCAAAATCGCCTCCACCTGGGAGGGTTCCCAGGCGGCCGGCATCTGTGAGAAGGAAGGCATCCATTGCAATCTGACCTTGATGTTTTCGCTGGCCCAGGCCATCGCCTGTGCGGATGCGGGGGTTACGCTGATCTCGCCGTTTGTCGGCCGCATTTACGATTACTACAAGGCGACCACCGGCAAGGACTATGCAGGCGCGGAGGATCCCGGCGTCCAGTCGGTCAACACGATCTATAACTACTACAAAAAATTCGGTTACAAAACGCAGGTCATGGGAGCGAGCTTCCGCAATACGGGTGAAATCATTGAGTTGGCCGGTTGCGATCTCCTCACCATTGGGCCCGAGTGGCTGGAAGCCCTGCAAACATGCGACGCACCGCTGGTCCGCAAGTTGAGCCCCGAAGTGGCCAAAGCCTCCGACATCGAACGGATCGCAGTGGACGAAAAAGCCTTCCGCTGGCTTCTCAATGAGGAGGCCATGGCCACGGATAAACTGGCCGACGGCATCCGCAAGTTCGCGGCGGACATCGTCAAACTCGAAGGCATCATCGCCAAGTCCCTGTAATTTTATGTGGAAATTACTCACGTTTATACTGTGCGTTGCCGCCTCCCCGCTGCTGGCCACCACGGCGGCGGTGGATCATCCCGGTGCTCTTCCCATTCTGCTTGGCCTGGATGGCGTTCGGGCGGAACTCAAAGTGGATTCCCTGCAACGGGCCGTGCTGGATTCCCTGCGCGGTGAATACAAATCAGCGGCCCGCAAGCTGACCAATCCGATGCCGGCCACCACGGAGCAACGGACAGCCGCAGAGAAGCAGCTTGGGCAAATCAACGAACGCTTCAACAAGCGGGCGCTTTCCGTGCTCAGCGACACTCAGCGGCAGCGTTTTCAGGAAATTGAGCATCAGATGTTGGGCGCGACCCGGCTGTATTCGCCCGCAGTGCAAAGCAAAATCGCCCTGACCGAAAAGCAAAAACAGGCCGTCGAAGCGATCCGATTGAAAGGCCTGGCGTATGTGGGCAAGGTGAATCAACAGTTTGAAAACGGACAGATCACTTTTCAGGATCGCCTGGAACTGCTGCGCAGCCGCCGGCTTTCCCAAGGAAGTGCCTTGCTCAAGGTGCTGACTCCCGAGCAACGCAATGCCTTTCTTTCACTGGGCGGGAAAAAGTTTGCCGTTTGATTCAGGACGAGCCCTTGCCGGATGAGGAAAAAATCCTCGTTGTCGCCGGGTTCTCCAATTGACCTTTGCCTGTGACGCAAACTGTTCCGCCAGAGCAGCGCGCAGCCATCGTCCTGCGGAAAACAATTTCTCCGTTGCGGGATGCCGCCCTCGTATCCCTGATTATTTTCGGATGCTTCGCCGGCAGCGCGTTGGTGATTTATTTTCAAGCCCGCAAAAACGAACTGGCGCATCATCGCGAATTGATTGAATCGGCGGCGACCCGCGCAGCCGCAAGCCTGGATCCCGGCCTTCTTCTTTTTGACGATGAGAGGCCCCCGACAGCGCAAGAGAGCGCCTCAGCGATGGCCCGGCTACGGGCTATTGAAGCGAAGGAGTCTCCCATTGGCAGGGTGACTTTGCTCCGCCCCATCGGAGAAGGGCATGTGGTTTTGTTCGACACTGCTGCGCCTCTGAATAGTCCGGAAAATGCTCTGGCGGCGGATGCGGCACTTGCCCCCAGGCTTCCCGCTGGAGAGAGTGTGCTGGCTGGGCAGGTGATTCAAACTGCGACGTCGCGCACGCTCTTCCAGTCCGACGGGACCGTCAAGGTTTACGCGCCAATCGTGAACGAGTTCGGAAAGGCCATCGGGATGGCCACGGCAGAGTCCGAGCCGCACTCTTTGGCAGACGGACTTCGCGCGATCGGACTGGCGGCGATATCCGCCATAATTGTGGGGGCGGTTCTGGCCGGAGCAGCGGCTTTGGCGGTGTATTCCTCCAAGCTGAAGTCCCGTAGGGCGGCCGAGCTGTTGGTCCGCACCGAACGCACGAATGGCCTGATCGTCGAGGCGATGGGGCAGGTTTTTTATGAATACGATGCGGCCACCGACCTGATTTCCTGGAGAGGCAACCTTGACCGCCTTGTCGGAATACCGGCTTCCCGACTTCCAACCGGACTGGACTGGCAGGAGCGTATTCACCCGGCGGATCGCGAGGCTTTTCGCGCCGCCCGCATGGCGATGTCGGACCATGAGGAGCATTTCAGCGTGGAATACCGCGTGCGTGGCGGGGATGGACATTTCATCTGCCTCCTGGATCGCGGAGGACGTCTTTTTTCCGGGAAAAATTCTGCTGTGGGGGTGATCCTTGACGTGACAGCTTCGCGCGAGGCGGAACAGCGATTGCGCGATGTCGTGGACGCGGCGGGGGAGTATATCTGGGAGGTGGATGCGGCGGGGCGTTACACGTATATTTCGGGTCGGGTGAGGGAGGTGCTGGGACGCACGCCGGAGGAAATGCTGGGGCATGAACCTTTTGAATTTGTTCCGGCTGAGGAGGTGGAATCTGTGCGGGAAACCTCCTCTTCGCTGATTAAACAAAGTGCTTCCTTTCGGGATTTCGAGCACCGCATTTCGAGGGCTGACGGGAAAATCATCTGGCTGAGTGTGAATGGGGTTCCCTCGTTTAACGCGGATGGAGAGTGGTCCGGCTATCGCGGTGCCGGACTCGACATCACCGCGCGCAAGGAAGTCGAGCAGGCTTTGATCCGGGAAAAAGAAGCGGCCCAGGCCGCCGTGCGGACCAAGAGCCAGTTTCTGGCCATGATGAGCCATGAAATCCGCACGCCGCTCAACAGCGTGCTCGGCTTCGCGGATTTGCTTTCGGCTTCCGCATTGGACCTCGAACAGCGCGAGCATGTGGAGTTGATCCGGCGCAGCGGTGATGCCCTGCTGATCCTGCTGAATGACATTCTGGATTTCTCCCGCATCGAATCCGCCGCGCTCGCAATTGATATCGGCGATGTGGATGTGCGGGCCTGTTTGCAGGAGGTGATGGACCTTTACCGCCCGGCTGCGGCTGCGAGAAACATCGCCCTTTCCCTCGAGGTCGAGCCGGACGTACCGGTCGCCATCCGCACAGATAAGGCGAGGCTGCGGCAGATTCTGCTCAACCTGATTGGGAACGCGGTGAAGTTCACGGAGAGCGGGTCGGTGGAAGTGCGGACGGGAAAGCAGGCCGATTGTCCCAAGGGAGACATCTCCCTGCGGGTCGAAGTGCGGGACACGGGCATCGGCATTCCAAGTGAAAAAGTCGGACTGCTCTTCAATCCGTTTTCGCAGGTTGACTCCTCGGCGACCCGGCGCTTCGGCGGCACCGGCTTGGGTCTGGCCATTTGCCGGCGCCTGGCGGATTTGCTCGGCAGCGAGGTGGGTTTGCAGGAATCCACTTCGGGTGGCAGCACGTTTTATCTCATTCTCAATGGCGGGGTCGTGGAGAATTTCGAGCCAGTGGCCGGAGAGGCTGAACCGCGCCGGGTGTTGCCGGTGCGAAACATCTCCAAACCAATGCGTGTGCTGGTGGCGGAGGACAATCGAGTGAACCGCCTGCTGGTGCGCAAGATGCTTTCTGCCTTTGGCGTGCCCAGCGAAGAAGCGGAGAATGGCCGGGAATGTGTGGCAATGCATGCCGCGCGTCCCTACGACGTGATTTTGATGGATGTGCAGATGCCTGTTCTGGATGGATTCGAGGCGACGCGCCTCATTCGCGAGGACGAAGAGGGTCAACCTGATGCTTCCCGCGTGAAGATCATTGCCCTGACGGCGAACGCCATGACCGGTGACCGCGAGCGGTGTTTGAACGCAGGGATGGATGATTATCTGAGCAAACCGATCCGCACGGAGGCACTGGCCTCGCTTTTGGAGCGCTGCCATCTGTTGGTGCGCGATTCCGGCGATCCGAAAAACTTGTAGAAGAAAAATCCGGCGTTAGGTTGCACGTTTTCCCGGAGTAACGGGTCGTATACTATGAAAATTTATTTGGACGGACAATTTTACGACAAGGAAAACGCGAAGATCTCCGTTTTCGATCACGGGCTGCTTTATGGTGACGGGGTTTTCGAGGGCATCCGTTTTTATCAAGGACGGGTCTTCCGTCTGGAAGAGCACATCAGCCGTCTTTTCGATTCGGCCAAAGCCATCTGTTTAAAGGTTCCGCTGGACAAGGCCGGCATGACGGAAGCGGTGCTGGAGACGATCCGGCAAAACGACTTGCAGGACGGCTATGTGCGCCTGGTGGTCACGCGCGGCTGCGGGGATTTGGGTCTCAATCCGGCCTTGTGTCCCAAGGCCACGGTTTTCATCATCGCCTCCAAGATCACCCTCTATCCGGAGGAAATGTACCGCAACGGACTCTCGGTGGCGACGTGCGCGACCCGGCGCATTCCCCACGGCGCCTTGAGTCCGATGGTGAAGTCGTTGAACTATCTCAACAACGTCCTGGCCAAAATCGAGTCGCAGCAATCCGGCGCGGGTGAGGGGTTGATGTTGAATGAACAGGGCTATGTGGCGGAATGCACGGGCGACAATATTTTCATCGTGAAAAACGGGGCGATGTTCACGCCGCCGATTTCCTCCGGCGCCCTGGCCGGGATCACCCGGGGGGTTGTGTTTGAACTGGCGCACGAAATGGGACTTGCCCTGAGCGAGCCCGAAATGACGCGGTACGACATCTACACGGCGGACGAGTGTTTCCTGACCGGGACGGCGGCGGAGATCATCCCGGCGGTTCGGCTGGACAGCCGCGAAATCGGCGACGGGAAACCCGGGCCGGTGACGCAACGATTGACCGCGCGTTTCCGCCAGTTGACAGAAACGACGGGCACGACGATTTATTGAGCGTTATGAATTGTGATGTCTGCCAGCAGAAGGACGCGACCGTTTTTCTCACCCAGATTGTGGGAGGCAAAATGCAGAAGGTGAACCTCTGCGAAGCCTGCTCCAAGGAAAAGGGTGTGAATGATCCGACCGGCTTTGCCCTGGCCGATTTGCTGCACGGGATGGGTGCGGCGCAGGATATTGATCGCACGGCGGGTGGTTTGAAATGTCCGGTCTGCGGCTTTACCCAGGGTGATTTCAAAAAAACCGGACGCCTGGGTTGCAGTGCGTGCTACGACGTTTTTTCCGAGGGACTCGAGGGCATTTTGAAAAACATGCACAAGGGTTCCGAGCATGTGGGCAAGGCACCCGAAGGCTTTCAAAGAACCCAGCTTTTCGACACGCGCATCAAAACCTTGCAAACCAATCTCGATAGCGCCGTGAAAGCGGAGGAATACGAAAAGGCGGCGGATTTGCGCGATCAGATCCGCCGGATTGAGACCGGCCAGGAAGTATGAAGCTGTCCCGTATCATCGCAAACACCGGGGCTTGGCTGAGCGGCGACGGGCCGCACCGGCAGATCGTGGTGAGCAGCCGGGTTCGACTGGCCCGGAACCTGAAAAGCAAACCTTTCCCGGGCTGGGCGAAGAAAGCGGAACGGATCGAAGTGCTAAAGTCCGTCAAATCCGCCGTCGAGCATCTTCCCGAAATGGAAGACGCCTTCTCGGAAAATCTCGAGTCGCTTTCGCCCTTGGAAAAACAGGTGCTGGTGGAGCGCCATCTCATCAGCCGGGAGCACGCGGCCAAAGGCGTCGGCAGTGCCGTGGTGATGAATGTGCCGCAGACTCTGAGTTTCATGATCAATGAAGAGGACCACCTGCGGATGCAGGCAATTTGTTGCGGGCTGCAACTCGGCAAGGTTTTCGCCATGATCGACCAGGCGGATACCGAACTGGAGCCCATGCTGGACTTCGCTTTTCACGCCAAGCTCGGATATCTCACCGCCTGCCCGACCAACGTGGGCACGGGCATGCGGGCTTCCGCCATGCTGCATTTGCCCGGCTTGGTCCTGAGCGACCAAATGAACAAGATCATCAACTCGGTCAACAAGATCGGCCTGGCTGTCCGCGGCCTGCACGGCGAGGGCACCGAGGCGATGGGCAATCTTTTTCAGGTTTCCAATCAAACCACACTGGGCGAGGGCGAGGAGGAAATCATCGAGCGTCTCGACAAAGTCATTCAGACCGTCATCGAGCATGAACAGAACGCCCGCACGCTGCTCCTTCAGCGCAAACCGGTCACGCTGCTTGATCAGATCGGACGCGCCTACGGGGTGCTTTCCCACGCGCATTCGATCAGTTCCAAGGAAGCTTTGAATTTGCTATCCACTATCAAACTGGGCGTGGATCTGGATTTATTCCCCGAAGCGCATCGTTTCCCGGTGGATGAATTGTTCATCGAAACCCAGCCCGCGCATCTGCAAAAAGGCGCTCAAGCGCAAAAAATGACGGCGGAAGAAAGGGACACCTTGCGCGCGGCCCTGATTCGGGCCAAGTTAAAGAATGTTCCTGAGCCGGATATTGCAAAAATAACAACTCAACCCTCCCGTTCACCCGAAAATGATGAATAACTTCACACCCCGCGCGCAACAGGTTCTCGCCCTGGCTCGCAAGGAAGCCGACCGCTTCAACCACAACTACGTGGGCACCGAGCATCTCCTGCTCGGGCTGATCAAGTTGGGTCAGGGAGTGGCGGTCAACGTGCTCCAGAAGATGGGTCTTGATCTTGAGACCGTCCGCATGGAAGTGGAAAAACAAGTTGGTTCCGGCCCGGAAACGAAAATGGTCGGCAACATTCCCTACACGCCTAGGGTGAAAAAAGTCCTCGCCCTGGCTGGCAAGGAAGCCAAAGCCCTGCAGCATTCCTATGTGGGCACGGAACACATTCTTCTCGGCCTGTTGCGTGAAGGTGAGGGGGTGGCTGCCCGTGTGCTGAAGAGCCTCGAGGTCGATATCGAGCGCACCCGCAACGAAATTCTCAAGGAACTCGATCCCAACTTTGCTCCTCAGGAGGAAGGCGAGGGTGTCCCGGCGGAATCCGGTGGCAAAAAGGACAGCAAGACGCCGGCCCTTCGCGCTTTTGGACGCGATCTCACCGAAATGGCCCGGAAAAACGAACTCGACCCGGTCATCGGACGCGCCGACGAAATCGAGCGCGTGATCCAGATTCTCTGCCGTCGCACCAAGAACAATCCCGTGCTCATCGGCGAGGCCGGGGTGGGCAAGACCGCCATTGCGGAAGGTCTGGCCCAGGAAATCATCGCAGGAGAAGTGCCGGAAATTCTTCGCGAGAAAAAAGTCATCACCCTCGATCTCGCCCTCATGGTCGCCGGCACGAAATACCGCGGCCAGTTTGAAGAGCGCATCAAGGCGGTAATGGACGAAATACGCCGCACGAAAAATGTGCTGCTCTTC
>Ga0163144_10028424_pt1 | contig 10787 bp, 8 predicted proteins | sample OliLak19BULKMAT1_FD_123175 | JGI IMG/M metagenome (GOLD analysis project Ga0163144, IMG submission 123175) | Freshwater microbial mat bacterial communities from Lake Vanda, McMurdo Dry Valleys, Antarctica - Oligotrophic Lake LV.19.BULKMAT1 | ecosystem: Environmental > Aquatic > Freshwater > Lake... | reverse complement strand
TGGTGGCTTAGGAGAGTCGGCAGAATTGCAGGGTGTGCTGAAGCACACCCTACTCGAGTGGGACAATGCCAACATACCGCTACGAAACCAAGAATGCAGACGGCAAGATGCTTGCCGGAGTGATGAGCGCCGCGACGCTTGCCGCCGCGGGGGCGACGCTGCGGCAGCGCGGTGAGTTCATCCTCGCACTCGCGCCAGCGGATGATGGGAAGAACAAGGGCAAAGGTCTGAACATCAGCATCTCCTTCGGCCCGAGCCAGAAGGATGTCCAGAACTTCACCAATCAGCTTGCGGTCATGATCCGCGCGGGCATCAGCATCCGTGCCGCGATTGAAGGCATCGCGGATCAAGTCGAGAATCCCAAGTTCAAGGTGATGCTCACGCAGATCAAGAAGGATGTGGAATCGGGCAAAAATTTCTCCGATGCGCTGATGCGTTATCCCAAGACCTTCAGCCCGCTTTACATCAACATGGTGAAGGCATCCGAGCTTTCGGGCGGCTTCAGCAAGATGCTCGATAAGATCGCGCAATACCTTGCGGTGCAGATTGAAACCGCTTCGATGGTGCGAGGCGCGATGATCTATCCGGGCATCATCGGAACGATGGCGATCGGCACAACGGTATTCCTGCTGACTTTCGTGCTCCCAAGATTCATGGTGATTTTCAAAGGCAAGGAAGCCGCCCTGCCGTTGCCGACAAAGTTTCTGCTGGCGCTCAGCAACTTCATGACCAATTATTGGTACGTGCTCTTGGCCGCACTCATCGCGGCGATCTGGGGATTCGTCCTGGCGCTGCGTACCAATTCAGGTCGTCTTGCCTGGGACAAGCTCAAGCTGTCGGTGCCGCTCTTTAAGAAACTCTTCCGCGCCCTCTACATCAGCCGCAGTCTGCACACGATGGGTCAGTTAATCAACGCCGGCGTGCCGATGCTCGACACCATCCACATCACCGCGGAGATCTCTGGAAACATGCTATACCGCAAGCTGTGGCGGAGCGTGTATGGCGCGGTGAAGCAGGGAAAGAAAGTCTCCGCTCCGCTGCAGAAAAACCCCCTGCTGCCCAAGAGCGTCGTGCAGATGATCAGCGCTGGCGAAGAATCGGGCAAGCTCGGCGAGGTCTTGGAAGAGGTCGCGAACTTCTACGCCAAGGAACTCAAAAACGTCATCAAATCCGTCACCGCAATGATCGAGCCGCTGATGATCGTGCTCATGGGCGGACTGGTCGGTTTCATCGCGATGTCGATCATTCTGCCGATCTTCAAGTTGAGTCAGTTGGTCAAGTAATTCCCGGGTTTGATGTATCATTGCTCCAAGGCTCGAACACACTGGAGCAAGGCAAATCAAGCATCAAGTGATCATCTATTAGAGTGACGCCGGCGATGCATTCTTCGCCCAAGTTCCTGAACATTTCCGGATGCACGGCAGAGGGTGCGACCTAGGCAATGGCATTGATCGCTGTAGACAAAAGTCGCGACGCAGTGGTTGCGGACCGTCCGGGAACTGGGACGTGAAAACTCAGAGCTCACAGGGCATAGAGTCTTTGTGTGACCAACAGTTGAGCCGGGTCGATCGCCAGATTCATCGTCATATACCGCTCCGAGTTCCTTGATCGTCATATCCGCTATCCTTTCACCCGATACACACGCTTGCCACCTCAGGTAGCGCTTGCCTCACGGCCAAATCAATCCGATGTCTATGCAGATGGCGCATGTATCGGACACAACTCCCCGCCCCTCGCGATCCAGTTTCAGCCGCGGCTTCACACTGATTGAAACCGCGATGGCAACGGTCATCGTCGGGGTGGGCATCTTCGGCATGATGAGCCTGTTCGCGGCCTGCACGAATCAGAATCGTGAAAGCTCTGAGATGACCGTCGCGATCATGCTCGCAAACAACGTGCAGGAGGCGATGGCGAACATGCCGTTTAATGATCCGGTGTGGGGGCGGGCAACCTTCGGACCCGAAACCGGCGAAGTGCTTGCGACCTGGAATGACATTGACGACTTCGAGGGTCAGACGCTGAATCCGCCCATTGATTCGCTGCGGACTTCCATCACGGAGATGTCGCAATATGCGCAGGCGATCACGGTCGTGCCGGTTTACACCACACAGATCAGCGCGAATACAAACGACGGAAGTCCCGCGATCCCCAAGACGACATACACGGGCGCAGCCCGCGTGCGGGTTCGGATCTTGTTTCGTTTGACGCCGTCAACGCCGTGGTCCGAGGCGTATCGCTACAGTTGGATCCGAATGGATCGATAGGAGTTCTTATGAAACGTGCAAGGATGGTTTCGCGAAATCTGTTCAGAAGCACTCACCGCCGCCGCGGCGCGGCTGCGGTGCTGGCGATGCTTTTTCTGGTGATCTTTTCGACGCTTACGTTGTCGATGTATTCACTGGCGACGGTGAACATGGAGTCGGCATCCAACCTCTCGGACGTCGAGCGCGCCCGCGCGACGGCCGAATCAGGACTGCGCTGGATCTCCTATCGCTTCCGGGTGATGGCGCGTCCAAAGACAACCGTCGGCAATATCGACGCCACGACCGCCGACACGCTCTGGACCCCGCTGGCGACTGCAATCCAGACGGATTTTAATTCGCTTCTGACCCCCGCCGAGCGAACCCTCACGATCAGTGGCAAGACGATCACCAGCGGCACGATCGCATCCGATGAATCCAGCGCCCGTTTCGCCCTGACGATTCAGCAGCACCCGACGTATGTCGGGGACCCGCTGGATGAGAGATACGTGCGCGTCACCAGCACCGGAACGTATCGCGGCGCGACACGTTCTGCCTCGCTCGACTACAAGATCGAAAAGAAGGTGAAGTTCGCCGTGGTGGGCAAGGTTCCCGTGCAGCTTGGACGCAACACGATGGTTGAAGGCCCCGTGGCGATGGCAACGGCTTCAAAGTATCCCCCGATCTTGATGCTCAGTGATTTCACGCACTTTGACAACAATCTCAAGACCAAGATTCAGAGCTTTGCAAGTTTCATCAAGACCAAGCATGTCGGATACGACGGGCGCGTGAGCGTGAACAACTCGAGCGAATACACCCAGGCGAAGTCCGCTGGTTATGATGACTGGAACGGCGACAAGTATGTGGATGAGTACGATCTGTTTCTGAAACAATATGACGCGGACAATGACAAGGCGGTCAGCGCGGCGGAGTTCACCGACCCAAGCACCAACAAGCTGTACGATTCCAACCTTTTCAAGGCGATGGACGCGACCGGCGGACCCATGTACGACGGTGATGTCACGCGCACCGGATATCAGGACAATCAGATCGACAACACCGATGTGTATGCGAAGGTCAACGGCCAGCTTCTGATGGCCGCCACCCAGTCGGGTTTTTCAAGCTACGCGACAGGCCAAAGCAAAACCATTTATGACTATCTGACCGGCCCGGTCGTGACGACCGATCCCCTGGCGGTTCCGGTGCGATACAGCGTGACCACACAGGACATCTTTGATCTTGATCCCGCGAACTTCGAGCAATGCACGCTGAACTTCCGCGCCAAGACCGGCCCGGAAAACGGGACAACTGCAACAACCTCGACGATCAAAACCAACAAGGTCCTTGCGACATCGGATGCCAATGGCGGCACGTCAAACGAGCGGACGCCGTTCGGTTCAACCAGCTATCAGGCCACCTACAGCCGCCCTGTCTATCGCAACATGACCTTCCGCAACTGCCGCATCCCCAAAGGTCTCAACGCACTGTTTGACAACTGCACGTTTGAAGGCGTCACCTTTGTCGACATGACCCGCGACATCACGACCTCCAGCGGTTCGGTCAGCACCAGTTCAAGCGCGGGCATGACCTGGAGCCAGCGCATGAAGCCCAGCCAGGGCTCATTCAACAAGAGTACAACTCTCACAAGCACCAACAGCTATGGTTATACCGACGGCAACAACATCCGCTTCAATGACTGCACGTTTAACGGCCCGCTTGCAGGCGGATATGCGACGGCGTACACGCACTTCAGCAATTCGTGGGAGTTCACAGGTGCCACTATGTTTGACAATCAGTTTGATGAAACCGCAACCATCGTTTCGCCGCAGGTGAACATCGAAATGGGTTCGTTTACCAATCCATCGGCGGCCCCCAGCACGCTCAAGGGCGTGGTGGTCGCCGGAAACCTGGACATACGCGGGACCAGCGTTGTCGACGGGTCGATTATCGTGACCGGTGACGGAGCGGGCAACACCACGCTGGGATACTTCGGTGCATCGGACTCTGACACCAATCCCAGCGCCATGCCCGAAGGCGGATATGGGCGGATCTCGATTCGATACAACCCGTATCGCGCGTTGCCCGACGGGATCAATGTGTCGATTGATATGACCGCTCAGGTGGAAACATACCGTGAAGGTGCGCAATGAGCGTGAAATCGGCAGATGGGCAAATCGAAAACTTCAGTGCGTCCGATGACGGCCCCCTCTCCTCTCCCGACGGGAGAGGGAGAAGGACACGCGGCGTCGGTCTGATCGAACTTCTCGTCGCGCTCTCGATCTCGGCCGCCCTTCTCACCGCAACCGGCGTCGCGCTGGATGCAGCCTTCAAAGCCTACGGCATCAATCAGGAGCAAGCGACGTTGAGTCAACGTGCCCGGCTTTCGATGAATCGGATCATGACGTACATTCGCACCAGCGACGCGCACCAACCCTACACTGCCGCCACGGTGACGTCCTTCGCCGGCGGATCCATCGTGACCGATTCGGGCATCGAAATGCTTTTGGACGATGGAACAGCCGTCTCGTTTTATCACGATCCGACGAATGAAAAACTGCTCTACAAACAAGGGACGGCTATCGCGACGCTCCTGAATGGTGTAACCAATTTCACAGTGAAAATGGAACCCATGAAGAGCGCCGACTCCGCGCGCAGCGGCGGTGGATATGACCTTCTGATGCGCGCGACAGTTCTCATCACCCTCAAGACCACTGCGAACACCACCACCCTGGCTGAGGATGTCGGCCAGCAGACGATCACGCTTAGCTCTTCGGTCATGCCCCGGCGGAATGTGTGGTAGCCCGTGCAACATCGTGTCTATAATCCCCCACGATGAAGTACACCTACGGCGAGTTCAACGGCGATGAATTTCCCACCTCCGATGATCTGTTCGGACTCGATCAACTGATGAATTTCATCCTGCAGTATGGCGATCAGGCGTTGGATGCCATCCGACAGATGATGAAGGACGGGGACAACCCTGAAATGTCAGAGATGCTTCAGCAGATGCTGGATGAAGGCATGTTGAAGGGGGATGGCAAGGGCAAAATCTCGCTTACGCCGAAGGCGATCACCCGCATGCAGCAGAAGGCGCTGCTGGAACTCTTCGCGAACCTCAAACGCGGCCAGCGCGAAGGCCACCAGAAAACCACTCCCGGCGTGAATGGCGAACGCATCGAGGGATCCAAGCCGTATGAATTTGGTGACCCGGTGAGTGAACTTGATCTTCATGCGACGATGCACAATGCGATTCAGAGATCTGGTATCGCGTCCCGAGATCCGGATGCACGCAAGACTGGTTCACACATCCGAAACGCAGGGTCCGGAACCCGAATCCCGATTGGCGAGCGCGACTTCGAACTCCACCTCCACGAAGGCGTCACAAGCTGTTCGACCGTGGTTCTGCTCGACATGTCCGGATCGATGATGCGTTATGGCCGATATTTGGCGGCCAAAAAGGTCGCGATGGCGATGCAGGGACTGGTGCGGTCGAAATTTCCGCAGGACACAATCGACTTCGTCGGTTTTTATTCCGGTGCAAAACAGATCCCTGAAGCCGCGCTGCCGCTGACGATGCCCAAGCCGGTGACGGTGTATGACTATCAGGTCCGCCTGAAGGTTCCGGTCAATCAGCTCGACAAGGCGCCGCAGCACTTCACCAACCTGCACATGGGCTTGCAGCTTTCACGCAGAATCCTCAAACGGCGCGGCAGCGAAAACAAACAGATCTTCATCATCACTGACGGCCAGCCCACCGCACACGTTGAAGGTGATTTCGTCCATCTGCTTTATCCTCCTGATGAGCGCAGCACCATCGCCACGCTGAAGGAAGCCGTCATGCTCGCTCGTGATGACGTGCGCATCGCATCCTTCGCGCTGATCGAGGATTACTGGGGGATGGAATGGGTGAGCTTCATCGATCAGATGACCAGGCTCACCAAGGGAACCGCCTTCTACACCACCAGCGGTGAACTGGCATCGTGTGTGATGGAAAGCTATCTCTCCGGGCGGAAGAAGAAGACGTTTCTCGGATGAGTACATTTGCAATCCGCAATCCGCAATTACGAAATCTCAATGAGTGAAGTGCCGTGACACTCATGGCTCCCGTCTTGACGTCGCGCGGAATCAACGCTTTCTTTGACATCAACCTTCATCCCGCTACACTCCCCACAACTCGGCCGGCACCGGAGTGGTGCCGCACACAGTTAGAGTAGGATACTCTTGAGAAACAGATCGAGCCTCGGCGTGAAAACGGATCTCATCCCCTTACCGACGTTGCGCAGATTCACTCTCTCGTTTCTCGCGTGCGCGCTGACCATTCCTGCAGTCACCTTCGCGCAATCCACGAGTCCCGCTGCGAATCCGTCCACCAATCCCTCCAACGGCAATGCCGCGGCAAATCCATCGGTGCGGCTGGGTTCGTCGGCGGCGGAATCGCTTCGGGGACGGACGGTTGAAGGCGTTCGCGTCGAGGGAAATTCCCAGGTCTCCGCCGCCGTCATCATGAATCTGATTCGCACGCGCGAAGGAGATTCCTTTGACCCCGCCACCGTCGGTGAAGATTACCAGCGCGTGTACGGACTTAAGAAATTCTCGAATGTCGAGGCCCGCGTCGAGCCCACGCAGGCCGGCGTGCTGGTGATTTTTGTCGTCACCGAACAGCGGCAGATCACCTCGATCGTGTTTCGCGGCAACTCGGTTGTTGACAATCTCAGCATTCAATCGGTTGTCGACATCAAGCCGGGTGAATCCATCGACCGCTTTCGCATCTCACTCGCGCGGCAGGCGATTCAGGCGCTTTATAAATCCAAGAACTATGCGTTTTCCCATGTGGACATCGACGAATCGAAACTCACCTCGACCGGGGAACTTGAGTTCCGCATCGTCGAGGGCCCTAACGTCCGCGTGCGCAAGGTCAATTTTGTCGGCAACCGCTCATATACCGATGATCGCTTGAAGGATGCGATTCAGACGCGTCACTGGATCTGGATTTTCCGTCCCGGCACATTCGATCCGGAACTGGTTGAGGATGATGTCGCTTCGGTCAGACGATTTTACGAACAGCATGGATTCTTTGACGCCCGCGTCGGCCGGAAGCTGATCTGGTCGGCGGATTACTCCGACGTGCAGGTGCAGTTCGTCATTAACGAAGGAACACGATACACCGTCAACCGCGTTCTGTTTCAAGGCAACAGCACGCTGTCAGAAACCGATCTGCGCGCCAATCTCAAGCTCGTGGAAGGCCGCCCTTTTGACAACGACGTCCTGCAGCGCGACGTGCGCGAAGTCGTCCGTGCTTACAGTCCCTTCGGTTTCATCTATCAGCCGCAATCAACTGATCCGAATTATCTGCGGCTGGGCTCCGGCGAAACTCCGGTGAAGCTTATCTTTCAGCGCGACGCGAGCAAGGTTGATCTCATCTACGACATCTCCGAGGGCAAGCCTTTCCGTGTCGGAAGAATTCTGGTTCGCGGCAACACCAAGACACAGGACAAGGTGGTGCTTCGGGAGCTGCGCACCGCCCCGGGACAACTGTACAACTCGGGTGAATTGCGGGACGCCGAAGACCGCTTGAAGGCTTCGCCGTTTTATTCGCGCGTGTCGATCACGCCGGTCGGGGATGATCCTGACTCGCGCGATATTCTGATCCAGGCCGAAGACCGTGATGCGCGCACCGCGAATTTTTCCGTCGGTGGCGGAATCAATTCCAACGGCGGCGTGGGCGCGAACATCACCTACGAACAGAAGAACTTCGACATCACCAACTGGCCCCACCATTTTGAAGACGTATTCAACGGCCAGGCGTTCATTGGCGCGGGACAGAATTTCCGCATCTCGCTTGAGCCCGGCACGACGCAGTCCAACGCATCCATCCGCTTCTCTGAGCCGTGGATTTTCGATCAGCCCTACAGCTTCACCGGCGAAGCGTATCTGCGAAACCGCATCCGTGAAAATTACGATGATCGACGCCTGGGTGGACGAATCTCCCTTGGCAAGCGATTTAATTATGTCTACTCCGCCGCCGTCACCTTCCGCGGCGAGGCGATCGACATCGGCGGGATCAACGACAAACCGATTCGCGCCCAGGAGATTCTTGACGCCGAGGGCAGCACGACACTGACATCCATTGGTCTTCAGGTGAAGCGAGACACGACCAATCGGGGCATCCTCCCGTCACAGGGAACGACCACCACTCTGAATTTTGAATCCGTCGGCGCGATCGGCGGAGATTACACTTATCAGAAGGCCGGTCTGGCTTTCGACTATTACAAACTGATCACCGAAGACCTGCTGGACCGCAAAACCGTGTTCGAGTTCCACTCCGACGCCGGATACATATTCAGCGGAGATTCGCCGTTCTTCGAACGATATTACGGCGGCGGAATCGGATCAATCCGCGGATTCGCATTCCGCGGTGTGTCGCCGCGATCCGGGCCTGATGATGATCGCGTCGGTGGTGATTTCTTCGTCACCGGGACCGCACAGGTCAGCTTCCCCGTCTCCGGGGATAGCCTGCGGATGGTTGTGTTTACCGATGTCGGAACGGTTGAGACGGATTTTGAGATCGGTACAATCCGCGCCAGTGTCGGCGCCGGAATACGGCTGACGCTTCCGGTGCTGGGACAGGTGCCCATTGCGATCGATTTTGCCTATCCTGTGCACAAGGACAGCGAGGATGACACGCAATTCATCAGTTTCTCGCTTGGGATTAATCAGTAACTTTTCGCATGATTGAGAGTGTGTTTACAGGCTGAGGTCATACAGTCACGTTAAACTAGCGACTTGTCGCGGCCTCTGACCTCTCTCACATAATGTTGCCTGGATGAATGGAAACTTGAAAGGAACAAAGATCATGAAACGCTTTGTGTCAGTCCCGTTGTATGCCCTGCTCACGATGAGCCTCATCGCCCCCGCCTTCGCGCAGAACGCCGTGCCCCGGGTGGGCGTCGCCAACGCGGCCAAGGTTTTCTCCGAGATTCAGGAAGTCAAAGACCTGCGCGCCAAGATGGAGAATCAAAACAAGGTCATCGCGCAGCAGAAGCTTGAGAAACAGCAGAAGCTGAATGATCTCAAGAACGCCCGCGATGCGCTCAAGCCGGATGCTCCGGCATTCGGTGATAAAAACCGCGAGCTGATGCAGGAGGCCATCTCTTATCAGGTTTGGGAGAAGATGGTGGTCGCCGACACTGATCGCGATCAGAAGCAGCAGATGCTCGCGATCTTCAGCCGCATCACCGCGACGGTTGCGGAGATCGCGACCTCGAAGCAGATCGACATTGTGCTGGCCGAGCAGCGACCGGATCTTCCGGAAAATCTCGATCAGATCAACCTCGATCAGGTCCGCGCGCTGATCATCAGCCGCAACGTGCTCTTCGCCAACGGCGCGGTGGACATCACCAATGACGTGATCGCCGGGATGGATGCGAAATACAAGGCCGGAAAGTAAGGCTCGGGTCCATTCAAATTAACAAGGAAGCGCGATCTCCGGATCGCGTTTTTTTTTCGCTCAAACCATTCTGTAGTCCAAACGATTCTGGAATTGCAACCGGAACCCGCGGCTTTTGCGAATCGGTCTTCGTTGTTGGCAACGGCTTGTACCGATATGTCCGATGTGAGAGCCTGCGAGGCATGATCAGTTATGAAACGTCGCGCAAAATTTCTGCTGAAGCATTCGCAGGAGTACTTTTGCAATCCGGCATCAGACGACCCACGGATGATCTCATACGACTGCGGAAAATGCTGGACGCCGCCGACCTTCTGATTACGGCGTGGGATGGGGCGAGGCTGGTGGGGGTGTCGCGTTCTCTGACTGATTTCTGTTTCGCCTGTTATTTATCCGACCTTGCCGTCGATCGTGAATATCAGCATCAGGGCATTGGAACGCGGCTCGTCGCTCTGACGCGCGAGGCGATCACCGAATCAACCATGCTCTTGCTGATTGCCGCACCGGAAGCGGATGGGTATTACCCAAGGATCGGATTTGAAAGACTGGATCGCGCCTGGTCGATCAATCGCACGCGGTGAGAACCGCGGCCAACTTCGGTTGTTGCGCTATTCAGAAGCTTTAATCCCCAGATCCTTCACCTTCTTGTTCAGCGTGTTCCGGTTGATCCCCAGAAAGTCCGCGGATTTGGTCTTCACATTCCCGCAGCGTGCCAGGGCCTTCTCAATCAGCGCGCGTTCGACCTGATCGGTGACAAGCTGATAGATTTCACCCTCACGCATTTCGTATTCGGCGATCGAGCTTTCGGCGAGTCTCACCGCGAGCGTCTCGATGGACTCGCTCGGCTGATTCATCCGACGCTGCTGGGCGAACATGCGGAGGCTCAGCGGCAGAAGGTCTTCTGTGAAATCATTGTCCTTGGCGAGGACGACGGCACGCTCCATCGCGTTTTCAAGCTCCCGTACGTTACCGGGCCAGGGATATCGCATCATCACATTGAGCATCTCGCGGCTGATGCGCGTGAGCGTGCGGTCGTTCACCTTGTTGTACTTCTCCAGGAAGAAATCGATCAGCCTCGGAATATCCTCGCGACGATTCCGCAG
>Ga0163144_10028423_pt1 | contig 10787 bp, 3 predicted proteins | sample OliLak19BULKMAT1_FD_123175 | JGI IMG/M metagenome (GOLD analysis project Ga0163144, IMG submission 123175) | Freshwater microbial mat bacterial communities from Lake Vanda, McMurdo Dry Valleys, Antarctica - Oligotrophic Lake LV.19.BULKMAT1 | ecosystem: Environmental > Aquatic > Freshwater > Lake... | reverse complement strand
TACCTGCCGCATTTCGCGGTGCATACACCGATTCAAGCGCCGGCCGAACGGGTCGGGAAATACGAGAAGCTCGTGAAGGCCGGCGCGCGTCACACGAATGCGACGTATGCGGCGATGGTGGAGAGCATGGACACGGCGGTCGGCCGGGTGGTGGCGGCGCTGGAGGCGGAGAAGATTCTGGAACGGACGCTGATCGTGTTTACCTCGGACAACGGCGGGCACCTGCCGACGACGACGAATGCGCCGCTGCGCGTGGGCAAGGGTTCGTGCTATGAAGGCGGTGTGCGGGTGCCGTTGATCGTGCGGTGGCCGGGCGGAGCGCGGGCGGGCGCGACGAGCGAGGTGCCGGTGATCACGCCGGATATTTATCCAACGTTGCTGGCGATCACCGGCGTGGCGGATGCGGCGGGGCACGGGGCGGATGGCGAAAGCCTCGAACCGTTGTTGCGGCAGCAGGGTGGACTGAAGCGCGATGCGCTTTTCTGGCATTACCCGCATTACCAACTTTATCAGCAGGGCGGGACGGTGCCCTACAGCGCGATCCGCGCGGGCGATTTCAAGTTGATCGAGTTCTTCGATGGGCGCGCGGCGGAGCTCTACGATCTGCGCGAGGACAGCAGTGAGCAACGCGACCTCGCGGCCGCGATGCCGGCGAAGGCGAACGAACTGCGCGGCCGCCTGGCCGCCTGGCGGCGTGAGGTGAAGGCACAGTTGCCGGCGAAGAATCCGGCCTACGATCCGGCGCGGCCGGAGCATGACGCGAAGGCGCGCAAAAAGAAGGCCACGAAGTGAGCGGGGACAGAAACGCGAGCGGTCGCGGAGCCGCGAGAGGCGCACGGGTGCCGATCCGGGCGCGCGGCGGCTTTTTAATTTTATGAAACCTCTCACGGCCGCTGAGATTCACGGAAACTGGGCGACGCTGCTGTTGCCGATTCAGGCGGGAGACGCGATCGACTACGGACTGCTGGCGGAGGAGTTGGAGCACTTCATCGCGGCGAAAGTGAACGGCGTTTACTCGAATGGGAGCGCGGGAGAGTTCTACACGCAGACGGAGGAGGAATTCGATCGCGTGAATGCGCTGCTGGCGGAGCGCTGCGGGCGCGCGGGGTTGGCCTTTCAAATCGGGCTGAGCCACTCGAGCGCGCAAAGCGCGCGGGAACGGCTGCGGCGCGCCCGGGCTTTGGCGCCCGGGGCTTTTCAGGTGACGCTGCCGGATTGGTTCCCGCCGAGTCTGCCGGAGGTGATCGCGTTTCTGGAGGTGATGGCGGCCGAGGCGGCGCCGATTCCGTTGATCGTCTACAATCCGCCGCACGCGAAACGAAAACTGGTGCCGGAGGAGTGGCGCGAGATCGTGGCCCGCGTGCCGGGAGTGGCGGGCATGAAGGTGGCGGGCGGCGACGAGGCCTGGTATGCGGCGATGCGCGACGTGATGGAAAAGGTGGCGGTGTTCATCCCCGGCCACCTGCTGGCGGACGGATTGGCGCGGGGTGGAAGGGGGGCGTATTCCAACGTGGCGTGCCTCAGCCCGGCCGGGGCGCAGCAGTGGTATGAGTTGTGTATCCGGGATCCGGAGTCGGGCCGGGCGTTGGGGCGGCGGATCGCGGCGTGGTGGAAGGGAAACATCGCGCCGCTGATTACCCGGGATGGGTTGGCGAATTTCGCGGCGGACAAGGCCAGCGCGGTGGCGGGCGGTTGGCTGCCGGGGATGACCACGCAGTTGCGCTGGCCATATCGGTCCGCGGAACCAGTGAGGGCGCGGGCGATCGGCGAGAGCGCGCGGCGGGAACTGCCGGAGTTGTTCGGGTAGCGGAAGGCTTTGCGCTCCGTCGGCGCGGGAAGCCGCGCCGCTGCCGGCTCCGACGGCACGGGAAGCCGTTCCGCTACGGGATGGCCGGGCGCGCGGCGCCCGGCCGCAGCCGGCTGACCGCGTATCCGATTCCCACGCACACGCAGATGCCGATGAGGGCGTAGAGGTAGACGTGCGTCTTGGTGAGACGCTGGACGGCGAAGAGGGCGACCGCACTGGCGACGATGCCGGCCCAGGCGCCGGTGGTGTTGGCGCGCTTGAAGAAGATACCGAGGAGAAACACCCCGGCGAGGCCGCCGGTGGTGAGGCCGAGGATGCCTTGAAACGTGTCGAAGGCGGAGCCGATGCCGATCTTCGCGAGCAGCGCGGCGAAGCCGACGGCGACCACGCCGAGGCCGGCGGTGAGCCATTGCGCGGTGCGGAGCCAGTGATGATCGCTGTGCCTGGGGCCGAGGCGTTGCAGGAAGTCCGTGACGAGTGCGGTGCTCGTGCTGCTCAGGCTGGTGGAGATGGCGGACTGGGCGGCGGCGAAAATGCCGGCGACGACGAGGCCGGCGACGCCGGCGGGGAGTTCGCGCGAGATGAAGAAGGGGAGGATCGCGTCGTTGCGCGGAAGGCCGGCGAGGTTGGCCGGATTGAACTTGTAGTAGACGTAGATCGCGGTGCCGACGGCGAGGAACGAGAAGGTGTTGATGACGGCGAGACCGGCGTTGACCCAGAGGGCGCGGCGGCAGGCGGCGAGATCGGTCGTCGTCATGTAGCGCTGAATCATGCTCTGGTCCGAGACGTAGGGGACGGTGAGCGAAAAAATGCTGCCGATGACGGTGACCCAGATGACGTTGGTCGTGAAGTCGCCGTCGAGCCGCACGAGGTTGAGTTTCTTCGCGGCGGCCGCGGTATCGATCATCGTGCCGAGACCGCCTTCGAGCCGCAGCGTGATGAGGACGAACGCGAGGAGCGCGGCGCCAATGAGAAAAATCGTCTGCGCGAAATCGGTCCACACGACGCCGGACATCCCGCCGAAAACGGAATAGACGGCGCTGAGCACGCCGATGAGGAGAATGCAGACGTAGATGTCGAGGTCGGTGACGGCGGCGAGCGCGAGCGCAGGCATGTAAATGACAACGGCCATGCGGCTGACCTGAAACAGGACGAAGGCGGTGGAGCCGTAAAGCCGGACGCCGAGGCTGAAGCGCTGCTCGAGATATTCGTAGGCCGAGGCCGTTTTCAGATTCCGAAAGAGCGGAAGGAAAACGAGGACGACGACGGGGATGACGATGAGGATCGGCAGGTTGACGAAGGCGACGGTCCAATCCTCGGCGAAGGCCTTCGCCGGGATCGACATGTAGGAAATCGAGCTGACGTTGGAGAGGCTGATGCCGACGACCCACCACGGGATGCTGCCGCCGGCCTTGAAATATTGATCGGTGGTGTTGTTGCGCCGCGTGAACCAGAGGCCGAGGGCGAGCGTGCCGAGCAGATAGGCGCCGAGGGTCAGGTAGTTGAGGAGGCCGAACGAGACGTGAGCAGGGGGCATCAGGGAAGACGGCGAGAGGGGGAGCGCTGATTCCAGAGTGCTCTCAAGGTGAGACCGATTTCGTAGCGGAGCCGTTTCGGCTCCGACCCGGAACGGGCAGCCGTTCCGCTGCAATTCGGCTCATCTTGAAAGCAAGTTGGAAGGAGAGCGCAGGGGCGAGAATGGAGCGTTGCGAGTGAGGGAAACTCAAACCCGAACCGGGTGCAGGGGAAGCCGGGAGGTCTGCGCGCAAGGCTCACGGCTTTCGCTGCGGAGAAGACCGCGGCTTGAGGTCAAGCCGCGCCACCCTCGGAAGTGAGCGGCCTCAGAAGGTGCCGCGCACGCCGATGTTCAGGTAGAAGCCGAGCTCCTGCCAGCGGGTCGACTTCGCGTAGTCGGGCGTCGTCGGCGAATAACGCTGCAGGTCCTGCACGAAGCCACCCCAGTCGACGACCGAGGCGTAGAGCGAGTAGCGGCGGGTGAGGCTGTAGGTGGCGTTCACGCCGATGCGCGTGCGGGCGGCCTGGTAGTTGGAGGTGTCGGGCGCGACGGTCGCGCTGGCGGCGACGGAGCCGGTGCGGATGTCGTCGAGCATGCTGATGGTGGTCTTGAGGGCGAAGCGCGAGCGCACGAAGTTGATGCCGCCGGAGATGGTCTTGGGGTTGTATCCGGAGAAGTCGGACGTGTTGTTGCCGCCGAGCTTGAGCTTGGTGTAGTTGGCGAAGATCTGGAAGCCGCGCGCCCACGACGGGAGGAACGTGAGCGACTGGCGGTAGGTGAGCTCGAGGCCGTCGATCTGCGCGTCGCCGGCATTGGTCCGGGTGTTGATGCGATAGGTCAGCAGCGACGGATCGCTCTCGAGCCCGAATTGCTCGAGAAGCTCGGGGGTGGCGTCCCGGGTGACGACGCCGAAGAAGTCCTTGATGCTCTTGCGGAAGACGCCGATGGAGCCGAAGCCGTCCTTGATGTGATAGGACTCGAGCGAGAGATCGTAGCTCTTCGCGCTCCACGGCTGCAGGCCGGTGTTGTTGACGGTGATGGTTGGCGTCGCGACATCGGGCTCGGAGATCGTGGTGCCGGGGATGATGAAGTTGATGTTCGGGCGGCCGATCGTCTGGGCGTAGGCGGCGCGGGCGATGAAGTTCTCCGAGATGTTGAACGAGGCGTTCAGGCTCGGGTAGTAGCCGTCATAGGTGCGCTCGGAAGTGGCGCCGCGCTCCTGGTAGCGCAGTTTGCGCAACACGAGCGCATCGGTGGAGAGGGGCACGCGCTGGATGCCGGCGAGCGCTGGGTTGCTGTCGACGAGCGTGCCGTTCGCGTTGTGCTGGAACTGGGCGTTGATGTCGTTGAGCGGGCCCTTGCCCTTGTCGTTGGTGCGCTCGTAGCGCACGCCGGCGACGAGCCAGAGGCGGTTCTTGAACAGGCGCGTGTCGGTGCGGATATAGCCGGCGGTGACCGTCTCGCGGAGCTCGCGGGAGTTGTTGACGTAGTTCTGATGCACGGTCGGCTCATCGAGCACGAACCACGACGGATTCGCCTGGTAGAGGTTGAACATCTTCTGGCCGCTGACCCAGCGGACGCGCTGGCCGAAGAGGGTGGGTGAGTCGGCGAGGAAGGCCTCGTCGAAGACTTCGAAACGACTGGCGAGGCGGTCGGCGGCGTTGGTCGAGCCGTTGGGACGGAAATTCCACGTGTTCGAGTAGCGGCGCTGATCGCTGGTGTAGGTATCGACGGCGCCGCCGACCTTGAGGGTGAACGGAAACGCGGTGCGGAAGTCGCGGGCGAGGTCGAGGCGCAAGTTGTATTTGTGCGTGTTCCAGTCGGGCTGGGCGGTGGTGGGGTTGCCGAGCGTGTAGTTGCCGCCGTCATACACGTCGACCGGCGCGCCGGCGCGCGTGGCGCTGTAGCGGGTGGGGATGGTGCCGCCGGAGGATGGGATGTCGTCGCCGCGCAGGACGACGCCGGTGAGGGTGGCGGGCGCGAGGTTGAACATGCCCTCGTCGATATCGAGGCGGTCGGAGGCGGAGACCGAGAACGAGCCGAGGCCGTCGATGCGCCAGGTGTCGCCGCGGTGGCGATACTTGAGCGTGTAGTGTTTCGACTCGGTGATGACGTCGACGTTCTCGCCGGAACCGTTCATGGTGACCGTGCCGCCGGCGGTGGCGGCGCCCTGGGTGAAGGTCGGGCCGCCGGTGGCGCCGGCGCCGTAGGCGAAGGCGAGCACGCTGCGGGTGATGTAGAGGTCGTAGTCGCGGTATTGGACGGAGGCGGAAAGCGTGTCCGTGGGAGTGATACGCCAGTCGATGCCGACGGAGCCCTGCAAGGTGCGGAAAGTTTGCGCGAGGCTGTTCCACTGGCTGGTGGTCTGCACGAGGCGGACCTGATCCCAGGTGGGCGACTCGTCGGTGTCCTCGGTGCCGGTCTCCATCGGCTTGAAGCGCCAGGTGCGCGAGCCGCCGACGGTGATGGCGAGATTCGAATTGATCGGGCGCGAGTAGTTGAAGTCGAAGGACGGCTGGATGAAGTCGGGCGAGTTGGCGGAGTTATGGTTGCGCGGGCCGCCGTCGAACGTGAGGCCGTTGCGGTTGTGAAACTGGGTGTAGACGTTGAAATTCAGGCGCGGCTTGCGCGACTCGAAGCCGCTGCGCGTGATCAGATTGATCGAGCCGCCGAGGCCGCTGGCGGGCATGTCGGGGGTGGGGACCTTGGTGACCTCGACGCGCGAGACGTTGTTCATCGGCATCTCGCGCAGGTCGAGCGAGCGGCTGTTGCCGCCGAAGGAGCTGGCCATCTCGCCGCCGTCGATGGTGAGGCCGGTGTTGTTGCCGGGAAAGCCGCGGAGGGCGACGGTGGTGGGCTCGGAGCCGGAGGTGGAGATCGAGACGCCGGGGAGGAAGAGGAGGAACTCGCCGATGTTCTCGTTGCCGCGGTCGCCGAATTCGTCGATCGCGACGACGTTTTTGATATTGGGGGCGTTGCGCTGCTCGTTCATCGAGATGGCTTGGGCGCTCATCTCGCGGTCGACGACGACGGTGAACGCGTCGAGCGTGACCACTTCACCCGCGGCCGAGGGGCGCGCGGCGCGGTCGAGGCTGAGCTCGAACTCGCGCTGCACCGAGCCGCCCGCGGGCACCTTGACGGTGGCTTTTTGCGGCGCCATCCCGAGGTAGGTGACGGCCAGCCCGGCATCACCGGCGGGCACGCCGGCGAAGCGGAACGAGCCGCCCTCGTCCGTGATGGCTTCACGCGTGGTGCCGTCGAGGGTGACGCGGGCGTTGACGAGTGCGTTGCCGGTCGCGGCGTTGAACACGCGGCCCACGATGGCGCCGGTGCCGGATTGCGCGCGCAAGGCCGGCGCGAACAGCGCGGCCGCGAGGAGGCCGAGCGCCGTGATGAAGCGAAGGGCGATCGGTGAGCAAGGGTTTTTCATAGTGACGGGGGGGGGGCCGCCAGCGGCGGGTTTGAGAACACGTGTCGCGGCCGGAGATCGTCCGGCCGGCCGCGCGGACATTGCCGTCCGCCGCCGCCTCTCGCGGAACCCCAAAGCGGTGGTGTGGTTCTGGCACCACTTTGCCCCGGGCCCGCGCCCGCCGGGCCGGCGGGCGCTAGCGCGGCGGGCGCGCTTCGAGCAGCCGGGCGATCACTGGCAGGAGGTCCTGGGGCGTCATCGGTTTCTCGACGATCTCGCGGATGCCCGCGAGCCGGGCGGCTTCGCGGTCGGGGCCGCGCAGGTAGCCCGAGATGAGGATGACCGGCAGGTCCGGTCGCAGGCGCAGGCACTCGGTGACGAAGGCGATGCCGGACATCTCGGGCATCGAGAAATCGGATACGATGAGGTCGAAGGTGTCGGGCGCCGCGCGAAAGGCGGCGAGGGCCGCCGCCGGCCGGTGGAACGCGGTGACGACATAGCCGGCGCGGGCGAGGAGCCGTTCCGCCGCCGCCACCAGGAGTTCCTCGTCGTCGACCAGGAGCAGGCGCTGGCCCGGCCGGGAGACGCTGGGGGCGGCGGGCGGTGACGCCACCGGCGGGTGCTCGGGGGGCTGGGTCGCGGCCGCGGCGGGCAGGAAAAGCTCGAAGACGCTGCCCGCTCCCACCGTGCTCGTGACGGTGATGGTGCCGCCGCCGGCGCGAACGATGCCGTGCGCCACAGACAGGCCCAGGCCCGTGCCCTCGCCCGGGCCCTTGGTGGTGAAGAACGGATCGAAGATGCGCGGCAGGTCGTCGGCCGGGATGCCCTTGCCATTGTCGCTGACGGCGATGTGCGCGTAGCGGCCCGGTTTCAATCCTGGGGGAGCGACGGCGTCACCGTCAGCGATGTCGCGGGCATCGAGCCTGAACTCGATCCGGCCCGGTCGGCCGCCGAGGGCGTGCGCGGCGTTGGTGCCGAGGTTCAGCAACACCTGGTGCAATTCCGTGCTGTCGACCTCGACGAGCGGCGTGCGCGGATCGGCGCGCACCGTGATCTCGACGCTCGCGGGAATGGTGGAGCGCATCAGCTTCACCACTTCCTCGACCACGGGCGGCAGCGCGGCGAGCTGCCGGTGCGTCTCGTGCGGCCGGCTGAAGGCCAGGATGCGGCGCACGAGATCGCGCGCGCGCTGGCCGGACTTCTTGATCTTCTCGAGAAATTCGTGCGCGGGATGATCGGGCCCGACATCGAAGGTCGCGAGGTCGGCGTTGCCGAGGATGGCGGTGAGGATGTTGTTGAAATCATGGGCGATGCCGCCCGCCAGGGTGCCGACCGCCTCCAGTTTCTGCGATTGTCGGAGCTGTTCCTCGAGCTTGGCCCGCTCGGCCTCGGCGCGCTGGCGGCTGGTGATATCGGCCGTGACACCGATGATGCGGCCGGGGCCGGTGCTGGCGGAGGACCTCTCGCGGCGCCCTTTCAACTCGAGCCACCGTTCCGTGCCATCCGGCAGCATCAGGCGGTGAATGTGATCGATTTCCGTGGTCGCGCCATCGAGGAGGCCCTGGAGCATCGGGCGCAACGTGGCGGCGTCGGGGGCGGCCAGCGCGGAGACGAGGTGGTCGGGCGAGCCGGAGAGGGCGTCTCCAGTAACTCCATACACGGCGGCGGCCTCGGGGGAGGCGAGGAGCCGGCCGGTGGCGAGGTCGATTTCCCACGAGCCCATCCGGGCGGTCTGCATGGCGAGCCGGAGCCGCTCCTCGTTCTTGCGCAACGACGCCTCGGCGTTGATCCGCGCGATGGCGGCGGCGCAGTGATTGGCGAGCGTCTGGAACTGCTCCAGGTCGGCCGGCCCGTAACGGCGCAGCGTGTAACTCTGCAGTGAAACGATGCCGATGACGCGGCCTTCCCAACGCACCGGTGCATACATGATGGAGAGGCTGCGCCGCTCGGCGAAGCCCCAGGGGGAAAACGAATGCGACGCTCCGGGCGCAGCCAGGGGCTCGCGATTCAGCAGCAGCGGTTCGCCGCGCAACACCGGCTGCAGGTGCTGCCCCAGCGTGTGGATGCGGGCCGCGACCGGACGGGGCGCGCTCTCGTCCGGCGCGGTGTCCTCCGTGTAGGCGGTGAGCGTGATGTGCTCGTCGTCGCCCAGCAGCACGAGGAAGAACGCGTCGTGCGCGAACAGCGTGCGGCAGGCCGCCGCCACGGTGCGGCCGAGCGATGGGGGCTCGAGGGCGGCGGTCAGCGAGGTGGCCAGGCCGCGGAGCGCGTCCTGCACCATCGCGTGGTGCTTCGCGATCGAGATGTCGCGCGCGATCATCGAGGTGAAGTCAAGGGTCCCATCCGGCGCGCGGTGCGCGATCAGCACCTGCGACACGGGGACTTCCCGCCCGTCGCGATGCAACAAGGCGGATTCGCCGGACCAGGTGCCTTCGCGCATCGCGCCGGGCAGCGCGACGCCAGCGTAGTCGCGCTGGGCCCACGCCGGCAGAATGCTGGTGAGCGCCGTGTGGCGCACCTCGGCCGCGGCGGCCAGGCCGAGGAGCGCGCGGCCGGCGCTGTTCACATAGACGAGCCGGCCCGACGCGTCGGCAAACGCCACGAAGTCGCTCGTGTTTTCCAGCACGAGCGCGAGCCGCGCCTGTGCTTCGGCAAACCGCCGCTCGCGCTCGAGTTTTTCCTGCGTCACGCGGTTGCGGCGATCCGAGGCGAACCAGGCGGAGCCGGCCACGAGCGCAAACAGCCCCAGGCCCATGAGCCCGCGAAACCACGGTGTCTGCCAGAAATAGCGCGACAGTTCGAAGGTGAGGCGCGCACCGGTGCGGTTCCAGACGCCGTCGCTGCCGGACGCCTGGATCTGGATCGTATGCCGGCCCGGCGGCAGCTCGAGGAAACTGACGTTCGTCTCGCGCTGCATGTCCTGCCACTTGTTGGTTTCCCCGCCCAATCGCACGCGAAAGCGCTGCTTGCGCGGCGCGAAGTAATCGAGCGCGGCATAGCTGATCCGGATCATCCGGCTGCCCGCCGGCAGCACCAGCAGGGGCTGGTCGGCCGCGACGGTCAGCTCCACCGGCCGCACGGCGCCTTCCGGCACGAAACTGATCGACTCGACGACGACCTTGGGCGGGCGGTCGTTGAGTTTCAGCTCGGCCGGATCGACCATCGCGGCGCCGCGGATGAGCGCGAACCACAGGCGGCCTTTTTCGTCTTTCGCGACATTCGGCTGCGTGCCATACGGAAAATCCAGGTCCCGCATGCCGTCGTCGCGATCGAAGATTTGAAACGTCGGTTCGCGCGTCCGATCGAGCGCCATCGCCCACAGTTCCTCGGGATCGGCCCGCACGACATTGCGGCCGGAGCCGAACCACAGCAATCCCTGCGCGTCCTGCACCAGCGCGCCAATCGCGGCGCCGGGCAGCCCGCGGTCGGGGTGCAGGCGCCGCAGCTTGCCTTCGTGCAACACGCTCAAGCCATGGCCGATGGTGCCGATCCAAATCCGGTCGTTGGCGTCCGCGAGCAACGTGGAGATGCGCCAGTCCGCCGGCAGGCGCAGGATCGGCTCCGCGCGCAAGCCCGTGCCGTCGAACGCGAACACTTCATGGTAGCGCGCGAGGAGCACGGTGCCGTCGCGCCGCTCCGCGAAAAGCGTGGGCCGGCGCGCATGCGCGTCGGCCACCGCCAGCACGGTGCGGAATTCGGTGCCTTCGCGCACCGCGACGTGGCGATCGCCGCCGACCCAGAGACGATGGCGCGAATCCTCAAACAGGGTGTTGATCGTCTCGGCCGAGTCGAAGATCGCGGTGGCCTCGGGCGTGAGCGCCGTGCCGTCGAGCCGCCAGAGGCCCCTGCTGAAGGCGCCCAGCCAGATGGCGTCGTCATGGGTCCGCAGCACGGCGCGAAACATCGGCGGGGTGGCCGCGCTCAGCGCGACCGGGCGCACCGTGCTCGTGCCGTCGAAGTATTTCAGCCCACCGCCGTAGGGTGCGAACAACACGCGTGCGTCGCGCAGCGTCGTGAGCGTGAGCACCTCGCGATCGCCCAGCCCTTCCTCCTCG
>Ga0163144_10028422_pt1 | contig 10787 bp, 7 predicted proteins | sample OliLak19BULKMAT1_FD_123175 | JGI IMG/M metagenome (GOLD analysis project Ga0163144, IMG submission 123175) | Freshwater microbial mat bacterial communities from Lake Vanda, McMurdo Dry Valleys, Antarctica - Oligotrophic Lake LV.19.BULKMAT1 | ecosystem: Environmental > Aquatic > Freshwater > Lake... | reverse complement strand
TTCATCAGGTCGCGGATCGAGCCTTCAGAGTCGATGGGATCGCAACGGGCCGAAAGGGCCGAAATCTTGATCGAAACATTAACGCGGGGGACCGGACCAAGGTGATCGTTTTCAAGCCGGGGCTGCCCCTTCCACCCGGCGACGCTGGCGGGCAGGTTATTGATGAGGTCGAGGTATTTCTTGCCGTACCCATCGGCCTCGGCATCGCTCACGCACGTCTCGCCCAGCAGGTCCACGCTGAATGCAATGCCCTCATCCCACATTTCGCGGAGACCCTTGAGTGCGCTCGCCGCGTCGGTGCCCGCGATGAACTTGCTCGCCATCCCTTTGATCTGGGAAGAGACGGTCGCTGCGGCGGGGCCTTTGAGCAGGTTGCCGGCTTTGATAAGCGTCGCGAACGTTCCCGGAACGGTTACACCCGGCTGCGAGAGATAATCGTTAAGGTGATCGAAGATCGCCTCGGGCGTTTTGAGCATCGGGAAGCAATCGACGAAGCGAAAAATCTGGACCTTGAAGTTGGGATCCTTCATGGACCATTCCATCATCGCATCGCTGTAGAACTTGGCCGAAAGCAGGCCGGAACCGTGCTTCCTCGCGCGGTCGAGCATCTCGCCGCCGATGGCGAGGATCTTCTGCTCTCGCGGGGATGACGCGTCCGGCGGCGGGCTTGGGACCGACGCCGCGCGAACGGTAATGGAAGGAGGGGCGGGTTTGGGCTTGCGTGAGAAGAGGGCCATTGGGGGAAGAGTAGAACTGCACTGGTCGCCGAGTTCATGGAACACCGCCAGAGCACAGCCGAGTGCGCGGGGGATCCTTGACTATACCCCCCCCCAAGCGGCAACGATTCGTCGTATCAGCGCGCCCGCTGCCCGTTACCGCGTTCGTTGCGCCCGGTGGTTTCCCGCACGCGTTCGGCCTGTTCACGCCCTGCAACAACAGTGACCTCGGCCTTATTTTTGCTGGGCCGTTTGATCGAGCCGTGCGGGTCGATGATGTATTTTTTCGGCGAGCCTTCATCGAAGACGCGGTACGCTTCGACTGCATCATCCAGAGAGATGATCTCGGTTGCGACGACATCGGTGAGGTAGTCCAAGCGGCCCCACAGAATCGCGTCCATGAGGTGACGGTTGTACTTCATGACGGGCGCCTGCCCGCCGATGATGTGCGGCGACTTGATCCATGATTTGCCGTAGTCAAGCAGCATCTTGCCCTGCTTGGCCTCTTTGGTGGGCGCCTTTGGGTCGCCCTCGGCGTACACGCCGGGAATGCCCATGCTGCCACCGGCGCGCACGACTTCCATCAGGGCGTTAATGACCGCCTCGGGCTGTTCCTCATCGGCCTCGCCGCCGTGGCCGTGGGCTTCAAACCCGACGGCGTCGACGCCGCAATCAACTTCGCGCTTGCCCTTCCCTTGGATCGCTTCGATCTGATCGGGGAGCGGAGTTCGCTTTTTCAGGTCAACGATTTCATAACCTGCATTCTTCACGACCGCAAGACGCTCATCTTTCTGGTCTCCGACGATGATGCACGAAGCACCAAGGAGCCGGGCGGCCGCCGCGGCGGCGCGACCCACCGGACCCGCACCGGCGATGTACACCGATGAGCCCGGGCCGACGCGGGCGCTGACGCAGCCGTGAAAGGCGGTGGGAAGAATGTCGGAGAGGAGGGAGAGGGCTTCGATGCGTTGCATCGCCTTGTCCTTGTCGGGGAACTTGAGAAGGTTAAAGTCCGCATAGGGAACCAAGTGATACTCGGATTGGCCGCCCTTCCATCCGCCCAGGTTGAACCCGTACGCGCCGCAGTCCTTGTCCGGGTTGACGTTTTTGCAGATTTCGGTGTGCCTTTCCTTACAGTTGTCGCACCGTCCGCACGCGACATTGAACGGGACCGAAACCAGATCGCCCTTCTTGAGGAAGAGCACATCGCGCCCCACTTCGATGACTTCGCCCGTCACTTCGTGACCGAGCTGCTCGCCCTTGGGCATGGGGAAGCGGCCCCGGTAAATGTGCTGATCGCTGCCGCAGATGTTGGTGACGATCACCTTGAGAATGACGCCGTGCTCGATCTTCTTGCCGTTACTGGCATCCACCATTTTGGGATATTCCACATCCTGCACTTCGAGCTTCTTGGGTCCGAGGAATACGACGGCGCGGTTGTTGGACATGAGCGTGTTCCAAGTGAATGGTTGATGAGTGCTCTGGACGGGAACCAGAGGCGATAACCGGGATCGAGGGGATGAACATGACGACAAACGTCTTTGGCCGTAATAATGACTCTTGGCTGTGATCGCAGCGTGAACCCGGAGTGAAAATCATCACATTGCAGGACCGCGGCGATGCGCGCCGCGCGACGACGAGACAACAACCGAAGAAACTGGGGTTCATCCCGGGGCAGTGAAACTCGGTGGACACGAGGCGGCCCACTCGGGGGATGATCTACTTCTTCACTCGGGCCAATGTTTCGGCGGCGCCTTGCTCGCCCGCATCCACCGCCCGCTGCGCGTACTTGACCGCCACATCCGATCGTTCGGCGCGCTCCCACCAGGTCGCCGCCTGCAGCGCGACATCGCCCTTGCCGGGGTTCGCATCCGAGGCTTCGGAGTACATCTTCGCGGCATCCACGGGGCGTTTGAGCATCCCGAAGCACTCGGCCATGGTCTGAAGCACGCCGGGCTCAAGCCGTTCGGAAAGAGAAAGCCCGATCAGTTCGATGAGCGCTTGCTCGGGCTTGTTCTCGCGTTTGAGCGCCCGCGCGTGCATCACGCGCCAGAGAATCACGTGGGGTTCGAGTTCTCGCGCTTTGGCGATGTGTTGAAGGGCGATGCTGATCTTGTTTTCGCGCAGGGCGATTTCGGCCAGCGTGCCCCAAGGCGTCGCCGAGTCGGGCTTGAGCAGCGCGGCGAGCAGGAGGTTCTTCTTCGCATCTTCGAGTTTGTCTTGCTTCAGTTGCACCTGCGCGAGGAAGAGGGGCGCTTTGAAATCGGACTTATCCGCTTGTTGGGCCGCCGCGAGATGCTCTTCGGCGAGCGGGAGTCTGTTCAACATACTGGCAACGGTTCCCGCGGCGAGTTCCAGTTGGGCGGTGCGTTGTCCGGTAGCGAGCGCTTTGACATACGCCTGGTATGCCGGTTCCAGTTGCTGGCTCGCCACAAGCACCTGGGCGTACTCAAAGTACAGGCGTTGCTCTTCAGGGTGTTCGACAGTCGCCTGCTTGAGCAGCGCCTGGGCCTCGGGATACTTGCGAACGCGCTGCAACGAGTTCGCGGCGTTGAGAATCTCATCGATTGATCCGAGCGGCCTGGATGCCCCACTTGCACCGCCTCCGCTGGCGGTCGCGGATGCAGGTACCGCGGGTCGAAGGGCCACGACGACCAGTCCGACGGCCGCGGCCAAGAGCAAACCGACAATGACAACTGGCCATACCGTGCGGGAGTTGAATGAAGCGGCGTGTGCTGGTTGTGAACTTGGTTGTGGTGAGGGCATGTTTGGCGGGTATGTACCGATTTGTTTAACGGAGGGGAAGTATGTTGATCGAGCGTTTCCAATAGGTGTGACCGGAATTTGTTGGCAGAAGGTTCATTGAGATTTGAATGCCGCGTTTTGTCCGCGGAACACATCGCTTCGACCCTTTCAGGGTCGGGTCGTGCTTGACGCGCCTTCCGGGGGTCGCGCTCGCAGACTCGCTTGACCCCCGGCGACTGAATGCCAGGCCTTCGGCCTGAAGAATCGCCATCAGGGTTGTGAAAAGATACGGGAACAACCTTTCCAATCGTGGCGGGGTAGCGTGCGTTCCCTTCCACCTACACTTCTCTCAGCATGTCCGGCACTGAAACAACACAATTCCCTTCTCCCCTCTCGCCGCCAAAGGCCGCTTCCAGCGAACTGCCCAAACAGTATCGCCCCGCCGACCACGAGCGGCGGGTCTGGGACAAATGGATGGATGAAAAGGCGTTCCACGCGAACCCCGAACGGGTGATCTCGGGAGAGGCGCCGCCGTACTGCGTGCTGATTCCGCCGCCCAACGTCACCGCAGCGTTGCACCTGGGCCATGCCCTGAACAACACGTTGCAGGATATTCTGATTCGGGTGCATCGGATGCGCGGGTTCGAGACGCTGTGGATGCCGGGCACGGACCACGCCGGAATCGCCACGCAGGCGGTCGTCGAAAAGCGCGTGTGGGCCGATGAGAAAAAGCGCCGCACCGATTTCACCCGTGAAGCCTTCATCGAAAAGATTAAGGCGTTCAAAGATGAGTATGAGGCGACCATCATCAACCAACTTAAGAAGATGGGCTGCTCGTGCGACTGGGACCGGCAACGCTTCACGATGGATGACATCTGCGCCAAAGCGGTGCGGGAGGCATTCTTCCGGCTCTTCCGCGATGGGCTGATCTATCGCGGCAAGCGGCTTGTCAACTGGGATCCGGTTCTGCAAACCGCCGTCGCGGATGATGAATGCTTTGATGCGGAACTGGATGCTTCATTTTATTACCTGCGGTATCCCCTCGTCCATCCGCACGGGGCCACAACAGCGAGCGAGCGCAAGCACGGGCATCTTCCATCGCTGGAGGCGGTCGCGGTGACGTGGTCGGAACTTGCGCTGCGCGGTTACCCCGGTGCTGAGGAGCATCCCGACGATGATTCCGCATGGATCACGGTGGCGACCACGCGTCCGGAGACGTACCTCGCGGACACCGCTGTCGCCCTCAACCCGCACGATCCGCGGGTGAAGTGCCTGCACGATCTGTGCGTGAAACTGCCGCTGGTCGGGCGCGTGATCCCGATCATTCAAGATGATTACGTTGTGCTGCCCAAGGCGATGGCCCGCACCGATGACGAGGCCAACGACCCCAAGGCGGAGTTCGCCACGGGATTCCTGAAGGTCACGCCCGGCCACGATGCCAACGACTACGACCTGTATCAGCGGCACAAGGAACGGATGGATATTTTCGCGGGCGGTCCTAACGCCGCGCTGATCAACATGATGGCGCCCGATGGCCGCGTGAGCGATAAGCATGGCTGGACCGACCTCGGCGACGCCCACCTCTTCGTCGGCAAGAAGATGGCCGAGGCCCGCAAACTGGTGCTTAAGGAGTTTGAGGCCCGCAACCTGTTGCAGGCGACGCGGCCGTATCGGCACAGCATTAAACATTCCGACCGCAGCAAGGCGATCATCGAGCCGTATCTGAGCGATCAGTGGTACGTAAAGGTGACGGATGATCGGCTGGCGCCGGCGGCGAATCGGGCGCTGGTCGATGAGCAAAGGGAGACTTTGCAGAAGGACGCGGGTCAACCGGCGCGGAAAAGGCCTGTGAAGGGGCCGGGCGACGGGACCATGTCGTTCTTCCCCGCTCGCTACGCGAAGATGTTCGAGCAGTGGCACGAGAACATCCGGGATTGGTGCATCAGCAGGCAGCTTTGGTGGGGGCATCGAATTCCGGTGTGGACGCGGCGCGGTGTCGGCAAGGCGGAGGCGGAAACCCTTGGCACCGGCAAATGGAACGACTCGCACGCGGCGGGCCATCGCATCTCCGATGGGGCCGACACCGAAACCATTCATATTTGTGTTCTGCGGCCCGACGATGCGGTGATTCAATCGCTCGAATCGCAGGGCTTCGTTCAGGATTCCGATATTCTTGACACGTGGTTCTCGTCGGCGTTGTGGCCGATGTCCACCATGGGCTGGCCCGCGCCCGATCAGCGGACCAAGGGGCTGTTGCAGGCCTTCAACCCGACATCCTCCATCTCCACCGCGCGCGAGATCATTACGCTGTGGATCAGCCGGATGACGATGTTCAATCGCTACCTGATGCCCAGCGATTGGAGCAAGTCCTCACCCGATGCGCGGTGCGCCAACCCCGACAACGGTGGCCGCGGCCACGGTTCGCCGCCGTTCAAGCACGTCTTTATCCATGCTGTCATTCAGGATGGTGAAGGCCGCAAGATGTCGAAGTCTTTGGGCAACGGCGTCGATCCGCTCGACATCATCGAGTCGCACGGCGCGGATGCGATGCGCTTCACGCTCGCGCAGATGACGACGCAAACCCAGGATGTCCGCTGCCCGGTGGTCAAGGACAGCAAGACCGGAAAGAACACATCGCCCAAGTTTGACATCGGCCGCAACTTCGCGAACAAGGTCTGGAACGCGGCGAGGTTCACAATGGGAATGATCGGCGAAGGGAAAGGGCAGGGGTCCGGCGCAGTTCCTCTCGAATCGCTCGCCCTTCCCGACCGCTGGATGCTTTCGCGGCTGCGGGCGGGGATCGAGCGCATCGACTCCGCCATCGCAAACTATGAGTTCAGTGAATACGCCCTCGCACTGTACGACCTTTTCTGGCGGGATTTCTGCGATTGCTACCTTGAGGCGATCAAGCCGACCATCGCCGAATCGCCGAGCCAGCGGGCTGCGCTGGTCAACATTCTTTCGGCGATGCTGCGCCTGCTCCACCCGGTCATGCCGTTTATGACCGAGGCGGTGTGGGAACAGGTTGGCGCGTTGCAGCCGGCTTCGATTCCGGGCCTTCATCTGGAAAGGTCGCGCAAGGGCGGGTTGCTTTGCGCTGCCGGTTGGCCGACGGCGGCCCCGTCGTTGCATGATGCCGCGGCGGAGGAGGAGTTTGAGCGAATCCAGGGACTCGCGAAAGCGATCCTGCAGGTGCGGGCGGGTCAGAACATCGCGCCCAAGCGCAAGATCATTCTCCACGTCCCGCCACCGCACCTTGCCTTTGTGCGGCAGCACGAGTTGCTCTTCGCGACGTTGGGGACGGTGGCGAGCATGACAACGGATGCGGCTGGGCCGCAGGGCAGTTCATCGTTCACGTTCGAGGCTCAGCCGTACGCGCTGAGCGATCTTTTCGACGCCGCGGGCGAGGGGGAAGCGGCTGGCGAGGGGGGGGGCGCGGGTGTGGGCGAAGCGGAACTCGCGCTGCTCGCCAAGCGCCGGAGCGACCTTGAAAAGGAAATCACAACCTATGAAGGACGGCTGGCGAACCCCGGTTACGCTGTGAAGGCCCCACCGGCGATGGTGAAGGAAACGCACGATAAACTTGCCAAGGCCCGCGAAGAGCACGCGGCGGTTCTCAAGCGTTTAGGGTAAAACTCGACCGCCATGATGATGCACAACCACATGCCAACTCCCCCCCCCCCCGATTCAGAATACTATCTTTGGCTATCCGCAAGTGGGCGGCGATTGCCGTTGCGTTTCTCGCCGCGTGCTCACAATCGTCGCCGCGCGTCAAGCCCGCGCCATCCCCTGCCATCGTTTCCCACTCACCTCCCGCGCCTGTTCCCGCGGCGGAGTTGGTGCTCTCGACCGCGCCTTGGACGCTCGACGCCGACCCCGGGACCGTGATCACCACGGCCAACTACAAAATCTTCACGACCAGCACCAAGACATCCATTGTGGAGAACATCCCGCCGTTCATGGAATCGGCCATCGCCCACTACACCAGCGCCCTGGGGGAGCTTCCGCACCCCGACGCCGCGATGGAAATCTATCTTTTGGGCACTCGCCCGCAGTGGGAGCGGATGACGCGGCGGTTGATGGGCGAGCAGGCCGAGACGTACTTGAGAATCCCCAAGGGCGGCTTTTCGTACGACGGCCGCGCCATTCTGTATGACATCGGCAGGCGCGACACGTTCACGATTACCGCCCACGAGGGGTGGCACGTCTACACGCAGCGCACGTTCCGCAACTCGCTGCCGGTTTGGCTCGAAGAGGGCGTTTCCACGTACATGGAAGGGTTCCGCTGGGACACGGCGAGCGCCGAACGGCCCACGTTCTTGCCGTGGGCGAACTTCGAGCGGTTTGATCAACTTCGGTGGGGCGTGCGCAGCGAGAAACTGATGTCGCTCGATGCGCTGACGAAAAGCACACCCCAGCAGCTGATCGCGGGCGATCCCGACGCGGCTCTGTTTTACTACGCGCAGGTCTGGGGCCTCGTTCAGTTCCTGAACGAAGGGGAGAATGGAATTTATCGCGATAAGTTGCGTCGCCTGATCAGCGATGCCGCGCACGGGCAACTTGTGCCGCGGATCCGCAAGGAACTTGGGGACCGGGCGGCTTCGACTTATACGTACCGCCGCCGCGGCGTGGACATCGTGCATCTGTACTTCGGGAAAACGCCCGAAGAGATGGAGCCGCAGTTCAGGGCGTTCCTTGATACGGTGGTCAAGACTGGCACTCGCCAGCAGATTTATCAGGGCAAGTCGCCGCTTGCGCCGTAGTAAGCCCCTGCATCATCAAATCTCAACCTTGTCGCGCAACACCCGAATCTGTTGCAACGAATACCGCGTGCCCTTGTTCATGCCTGGGCAGGATCGCGCTGCCCTGGCCCACGACCACGCCGCGGAGAGGTTGCTTTTCCAGAATGGCCACGTGCGGCACTGCATCGGGCGGTCTTCATAGACTCCGCAGATCGCCCTGCCCGGAAACGTGTCTCGGTCCAGAAAGATGCAATCAAGGCCCGAGGCTGAAGTCTTTTCCTTGAGCGACCTTCCCGCCTGGGTTTCATGCGTGTATCGCGCGATAAACTGCTCGTGCGAAACACGGAGCCTCGCCGCGAGCGTCGTTGCCTCGGCCTGGGTGAAGCGCACGTACCCGCCCTCGCCGGTGCAGCAGTTGCCGCACTGCGTGCAGGTGAAACTTAGGCCCGCTTCGCCGGTGTCGTTGTCTGGGCGGGTGAACCATTCCTCGGCGCGGGGTTCGTTGCCGTCTGAAGCGGAGATGTTGGGAACATCGATCATTGTGTCAAGGGTATTCGTAACAGGGGGCACTTGCTTCACGCGAGCAAGAGGATTGCCTCTTCACACTCCGGGAAGCGGTCGTCGGGGGGCGAAACCCTGTATCCGGTGATGATAAATCCGTTTCTCTCCAACACGCGGATTGAAGCGATATTGGCCTTGGCCGCCCGGGCGTTGAGCGGACGGATCGCTCCCTGTTCCAGCAACAGCGCAAGCGTCCGCGTAGCGATGCCCTTGCCCCAGTGGTCGCGCGCGATCCAGTAGCCAACGCAATCGGTTGGCTTCAAGGGTGGCGCGGAGAAAGCGGCGGATCGGGACCTCGTCCTCGATGATGAGGACGAGCGCGCTGTGGCCGTGGGGCGGGGTGGGCGTCTTGGGAGAAATGGGAATGATGGGAATGATGGGAGTTGCGCGATCGTTGTTCATGGCACACCCCCGGCGTACAGCGCAATCGTCTCGGGCGGTGACTCGACCGGGAGCGCCGGCTGGGATGCGCGACCGGCAGCGAGAACATGAAGGCGACACCCTTGGACGAGTTTGGCTCGGCCCAGATGCGGCCGCCGTGCGAGCGAATGCCATCGCAGATGGGCAGGCCCAGACCCATGCCGGTGCTGGATGGGGCGGCGGCCGCGGCGTTCTTCGATGCACTGCCGCGGTAAGAGCGCTGGAAGACCTTGGCGGCCTCAAAATCGGCGAGGCCCGGAGCCTGATCCGAGATTTTCACTGCGAGTTTCCCATGAGTCGCGCACGCGCTGATTGCAATGGCGGCAGGAGGTTTGCGCAATCCGCATGACTCATCGAAACCGCGATTACAAGGACGCCGATGTCAAGGGTCGCCATTTCACGCTCCGTCGATCCGTCGGTCTCGTTACCTTAACGGCCGCTACTTCGATCGAAGCGTTGGCCGACGAACGAGTTTTCGCAGACATGTCGAGAACACCCGTACACTCCGCCGCCGCGGCCTTGGTTCGTTCTCACCGAAGCCCGGACGATTGTTGCCCAAAGTGAAAGAAATATCCATGTCCACGCAAAATGTTGAGTTAGTTCAAGGCATTTACGACGCCTTCGCGGCGGGCAATCTCGCAAACGTGCTGGCTCGCATGAGTCCCGATATTGTCTGGAACGAGGCGGAGAACTTTCCCTACGCGGACGGTAATCCCTACATCGGACACGAGGCGGTGGTCAACGGCGTGTTCGGGCGGTGCATCACCGAGTGGGAGGGGTTCGCGGTGACTGTTCATGAAATCCTGGATGCCGGAGACACAATCGTTGTCCTGGGTCGCTACCAAGGTGTCTTCAAAGCAACGGGCCGCAAACAGAACACGCAGATGGCCCACGTTTGGCGCATCGTGAATGGGAAGGCTTCCCGCTTCCAGCAGTACGCCGATACCCTGCACGTCTCGAAGATTACTCGCGTCGTGGACAACCCGTGACGCCGTGAGACGGCGCACGATACTTCATCCCGGACGTTTCACGCCTTCAACGAAGCCATGTCAATCACAAACCGATATTTCACATCGCTCTTAAGCATGCGGTCATAGGCCTCGTTGATCTGCTGCATTCGGATAAGTTCGATGTCGCACGCGATATTGTGCTTGCCGCAGAAATCGAGCATTTCCTGCGTCTCGGCGATGCCGCCGATGAGCGAGCCGGCGAGGGAGCGGCGGGGCATCAGAAGGTTGAAGACGCCCACGGGCTGGGGGTTGGGGGGAACCCCGACCATGACCATGGTGCCGTCAAGCCCGAGCAGGCTGAGGTACGCATTGACATCGTGATCGGCGGAGACGGTGTCGAGGATCATGTCGAAACTGCCGGTGTGCCCGGCCATCGCGTCGGCGTTCTTTGAGATGACCACTTCATCGGCTCCGAGCTGCTTGCCATCGGCGATCTTGCGCTCGGAGGTGGTGAAGAGCACGGTGTGGGCGCCGAAGGCGTGGGCAAACTTGACACCCATGTGGCCAAGCCCGCCCAGGCCAACCACGCCGACTTTCTTTCCCTTGGCGGCGCCCCATTTGCGCAGCGGCGAGTAGGTGGTGATCCCCGCGCA
>Ga0163144_10028421_pt1 | contig 10788 bp, 6 predicted proteins | sample OliLak19BULKMAT1_FD_123175 | JGI IMG/M metagenome (GOLD analysis project Ga0163144, IMG submission 123175) | Freshwater microbial mat bacterial communities from Lake Vanda, McMurdo Dry Valleys, Antarctica - Oligotrophic Lake LV.19.BULKMAT1 | ecosystem: Environmental > Aquatic > Freshwater > Lake... | reverse complement strand
GCTCCAACGCCTCGGCTGGGAACTGCCCGCACGCTTGCACAAAAACGTTTTGTAGTGGAAAAACGAGAGGTCGTTTCGTTGCGGCGCAACCACTTACGTCAAACGTTGGGGAAGTTGGGCTAAGAGACTATAGCCGCACAAGAGCCCATCCCCCAGACTATGTAAAAGCGGCGATCGACGCACCACGGTTGCCGGTGAAACCTCAGGCTGCCCGAAGCCATGCGTTCCGAAGCCCGCGCACCATGCGCAAAATGCTTTGGCGCGCTCGCCAACGAGGCTGCAAACAAACCGCGTCACACCGCCAGGCCCGCGTCGTGGCGTCGAAACGCAACGATATGACTTCGTAGTGGGCACGCCCCAAAGGCAACGATGGCTGGCAACTCCCTGTCTTGCACTGATTCGGTCTGGTTTCTCTTTGGCGAAGCCCAGGAGACCGGTTCGACGCGCAAGATCCACGTCAACTCGACTCCGTTTCAGGTCGGGCGGCGATTGGATCTCACTCTGTCGTTGCCCTGTTTGACCGTCTCCAAGCTCCATGCCGAGTTGTTCTTGGAAGGAGACCTGCTCTGGGTCCGCGACCTGCAAAGCATGAACGGCACCTACATCAACGGCCAGCGAGTGAAGACCGAGACTTTACTCGAAGACGGCGACCTGGTGCAGTTTGGGAATGTGATCTATCAGGTCGGGCAGGAAGCGGCCTGTCGCGACACCGGCACCATTGAGGCCGATCCGACCGACCGCGCGCTCGTGCTTTTGCAGTTCGACAAGCTGATGAGCGACCGCGCCGTCGTCGCTTATTTCCAACCAATCGTCGAGATTGCCGACCGCCACCGCATCGGCTTTGAAGTGCTGGGCCGCAGCCGGCTGTTCGGCCTCAACACGCCGCAGGCCATGTTTCATGCCGCGTCGCGACTGAACGTCGAGGCCGAGCTGAGCCGCATCCTGCGGACCGAGGGAATTCAGGCGGCCGCGCCGCTTCCCATCCAATCCAACCTGTTCATGAACACGCACCCGGCCGAATTAAATCAGCCGGGTCTGCTCGAATCGCTGCAAGAGATTCGCGAGTTCAATCCCCAGTTGAAAATGACGCTGGAGATCCACGAAGCGGCCATCACTCGGCCCACTCGCATGAACGAGCTGTACGCCGCCTTGCGAGACTTGGACATTCGGCTAGCCTACGACGATTTCGGGGCGGGACAATCGCGGCTCTTGGAACTCGTCGAAGCGCCGCCCGACTACCTCAAGTTCGACATGAAGCTCATCCAAGGCATCCACGCCGCCAGCGAGCTGCGACAGAAGATGCTCGCCACGTTGGTGCGCATGGCGTGCGAAGCGGGGATCACGCCGCTGGCCGAAGGCGTGGAATGCGCGGCCGACAGCGACGCCTGCCAGCAACTTGGCTTCGAGCTGGGTCAAGGCTTTTATTACGGCCGCCCAGCATTAGCTCGCGACTTTGCCAAGTCGAGTTGACTTTGATGCACCCACACTAGCCCGACGCGCTAGCGAGGGAGGGAGGTGCCCTGGGTATCTCCTCGCTTGCGCGTCGGGCTAGTAGGGGCGCCCGGAGGGGTCGATTTCTAACCTAAACTTGTGGCAGATATCGACGATCCATCGATCTGGGCACAACTCGATAGACATTCCCCCAACCAATAGCGGGTTCACTCATGGCAACCGCGGACCTCAGTGCGACACGCGAAAGCTTGCTGGCGACGATTCTCTCTGACGAGAGCTTCCGCCCCTCCGAGCCACGCACGTTGGAGGAGACCGGACTGAACGCAGCGGTGATCGAATCGTTGGTGTGCAAGTACCTGGCCGTCACCGGCACCAGTAGCGGACGCGGCATCGCCGACAACGTGTGCCTCCCCTTCGGCGCGCTGGAGCCCTTGTTTCAGACCTTGCGCTCGCGGCAAATCATGGTCCACTCGGGCAGTGCGCCCTTCAACGACTACTACTACTCGCTTACCGAGCAAGGCCGCGATCGCGCGCAGTCCGCCATGCAGGCCTGTGCTTACGTCGGCCCGGCGCCCGTGCCGTTCATGGATTACATCCTATCGGTCGAGGCCCAGACGATCCGGGCCGAGCAGCCCCGCCGCGACCGACTGACCAAGGCCTTTGCCGACATCTCGATCAACCCCGACTTGTTCGACAGCCTGGGCCCGGCCGTCAACTCGGGCGCGGGTTTGTTCCTCTATGGCTCGCCGGGCAACGGCAAGTCGACCATCGCGCGGCGAATCACCATTTGCTTCGGCCAGCAGATTTGGATTCCGCAAGCGCTGATCGAGGACGGCCAACTCATCAAGCTATACGACGCCGTGTACCACGACATGGTGGAGAATCGCGAAGGGAGCATCGTCAAGGCCGCGGCTTACGACCGCCGCTGGGTGAAGATCCGTCGTCCGACCGTCGTGGTCGGCGGCGAACTGACAATGGACAGCCTGGAGATCCGCCACGATCCGCACGCCAACGTCAGCGAGGCGCCGCTGCAGATGAAGAGCAACTGCGGCTGCCTGCTGATCGACGACTTCGGCCGCCAGCGGATCGAGCCGGCCGATCTCTTGAATCGCTGGATCATACCGCTGGAAAACCGGCAGGACTTTCTCACGCTTTGCACGGGCAAAAAGATCCGGGTTCCCTTCGAGCAGCTCATCATCTTCTCGACGAACCTCGAGCCGAAGGACCTGGTCGACGAGGCCTTCTTGCGGCGCATCCCGTACAAAATCGAGATCGGCGACCCGGACGAGGCCGAGTTCCATCACCTGTTCGAGCTGTATGCCAATTCGTTCGGCTGCGAATACCGCAGCGACGTGGTCGAGCACGTCCTTTCGACCCACTATCGGCGGTTCGACCTGCCGATGCGACGCTGCCATCCCCGCGATTTGCTCGGCCAAATCCGCAACTACTGCACGTACAACAACCTGCCCATGGAAATGCGGCCCGACTACTTCGACCGCGTCGTGAAGAGCTACTTCACGGTGGTGATGAAGGACACGTGAGCGCTCGTAGTGACCCGATTCATCGGGTCCGGCGATTCAGCAAAGTGCGCTGCGGTAGCAGCCCTTCTATCGCACCGCGCGGGTTCCCGGGCTTCCGGACCGCATAAATGCGGTCACTACGAACTATGAGCTACTGCGCTTCGCAGCTCTCGGCCACCAGCAGGTAGTCGCTTGCGGCCGTGTAGGGTCGCGACGGTGCGAAGCTATCCGAGGTCAACGGTTCGCTCAGGGCTGCCAGGCTTGCTCGCGTGACCACGCCCGTTGGCCGGTCCTGGTTCGTAATCACGATCAGCGACCGCGAGTCCCGCGTAAAGAAGTCCATGAGCGCGGCAAACGTCGTCTCTTCATCGTAGCGTGGCGGATCGAGCGACAACACGTCGCGCACGCGGCGCGACGAACGCTCGATGTCGGTCCGGCCGGCCGGCACGCTCGACTCCGATACCAGCCCCACCAACTTGCCGTTCTCGTCGACCACGGGAATGGCGACCAACTGACTCTGTCGCAATAGCGCCGCGGCCAGGGAAACGGGTTCGTCGGGGGTGATGACGAGCGTGGAAGGCGTCATCACGTCGCGGGCCAGCGTCCGCTCGAACAACTTGCCCGGCGCCGCCAGCATGGTCCAAGCTTTGGATTCATCGTCCAGATCGCTATGACGGACCACGCCGTCGCGGCCCGAACGTTTGGCCGATTGCAGTGCCTCGTCGGCCCGTTCGACGAGCTCCTCGGGCGTACACTCGCCAGCTCGGCAGGCAGCCACGCCCAAACTTGCCGTGATCGACGACGTGCCTTCGCCAACCTTGAGCTCAAGTTGACCGATGGCCGCATGGGCCCTTTCGGCCCATTGAGTGGCTTCGACTTCCGAGGCATCGGGCAGCAGCACGCAGAATTGGTCGTCGCCGAAACAGGCGGCCGTTTCGCCGTCCTGGCAGAGGCCGCCCAGCGTCGTGGCGACCGCTTGCAATGCCTGGTCGCTCGCGGGGCGACCGTGGGTGTGGCCGAACGATCGAAAGAAATCCAGGTCCAGACTGATGCACGCCAGCGACAATCCGCGGCTATTCGTCGGCGCCGGCGCGGCTTGAATTCGGTCCAGGAATGCCGCGCGGCTGGGCAAGCCAGTCAGCGGTTCGACGCCGGCCTGTTTGCGGGCACGCCGTTCGTACTCGAGCACGCGAGCGCCCGCGCGGAGCCGAGCCAACAGTTCGCCAAACACAATCGGCTTGCAGAGGAAATCGTCGACGCCCGCCTCGAGCGCCTCGATCATCTCGCGCGACTCGGGATCCTCGACCAAAAGCAACGTATAAACGTGGCTGGGCCAATCCTGCCCGCACAGGTCGCGGCACAACTCGCGTCCGCCGCGCGCCGAAAGCCCGGCGTCGACAATGAGAAAATCGGGCCGGTCGGCTTCCGCCGTGAGCAGCGCCTGGCGAGGATCGGTGGTCTGCACGACGGCGTAGCCGACCAAATTCAGAAACTTCGATAGTTGCCGCAGGATCGTGCGATCGTCCACGACGGCCAACACCTTCAAGGCTTTCGCTCTCATAAGCCACAGATCCTTTGCTAGATTGCCGACAAACGGCCAGTTGGAGTTGACTTTTCACTAGCCCAGGCATTCATGCCTGGGAATACAGGCCCAAATGGAATCGTTGTAAACGCCCTTCAGGGCGGAATGACGTCAGCGTGCGGTTCGGCCCGCTCAAGCGGGCGGACGACGAGCTAGTAGGGACATCGAATTCCCAGGCATCAATGCCTGGGCTACGGAAAAGTTCCAGCGTCGACGAGCGTACCGTCCGCAGGAGCGCGCCGGCAGATTCTCGCAACTCTACCTTGCTGGCGGTCGTGGACAAGCCGGTCGCGCCGAGCGTAGCGATCGTCGTCACCCGCTGCCCACCGCGTGGGTCCCCCAGCGCTCCGGTTTTACCGAACATGCCGAAAAAGGCGGCACTACGGCCCTGCCCGCGTTCTTTTCGGCGCATGCCGCCCGCTCGGGTCGCATCAAATGCTAGAGTTTGTATGCCATTCGTGCAGGTCGGACGCGTTGCACACCTTGAGCCGCAACAACCTGTCGCCGCCGGTTGTTAAATCCGCACTTCGCAACGGCGGCAGCGTGGTCCGACGGGCATTGAACGAACTCGAGCAAACGAACAAGTCAGCGATCGTTCGCGAGCCGACCCATTCGGTCGCGCCGTGAGCCCTCGCCAAATTTCGACGAGCGATTGCCGATGCAGACGCAACTGATGGAAAAATGCGCCGTCGGGGTTCCCTGGCTCGAGCGCTTTACTCCCGATGGCACGCCCAAGCAGTGCCCACTGCAGTCGTTCCCGTTCTCCATCGGCCGCGTGGCCTCGGCCGACTTGCAGATCGACGACGCACGGGTGTCGCGCGAGCACGCCGTCGTGCTCCGCGAGGGAACCACTTTCCGCATTCGCGACCTGAACAGCACCAACGGAACAGTTCTCAACGGGCAGCGCGTGCAGGACGCGCCCTTGACCGACGGCGACATCGTCGTGATCGCCGATGTCGAATTTACGTTCTACTCGGGGTTGTCGAACACCTCGTATTCGGCCGCCACGCAGGTCATGGGCGGCAGCGGCAACAGCACCGACCGGGGCGACCGGCCGCGCGATCTCATCCGCGCCGTGCGTCGCATGCACGAGATGCTCACGCACCGCTGCGTCGAAGTGGTGTTTCAACCGATCGCGGATCTCAAGGATTCGCACATCCTGGGGCACGAAGCGCTGCGACGCGGCGACTCGGGAGACGGCGGAGGTGATCTGTCCGCGCCCGCCGAACGCCTGCTGTGGACCACGGCTTCGCGAATCAGCGGTCGCGTCTGCCAGTTATTGCGCATGGTGGCCGTCGAGCAGGCTGCCGCGCTGCGCGACGCCGGACTCATCTTTCTGAAGATCGACCCCTCCGAAATCGGCACGCAGTCGCTGGTCGACTCCCTGGTGCGGCTGCACACGCTGGCCCCGGCCGAATTACGACTGGTCGTCGAGCTGCCCGAGAACGTCGTCGGCGACATTCCCTACTTCCACGAACTTCACGCGCGGTTGCGCGATTTGGGCTGGTACGTAGCCTACAACGGCTTTGCCGGCGGCAAAGCGCAGGTCTTGGAAAAGAAGAATGTGCCGCCCGACTATCTCAAGCTCGCGCCGTCGCTCGTGCAGGGATTGCCGCGGAACGCCGAGAAACAAAAACAACTCGAAGCAGTGGTCCGCGCCAGTCGCGACATCGGAGCCGAAGTGATCGCCAGCGGGGTCGAGAGCAAGGACGAAGCCAAGTTCTGCCGAGACGCCGGCTGCCGCTTCGCCCAAGGAGACCTCATGGGCAAGCCGCAGCCCGCGGCGCATTGCGGACCAGCCACTCCAGCCAAGAGCAGCACTAAGTCTGTCGGGTAACGTACCGTGCGAGTTCAAAGCCTCAAAGCGAGCGAGCCGATTCTCGGCTACACCGTCACCGAGCGCATCGGCGCGGGCGGATATGGCGAAGTTTGGAAAGCCGACGCGCCGGGCGGCCTCACCAAGGCCATCAAATTCGTCTACGGATTCCTGGACGACGACCGGGCCAGTCGCGAATTGAAGGCTCTCAATCGCATCAAGCAGGTCCGCCACCCGTTCCTGCTCTCGCTGGAGCGCATCGAGGTCGTCGACGGCCAGTTGATCATCGTCACCGAACTGGCCGACATGAGCCTGAAGGACCGGCACGAACAATGCAAGGCCGCCGGCCTGGTCGGCATCCCGCGCCACGAGCTGCTGACGTACATGCACGACGCGGCCGACGCGCTCGACTACATGCGCGAGAGCTTTTCGCTCCAGCACTTGGACGTGAAGCCAGAGAATCTGTTGCTGGTCGGCGGTCGCGTCAAGGTGGCCGATTTTGGACTGGTCAAGGACATCCACGACAAGACGGCTTCGTTGATGGGCGGACTGACGCCCGTCTATGCGCCGCCCGAGGTGTTCGACGATCGCCCCAGCCATTTCAGCGATCAATACAGCCTGGCGATCGTCTACCAGGAATTGCTGACCGACGTGCTCCCCTTCCCGGGTCGGACCGCGGCGCAGTTGGCCGCGCAGCATTTGCAGAGTCGGCCCCGCTTGGGACCGCTTCCGCCGAGCGACCAGCCGGTGATCGCGCGTTCGCTGTCGAAAGAGCCCGAAAAGCGGTATCCCAGTTGCCGAGGGATGGTCGACGCTTTAATGGAGTTGGGCGGCTCTTCGCCTTCACATCGAGCGTCGCCGACCAACGGCGCGCCGGCCGTTGTCGAGCCTGAAGCCGACACGGCCTCGGCCGCCGTCTGCGCAACGCTCCCCTCGATGCGGCCGCCTCCGGCGCTCACCGACCATCCGGTCACGCAGCCTCGGCAAGACGGATTGGAAGCGCGACGATCTGGGTCTGAGCCAGCTGCGCCGCCACTTTCCGCACCCATCCCGCAGCGCGGACAGGATGCCGCACCGTGCTTGACTGAAGTTCGCGACGGGCAAAGTCCCAAACCCAGATCTACAACCGTGTTGCCCGCGCGGCTGGCGACACCTCGCCCGCGAGTCGCGCCGGTAGTCACCGAACTGCCGCCCATCGACGTGGCGGACACCGCCGCCACACTGCGGCCCACGCTGTTCCTCGGCATCGGTGGCACGGGCGCGAGCACGCTGGCCCGCTTGAGGCAGCGGCTGCACGATCGGCTGGGAGGCCTCGATGCAGCGCCGGCCTTTGGCATACTCCTGTTGGACACCGATCCGAAGACGCTGCACCTGGCCACGCAGGGCGAAGAAGGGGCGGCGCTTGCGCTGCAGGAAACGCTCGCCCTCCCGCTCCGCAGGACCGAGGATTACCGCTCGGGCTCAGCGCAGCTTCTGCAATGGATGAGCCGCCGTTGGCTGTACAACATTCCGCGCTCACTGCAGACCGAAGGATTGCGGCCGCTGGGACGCTTGGCGCTCGTCGATCATGCGGCCGAGCTGTTCAAACGCCTGCACGCCGCATTGGCCGCGGTCACTTCGCCCGAGGCGCTGAAAACAACGTCGGAGCGTACCGGACTGAGTATTTCCGACGTGACTCCGCGCGTATTTATCATCACGTCAATCGCCGGTGGCACCGGCAGCGGCATGGCGCTCGATGCGGCCTACGCCGTGCGCAAGGTTCTGGCCGATCTGGGCCAGCCCGACAACTCGGTCTATGGCATCTTGACACACTCGACGGGCCGCAAGGCCGCCACGCGCGATTTGGCGATCGCCAACAGCTATGCATGCCTTAGCGAATTGCACCACTACAGCAGCGTGAGCCCCTTCCCAGGCGAACCGGCTTGCGGCCTGCCCGCCGCGCAAGCTGGCGACACCACGTTTTCGCAAACCTATTTGCTCGACCTCGGTGAAGACCTGACCGAGAGCGAATTCCGCACGGCGACCGACTCCGTGGCCGAATACCTGTTTCTCAATACGGCGACGCCCAGCAGCGCCTTCTTCGACCAGTGCCGGTCGCTCGCAGCGTCCGCACCACCGTCCGACGACGGTCCGCTCTTGCGCAGCTTTGGCATCTGCCGACTGGGTTGCTCGAACGAAGTTCCGACCGCGGCGGCCAACGTCTTGTGCCGGTCACTGTTGGAACGCTGGACGGGCGAAGTGCGCCGCACGCGCGAAGAGCCCGTTCGTCGCTTAGCGGAACTTCCCGGTATGCAGACACCCGCGCCCGAGCCGGCGCCGTCGGGCTTCCTGCGCGACTCGGAAATCGACCGACTCGCTAACGAGAACGCCGCGAAGCTGAACTTGGACGTCGACCACGTCATCATGGAGTTGTACGAAGCGGTCGAGCGGGAGCTGGGCAGCGACGCCGAGAGCTACGTCTGCCGCGTCGTCGCCTCGCTGGCCGCCGCGCAGGAGCATCCTGCCTCTGCACCCGAGCAAGCACCTCGCACGACCCAAGTGCTGACCGAGATCAACGTGCTGCTCGGCTGTCAGAGCGCCGAAGAAGATCTCGGCCGGCCGCCCACGGCCTCGCTACAAACCGTCTTGGACGACCACTTGAAGAAGCTGGCCGCCGGCTACGGCGCCGCCATTCGCGATTGGGTCGTCGAATTGGTCGACGTGCCGGCCGTCCGCGTCAAAGGCGCCTATCGGGCCACCGAGTGGTTCGCCGGCCATCTCCGCTCGATGAAACAGCTCGCGGGCGACATGCTCGCGCAGACTCAAGAAGACGCGGCGGCCAAGCAAGAAGAGCTGTTGGAGTCGAAGATGCGCTTCTGCCTACGCGAGAGCCGCGATGGGAAGCCGGCCCTCGACCTCCGCTTTCAGCAGTACGCACGGCTGCGGTTCCTCGAGATCGCGCTCACCGGCGTGCGACGCCTGGCCCAGTTGGTTTCGTCACACGTTTCGAGTACGGGCGACGTCTTGAAGGAAGCCCGCCGCGAGTTGGGCCGGTTGGCCGATGAGTTCTCGTCAGAGACTGAATTGCCGGTGAGCAAATCAATGTCCGACGACGCCCCGCATGCCGCGGAGGCGATCGCCGCGAAGATTGGCGCCGACGTCACGCGATTGTTGCCGGAGCTTGCCGCCCAATTAGACCAGCAACTTCAGGCCCAGTTCGTCATCGCCAATGGCGGTTTATGTGCCGTGTTGGCGAAACTGACGGAGCTCCGCCGGCCACTGTTGCGGTCCCTACGCTTCGAGGCCCGCACGGCAGTGCTGAATCGACTCTCTCACATGGGCGTCGCCAAGGAAATCCTCGATCCCGGCACGGGCGAAGGCGAGGAGCGTTTTGCGGTGCTTCGCACTTCGCTAGCCGCTGCCACGCCCAAGTTGCTCGCCTGCGGAGGCGCCAAGCGATTGCTGCTGGCCACGAGTGACGAAGCCGCCGCGCCGCTGAAGGAAATTTTGCATAGCGAAATGCACGAGCAGGCCTCGCTCACACCTGGCTCGGCCGGCGACGTGGTGTTGTGCTACGAGGTCGAGCAAGTGTCGCTCGAGGTCGCCGCCGTCACGCTGGTCGAAGAAAACAGCGAGTACGCCCAAATCGCGGCTCGACTACACACCCGCGTCGACGTAGCCTGGCGGCCGCTGGCTCAGCCCGGCGTCGATACGCTGTAAGGCGAGCGACGGAGTAATGGCGAGCCGGATGCATAAGCTTCCGGGTTGGCAACATCCGGAATTGACGAACCGAAAAGCGGTGTCTGGAACCGTTGGCAAGTTCCTGCGCAGCACTTGCAAGCGGCCCGATTGCCAACGGTTCCTGACACCTTCCGGCGCGCAAAAGTGCGCACTTTTGCGCAATCGTGCGCACTTTTGCGCGCGACTTAAGTGCAACTGCAGGCAACAGTTGACTTCGGTTTTTGCGATTTGTGGGCACATTTCGCGCGCGTGCGCGCGAAAAAAATCGTGGTGATCGCGCTCACAACGATTTTCGCCGAAGTTAGGGCAAGCGACGAATCGGCGTTGCGCTGCGCAAGCGATTGTCGCCTTTCGGCTTGCCCTGTTGCCGCGCGATTGACGTCGTGACGTAAGCGCGAAGACTTTCATGAGATCGCTCGTTCTCAATAGCGCGCGGAATCCGCGCCGGCTGGGCCGCGCGATTTTTAAAAGCGCGGCCGGGTTCGCCGTCGGGACGTGATTTTTGATCACTATCTCAATGGAGAAGGAGTATCAAAAGTTCCTTGGATCGCGCGGATCATTGTGGCGCGGTCAGGAGACCGGCCACAACGATTCTCTCACGGACGCTTCCACGACCGCTGAGCACCACCGATGCATGTCGAATAGACCGTAGGTCAGGGCTCGCCCTGACGGGCAGCGGAGTGCGGGTGCTAGTCAGG
>Ga0163144_10028420_pt1 | contig 10788 bp, 10 predicted proteins | sample OliLak19BULKMAT1_FD_123175 | JGI IMG/M metagenome (GOLD analysis project Ga0163144, IMG submission 123175) | Freshwater microbial mat bacterial communities from Lake Vanda, McMurdo Dry Valleys, Antarctica - Oligotrophic Lake LV.19.BULKMAT1 | ecosystem: Environmental > Aquatic > Freshwater >... | reverse complement strand
GGCTCGTCGTTCTCGAGGGTTTTGGCGAGCAGAGGCAGCGTGAAGCCCATCGCCGTGGACGGTATCAGCAGCAGGACGAAGGCCGCGAGAAGCCGCAGTACATTCATGATCCACGGATGCTCCATCAGCGGCCCGAACCAGGGCGCGAGCGTCGTTCCGAGCGCCGGAAGGACATAGACGAGCCCGACCCCCGTCAGCGCGATCGCGGCCTCGAAGATCGCGTAAACGCGCAGCGGGCGCTTGAACCTAGGTCCATAACGGGCGGCGAATGCGTTGCCCAAGGCGACTCCGCCCATGAATCCGGATAGGACCAAGCTCGAGGCCCAAACGCTGTTGCCGAATGCCAGCCCCGCCTGGTGAAACCACAGGTTTTCGAAGATGAGCGCGGCGGCGCCCGACGCGAAGAAGATCGCGCTGACGAGGAACGTCAAATCGGACCGCGGTGGGCGGGAAAACGCGTCATGTAAACGCATTTTACAGTAAAAACCGGGTCGGCAGAGAAAGCTTTACGACCGGTCGGGAAAACTGCGACCATTCCGAATGCTCCCTGGGTTCGAACGCTTCGATTTCTCGGAAGACGGCGTCACCAAGCCGGTGTACCGCGCGGGGGCGGGCCCGGGCGTTGTCCTGATCCACGAGCTTCCCGGCATGGTGCCCGAATGCGTCGAGCTCGGACGCAGGATCGCCGCCGAGGGCTACGCGGTCTATATGCCGCTCTTGTTCGGCGAGCCGATGAAGAACTACGGCGTGAAGCCGCTCCTCTGGCCGTGCATCTGGAAGGAGTTCAGCGTCCTGAGCACGCACGGCGCGAGCCCCGCGGCCGGCTGGCTGCGCGCGCTGGCCCGGAAGGCGTTCGCCGATCGCGGCGGCCGCGGGGTCGCCGCGATCGGGATGTGCTTCACGGGCCGCTTCGCGCTCTCGCTGATGATGGACAAGGAGATGATCGCGCCCGTGCTCTGCCAGCCCGGCGGCACCTATACCGACTGGGCGCTCGGCATTCCCGAGGCCGAGTGGGACAACGCGGTCGCGCGCTCGAAGGCCGAGGATATCCCCGTCCTCGCGATGCGGTTTGAGGGAGACTCGCTCTGCAAGGCCGCGCGCTTTAAGACGCTGCGCGAAGGCTTCGGCGAGAGGCTGCGCGAGGTCGTCGTCCCGGGCGATAAGCACTCGGTGCTCACGCTGCACTTCAAGGACCTCGGCTCCGCGGACCAGGACCGCGTCTGGGGCGAGCTGCGCTCGTTCCTCAGCGAACGCCTGTCCTCTTCCTGAGCGCGAAGGCCGCCGCGTACTGCGCCGCCGCCGCGAAGCTCAGCGCCGCCGTCGCGTAGAACAGCGCGCGGTTCAGATACCCCGCGAGCAGGACGTCGAAGCAGACGAAATACTGGAACACCGTGACGAGCTTGCCCAGCGCGAGCGGCTTCATCTTCGATATCAGCGCATAGTTCCCGCGCGCGAGGGTCCAGAGCACGGCGACGAGGACGGCGAGATCCCGGAGCCCGAGCAGCGCGAACTCGCCGACGGTGATATGGCCCTCCCGGATGAACGTGAAAGCCACGGCCGCGAAGAAAAGCTTGTCCGCGATCGGGTCGAGCAGCTGGCCCAGCCGCGAGGTGATCCCGTACGCGCGGCTGAGCGCCCCGTCGAGATATTCCGTGACGAGCGCGAGCGCGACGACGGGCGCCCTCCAGCTTGCCGGGAGGAAGGGGTAGAGGAGCGCGAGCAGAAGGCGGGCGGCCGTCAGCGCGTTCGGCAGGTGTCGCATCAGCAAGTATGTCAAACTCTAGGCGTGAATTCCTTCGACGCGGTCGTCCTCGGCGCGGGCGGAGCCGGCCTCGTGTGCGCGAAAGCGGCCGGAAAGCGCGGGGGCAAGGTTGCGATCCTCGATCACGCGGCGAAGCCCTGCGGCAAGATCATCATCTCCGGCGGCGGCCGCTGCAACTTCACGAACCGCGAGGTCACGGCCGAGAACTTCGTCTCCGCGAACGCGCACTTCGCGAAATCCGCGCTGTCGCGCTTCAAGCCGCAGGATTTCATCGAGATGGTCGAGGCGCACGGCATCGCGTATCACGAAAGGAAGCACGGGCAATTGTTCTGCGACGCGTCCGCGCAGCAGATCATTGATATGTTGCTGAAAAGCGCCCGCGAAGCGGGCGCCGAGCTTTTTCTTAAGAACAAGATCGTGAAGGTCGAAAAGGCAGCGGAAGGGTATCTCGTTGCCACGGATCAAGATGCTTTTACGGCAAAGAAACTGGTGGTCGCGACCGGGGGGCTCTCGTTCCCTAAATTCGGCGCGACGAACATCGGCTATACGATCGCCGAATCCTTCAAATTGCGCATCATCGCGCGCGCCCCCGCGCTCGACGGCTTCGTCTTCAGCGACGAGGACCGGGTCCGCCTCGAGGGCTTCTCGGGGATCGCGCTCGACGCTGTCATGACGACGAACGGCGTCGTCTTCCGCGAGAACCTGCTGTTCACGCACGCGGGCTTCAGCGGCCCCGTCGCGCTTCAGGCCTCGCTGCACTGGAACCCCGGGGACGAGGTCCGGATCAACTTCATCCCGGCGCTTACCCGCGAGGAGCTCATGGAATGGTTCGCCTCGCGCAAGGGGAACAAGCTCGAGATCAAGAATCAGATGGCGGCGCTCGTGCCGAAGCGCCTGGCGGAGCGCTTCTGCGACCTGTACCTGCCGGAGACGCTCGACATGGGCAACTACCCGAAAAAGGAGATCGCGGCTTTCTGCGAGAAGCTCCAGGACTGGCGCTTCCTCCCCGCGGGCACCGTCGGCTACGGCAAGGCGGAGGTCACGCGCGGGGGCGTCGACACGGACGAGCTGTCGTCGAAGACGATGGAGGCGAAAAAAGCGCCCGGCCTGTACTTCATCGGCGAGGTCGTCGACGTGACCGGCTGGCTGGGCGGCTTCAACTACCAGTGGGCCTGGGCGTCAGGCAAGGCCGCCGGCGACGCGCTCTAGAAATAGCGGGGTCAAACCCCGCTATTTACCGTGGCACTTCTTGAACTTCTTGTTGGAGCCGCAATGGCAGGGGTCGTTGCGACCGACGTCGGGGCCCGTGTTCACGTGGGTCTCGGGCTTCGGGGACTTGCCGTCCACGAAGAGCCAGCTCGCCCCTTCCTTGCGGAACGTCGCGATCTCATGGTGCTCGTAGTCCTGGTCGCCCTGGGAGAAGCCCGCGATGAAGCTCACGATGCCGGTCGCGTCTCCGGGGCCGCCATCCTTGGTCGCCACGACGGCGAGGCCCTTCCACTTCGAGTCCTTCGCCCACTTCTCGGACGCCTTGCGGTCGAAATCGGCGCGGCTCTCGGGCGCGTGGGTCTTCTCGATGAAGTCGATCTTGCCGGTCGCGTAGCTCGTGTAGCGCGCGCGCATCAGCGCCTCGGCGGTCGGGGCCGCGGTCTTGCCCGTGATGTAGGGCTCGCAGCAGGCGGCGTAGGCTTTCTTGGTCCCGCAGGGGCAGTCGGTGGTAGCGCTCATGCCGGGATTTTATCAAAAAAAAGGGGCGGGCCCGGCCCCTAGCGGAAATCGGAGGAGGGAAGGCCGCCCGCGCGCAGCCAGGCCTTCAGGCCGTCGATGTAGCTTTGATCGGACGCCTTGCCGTGCGCGCTCTGCCGATACCCGTCGACGCGCCACTTGCCGTCCTGGCGCGTGACGTAGAACGCGATCGTGTGCTTCTGGATGTCGGGATCGCGGCTCGCGAAGCCTCGAAGGAACGAGCCGCCGCGGAAGTCCGCGTAGAGGAAGACGCCGTCGCGCGCGACTTCCTCGACGGACTTGCCGCCTTTCGCGCCCATCGCGCCGGCGACGGAGCGCATGAGCTCGCCTTGCGCGTTGTCCGGATATTTCGAGACGGCGCCCTCCAACTCGGCGTTGGTGAGCGCCAGCTCGATCTGCGCTTCGAGGTTCGCGTCGGGGATGTCGGCGAGATACTGGAGAAGGCCGCGCTTGATGATCACGTCCTCCACGTACGGCACGCTCACCTTGCGCTCCGCGGCGATCCGGATCAGCAGGGCCGCGTGGCGGCGCAGAGCGGGATTGAGCTTTGCGGCGACGTCGGCGTCGGCCTTCGCCTTCGAGGGGATAAGGCTCTCGCGGACCTTCGCGGCCCTGGCGGAGTCGCGCGGGATGCCGTTTTCGTCGAGCCAGTCGCCGAGGAGGGAGTCGGACTCGCGCTCGGTCGGGACGCGGCTTCCGGCGAAGATGCTGTTGATGTAGCGCTTGGCCGAGGCTAGATCGGGGCTGACGGGAGGCGCGCGCGCGGGCATCGGCGCGGACTCGGCGGCCCAGGCCTCGGGCGTCTGCTTCTTCTCGAAATACGCCCGCACGCCGTCGAAGTTGTCGCGCAGGTGAGCGGGCAGCAGCGCGAACTCCGGGCTCTGCTTCAGCGCCGAGAGGAACTTGTAGGTGCCCGCGAGGATGACCTCGTCGCTGGGGCCTTTCGCGCCGATCGCCTCGAGCTGGGTGCGGATCTCGAGCGCGAGGCCCTCGACGTGATGGCGCGCGTCGGCGGGCGTGCCGATATAGGTGGCGGTCTGGTCGGCGAACGCAAGGCGCTTGCCCCAGGCCATCGCCCAGGCGGGATCGGCGGGAAACGCTTCCTTCGCCGCTTTCGCGAACGCGTCCTGCTTCTCCTTCATCTGCGCCGGCTCGAGGGAGAAATCGGTGGCCAAGATCAGCGCCTTGACCTGGGCCGCCGTGAATCCGTAGCGGACTCCCATGTCCAGGAGAAGCGCCCGCGCCTCGTCGTCCTCGTCCAGATGCGCGAGCGTGGCGGATACGCGCGCCGGAGTATTCTCGGCGCGGTCAGGGTCGACGTCATGGAGCGCGCCGGCCAGGATCAGCAGGATCTTCTGTCCGGCGGAGAGGGGCTGGCCGTCGACGAGGTTCGCGGTCAGGTTGGCGACCGCGCGGGTATGGCCGAGGCCGTGGTAGATGACGTTGTGGTTGCCCGGGTGGCGCGTCTCGAGGAAATCGGCGAGGCGGCCCGTCAGGTCGTTCGAGACGCCGAGCTCCCGCAGCGAGTGGATGAACCATTCGAGGGGCCGGTCCTCGAGCACGGGCTCGGAGGAGGGGGCGGCCTTCGGAGAAGCGGCCGGAGCGGCTTTCGGCGCGGCGGCGGCGGCCTTGGGGATCGTCCGGTCCTGGGTCGCGGCGGCCGGAACGACCTGCGCCGCCATCGCGGACGGCGCCAGGCCCTGGTCGAGGGATACGGCGGGCGCGGACAGGGAAGCGCCGAACGCGGGCGACAGGGAGAGCGGGGAAACCGAGCCGCCGGTCAGGCCGACCGGGGCGACGCCGCCGGCGTTAAAGGAAGCGCCGACTTGGCCGGAGCCGGCCGAGGCCGCGTCCGCGCCCGCGTTCGTCTTGATCTGGGCGCCGGCCGGGAGGGCCAGTGCAATAAAGGTAAGAAACAGCGGGATGGGGCGAGGGGGCCGCATTCCGTCAGTGTAAACCCGGCTTTTGCCTCTGTCAAGGGGCTCTGAAAACGTTTTAAATAAGATTCGTTGACAGGGTTGGATGAGTCTGTTATAACATCCTCGACGGTAAATCGCATGCGCAAGAAAATACTAGACGCGTTGGCCCGCCGTTTGACCGTTCTGATCATTCCCCAGACCCAGATGAAGCCCTGGCGCTGGCAATGCTCGACGGCCTTCTTCCTCTTTTGGCTGGGCCTTTGGTCGGTCGTGACCGTCGGGGCGGGCGTCGTCGCCGGACGGCACGTCGATTATTGGATCACGAAGGCCGACAATCAGGTCATGCTGACCAAGATGACCCGGCTGGCCCAGGAGATGGACCGCGCTCGCTACGCGCTCGACCAGGCGCGAAGCACCGATCGCCAGCTGCGGGGGCTCCTGACGATGGCCGACCATCGCGATCCGATCGACGCCGCGACGGGCGTCGGCGGACCGACCTTGGCCGACCGCCTGAGCCTCGGCAAGATGCTCAACGGCGGCTCGTCCGCGATCCGCCAGGCCGACTGGCATCGCGAGATCGCGCGCCTGCGCCACGACGCCGAGGGCCGCCTCGCGAGCTTCCAGGAGATCGGCTGGTACGTGGGCAACCAAAAGAGCCTGCGCAACGCGACGCCCAGCCTCTGGCCCACCGAGGGCTCCATCACCTCCTTGTTCGGATACCGCTTCTCCCCGATGCACCGCGCCGACGGCGAGACGGGGGAGTTCCACGCGGGCCTCGACATCGCGAACGCGGCGGACACGCTCGTGCACGCGACCGCCGACGGCACGGTCCGCTTCTCGGGCTGGTCCCACGGCTACGGCAACATGGTCGTGATCGATCACGGCTACGGCGTGAGCACGCTGTACGGCCACACCTCGAAGGCGCTCGTGAAGGCGGGCGACCGCGTCATGCGCGGCCAGGTGATCGCGTACATGGGAACGACGGGCCGTTCGACCGGCGCGCATCTGCATTACGAGGTGTGGCGCCAGGGCCGGCCGGTCAACCCGATGTCCTACCTGAAGGTCCGGGCCGGTAACGACCTGCTCGGCTACGCCCCCGGCGCCTCGAAGGCCCGCTCCTGATGTTCGGCGAGAAGGGCGGACGCGGCGACGCGCGCGAAGGCATGACGCTGATCAGCGAGGATGCCTTCTTCCACGGCTCGCTCGTCGTGAAAGGCTCGCTGCGGATCGAGGGCGCCTTCGAGGGCGACATCTCGGACGCGGTGGACGTCGAGGTCGGCGCGAAAGGCCGCGTGACCGGCAACCTCGCGGCCGAGACGATCGTCGTCGCGGGCGAGGTGGTCGGCGACATCGTGGCGTCGCGCTCGCTCGAGATTCTCGCGAGCGGCCGCGTGACCGGAGACGTCCGCACCCCGAAGCTCAAGATCGACGATGGGGCGTATTACGAGGGAGCCTGTTCCATGTCCTCGGATGAAGACAAGCCCCGCCGGCGCCGCGGGCGCCCCGAATCCGACGCTTCACAACCCGCCGATTCCGTTTCCCCCAACTAAGGAGCCTCAATGATCTCGTTCCTGCGCCGCCACCAGAAAAGCATCTTCGTCGCGACCATCTCCGTGTTCCTCTCGGGCAGCTTCGTCGGCCTCGGCGGCTTCTACTTCACGAGCCGCGACAACGACGGCGCCGTGGCCCGCATCGGCGCGAACAAGATCCCGGCGCAGAAGCTCCTATTGAGGGTCAACCAGTACGCCGACGCGCTGCGCGCCAAGGGCACCGAAGTGGACGACGCGATGATGTCCCGGCTCAAGCGCGAGATGCTCAACGACATGATGATCGAGGAGATGATGGCGATCAAGGCCGACGAGCTCGGCCTCAAGGTCACCAACGAGGAGCTTTCGCGCGACATACGCGCGACCCCCGCTTTCCAGCGCGGCGGCCAGTTCGACCAGGACGTCTACTTCCAGCAGGTGCGCGCGATCTTCCGCGAGACTCCGCAGGAATATGAGCGCTCGCGCCGCAAGTCCATCAAGAGCGGCCGCCTGAAGCAGCTCATCTTTCGCATGGCGAAGGTCGCCCCGGCCGAGGTCGACGCGGTCTACAAGGACGTGATGAAGACCGCGCCCAAGAAGGACGCGGCCAAGATCACGAAGGAGGCCGTCGCGCAGAACCTCCAGCAGCAGCGAGCCGTCGAGCTGATCAACTACTGCCTCAAGCAGCTCTCATCCACGGTCGAGCACCAGATCTGGATGGAGCGCGTCGAGGGAGGAGCTTAACTCATGAGCGATATCCTGGTCGTCGGCTCCGTCGCGCTCGATTCCGTCAAGACCACCGCCGGCAAGAGCGTCGAGGCTCTGGGCGGGTCGGCCACCTATTTCGCGCTCTCGGCGAGCTATTTCACCGGCGTCGCGCTCGTCGGCGTCGTCGGCGAAGATTTCCCGTCCGAGCATCGCGGCACGCTCGAGCGGCGCGGAGTCGACCTCGCCGGCCTGAAGGCCGCCAAAGGGAAGACCTTCCGCTGGGCCGGCAGCTACGGCAAGGACGCGTCCGTCGCCAAGACGCTCGCGACCGACCTCAACGTGTTCAAGACGTTCAAGCCTGTCCTCTCCGAGGCCCAGCGCAAGATGCCCGTGGTGTTCCTCGCGAACATCGATCCCGAGCTCCAGTCCGAGGTGCTCGCGCAGATGAAAGGGCCCGCGCTCGTCGCCTGCGACACGATGAACTACTGGATCGACTCGAAGCCCGAGGCGATTAAGAAGCTTCTCGCGAAGGTCGACGTGTTCTTCTCGAACGACCAGGAAGCGATGAAGCTCACCGGAGCGCCGAACGCGCTGCAGGCCGCCGAGGTCATCTCGAGCTGGGGCCCGACCATCGTCGTCGTGAAGAAAGGCGAGCACGGCGCGTTCATGAAGGTCGGCGGCAAGTTCTACGTCTTCCCGGCGTTCCCGTTGGCGCGGATCAAGGACCCGACGGGCGCGGGCGACACCTTCGCCGGCGGCTTCCTCGGCTACCTCGCTTCCACGTCCTCCTTCAAGGATCTTTCGGAGCTCAAGCGCGCCATGGCCTACGGCACGACCATGGCCTCGTTCAACGTCGAGGACTTTTCGACCAAGAATATTGAGGCATTAGATCGCGAAGCGATCGATGAGCGCTTCCACGATTTCGCGGAGCGCATGTCGGTCCTGCGCTTGGAGGCCGGCGTCAAAGGCCGGCGCGCCGTTCCGGCGTGATCAAGCTCGAAGGTCTCGGTAAGACCTTCGGCTCGTATAAGGCCGTCGACGATCTGAACCTCGACGTCCGTCCCGGCGAGATCTTCGGCTTCCTCGGGCCCAACGGCGCCGGCAAGACGACGACCGTCAAGATGATGACCGGGCTGCTCCGGCCTTCGGCCGGAGCAGTATTGATAGACGGCGTAAACATGGCGCTGGATCCGATCGCCGCGAAGCGCGCGATGGGCCTCGTCCCCGACGAGCCCTTCGTCTACCCGAAGCTCACCGGCGCCGAATACCTGCGTTTTGTCGGGGAGCTGTATGGCGTCGCCCTGCCTCATATGAAGAAGCGCGTGCCCGAGCTGCTCGAGATGTTCGAGCTGACCCCCTGGGGCGGCGAGCTGCTCGAGAGCTACTCCCACGGCATGCGCCAGAAGCTCGTGCTGAGCGGCATACTGCTTCATGAGCCCAAGATCCTGGTCCTCGACGAGCCCATGGTCGGCCTCGACCCGAAGAGCGGCCGGCTGGTCAAGGACATCTTCCTGACCCTCGCGAAGCGCGGCACGGCGATATTCATGTGCACGCACGTCCTCGAGATCGCCGAGAAGCTGTGCGACCGCATCGGCATCATGATCGGCGGGCGGATGATCGCGTGCGGCACCCTTGACGAGCTGCGCGCCCAGTCCAACAAGGAAGGACGGGACCTCGAGAGCATCTTCCTGAGCCTGACCGGCGGCGCCGAGTACTCGACGCTCCTCAAGCATTTGTAGATGCTAGGCACGCTGATGCGCCGCCGGGCGCTCACGTTCACCAACACGATCGGGCATTGGACCCGCTATGAGTGGGTCCGCAACGCGGCGTTCGGCACGGCGGGCTTCGGGCTGCTGTACGGGCTTCATCACGGCTTCTACCGCCTGCTGAGCTTCCTCGCGACGGTCGAGCTGATCGGGCTCCTGCTGACGTGGAAGCTGACCGCGATGCTCCTGCTGATGACGTTCTCGATGGTCATCGTCTCGAGCCTGCTCACGGCGCTGACGACCCTTTTCTACGCGTACGACCTCAAGTTCCTGCTGAAGGCCCCGGTGAGCCTGCGCGCGGTCTTCCTCGATAAGTCCCTCGAGAGCGCGTTCTTCGCCTCCTGGACGATCGGCCTGATCCTCGTGCCGTACATCGCGGCGGTGATGCGCGTGCGGCACCTGGGTCCGGGCTACTTTTTAGCGTTCGCGGCCGCGCTCCCGCCGTTCCTGCTGCTCGCCGCTTCGTTCGGCATCGGCTTCACGCTCCTGCTTCTCTATCTATTCCCATCGTCGCGTACCCGCGACGTCGTCTGGGTCTTTTCCAGCCTGTCGCTGACCGTCGCCTACGGCCTCGTGCGCATCGCCGAGCCCGAGAAGCTGATCCGCCCCGACGCGCTGAAGGTCGTCGCCGAGTATCTGAACTTCCTGCAGGCTCCGACGGCGCCGTACCTCCCGTCGTGGTGGTTCGCCGAGGCGCTGCGCATGGCCGCGGAAGGCGACTGGTCCGGCTGGGCGCTGCGCGCGGGCGGGCTGTGGCTCGCGGCGATCGTCATCTACGCGGTCTTGGTCCTGCTGGCCGGGAAGATCTACTTCATCGGATACAGCGGGGCGCAGGAAGGAGCGCTGCGACGGAGAACCCATGCCTTCAAGCTCCTGCCGGAGCAGCTGATCCTGCGCACGCGCGCCTCGGCCGCGCTCTTCTGGAAGGAGCGCGTGACGTTCTTCCGCGACGTGCGGCACTGGTCGCAGATCCTCCTGATCATCGGCCTCGTGTTCGTCTATCTGTTCAGCATCCGGCGCCTGCCGCTCGACTCCGCGGAGCTGAAGAGCCTCGTGTCCTTCCTGAACGTCGGCACGGCGGGCTTCGTCCTCGCGGCCCTGGGCCTGCGCTTTACGTTCCCGTCGATCAGCCTCGAGGGGAAGTCCTGGTGGGTGCTGCGCACGGCGCCGATCGGAGTGGGCGGCGTCATGCGCCAGAAGCTGTTCTTCTCGATGATCCCGCTGCTCGCGATCGCGGCGACCCTGGCCGCCGTGACGAACTGGATCCTCGAGGCGGACCGCTTCACGTCCGGGCTCTCGCTCGCGGCGCTTTGCGTCGTGAGCCTCGCGATCTGCGTCATGGGGATCGGCTTCGGCGCGCT
>Ga0163144_10028419_pt1 | contig 10788 bp, 7 predicted proteins | sample OliLak19BULKMAT1_FD_123175 | JGI IMG/M metagenome (GOLD analysis project Ga0163144, IMG submission 123175) | Freshwater microbial mat bacterial communities from Lake Vanda, McMurdo Dry Valleys, Antarctica - Oligotrophic Lake LV.19.BULKMAT1 | ecosystem: Environmental > Aquatic > Freshwater > Lake... | reverse complement strand
GCGGCATCTGGTGCCTCACTGGTGGCGGCGGGTGCGGGGCCGGTTGGTTCCGTGGGAGCGGGGTGCGAGAAGCCGCCGGTGGCCGATCTTCGCGGGCTTCGGAAGACCTATTACAAGCCCGACGGCACGATCATGGTCGAGGCGCTGGCGGGTGTGGACATCATGATCCGGCGCGGGGAGTATGTGGCGATCATGGGGGCGTCGGGGTCGGGCAAGTCGACGCTGATGAACGTGCTGGGGTGCCTGGACCAGCCGACGAGCGGTGATTACTTCCTGGACGGTGTGAACATCCGGGAGATGAGCGACACGGAGCTGTCGGTGTTCCGCGGGCACAAGATCGGGTTCGTGTTCCAGGCGTTCAACCTGATCTCGGAGCTGATGACCGAGGAGAACGTCGAGGTGCCGTTGTTCTATCAGGGGATGAACCGAACTGAGCGGCGGAAGCGTGCGGTGGAGGCTCTGGCGCTGGTGGGGCTGGAGAACCGCATGGGGCATCGGCCAAGCGAGTTGTCGGGCGGGCAGCAGCAGCGGGTGGCGATCGCGCGGGCGCTGGTGACGCGCCCCGTGATCCTGATGGCGGACGAGCCGACGGGGAACCTGGACTCGGCGACGGGCGAGTCGATCCTGCAGTTGTTCGAGAGGCTGCACGCCGAGGGGATGACGATCATCATGGTGACGCATGATGACGAGCTGGCGGATCGTTGCGAGCGTGTGATCAGGCTCAAAGACGGGGTCGTGGAGTTTGATCGGCAGAACGTGCGGCGGGCGCCGCGGGCGGGGGCGGGGGCGGGGGCGGGGAACGCGGCCAAGGCCCACTAAGGAACAGGTCGACGCAGAGGCGCGCAGCGCGGCGGGGCCAGTTGTGGCTTGCTCGGCGCGCCCTGCGACGCTCCGGCGAGAGTTGTCTCGGGCACGGCGGCCAGGGCGCGTCGCGCGGCGTGTGGACGGGGAGCATCAGACGTCAGAGCGGCGGCTGGTGGCACGATTGCGCGACGGAGGCTTTCTGCTCGGAGACCTGGGCTTGGGAGAGCTCCGCCGGGTGCCGGGGAGCGTCGTGTAAAAACAAAGCACCAGCCACGCAGGGCCGTGGCTGGCGGGGTGCGTTGGATTGCGGGCCGGATCTCAGGCGGCGGTGTACTGGCCGCGAGCGATCTTCTTGATGAGGGTGCTGCGGATAAGGGCCTGGTTGACGATGGTGCGGAAGTTGGGGGAGGTGGTTCGGTAGCCGGCCTCCTGGACGGCGGCGGCGACTTCGGTCACGCCCATGGTCTTGCCCTTGAGGACCTTGGCGAGCGCCTCTTCGAGATTGCTGTCGTTGCGAGGGCGCTTGCGACCGGCGGGGATCATCACACGCGGGCGGCGGCCAGCGCGGCCCCCCGCACCGCTGGTGAGGCCGAAGGCGGCGAGTTCGCCCTCGAGTTGCGCGAGCTCGGCGGAGAGCACGCGGTGGCGGGTCTGGAGCTTGCCCACCTGGCCCTCGCGGCGACCGAGTTCGGCGCGGAGGTCAACAGTGGAGATCACCTTGAGCCCGCGCCCGCCGCGGCGACCAGCCTTGCCGGGGGGACGACCACGCCTGCTTGCTTTCTTGGCCATTGTCTTCTTGCGCTCCTTGTGCCTGGCGTGCTTCCCGGCGATTTCCCGTTGATGGGGGCGAGGTTGCGTTGCGCGGCACGAATCCTGACCGATCTGCGAACACACAGCGAACATGAATCGTAATGCACAGTGACGGCAAACTTGTGATTGGGACGTTACTCCAATCTAACGTCAAAATCAACTCCCCACACACAAAGTTGTGGATTGCGTCGGCGAGCGCGAATCGGAGCGGCGATGTTCACAGCAAGTGACAGGGGCCGGGTTCCGCCATCGGAACCCGGCCCCCGGTCGCGCCTTCACATGGGAGAGTCATTCGCCGTCGGGGTGATTGGCCAGGGTCGAGGAACGCTCGGCCACGCGCTCCTGGCGGTAGGTCTGGAGCGCGGATCGCCGCTGGGCGTAGGTGAGATCTCCGAGGCCCAGGCGCTGCACGAGACGCTGGCGCCGCTCCATGCGGCGCTGGTACCTGTCGTCGGACTCGCGAGCGAGGCGACGGGCCTCACGGCGTGCTTTCATACGATCGGAGAGCGAGCTTCCATTGCTGGATGAGGCGACGCGGGACCCGTTGTTGCCTCCGCCGGACACGGACCCGTTGTTTCCCCGGGGTCGATTGAGGGCGTTGGCGGCGGCCTGTGGGGTGATGGGCCTGCTGCTGATGCGCAGGCCGTTGTTCCCACCGGAGGATGAGCCGCCGCTGCCGTTGGGAGGAGGAGGCGGGGGTCCGCCGCCGTTGGGCTTGCCGGGACCGCCTGCACCGCCGGAGCCACCGGCGGGAGAACCTGCGCCCGCGCCGCCAGCGGGTGCGGCGCCACCACCGGAGCCGCCGCCACCACCACCGGGCGCGCTGCCTCCCCCACCACCGCCGGGGGCGGCACCGCCGCCACCGCCCGCGCTGGCACCACCGGTGCCGGGCTCGGGATCGGGGTCAGGGCCGCCACCCGCACCGGAGCCAGAGCTGGAGCCAGAGCCGGAGCCGGAGCCAGAGGAGCCCGTGCCGGGATCGGGATCGGGCAACATGCCCGAGCCTGCGCCAGCGCCGCCGGCGGATTGCCACTGCCTGGGGTCGCTGAGCAGGTCCTGCGGGATGTTGTGGAGCCAACCTTCCTTGGCGGACCAGTTGCCCGTCATGCGTGTGTTGACCTCGTAGGACACGATGACGTATCCCTGGTCGGACATCTGCTGCCAGTACTGGTTTTTGATGGCGTCGGTGGGAACCTGGCCGCGGTAGTGCTGCCAGAGGTCCATGCGGGTGTTGATCCAGGTCTCGTGGCCTGGAAGAAGGAAGTCGGCCAGGATGGGCGGGGTCTGGATGTGATGGAGCCCCTCGACCCAGGTCGGAGCGATGACGTGCTGGAAATCGGGGCCGGAGGGCTCGACGACGAACCTCAGGTGGGGGTAGCGTTCCTTCATCATCTCGATCCAGCGGAAGCCGTCCCATCCGGGTGTGTAGACGAAGGCATCAAGCCCGATGGTGTCAGCACCGCGCTCGACGGCGAGGTCGAGTTCTGCGAATCCGCGCGCGACGTGGTCGGGATTGTCGGGATCGAACGACTCGGTGATGTCGGTGTCCCAGGTCTTCATCACCTGGCTGGAGCGCCCCCACCAGAAGCCCAGGTCGATGCCCTGGTCGCTGACTCGCTCCTTGAGGAGGGAGGCGGTGCTCTCGACAAGCGGGGCGTTGGACATGGCGGTCATGAACTGGAAGGGGAAGTTCATGTCGGCGTGCTGGCGGAAGACGCCGCTGGGGCACCAGAGCATGACCCGCTCGTAGCCGCGCTCGGGGGCGGTGGCCAGGTAGTTGGTCCAGGGGCTCCAGCCGCTGAGATCGGGTCGGCGGCTGTTTCCGTCGTATCCGTAGATGTTCGACGAACTGAGGCTGTTGACGTTGGCGATGAAGGAACCGATGACGGGGCGTGGGTCGCGCTCGTAGCGGACGGGTCCGTACATCTCCTGGAAGTAGTCGCGGTAGGGGATGAGGGTGGTGAGCCAGTGGCGCTGGTTCTCGACGACTCGGAGGCTGAGTGTGTACTGGCGGGTCTCGCCGGGCTGCATCTCGCCGAGGAGCTCGAACTCGCCGTTCCAGCACTGTCCTGACTGAATGAACTGGCCGCCGGGGACGTGGAAGTTGACGCGGAGGCCGTGCTCGTACTCGAGGATGGGGTAGTTGAGGCTCATGCCCAGGGTGTACTGGTCATCGCGGAGGACGCCGATGGGGCTGTAGAGGTCCTCGGGATAGTTGTGGTTGCCGGTGGTGAAGCGTCCGCCGCGGGAGTCAAACTCGACGAAGTGTGCGTCGTGGCGGAAGTCTCCGGTCTCGATTCGGTTTCCAAACCGGATGCCGCCGATGCCGATCTTTCCGAGCGGCTGGGCCTCTGGCGTCTCGTTGATAAGGGTGATGACGATGTCGGCGCCGCCGTCGACGGGCAGGAACTCTCGGCTGACGCTGAGGTTGGACTCGTAGGCGATGGGCAGGTTGTTCGGGCTGACCACCGCGTGCCCGCGGACGTTATCGGTGATGGTGATAAACCCCGCAGAGTTCATGGTGGCGACGAAGCGCCCGGTGGGCGCGGGGGTGCCGCTGCCGCCGCCGGGACCGCTGGGACCACCGCCCGTGGGCTGGCCTCGAGCGATATCGATGACGGGCATGGTGCATCCGGCGGCCACAACGAGCGCGAGGATCATGGAGGAGCGTGCGGTGGTGTTCATGGCAATGCCCACGATCGACCGCGGACGCGCGGCCCTTGCCTTACACGCCGCACTGTCGCATTTGTTTCGCACGTGGTGCCTCCTGCGGAAAGTCTGATGGACATGGCGACGGCGGAGCCCAAGAACCATGCCGGATTGCTTGACAGGAGCCTGATCGTATTGCGCGACCCGGATGCGGCCCGAACTGGGCGGAGAGAACGGAACCGGGACGTGAGACGTGCGGGTTGCGCGAGCGCCGAGGGTCGCACACCCCCCAGCATTCCCGAGGACCTGAATGGGGGGAGGACACCCGATATAGTGGCCTCCCACGCGAGGAACCAACGGAAGACATGAGCGGGCACGCAATCAACGCGAGGGGCGGGCACGGGCAGGCGGGCGCGAGCGCGCCGCGGCTGCGGGTGGTGATCCAGCAGCCTGCGCTCGCGAAGTATCGCGTGCCGGTGTTCCGGGAACTGGCGTCGCGGCCTGGGATCGACCTGTTGCTGGTGTTCGCGGACGACGGCAAGGTGCCGAACGTCTCGACGGAGGATTTTCGGTCGGTCTTCGTGCCGCTGAAGACGTGGCGCGGCCCTGGGCCGCAGGTGTTCTGGCACCCGGCCCAGACGAGGTACGCGACGCGGGAACACGCGGACGTGATTGTGCTGGTGTGGAACACGCGGTTTCTGAGTCTGTTCCCCGCGCTGCGCAGGGCGCGGCGGCATGGGGTCGGTACGGTGCTGTGGGGGCACGGGGAATCCAAGAAGGATCGCGGGTGGGCGACGTTCATGCGTCGGCGGCTGACGCGGCTTGCGGATGCGACGCTGTTTTACACCCGGACCATGGCAAAGCGATTCATCGCGGCGGGTGCGGAACCGGGGCGGACGTTCGTGGCGCCCAACAGCGTCGATCAGACGCAGATCGCGGCGGCCCGGGATGCGTTCAGGGCCGACAGCGGGGCGATGCAGCGCGTGCGGCGCGAGCATCGGTTGACGGCGGGGCGGACGATCCTGTTTGTGTCAAGGCTGGAGCCCAAGAACCACCTGCACCTGCTGCTGGAGGCGGCGGCGGCGCTGCGGGAGGAACTGGTCGGGCTGCGGGTGCTGATCGTGGGCAAGGGTGAAGACGAGGAGCGGCTGCGCGGCGTGAGCGCCGGGTTGGGGCTGGATGAGGTCGTGACCTTCTTCGGGGCGATCTATGACGAAGAGCGACTGGCACCGCTGTTCTGCGCGAGCGATGTGTTCTGCTATCCGTCGAACATGGGCCTGAGTTTGTTGCACGCGTTCGGATATGGGCTGCCGACGGTGACCGGGGGCAACGCGAGATTGCATGGGCCGGAGATCGAGGCGCTGCGGCATGAGGACAACGGGCTGCGGTTCCGCCATGATGATCTTGGGGAGTTGAAGGGCGCGCTTCGGCGGGTGCTGACCGATGATGGGCTGCGGGCGCGGCTGGCGGAGGGTGCGGCGCGGACGGTGGCGGGCGAGTACTCGATCCGGAACATGGTGGACGGGCTGGAGGCGGCGATCCGGCACGCGGCGGAGAGGGCGGGGGCGAGGCGGAGGACGTGACTGCGCGGGGGCGGAGTGCGGGGGAGAGGGTTCACCGCAGAGACGCATAGGGCGATGAGCAACGCGGGGACGAGTGCGGATGGGCGCGGGATGTGATCGCTTGGTTCATCGGTGCGCCCACTACCCCCTCCGTCGGCGTCGCAGAGCCTCGCCGACTCCTCCCCCGCACGCGGGGAAGGAGTGGGTGCGTGGTCATGCACGCGGGCCTGCGTAGTCGATCCACATGCTGGCCACGCTGCCTTTGGAGTCGTAGCCGGAGATGATCTCGCCCCATGGGAATACCGCGTGGTTGGGATGCTCGGGAGTGAGTTCGAGAGGAAGGATCGGCTTTCCGTTGATGTCGAGGGGCTTGGGGGTGAGGGCGACGCCGAAAAGAGCGAGCGCGAGGGCGTCGTGCTGTCGCTTGCGTGCCATTTCCTGGGCGAGAGTCCAGTCGCTCCAGTCTGTCGTGTCGTCCGGGAGTCGAATGAAGATGGACGCGCGGCGGAGCGTGCCCTTTTCGTAGACGAGCTGGAGCACCGCGGGCCGGCCCAGGATCTCGCAGGGATCGAAGGTGGCCGAGACGCCGCCGGGGGAAAAGTTCATGGCGGGTCGGAGGGCGGAGATTGCCTCGACAAGTTCGAGTTCCAGCTCGGGATTCACCTCGAGCGGGTCGAGATCGGGACGGAGCACGGCGGGGAAGCTGCCGGTGGGGTTCATGGGAGATTGTGCGCGGTTCGGGTGGGCGGGGCGAGGATGCGGATCAGTGCTCGCCGAGCGTGGCCAGGAGGGCGAAGGTGCCCAGCCAGTGCTCGCCCGCGTAATCACCGCTGGTGATGCCGGGGAGGGAGGCTGCTTCGTGGGCCGCGGCGGATTCAAGGAGGGTGGCGGGGAGTGATGTGAGGTTGTGCTCGCGCAGGGCGGGTTGAGCCGCGGGATAGTTAAAGGCGCGGGCGAGGGCACGCACGCACCAGGCGCGGCTGAGGTTGAGGCCGTCGAGGTGGACGATCTGGGGGTCGGAGCGGTCGGAGACGAGCGCGGGCGAGAACAGTGATCGCGGCTCGCCCCGAGCGGCTCCGGGGAGGAACGAGGCGAACCAGCCCGCGAACTCGGCGGGCCGGAGCACGCGGGACATGAGGCCCGCTTCGATCAGTGCGGGGGAGAGGAAGTCCGACCCGGAGGGTTCGAGGCGGGCGGGGTAGTCGGTGTCCTGCTCGAAAAGGTGGAGAGCGGTGTCGGCAACGAGTACGCCGAGATCGTCATAACCCGTGTTGTTGGCCCAGTCGAGGGCGAACCAGAGACCGAAGGCGGTGTTGGCGTGGACGCCGGTGCGAATGGGGTAGGTGAGGCGCGGGAGGTAGTCGAGGTAGCGGTCGCCGATGGCCCGGGCGAGTGGGCGCAGGGCGTCGGAGCAGCCGCGCAGACGAGGCTCGCCTGGCAGGAAGATCTCTTCGTGTAGTTTGAGCAGCCAGGCCCAGCCGTAGGTTCGCTCGAACGCGCGGGAGAGCGGACGCTCGAGGTAGGCGATCTCGGCGGCGATGTTGTCGGGCGTGAGATTCCGGGTGAGCGACTGGATGATCTGTTCGCGCTCGGGCAGGCCCGGGCTGGCGCGCAGGACGCGGGCGAGCACCCAGTGGGCGTGGACGGCCGAGTGCCAGTCGTAGCAGCCGTGGAACGCCGGATGGAGGTCGCGTGGCGGGCGCACGTCCGCGTCGGACGCCATGACGTGGTCGAGTTTGTGGGGATACTCGCGGTGGATCGAAGCGAGCGCGAGGCGGGCCAGGCGGGAGGCGAGTTCGATTGGGAGCGGGGCGGGGTGCATGGGACAGACTCGGGGAGTGCGCGGTGGGCTTGGGCCGATCGTGGCTGGGCACGATCGGTGCGAGGTTGCCCGGTGCGGGGCGCACCGATCACCCAAAGCCGCGATGGGTGGCACGGCTGGTGGCGCGGTCAGCGCACCGCGCGCCGTCGCTCACTGCCCTGCGTTGGCCTGCTGCGGCACGGGCCGGGGCAGAAGGGCCGGGGCGCAGGCGAGGTTGTAGGCCGTGATGGCCGTGGCGGTGGAAGACTGCATGAGGTACTCGGGGATGGCAAGGTCCAAGCGGTCGTACTGGGTGTGCCACCCGTAGCCGTAGTTGGCGCGGCCGACCTCGTCCCAGAAGAATCCTGGGACGCCGACGGCGTTGAAGGCGGCATGGTCGGAGGAGCCGCCGGCGGGGATGGCGTTGCCGGTGGAGTGAATGTTGACGTTCAGGGCCTTGGCGTCGGTCTCGGAGTAGAAGACGTTGGTGATGGGCGCGGTGGCGGCCTTGAGGTAGTCGAACATGATGTCGGGCGCGCCCAGGCCGCCCTGGTAGTTGGTGCCGCCGTCGTCGACGAAGCAGACGCTGATCCTGGCGCGCTCCTCTTCGCTGAGGCTGGCGACATACGCGCGGGAGCCGAGCAGACCCTGCTCCTCACCGGACCACAGGATCATGCGGATGGTGCGGCGTGGTTGGGCGTTTGCGGCCATGAGGATGCGAGCGGCCTCGAGCATGACGGCCGACCCGGTGCCGTTGTCGGTCGTGCCCATCGAGCCCGGGCCGTCCCAGGAATCGAAGTGGGCGGAGATGATGACGACCTCGTGGGCCAGGTCGGTGCCGGGGATCTCGGCGATGACGTTGTAGACGGGGATGGGGCCTTCGATCAGCTTGTGGTCGAGGCTGACTTCGATGGTCACGTCGCGTCCGTCGGCCAGGCGCGAGTTCATGTAGTCATAGTCGGGCATGGAGACGCCGATCTCGAGATCGCGCGGCACGGCGTTGAGGTCAAGCTCGCGCCAGCCGCTGGCCGACGTCGTCCAGACCCGCTCGTCGTTCGAGGATGAGACGAACCCGGCGGGGGCCAGGGCCAGCACCTGCTCGAGGATGTACGCCTGGTTGTCGACCAGCTCGCCCGAGTCCTCGGGGTGGATGCGGGCCAGGTCATAGGAAGCGCCGGCGGTGGGGTTCTCCGCGGTCGGGGCGGTGCCGTTGTCCTCGGCGGACCCGTCGAGCGAGTCGCCGTCGAGGCGCAGGGACGTGGTGGTGTCACCCAGCGGCGTGGTCCAGGTGAACTTGAGGACGTTCGCTTCGAACGTGACGTCGCGGGCGGGGACGTCGACGGCCATGTGCGGCATCTCGACGCGGACCGCGTAGGAGTTGCGCCGACCCCGGGTGACAAACGCGGTGAAGTCGGTCGGGCCGCCGGGCAGGTCGGGGTGGGCGACCTTGCCAGACCATCGGCCCGTGACGGGATACTCGTCGGAGACGCCCGGGCCTTCGGGGGGCGGGATCTGCTGGGGAGAGGCCTCGCCGCGGGCCATGACCTCGCGGGCCTCCTTGCGGGCGGTGTAGCGGGTGTTCATGTTGCCGCCGACGCCGCGGATGCCCTGGCGATTGCCTGCGTCGGGGGTGATCATGAGCCAGGCGCCGGCGAGCCGCTCGCGAGAGGCTTCGAGTTCGGCGAGGGTTCGCGGCATCTTGACGACACTGCCGCGGACCGGGCCGTCGGTACCGGCGGTCCAGGCGAGGGTGCTGAAGGCCATCTCGCGGGCGACGGCGGTGGTTCCGTCGGGGGCGACGTTGACGACCTGGGCGGTGGAGGGGCCGCGATCAAAGCGGACGGGGATGGTCCCCCACTCCCACAGGCGGGGGTTCTCGAGACCCCAGGATCCGAGTTGCTCGACGGCCCACCGCTGGGCGTTCTCGAGGTTGGAAGAGCCGGTGAGGCGCGGGCCGAACGTGGTGCAGAAGTGCGTCAGGTGGGTCATTACCTGGTTGCGGTTCTTGCCCTCATCGAGGATGCGGGCGATGGTGCGGCGGTCGCCCATCTGGATGTCGGGGGCGGGGACGAGCTCGTTCTCAACCACGGCCATGGTGCCGACGGTCGGGCGAGTCGAGCGCGAGCCAAGAGAGCGGACGCCGGTGCCGTCGGATGAGCAGGCCGCCAGTGAGCCGGCCAGGAGCGTGAGGAGCATGGTGGCAGCGGCGCGGCGTGGGCGAATCATGCGGAGCTCCGGGGATTCCAGTGCGACGAACAAGGTGCCAATGGCACCGCCCGCGTTCGGGCGCGGTGGGTCATGGTACAGCATGGCGTGGACCGCGGTTGCGGCGCGGTGGCAGGATTGTGCTGCGATTGCTCGGGGCGGGAGTCTGGGACCCCAACTGCCCCCTCCGGTCGCGTCGCAGAGCCTCGCGACCACGTCCCGCGCACGCGGGGGAGGATCGCCCCGCGCTGGCGCCCTTCTAGACCCCGATTCCCAGGACCTCGCAGATGGCCGCGGCGGATTCCGGGCCAGCGCGGTGGCCCGCGAACTGGGCCGTCACTTTGTCGAGTTCCTCGATTTGACGGGTGGCCTTCTCGGGAGAGTCCATCAGCGTGCGGGCGGCGGCCAGCACCGGCTCATAGCCCGCGAAGTGCGGGACCAGTTCCGGCACGATCTCTCGCCCGGCGATGAGGTTGGGCAGGGTGAAGAACTCGGTGGTGAGTACCCAACGCCCCAGCAGCATGTAGACCAGCGGGTTGCTCTTATAGAACACGACCATCGGGCGCGACTGCTTGGCGATCTGGAGGGTCACGGTCCCGCTGACCACCAGCGCCATGATGCACCAGCGGACAACCGCGTCGGTCTGGCCCGAGATGACGGCGAGGTTGGCGGGCCAGCCGCCGGCCTGGGTCGCCATCGCGCGGAGACGATCGGCGACCGCCGGGGTGGTGGCGGCGATGGTCCCAACCAGGTCGGGGTGGTCCTTGGTCAGGTCGCGGAAGGCCGCGAGCAGGATGGGGAAGTTCTTGGCGATCTCGCCGGGGCGCGAGCCGGGCATGAGGGCCAGGCGCCTTGGGCTGCGGGGCAGGTCGGCGGCGATGCGATCCAGCGCGTCAAGGTCGAGGGTGATATCGAAGAGCGGGTGCCCGATGAAGCGGATGGGCACCCCTCGCTCCT
>Ga0163144_10028418_pt1 | contig 10788 bp, 8 predicted proteins | sample OliLak19BULKMAT1_FD_123175 | JGI IMG/M metagenome (GOLD analysis project Ga0163144, IMG submission 123175) | Freshwater microbial mat bacterial communities from Lake Vanda, McMurdo Dry Valleys, Antarctica - Oligotrophic Lake LV.19.BULKMAT1 | ecosystem: Environmental > Aquatic > Freshwater > Lake... | reverse complement strand
GAGTATCCCCGCTCTTGCAGGCGTTGAGATTTCCCTGCTGCGGCGAGAATGTCCGTGGCTCGGACGCTGGCTTTTGCGTTTAGAATCTGTGGGGTCCGGCCCCGACGGTTGAGTTTGAGTCGAGCCCGCTCGCGGCGTATCGCGAAGAAATCCTTTCGGATCGATCTTTTGAGCAACCGTCCTCCCTGAAAACGTGATATCCTTGGGACCCTTCGTACCCGGGATCAGCCGGGTGGTTGTTTTGTCCGTCCGATCGTCCGACCGCATCGGCCTTGGGGCCGACCCCGCGTTCCACGGGAGGTTCGTGCCGGTGCCCATAATGCCAGAAACGATGCCGATTTCATCCGATCCGTCTTTCTCCGGAAGCGGGCTCATACTCGGCTCGGGCCTGATGCTCATGTCGTGGTGGAAGCCCATACTGCTTCTCATCCCCTTCGTCCCTTGGGCGATCCTCATCTCGAAGGTCTTCGACAAGCACGCGGCACGGTTCTTCCTGCCCCGTGAGAACTGGAACGTCGTTCACCTCGCCGTCGGGTTGGTCGCGTTCTTCGTGGCGATCCTGATGCCCATGCGGACGGAGCTGGCCTTCTGGATGGGGATGCTGGCGGTGGTCTTCCTCCTGGCGATCGACGTCTTCGTCTTCATGCACATGGCGAACAAGGACGAGCGGGTTCCCGAGGAGTTTCATCTGAAACTCGACTTCTCGAGTTTCACGGAGGCCAAGGCCAAGCGCGTGGCCGAGAAGAAGCAGGGCAAGGTCGAACTCGTCATGCGGGCGTCCGACAAGTCCGTGCTCGCCCCGCCCAACATGGATCAGCCCGAGTTCGCGACCCGCGTCGCCGCCGAGACGATGTTCCTGAAGGGGCTCGACGCCCGCGCCAGCCAGATGGATATCGCCCCCACGGGCAAGGACAACGCCTACCAGGTTTCGTACATCGTCGATGGTGTCCGGCAGCCGGGCGACATCTTGGCCGGGCCCGATGCGCTCAAGGTCATCGATATCTGGAAGACCGCGGCAAAGCTCGACCTCCAGGAACGCCGCAGGAAATTGGAAACCGCCCTCACCGTCGAGCGCGGCGAAAGCAGGAAGAAGGTCCGCGTCACCACGAGCGGCACCCAGACCGGTCTCCGGATGACGCTTCTGGTTGACCCGGAAGGTCAGGTTCGTCGCAAGGAGGCCGATCTCGGTCTGCTCGAACCCCAGATGGCGGAAATCAAGGCGTTGGTTGCGGACGGCCGCGGCATCGTGCTCATCTCGGCCCCGCCCGATGCCGGACGCACCACAACCCTGTACGCCATCACCAAAATGCACGATGCATACACCAAAAACGTCCAGACTGTTGAACTGGATATCCAGGACTCGATGGAGGGCGTCCGCCAGAACAAGTTCGACCCTCAATCGGAAGGTCCCGAGTTTTCGACGTTGGTGCGGTCCATTTTGCGACGCGACCCGGACGTCGTTTCAATCGCGGAACTGCCGGATGCGAGCACCGCCAAAGAAATCGCCAAGGCCGATTATGAGCGGATGCGGGTCTACGTCTCCCTCCCGACCGAGAACTCGATGAAGGCTCTGGCGGCGTGGCTGAAAGCGGTGGGGGAGAACGACGTCGCGGTCAAAAACCTCAAGGGCGTAATCTCGCAGAGGCTTGTGCGGAAACTCTGCACCAACTGTCGCCTGGCGTACCAGCCTTCGGCCGACACCCTGAAGAAATTGGGGCTGCCGGCCGACAAGGTCAAGCAACTTTACAAAAAGGGCGGGCAGGTTCTCATCAAGAACAAGCCCGAAGTCTGCCCCCTCTGTGCAGGCGTCGGGTACAGCGGCCAAGAGGGTGTTTTCGAGGTTTTCGCGTTCCAACCGGCGGAACTCGCCGCCATCGGCACCGGCGACATCGCGACCCTCCGCACCGAACTCCGCAAACGCGGCCAGCCGACGATTCAGCAAGCGGCGATCAAGAAGGCGTTGGACGGCGTAACAAGCGTGGAAGAGGTCGCCCGTATCACGGCGGAAGCCGCCCCGGCGGCCCCGGCTTCGGCACCAAGGGCCGCCCCCGCGGCACCCGGCGTGCCCGCCCCGGCGGCGAAACCTTGAGGCCTCTTGGCCGGTAACGGACGGTTGTCCGGGCCTCGCGAATCCGGTGTCGGGTGAAGTGTGACAGGACCTTCGGCGTCCGTCTCTGGAGTGTGTTCAATGGGTCTATCACTGATTGCGATCGCGATTGTCCTGGTCACGACCTACATCTGGCTCACCCGCGGATTCTTCTCCGCGTTCCTGCACATGATGTGCGTGGTGCTGGCCGGCGGCATCGCGTTCGCCTTCTGGGAGCCCTTGGCTTACGCGTTCCTGGGCAAGAGTTCATTCCTCGAGGCGATCGCGTGGTGCATGGGCCTGGCGCTCCCCTTCGTGGCGTCCCTCGTGGTGCTGCGGCTGGTGTGCGACAAGGTCATCCGCTACAACCTCGCGGTGCCGAAAGTCGCGGACTATGTCGGTGGTGGGCTGTGCGGGCTGGTTGCGGGCGTAGTGGTGGCGGGCATCACCGTCATCTCCCTGGGCACGCTCCGCCTGGACACCGTGTTGCTCGGGCATCGCGCCCTTTCGTATTCGTCCAACGGCAGCATCGTGCGGTCCGGCGGTTTGTGGGTTCCGGTCGACCGCGTGGTCACCAAGTTCTACGGCCAACTGTCCGCGGCGTCATTCCGGACTTCGACCCCTCTCGCTTCCGAGTACCCGAACCTGGATGAGGTCGGGACCTCACTCCGCATGAACTTCGGCGACGGCAAAGGCCGGACGACCGTCAAACCTAAGGACTTCGAGATGGTCGCTCGCTTCACCGTCGGGAAGGGCAAGAACCTCCCGACCGGCGATCTCTTGAACGACGCTTGGATGAAGGTGCCACAAAAGTACACCGACGCCGACAAGGCAAACCCGATCCCGGGCTCTCACCTCGAAGGCTTTGTCGTCAAGTTCAACGCGGGCGCGAATGAAAAAGGCGAAGGCAAGAAGGTGATCGGAGCGTCGCAGATCAGGCTGGTCATCATGAACGCCGCGGTCGTCGAAGAGGCCGACGAGTTTCAAACGCTGTACCCGATCGCGGCGACTTGCCAGGCCGACAGTACCAGCCCCCAGATGGCCCGGTTCCGCTACGACGCCAATGACACCTATCTGGCGTCACCCGGCGGTGCCTCCGAGGCGACCTTCGGGTTCGAGTTCGTTGTCCCACCGGGCTTCGAGCCCCTTTCGCTCTACGTCAAGAACGTCCGCCACATCGTGGCCGATGACAAGACGGCGAAACCATGGAAAGAGTTCGGCTCCGCCTCGGAACGCGACGCCGCGATCAAGGCGGGCGCTCTCATCAAACCGCAGGGCGTAGCCGGCCCAGCCGGTACGGCCGATTCCACCGGCGCTGTACCCGCGGAACTGCCCGTTGACGTGACGCAGGAGGTCAAGGCCGGCAGCGGGCAGCCGCTTCAGCCCAACGTGGTCCCGCAAATTGAGGGCGTGCGCTTCAACAACCGTCTGCCCTGGATCATCCAGAAGGGAACCCACGGCGGGCTGGAGATCGACGACAAAAACACCATCCTGAACGGCCTCGCGACGTTCGCCGCCGACTACAAATCCGGCAGTTTCGAAAAGACCCTCAAAATCGAGAGACTGCTGACGACCACCGACACGGTCATCGTTCAGATCGACGTCACCCTCGGCACCAAGTTCAGTTTCTTGGGGCAGGCCGCGGCCGGCGTCGACAAAATCTCGCCCCCGCTGCTCCGGGATACCGGCGGGCAGGTCTACGAGCCGGTCGGTTACATTTACGAAGACCAAACCAGGAAGGTGGTCCGTTACACCCCGGGCGAACCCATCCGCTCGCTCAGCCAGTTGGCCAGCCAGGACGGAATCTCCCTCACCCGCAGCCGCACCGATCAGAAACTCACCCTCATTTTCCGGGTCAGCCTGGGCGTCACGCTCGACCGGTTCACGCTCGGCAACAAGAGCATCGTGAAGTTCGACCCTCCGGTCCCGCTCGACATGCAGAACAAATGACCACCCGCTAAACCGTCGGCGCATAAAAAAGCCCGGTCGATCGCGACCGGGTTTTCGTTTAGATTTCGGTACCGACTGACCCCCGATCGATCAACTCGGTCGGGTCAGGCCTTCGCCTTCTTGCCGCCCTTTTTCTCGCCCTTGTCGGCCTTCTTGTCGCCCTTGTCACCCTTCTTTTCGCCCTTGGACTTGCCGCCATCTTTGGCTCCCGAGTCCGCGGACTTGGATTCGCCACCACCGAAGCCCTTGGGCTTGTCGGTGAGGGCCATGGCAATGGCGGCATCGAGCGCGTTGCGCCGAGCAGCCTGCTTCTCTTCCCAGCGGTCCTTGGGGTCCTGGCGCTCTTCGCGCTGACGACCGCCGCCGCCGCCCTCTCGTTCCGCTTCTTCCTTGCGGTTGCCTTCCAGTTCGCGGTCCGCCTTCACATGCACGCGGACGGTGCTGTCCAGGTCGTTATCGAGCTTGATGTGGACGTCAAACGAATCGACCCGCTTGATGGTCTGGGCGATCCGGATCTCGCGGGGCCTGATGTCGTGGCCCTGCTCCTTGAGCGACGACGAAATGTCCTGTTGCGTGACGGCCCCGTACAGAATTCCCTGATCGTTCACCGAGCGAACCAGCGTGATCTCAACCCCCTTGAGTTTCGTGATCGTCTCTTCGCGTGTCTTGCGTTCCGCGGCGACCAACTTCTGTGCATCCGCCCGCTTGGCCGAAAGTTGCTTCACAAGTTCGTCGCTGGGCGCAGTCGCCAACGCGCGAGGCAGCAAGTAATTTCGAGCAAAGCCGGTACGGACGTTCACCACGTCGCCGACGATGCCGAGGGAATCAACGTTTTCAACGAGGAGCAGTTTGACGGTTTTAGCCATCGTGCTGTCCTTTCTATCCGCGTGGCGGATAAAGAGTTAGGAGCAACGGCAGGCCGACGATTGGCGTTGCCCGATGCCCCAGCATGGGGGACCATGTTAGGCAGTCTCCCACGTTCGCACTGTCATTCCCAGGCGATCCAGCCGCGGCGGGCCTTTGTGGTCGACCCGCAACCCGCCTTCGGTGGTTGTGCCGCTCCGAACGACGCCACCCGTTGCGCTGTCCACCAGGCTTTTGCCGAAAGGAACGTAGTTGGGCGTGGGATACACGCGATCAACAACCCGCGTGACGCTGAACACCATTCCACGAAAAATCAGGCCCGCGGAACTTCCGCGGCATCCACAGGGTTGGCGAGCGAGGCGAGCGTCTGCTGCGTTTGAATGTTCCATAGAAATCGCTCCCCGAAGGAATCAACCACCGGTCCTTCCGACCGTGGTCGGACTGTCACAAGCGGGCCGCGACGCGGCCTACACCGGTCTAACCGTTAAAACGGAATGTCGTCGGAAGCAATGTCCTCGGCCGGGGCCGATGGCCGGCTCGGCGCCGACGGGCGGTTGCCGTAGGTTCGAGCCGGGGGTGCGGAAGGTGAACCCGACTGGCCGCTCGAACCGCCGCCGTTGTCGTTGCCCTGGTAGCTAGAGTCATCGCCGCCGCCCGAGTTCGGCCCGCCCGGCTTGCTGTCCACAAACTGGAAGCCTTCGACCACGACCTTCAATTTCGACTGCTTCTTGCCTTCCTTGTCCTCCCACGAGTCGAGCTTGAGGCGGCCCTCAATAAAGACCGGACGGCCCTTGGCGAGGTACTTGTGCAGGATTTCAGCCGTCTTGCCCCACGCCTCGCAGTCGACGAAGGTCACGTCTTTCCGCTTTTCACCGTCTTGGCCCACCCATTCGCGATTGACGGCAATACCAAGGTTCGCCACGTTCTGGCCGCCTTGGATGGCCCGCAATTCGACATCGCGGGTGAGGTTGCCCATCAGAAACACGCGGTTGAAATTCGGCACGAGTCCGGCTCCTTCGGGTTGGGTTTCAGCTGTGGGAACAAGCCTCGGACACCTCGGCCTGAGCCCCGCAGCCAGAGCATACCCGGAGAACGCCCGCCGCGGAATGGGGACACGGCCACTTTGGGCTTCGGACTGACAGACAGCTGTCAGTCGGCATCGTCCGCCCGGCAAATTGTGTCGTTCAAGCGATAACTGACGGACCTTCCCAGCCCGGGGTTGCGGACGACGACGCCCCACTCCACCAGCTCCGTGATGTCCCGCAAACCCGTGTCCAGAGAGCACTTGACCAGCTTCGCGTATTTGGATGTCGTGAGAAATCTCTCGAATCCGTCCGGCAATCGGTTGACAACCTCAGGCTGACGCGGGTTGATGGGCCGGCCTTGCAGCGATCACCAGACGCGGACCTTCCCTGGGACCGATGCGAGCGAATCCTCGGCGCGGACCACCGCCCGGCCGAGACACGGCACAAACCACGCGACCCACACCATCGCCGCTGCAACGCCGTTATCCGGACCTGGGACGCCCGCCATGCCTTCTCACGGCCGTCTAGCGATCATCCTCACTATTCGCATCAAACGGCGCCGGCTCCGGCGAATCAACCGTGCGCACCGGATCGTCGAACAGGTCGGCCGCGGGCGTGTCCGACCGTGAGCCCGCCATGCCATCCGCCGCATCCGCCGTCGGGAAGGTGAGGCCCTTGGCCTTGGCCTCTTCGGCCGCCAGCACCTTCATCATCTCCCACTCTTCCGGAGTAATGAGCACGTCGCGGGCCACGCTCCCCTTGTGGTCAGAGATGATGCCCGAGATCCCCATCAAATCAATCAATCGGCTCGACCGCGTATAGCCGATGGCGAGCCGCCGCTGCAACAGCGAAACGCTGCCGCGCTTCGTCTCGAGAACAATCTCCACCGCCCGCGTGAACATCGGGTCTTCCTGCGCGGCCTTGAGGCTGGCCGACGAGTTGTTCTGGCTCTGCAAGATGCGGTCCGCATCGGTGCCGTCGGCGGCTTTGGTGCCCAGTTGCACCAGCGACCGCTCGAACGACGGCGCTGCAACCTCCTTCATGAACTTCACCACCCTCCGAATCTCGCGGTCGTCCACCAGCGTCCCCTGCGAGCGGCTCAGTTTGTTCGTCCGCGGGTTCAGGAAGAGCATGTCGCCGTGACCCAGCAACAGTTCCGCGCCCTTGCCGTCCAGCACAATCCGGCTGTCCATCCCGCTCGACACCCGGAAGGCCACGCGGCACGGCATGTTGCTCTTGATCAAGCCCGTCACGACGTTCGCCTGCGGCCTTTGTGTCGCCAGAATCAGGTGCATCCCCACCGCCCGTGCCTTCTGCGCGATCCGGATAATGTGCCCTTCCACTTCCTTCGCCGTCATCATCAGGTCCGCCAGTTCATCGATGATGAACACCATGTACGGGAGTTTCCGCGGAATCCGCGACTCTTCCTCCGGCGTCTTGGCGTTCAGCCGCTCCTTCAGTTCTTCCCAGGGCAGTTCGTTGTAACTCGCGATGTCGCGGCAGCCGGCCTCCGCCAACAACTCGTACCGCTCGTCCATCTTGGTGCAGGCCCATTCCAGGATGGCCGCCGCCTTGTTCATCTCGGTCACCACCGGGCACATCAGGTGCGGGATGTCCTTGAACTGCGACATCTCCACCATCTTGGGGTCGACCAGCACCATCTTGAGTTCGCTCGGCTTCTTGGTGTACAGGAAGCCCACGATAATCGTGTTCATGCACACGCTCTTGCCGCTGCCCGTGGTGCCCGCGATCAGCATGTGCGGCATCTTGGCAAGGTCCTCGATCAGCGGTTCGCCCGAGGCGTCCTTGCCCATGAACATCGGCAGCTTCATCCCGCTGAACCGCTCGTTCTTGCCCATCAGTTCCTTCAGCCGCACCTTCTCCTTCTGGGCGTTCGGAACCTCGATGCCGATCGTGTCCCGCCCCGCCTGGTTCGCCACGATGCGGATGTTGACGGCCTTCAAAGCCCGCGCAAGATCGCTCGAAATCGCCGACACCGCCGACACCTTGGTGCCCGGGGCCAGCCGAATGTCGTACAGCGTGATGACCGGCCCCGACTCGATGCCGACCACTTCCCCCGCGATCCCGTACTGCCGAAGGCCCGACTCCAGCGCCGTCGCCTGCTCGCGAACGTAACTCTCCAGCGTCAGGTTGAAATTTTCCTCCGGGTCCTCCAGCAAATCGAGCCCGGGGAATCGGTACGACTCGCCCTCATCGATCACCTGCAAATCGCGCAGGCTTTCGATGGTCGCGACCTGCTTGTTGGATTGACCGAAAACAATCGGCAACTTCGCGATCTTCGCCTTGAGGGCCTCGGAATCGAAGACCTGCGGTGCCCCAGGGAGATCGTCGTCCTCATCGATCGCCTCACCGGCATCCTGCTCGTTCTGAACGGGCCCGTTCTTCGCCCCCCCGGCATCCTTCGCGATTTTCGCGGCCGCCTTGGCGGCCTTCACCGATTCCTCTTTGGCCAGGGCGGCCTCTTCGGCCTCCTCCTCGGCCGACAGGTCGGCGTCTTCATCCTCATCCACAACTTCCGGCTTCAAAGCGGCCTCGTCAGCCGGCCCGGTCTGTTCCAAGTCCGGATCGGCGATCGCCAGCGCCACCACCGCCGGATTTTCATCCATCCGCTCGCCGAGTTTGTTCCGCCTCACCTTGGCCCCCGGCTTGGTGGGCCGGTCGTCGTCCACATCGTTCATCCGAACCGCCCGCCGCGACCCCCACGTCAGCCCTCCCAACCGCGCCATGATCCCCGAGAAAAGTCCGCTCCCGGTACGCGACGCCACTCGTGCCGCCGCCTCACCCGCCGTCAGCGCCACCCCGCCCGCGGCAACCCCCACGACCTTCGCCGCCGGAATCCCCGTCGAGCGTGTCCAGCCCCACGTCCACGACATCGCCCACGCCAGCCATTCATCCATGGCGACGATCGCCCCAATAAGCCCCATCACCAGGAGCGCGATCCCGGTGCCGAAGGGCCCGATCCGGGTGCCGAGTTCGCCGACGATGACGTTCCCCACATGCCCGCCCGAAAGTTCCGGAAAGACGCCGCTTCCAGGAAGAACCAGGTGCTGAATCCCGCTGAACGCCGCGGCCAGCATCACCAAACCGATGACGCGGAGCAGAGCATGCCGAACCACCTGCCCGATGGCCGCCGAAAGCAGCCCCAACCCCGAGAGAATCGTGAGCACCCACGCCCCAAACCCGAGATTCACGAACAGGGCATACGCCACCGCCGCCCCGATCGGCCCACACCAGTTGCGAACCGGGTCGTTCGCCGGTGAGAGCAGGTGCGAGGGCGGATCGGCTCGGTCAAAGCCGATCATGCTGGCAATCACAAAGGCCCATCCAGCCAACAGGACGAGCAACGTGGCCTTGCGGGCCAGTGCGGCGGCGGGACGGGCGGTTCCGGAGCGGTTTTTTCGAGTTTCGGACATACGGAAGTCACTATCGGCAAGGCAGCGCGGCGGGCGTGATGATCTGACCATGACTGCCACCGAACGGCCCGCCACCGAACGGGCCCGCCACCGAACGGGGTGCTCCACCAAGAAGGCGGGCCTCCATGACGACAGACACGACCTTCGCCCAGCGGCCAATCCGGCCCACTGACCAACGCACCGCAGGTGCCCCCTAGCCGGAATCCGGGGACACCCGCCCGGAAACGCGATCGCGCCGATCCCCGAAGCCCTGAAAGCGCCCCGAATCATTCATCCATCGCGGCCCCCATCAGCGGCCGCCCTCGACCAAACACAATCGGGAAGTTCCGCAGATTCGCGGTGAAGCGCGTGCGGGGTGGTGAGTTGTTGGACTTTAGCGGAAAGCGAGTTCCGCGGCAAGGCACTTGAATCCTGTACGATCCCGCCATGATCACGCGACTCGGCCTCGTCGTCGGAGTTGCGGGTGCGGTGCTGTGGGGTTTCGACTCTCGCGAAGCAGCACCTCAGAGCGTTCAACTTCCAGCCGCACCGTTCCGAGACCTTCAAGCTCTCGACCGACCCTGCGGTTGTCGAGAAGGTCCGTCACATCGTGGCTCAAGACCATGTATCCTAAAAACTCTCATCTGCGCTGGATCAGGTTTTCAAGGGCAGGTCATCTATGCCCGCATGACGTACGTCGACGGTCACCAGACCGAACTCTGGGTCGATCTGGACGCCGACAACACCAAGGACTCGGACGATCAGGTGACGACGTACACCTTCGGCGTCCCCAAGGGCACAGGGGCGGGTGACAAGCCGGCCTTGTGATCTCGGCGTGGACGGGTGGGGGGCGGGCGGGAGCAGGTGCGCAGGGCAAGTGGGAACCTTTGCGCATCTGGGTTTGTGCGTTTTCTGCTTAGGAATTGGGGAGGTGCTCATGCTCATTGAAAAGTAGCGAGGCGGTTTAGAAAGAGTTATTGGACGGGAGGGGTGAAAGAAGTCCTGGGGAGTCCTGAAGAAGACGTCCTCAGTGCTCAGCCGTGCGGAGTTTTGAGGGGGGTTTGGCGAGGTTTGGGGCTCCTGGGGTTGGGGATGGGATGGGCAAGCGGGGGGAGCCGCGGGGGTGGCGCGGCTTGCGTACAAGTTACGGGAAGGGGGGTTGGTTTCAATGCGGAAATCTTGTGGAGGGACCGAAATGGTGCGCCATTTTGGGCGATTGCTCGGGGAGGCGTTGGGGGCGTGCCTAGTCCTTAGTCTTGGGGTCCTTAGTCCCGAGGAGTCCTGAGGAGGTCCTCGGTCCTTAGTTTTCGGTTCTTTGTGCTCAGTCCTGGGTCCCCGGCCCCCAGCGGGGCGGGCCGTGGCGGGGACAGCGCGAGGCCTGAAGGCAGGGCCGAGAAGCCCGTGAGACGGGCTTTCAGCGCACGAGGGGGGCGGTATACCCCCGCTGAAG
>Ga0163144_10028417_pt1 | contig 10788 bp, 13 predicted proteins | sample OliLak19BULKMAT1_FD_123175 | JGI IMG/M metagenome (GOLD analysis project Ga0163144, IMG submission 123175) | Freshwater microbial mat bacterial communities from Lake Vanda, McMurdo Dry Valleys, Antarctica - Oligotrophic Lake LV.19.BULKMAT1 | ecosystem: Environmental > Aquatic > Freshwater >... | reverse complement strand
TTCCTCCCCAGACCCCTCCTCCGCGCGGGCGAGTCCGTAGCCCCGCCTCCATATCCCCAGAAAAATTGTGGCGGGGCGCGTCATTTCAGATTTCGCTTTTTAGATTTGTGTATCAGATTTGGCAAAATGATTTCAAAAGTTTGCGAGGGCTTTAATTCGGGAGCTTGACGTTTTAAAATAGCTGTATTATTTTACTGGCAGTTGGACTGTCTCAACTTTCACGCAACCAAAGGAGAGTGAAGTGTCGGCAAAAAAATCCGAAGTGATGGAGCTTCCCGCCGAAGTCGTATACCACAATCGAGCAGAAGTCGTCTCGGTCAAGGACACCAAGACCCACATTGGCATCATGTTCAAGAGCCCGCGCACCGAAGGTGGCATCAGCGTCGAGAAAAAAGATGGCTGGCACAAAGTGCATCGGTGCACCGACCCAGCCAAGCTCGTCCGTCTCATCAAGAAAAATCCGCTTAAGGATATTCCTTATTCCACTCAATAGTTCTAAAAGTCGCCCCCTCGGCCACAGCCTACGGGCGAGGCGCCAGCGCGAGCCAGTAAAAAGAGCCTTAAATAAGGCTAGAACTCTACTTAATTGCTGTACCAACTTGTGAGCCATCCGCGCATCATCTCGATTTCGCTTGATTGGGAGGTAGTGATGTTGCTTGCAAGTTGCTTCATCTCGCTGCGTTCGGTCCCGCTCGCAAGCATCTGTGCCATCATAACGGCCATTTCATGATGCGGGATCATTTCGCTTATAAACTCACGGTCGAAGTCTGTCGCTGATATCGTTTTTAGAACAGTAACGTCACCAGTCATGCCGCCCATATGAATACCCATGCCTCCCGTAGTTGGCACTGCCGTACCGTACCATGACTGATACCACGCACGCATATCAGTTATTTCTTTTTCCTGCGCCTTGATGATGTCGTTTGCTAGGGTGATCACTTCAGGCCGTTTTGAGCGCTCCAATGCAATTTTTGCCATAGCTATTGCTCCCTCGTGATGAGGAATCATTTGTTCTATGAAGCCACGGTCTATATTGCTGCCCATCATACTGCCGTTAGGCATCATGTGGCTACCTGAAGCTGGCATCTCGGACGCTTGGCTGCCTCGAATAAAGTAGCCGCCGCCAAAACCGATAATAAGCACAAGAAGACCTATAACGATGTGGTTTGTATTTTGGTTCATAGTTTTGTTAGTTAATTAGTAGTGATTAGTAAGACATGATGCGTGCTTCTCATAGTGATTTTCGACGAAGCAATGCAGCGTTAAAGGCAACAATAACCGTCGAGACCGACATAAACACAGCAGCAACAGCAGGTTCTAGCATAATGCCATATATAGCAAGGGCTCCAGCAGCGATAGGTAGTGCGAGTACGTTGTATCCTGTCGCCCAAAAAAGATTTTGGATCATTTTTTTGTAAGTAAGGCGAGAGAGCTCAATAATCTTTGGAATGTCCCGAGGGTCGTTCTTTACCAGGATAATGCCGGCCGACTCGATAGCAACATTTGTTCCTGCACCAATGGCAATGCCCAAATCAGCTTGAGTAAGTGCAGGTGCATCATTTACACCATCGCCCACCATAGCAACTTTCTCCCCTCGAGCTTGCAGCTTTTTTACAGCATCGGCCTTTTGGTCGGGAAGGACGTGTGCAAAATACTCGTCGATTGAAAGCTCTTTGGATACCCATGCAGCAACGTCTTCAGCGTCACCTGTTTTATGACACACTTATTGCAATACACCTAATTATAAAAGATTCGTCAAATTTGATTGTTTTAGGTTTAATAAGGCAATTTAGTAGTTTATACAAAAAAATTTAAGATAGAATGTGATGATGCGCATACTCTTGGCACTCAAAAGATATTCACTCTTTATAGGCGGCGGCATGTTAGTTATTGCGATTATGGAGGTTGGGATCTTTAGCTATAGCCTCGGATACACCCGTGGCTCGGGCACGCTCGCCATGGCGCCCGCATCGGTCATCAACGCAAACTCAATTGGTAGTATTGCGCTCGACGATCCAGGATCTAAAACCGACTTCAGTAGTTTTTGGAAGACATGGGTATTGCTCGACAAAAATTTTGTCCCAAGCTCAAACACCGTTTCGGCAACCACCTCATCTGAAACTCGCGTGCTCGGAGCGATTGAAGGGATGGTTGCATCATATGGTGACCCTTACACCATATTTATCCCAAAAGAAAAAGCCAAGGATTTTAAAGAGCGGGTAAACGGCGAGTTTGAGGGCATTGGTGCCGGCCTTGGATTTTTAGATGGCGCTGTGTTCGTGACAGGCACCCTCGGGGGTAGCCCAGCAGCACGTGCGGGCCTCATGCCAGGAGACCGTGTTATTGCAGTAGATGGCACACCCACCACAGGAGTCGAACTTGCAGCTATAGTTTCTAAAATTCGCGGGGCTTCGGGCACGGTGGTTTCGCTCACGATAGTAAAACAAAAATCATCAAAAGAAACGACTGCTGCAGTAACGCGCGGCAAAATAGCTATCCCTACTACCGCAACCCGCGTAGTAACTGCAGCAAAGAGCGTAATAGACTCGGTGGTGGCAAAGGCAGGAGCCGCAGCTGCAGCGGTTGCAGGCTCGGTGAAGGATACCCTTGGTATAGAAAAAAAGAAGGAGGCACAAGCACAAAGCCAAGAATTTTTTGTGCTGCAACTTGCAACGTTTGCAAAATCTTCGACCGATGCGTTTATCAAAGACTTGGCGAAGTTTGCAAAATCAGACACTCCCTACCTCATCATCGACCTACGCAATAACCCAGGCGGATATATTGAAACTGCAGTTGATTTGGCCAGCTACTTCTTGCCTAAAGATGCGCTCATCGTAACTGAAAAGACGAGTGCGTCTAACACCCCCGGCGCGCACAAGAGCCTTGGCTATGGCGCGCTCAGCAATATTGCCGCATCATCTCGCCGCATTGTGGTGCTCGTAAACCGCAACAGTGCATCGGCATCCGAAATTTTGGCAGGCGCACTTCAAGATCATGGCATTGCAAAAGTAGTGGGAGAAAAATCTTTTGGCAAAGGCTCGGTGCAAACGCTCGTTGATATCGGCGAATTAGGTTCGCTCAAAATCACTATTGCGCGCTGGTATACCCCACATGGCAAAAACATCTCTCATGAGGGCATCACTCCAGACATTGTGGTTAATGTTGCTGATCCTAAATACGCGAGCTCGACCGACCCCTACATGGATGCCGCAACCGAGACACTCCTCGACGACTCACTCTGGAAGTAGTTGCTAGCGCCTTCATTCAAAATAAAAGCCCCGCGTTCATTGAACGCGGGGCTCACTTTTTAATATGCTAGATTAAGAAATTAGTTTTTGTGTGTGCGATGCACAAAGAGGAGTGCCGCAAGCAGCCCAAACGAACCCAAGATAAGTGCCCCCAAACTATTTTGCCCAAGGAAGGTAAACTCTTTATTAATAACCCACCTCACATATGCTTCAAGGCCAACAAGCGCGAGTGCTGCAATAATTGAAACTCCTGCAACAATGTACGAAAGTATAAACACCAATTGCTCCTTCTGCTCGTGTGTAAATTTACTCATGCAAATAATATACCATGCGATATACTAGTGCTCTATGACCAAAAATGCACATCTCATGAAGTGGCTCTCCTTCTTGCCTACTAACTAAACTAAATCAGAGTAAAAGCTGCACTCAGGAATGTGCTTTAAGAGCTGACATGGTTCATCTAGTATTGAAAGTTCTTCATGCAGCTTTTGCACAGCATCACGCTTTGTTTCTCCAAAGACAAAAGCAAACGCGGTATGTATCTTTTTAAATGCCGGCGGTGTGATTGAGATGCGCACAAACTGTGCTGCATCATATCCAAACACCAGTTCGCCCGACTCAAGCCCGCCTGTGTGCGGCAGCATCCCCGCAATATGACCATCGGCACCAATGCCAAATTGGGCTACTACATACGGATGGGTATCAAATGCTTCGCCTAATTTTTGTGCATACTCAGTAACGGTTTCGTCGAGTGACTTTCCAAAAAGAATGGGCAGCGTTTGTATGTCATTAAAATTAAATCCTACCTCAAGAAGCTGCTCCCAGTTGCTGTCTTTATGCCCCACTTGGCCATAGCGCTCGTCGGTGAGGCCCACCGAAAGATTTTGCAGCTCACGCGCAAAAGTATTTGTTCGGATGATATCCATCGCAGCTTTTGCGAGTGGGATATTAGAGCCACCACACAGGAGCCAAAGCACCTTACCTACTTTTAGTTTTTCGATAATAGTGTGCGCCATTGCCTGCACGCCGTCTACCCCATTATTTGAGTGTATGAATTGCATATAAATATTTTAGCATCTGGTATGCAGCTATGGCTTCTTTTCAAAAAAAATAATATTTGCGGGCAGGACCCATGAGAAGCTGCACTTCGGCGCCATGTATCACACGGTGCAAGATGTCGAGCGTCTCCCGCTCGACGTGCTCGAGAGTATCCCCACCACGAACACGGCGCTGCAGCCGGTGGTCGACGCCCTCAACGCCCGCGGCCACAACACTGCCTCGACCGTCGGCGGCGTGATGAAGACGGTCGGCCTCGACCAAGGCGAGCTCCACGACCTCGTGTGCTACTGCCACAGCGGCGAAGAAGTTTCTGGAGAGAGGCTTGCCAGTCGTTTTTCACGGCTCGCCGAACGCGCCTAACGTAGGCTCACCCATTTCCCCCGCACAAACTTGTGCGGGGGATTTTTATAGACAAAATATTTTGTTGTGGTATTGTGTCGTCAGCAAATCACAGGGGTGATTTTGCTCTTTTCAGGAGTTTTGCACACCCTATAGGTTTTTCTCAAATAAGGTGTTATAATAAGGTCCTCAACAAATGGTTGAGGAGACGTAGTCGAGTTTCAGAAAAATTAAAATAAAACAACATGACAGGAACAATCAAGACTCTCACTGACCGTGGTTTCGGATTCATTGCACGCGATGGCGAGGCAAAGGATCTCTTCTTCCACTCGAAGGAGCTCCAGGGTGTTACTTTCGACGAACTTAAAGTCGGAGACACTCTTCAGTTTGAAATTGCAGACGGCGAGAAGGGACCAAGCGCAGTGAACGTATCACGCGCGTAATCTCTCGAGCTTTGCTCAAGTAAAAATGCCCCCGCTTCGGCGGGGCTTTTTATTTCCCCTAAAATCCTTGTAGGGGGCACATATCTATATTTCATGTATCCGATATATACTACAGGCATGCAGACAGTCTTTCTTGCTTTTGGCCTCACTGGCGACCTCATGCGGCTTAAAGGTATCCCTGCACTTTTTGCACTGTATGTGAGAGGAGAACTGCCTTCCCCATGTAGTGTCATCGGCTTTTCGCGCAAACCCTGGAGCAAAGATGATGTTGAGGCACATGTGGGGAACGTGCTCGCCACAAGTGGTGCCCAGCCGGAGCAGATAGAAGCATTTTCAAAATTATTTTCTGTCGTGCAGGGCGATGCCGACACTCCCGAGAGTTTTGACATCCTTCGAGCGCAAGTAGGATCTCCCGAGCAGCTTGTTATCTATCTGTGTATCTCTCCAGAGTTTTATGCGCCCGTGATACAAAAACTTGGAGAAAAAGGATTTCTTACAGGCGGCGCGCGCATTTTGATAGAAAAGCCATTTGGCAAAAGCGGCGAGGATGCAAAATCACTTGAAACATTGCTCGGCCAGTATGCAAAAGAGGAGCAGATTTACCGCATAGACCATTACTTGGCAAAAATGGGCGCATTCGAGCTAGCTATTTTAAACAAAGCTGATATTGAGGGCATTGGAGTGTATCTGCTTGAAAGTATTGGCGTTGAAGCGCGCGGCGCAGTGTACGACGCTGTGGGAGCACTCCGTGATGTGGGCCAAAATCACTTGCTCGAAATGCTCTCCATCGCATCGGGTGCAAAAAATCGTGCCAGCGCGCTGCTTACTTTGCCTACCATGACCGAAGAGGAGTTAGCAAAAGACACTGTGCGCGGGCAATACACCGGCTATACAAAAATTGATGGCGTAAGCGCTGATTCTAAAACCGAAACGTATTTTAAAATTAAAACCAGTATCACTTCTGCGCGCGGTACGCGCATCTCGGTAGTGCTCGAGGCCGGCAAAATGCTTGCTACCTCCAAAAAAGAGGTAACACTCACCTACAGCGGTGGCAGCACACGCAGCATTTCGCTCGCTTCCCGCGGCAGTGAATATGAAAGGTTGTTTGCAGACGCATTTGCAGGAAATCAGGAACTCTTTGTCTCCTCGGGCGAGGTAGAAGCGCTTTGGAAGTTTATAGATCCTATAATATCCACATGGGACAAGGGTGATATACCGCTTGTCCCCTATGAGCCCGGCACTGACACTGTTCGCAGCAAATAAAAAATATGGATCTGCTTTCAAGCCTCATACTCGGCATTGTGGAGGGCATTACCGAGTTTTTGCCAATCTCCTCAACCGGCCACCTTATTTTAGCTAGCTCCTTGCTTGGCCTAGCCGAGAGCAATTTTGCCAAAAGCTTCGAGATTATTATCCAATTTGGGGCCATCCTCTCGGTAGTAGTGCTGTACTGGAAGTCGTTCCTCAACATAGAAGTGCTTAAGCGGCTTTTTGTCGCCTTTCTCCCGACTGGCGTTATCGGTCTGGCATTATACAGCCTGGTTAAAACGTATCTTCTTGGCAACGAGGTCGTGGTGCTGTGGGCGCTGCTTATAGGAGGCGTATTGCTTATTGTTTTTGAGCTTATGCACAAAGAACCTGCCGAGGCAGAAGGTGAAGTTGAGTCAATTACCTACACACAGTCATTTTTTATTGGTATCTTCCAAACTTTGGCGATAATCCCCGGCACCTCTCGCTCGGCGGCAACCATTGTAGGCGGCCTACTCCTCGGTCTTCGCCGTACCACTATTGTTGAGTTCTCATTTCTCCTTGCGGTGCCAACCATGCTCGCGGCAACTGGGCTCGACCTCATGAAAAATGCTTCGAGCTTCTCTTCTGATCAATTTGGTTCTTTGGCGGTTGGATTCTTGGTGTCGTTTATCGTCGCGCTCTTTTCGATCAAGTTTTTGCTCGGCTACATCCGAAAACACACCTTTATACCTTTCGGGATTTATCGCATCGTAGTCGCCCTACTGTTTTGGTTTTTCATCCTATAACTTTTCCACTGTTTTTATGGGTATTTTACGAGCGGATACTATATATACGTAGTATATTGGGTGCATGGATGGAAGTACTCATTACGAAAAAGATGAGCGGCCTTGGGGTTTTTATGAGCGCTTTACTCTAAACGAGCAATCAACGGTTAAAATCATTACCGTGCGTCCCGGCGAAGCCTTTAGTTTGCAGACCCACAGCGGGCGCGATGAGTTTTGGCACATAGTATCCGGTAGCGGCACGGTAACCGTAGGCCAAGAGGCAAAAGAGGCGCAGATGGACAATAATTTTTTTATACCGAAGGGTACCGAGCACAGGCTCGAGGCAGGCCCTGAGGGCTGCACATTTCTTGAAATTGCGTATGGAGAATTTTCTGAATCCGATATTACCCGTATAGAAGATAAATACGGGCGGGCGTAGTAAAGAAGCACTAGTACATGGACACAGTACTTTCCGCATCAGTCACTCTAGCAGGAGCCACCATATCAGGTGCTGGCGTCCTTATCGCCCTCGGATTTTTATTTCTTGGAGTTCTTGCTCTGCTTGTTTTTTGGTGGCGCGAGGTGCATCAGCCACTTGCCCTTAACCGCTTTGGGCACAATCCTATCCTGGTTCCCCGCCCCGGAATTTGGTGGGAGTCTGAAGCAGTATTTAACCCGGCTGCAATTTACGATCGCGGGCGCGTGCATCTTTTGTATCGAGCAATGGGAAGCGACGGAATCTCGCGCATCGGCTACGCCTCAAGCCGCGACGGCATCCATTTTAATGAACGTCTAGATGAGCCGGTGTATGCGCCCACGCGCGATTTTGGCATCCCCGAGCGCAAGCGAGTATATGGCCCACTTTCATACAACACCCACCACTACGCATCAGGTGGCGGCTGGGGCGGCTGTGAAGACCCTCGTATGGTCAAGATTGACGGCCATGTGCATATGACCTTTGTTGCCTTCGACGGCTGGGGCTTTGTGCGCATGGCACTTAACTCGATTTTGCTCGAGCACTTTCGCAATAAGAAGTGGAACTGGAAGGTCCCTAATTTTCTTTCGGCGCCGGGCGAGATACACAAAAATTGGATCCTCTTCCCGGAGAAGATACGCGGTAAGTACGCGATCTTACACAGTATCTCTCCTCCAAAAATTTCTATTGATTATGTAGATAGCTTGGGCGAGTTTGATGGCAGCAAGTTTATACAGAGTCGCTACAACCGCGAGGGGCGCGCCGGACATTGGGATGCGTCGGTGCGTGGTGCAGGCGCACCGCCTATTAAAACCTCCGAAGGGTGGCTTTTGTTTTATCACGGTATGGACCCAGCGCAGCCCGACATTGGCTACAAAGTAGGTGCCATGCTGCTTGATCTTGAGGATCCGACAAAGATTTTATTCCGCTCAAAAAACCCAGTACTCGAGCCTCGGGAGTGGTATGAAAACGAATGGAAGTACGGTGTGGTTATGGCAACAGGTGCCGTGGTGGTAGGCCACGATTTGATTGTCTACTATGGGGCAGGCGACAAGCATATTGCCGCTGCGCGCGCTAATTTGCGGGATTTTTTGCGCAAACTAACAACTGATGAACATGCAACACTTGAGGCGGTGGTATACTAAAAATAAGTACACAAATAATATATATGTATGTTATCCGCCGCAGCTCTCATAACCCGTTTATCTCGCCTGTTGCCGACAAGCAATGGGAAGCGCGCGGCACGTTTAACCCGTCCCCTGTCCGCGTCGGCACAATAACGCACGTCCTATATCGTGCACTCGGCCGCCCGGATGCACTTATGACCCCTGCCGGCATCTCTACCATTGGGCGGGCGCTTACGCTCGACGGCCGGCACTTCCAAAATCGACGACAACTTATTGTCCCAGAAGAGGAATGGGAAAAATATGGCTGCGAAGACCCGCGTGTTACCTATTTTGAAGGTAAATACTATGTATTTTATACTGCACTCGGCGGGATGCCGTTTAATGCAGGCAACATCAAGGTGGCGGTTGCTATCTCAAAAGATCTGGAGACCATTGAGGAAAAACATTTGGTGACGCCCTTTAACGCCAAGGCGATGACCCTCTTCCCCGAGCGAATAGGCGGCAAGATAACCGTTATCCTCACGGCACACACCGATGAGCCGCCGGCAAAAATTGCTATAGCACAGTGCGACAAAATTGAAGAGTTGTGGGATTTGTCGTTTTGGGAGAAGTGGCACTCCGAGCTTGGTGAGCACACGATAAATCCGCTTCGCTTTGAACATGACCACGTTGAGGTAGGTTCGCAGCCCATCAAGACTAAAGACGGCTGGCTGCTTTTTTACTCGTATATTCAAAACTATTTTGGCGGGGGTGAGCGTGTATTTGGCATCGAAGCAATGCTGCTTGATCTTAATGACCCAATGCAGATTGTCGGCAAGACAAAAGGGCCTATCATGGTGCCTGAAGAAATTTATGAAAAGTACGGCATGGTACCCGACATTGTTTTCCCTTCCGGAGCACTGCTAAATAAAAATGGCCGTGTAGACATATATTATGGCGCTGCAGATACCGTATGCGCACGTGCCTCACTTAACCTACAGGACCTCCTTTCTGCAATGCTGCCCGAGCGGCGCGTGGAGCTTGCCGTGCGTGCCAAAGAAAATCCGATCCTCTCGCCCGTTCCTCTGCACAGCTGGGAAAATAAAGCAGTATTTAATGCGGCAACCATAGATTTAAATGACACCGTACATATTGTATATAGAGCGCTTGGAGACGACGGCGTAGCACGGCTTGGCTATGCAGCAACTAAAAACGGCACAAAAATTATAGACCGTTCAGCCGAACCTATATACGTGCCTCGTGCAGATTTTGAATCGCGCGGCTGCGAGGACCCGCGCATTACACGGATGGGACAGACTATATATATGGTCTACACCGCTTTTGACGGCAGTAACCCCTGGCGTGCGGCACTGTCGAGCATTTCGGTCAAAGATTTTATTGCCAAAAAATGGGACAAGTGGGCGCCGCCACAGCTTATTACCCCCGACCGGGTACAGGATAAAGACACTTGCATTTTGCCAGAAAAAATTGGCGGGCAATACATGTGGATGCATCGTATAGACCCGCTTATCTGCGCCGACTTCCTTGATACACTCGATTTTAAAAAGAACCGCCTTACTCGCTGTATCGAGATCATGGGCCCGCGCCCCGGCATGTGGGACAGCCAAAAAATTGGCATCGCGGGGCCGCCTATCAAAACAAAAAAGGGATGGCTACTTATTTATCATGGTGTGTCCAAGACTTCGACCTACCGTCTCGGCGCTGTACTGCTAGATCTTAAGAATCCTTCTATCGTTCTCTCCAGAAGCGTTGATACTATTTTTGAGCCACTGGAGGAATATGAGAAAAACGGCATGGTGCGCAATGCAGTATTTTCTTGCGGCTCCATACTTCGCGGTGACACCATACTTATTTACTACGGCGGCGCAGACACCGTGCTTGGTGTTGCCAAGATATCCTTGAGCAAGCTTTTGGATATCCTCTTGCCAGACAACTTGCTCTAGTAGCGCGCTTATTTTATGAAAGATAAACCAAAATTAATTGTCTTCGATCTGGACGGTACTCTGGCCGAATCGAAACAACGCCTGTCTGCCGAAATGGGTGAGCTTGTGGTGAGCCTCCTCTCTAAGATGCCTGTTGCTG
>Ga0163144_10028413_pt1 | contig 10789 bp, 7 predicted proteins | sample OliLak19BULKMAT1_FD_123175 | JGI IMG/M metagenome (GOLD analysis project Ga0163144, IMG submission 123175) | Freshwater microbial mat bacterial communities from Lake Vanda, McMurdo Dry Valleys, Antarctica - Oligotrophic Lake LV.19.BULKMAT1 | ecosystem: Environmental > Aquatic > Freshwater > Lake... | reverse complement strand
GATGCGGTCGCCCTCGGGCTGGCGGTTGCCTTTGCGGCGGTAGTTCACGCCTTCGGCCACGTAGAGACGGCCCTGCGCGTCGAAGTCGATGTTCGTCGGATTGCGGAGCAGCGGCGAGGTGGCCCAGACCGTGATTTCGAGGCCGTCGGGCACGGTGAAAAGGTCGGTCGGCACCAGCGCCGGCTGGGCCGCGGGCGGACGCTCGCCGGACGGATGCTCGGTGTAGGCGGCGAAGCGCACCCTGGCTTCGCTGGGCGCGCCGTCGCGGATCATCCCGCCGTCATCAATCGCCACCTTCGCCCGGAAACGCTCGGCTCCGGGTGGCACCGCATAGACGATGACCGACGCCGCATGCGTGCCGAGGCCGCGCTCATACGTCTTCTGGCCCACGCTGAGCGGACCGCCGCCGCTGGCTTTGCCGACGCGCGTCTCGCCGTGGCCAGCCGTGGCGGACTTCCACGAAAGGTCGGTGAGATCCTTCGTCGCGCCGTTGCCCATGATGAACTGCGGCTCGATCCAGTCCGCCCAATCGCTCGTGGGCGAACCCTCGGCGGAGACCACGAGATAGAGTTCCTGAGCGCCCTTCAGCGGCACGTCCACGTCGATCAGGCGCGGCGGCGATTTGCTGTCCATGACCGGGCTCTCGAACACGGGCTTGGCCGGTGCGGCGAGGGCATGGGTGCCGGCCGGGAGGACCAGGCTCAGGGCGGCGAGCAGGTGGAGCACGGTGGGGCGGGAGTGGAAAAGGGGAGGCGTCATGGCGAGGTTGGAAAAGTGGAGAGGGTGGCTGGTTTCGGGTGGCGCGCAAGCGCGGTCTCAGGCGGCCTTTCCGCGTCCGCGGGCCATTTTGTTTGGCCGAAACAGGATGATCTATCGTTCCTTCATTCGGGCCTGCTGCTTTTCCGAGAATCTCCCCAGCGTGCGCTCCGCCACCGCGGGATGCGCTGGCGCAGCTTGCTGTCGGCGCCCGGTGCCTGCGTGGGGCGCTGCCGATGATCGATGCTGCCGTGGTCGGTCACGGTTTCCTGACGAGCTGCACCGCGTCCACATGCATCGCGCCGACCGCGGTGTTGCGGAATGTCAGGGTCTGCGTGCCGGCGGTCAGCGCCACTTCGCCCAGCGTCTGAAAGTGCTGCTCGCCCTGCGGCTCCTCCTTCTGCGAAAACGTGAACGTCTTTCCGGCGATCTCGACGGCCACCACGGCGCTGCGGTTTTCGTGCGCGCGCCAGTTTACCCGCACCTCGTAGGTAGCCGCGTCCTTCACCGGCATTGAGTAGATGGCCGACGCATCCTTCTGCGTGCTGTAAACATAGCCCGCGCCGACGAATCCAGGCAGACTGCCGCGGTCGCTCCAGTCGCCGCGCAGCGTGGCCTGCGAGTCATCGATCACGATGCCCAAGAGCTTCGCGGGATTGATCCCGGCAAATCCCTCCTCGGGGATCGTCGCCCCCGGCGGCAGCGCCAGCGGCCCGTCCATTTTTTCGCGGCGCAAGACTCCCGACTGGCTCATCAGCTCCTTCAGTTGCGCAAGGTGAAAGTCATGCACCCCGCGCGGCGTCGTGCTGTGCCGCACGGCGATCCACGCGGCCTTGCCGACGATCTCGCCCATCATGCCGGTCGTGCGCATGACCCGCACCGCGCCCAGCGCCTCGCGGTTCACGCTGACATTCCTCCCGGCCATGAACAGATTACCGACATTCCGGCTGTAGAGCGTGCGGTAGGGCGCCCAGTAGGGGCCGGCATACTCGTATTCCTTGCCGCGGGTGAAGGTCGAGATGAACGCGTCCTTTCCGAGCCCCTTCTCAAACCGGTCGTCCGGCGTGTGTACGTCGATGTGCCACGAGCACGGATACGCGCCGTCGGGGAAGACGGTGCTCTTACGAAAGTCAATGCCGCTGAGCACGATGTCGCCCAGAAGCCGTCGGGACTCGCGCTTTCCGGCGATGAATGCGGACCAGCCCAGCCGGTGATTCGGCAACAGCTTGTCCACGTTCTTCAGCGCGTCCCAGGCGCCGTACATCGCACGCATGTTCAGATCCCGGATGTTCTCGATGTCGCGGATCGGGTCCTTGTCGAATCCGCTCTCCCAGAACCATCCCCCGAGCTGCCCGAGGCCATTGAGATCGCCCTTCCGGAGCTGCTCGCGGCCTGGAAACGGCTTGTCCGTCAGGTCGATCGCCCACGGGCAGCGCGGAAAAGGCGCGGCCACATTGCCGCCGGAGACCATAGCCGTCAGCGCGTCCTTGTCTTTGCACTCGCACTTGATGACGTCCTTCTGATTTGCCTGATCCATGACGTTCCAAAGGTTGCTGGAACCCATGTTCCCCTCCTGCGACATCTCGTAGTCTGCGCCGACGAGAAAGCCCAGCGCCGCATCCCCCGTGCAGTCGGCGAAGAGCCGGCCGCGGACGATCTTCCGCTCCGCAGTGCGCGTGTGCTGCACCGTCACGCTGCGCACCGTGTGGTCCGGGGCGTCCGCGGCGATCATGCGGTTCTCCAGCATCAGGGTGATGCGCGGCTCGGCGAGCACGGTCTTTGTGCGGCGGTCGTCGTCATAGATCCCGCCGCTGCCGGCGTTGCGCCGCACGGCGCGGTCCTGCGGCGGACAGAGTTCTTCGATGATCTCGCCGACGTGCCGAAAGGGCCGCTGCCGCGTATGCCCCTCCGGCCACACCCGCACTTCGGAGCTGGCATTCCCGCCGAGCACCGGGCGGTCCTGAATGAGCGCAACGGTCAGCCCATTCCGCGCCGCGGATACCGCGGCGGCGGTGCCTGCGATGCCACCGCCCACCACCACGAGATCATACGTCCCGCCATCGACAGGCTCCATCGGCAGCCCCAGCGCCTTGCGGCGGAAGGCATCCAGCTCTTTTCCGGCATCCGGCGGCGGAGTCGCGTCCGCGGAGAAATACAGCGCATCGCACCGGCCCTCGAATCCCGTCAGGTCATGCAGTACCACGGTCGACTGCTGCGCCTGCGCCGCGCTCACCCCCACGACGCCGCCGTCGTGCCAGTGCCACGCCGCGCCCTTCGTGCCGAAAGTCTCCGGTAGTGTCGCCCCGTTGAAAATGATCTGAAATTTCCCCGGTGTCCCCGGCGCATTCCATGTTGCGACCCAGTCCTTCGTCCGCACCCACAGCCGATATTTCCCCGCCGCGGGAAAGCGGACGGTCGTCGTCGCATCCTTCACCGGCACCCCGAGCCCGTGGGCCAGCACATACGGCGACCCCATGGTCTCCATGAACTGCTGGTCAACATCCCACCCGCCGCGGTTTGCGAAGTTTTCCGCCTCCAGCAGGACGCCGGCTGCGCCAGCGGGCGATGCGCAGAGCAGCGAGAGAAGAAGCCAGGCGGGTAGTCGTTTCATGGAATGCAAGGTCGCGGAGAGCAGCACGTTCATACCCACCAGGATCAGCTCCAGTCCTCACCCTCAGCCCGGGCCAGCAGCCCGCCCGCGTTGTCGCAGCTCAATCCAGGCTTCAATCCCAGTGGACGCGCCTTCATCTCGTAGCGCTGAACTGATGCTGGTGGACCGGGAGCCGGGCGTTTCCTCCCCGCTATTTGGATCATCTGACGCCAAGTCCGTCCGATGCTTCGGGCATCTTCGGGATCGCTCGGTTCCAGTTCTGCTCCGAGTTCCAGCGCGAGTGTGCTCATGGCTGCGTAGATAGCGTTTCGAGGCGGGGACAGCAACCTGAAATCACCGGTATAGACCCGCGCCGACGCCGGTTTGGGCCACCGCCTTGGCTTGGGCCAGGTCGGGCACCAGTGCCTCCGTTCCGTCGGCAAAGTCGATGCCCTAGCCGACCTTTTCGCCTCGTTACGAAGCTGGGGCTTCGTATTGCAAGCTGCGCGGCAGAAGCTCCGCTTCGTGGCAGTGGGGCGGAGCCGCTGCGCCAGACGCCCGCCACGGAAGCACAGCTTCTCCACCGATAAGTGCGTGCCGAAGTCCCCAACTTCGGCACGAGAGGGAATCGCACCGCGCCGGAAACGGGCCGGGCGGGATTTATTTTTTTGAGCGGTCCCGATGGTACCGCAGCGGCGCTACTTCCCCAGCGCCTTGATCGCGACGAGGGTGAGCCCGCTGCCGATGCCCGCGCCAACGCCGGAAGCCACGCCCATGCCGGGGCGCTGGGCCGATGCCCGTAGGCCGCCGTCATGTCCTGTGGACTTGCCCGCGGTGTCGCCGCCGGCAAACGGTGCCCGCCGGGGTGCGCGGGCGCTGCTCTGGTTGCCCGGTCACGGTTTGATCTGGGTCGGCACGTCGGCATCGGCGGCGTGGGTAGGGTGCAGGCGGACAACGGGATGACAGGAATGGGCAGGAGGGCGAGGCATGGCGAGGTTGGAAAAGTGGTGGGCGCGGCTGGTTTCGGGTGGGGCGCAAGCGCGAACTCGGGCAGTTTTCCCGCGTCCATGTGTCATTTGTTTGTCGGAATCAGGATCATCCCTCGACTTTCGCCAGATATCTGCGAAATGAGCCCATGAAGACAAATTACGGATTTTCCCGGCGCGGTCCTGATCTCGTTGCCGAAGAGTTGGCCACGGTGCTTTCGGCCAAAACCTCCTACGAATTCAAGGCGCTGTTCCTGATCGTTCACGCCAACCTCCGCGCCCGCAACTCCGCCAGCGGTGGCGAGGAGATGCTGCGGCTGCGGGCTTACGAAAAGCTGCAGAACCTCGTGGGCGCGGGCGTGGTCAAAAAAACCGGCAAGAAATATCGCGGCGTGACGCTGGGGATCGCGAAGTTTTTCGAGGCGGCGGCGGAAATGAAGGCGAAGCTCGCCGCCGGTCGTCCGGCGCTGACCGCTCCGGTGAAATCCTAACTCAACCACCAACCGAACGAACCCTTGGCCAAGCCGAATTATCAGTTTGAAAAGCGGAAGCGCGATCTGGAGAAGAAAGCGAAAAAGGAGGAGAAGAAGCTCCGCAAGAAGCAGGCGGGCGAGGCGCCCGACACGGGCGACACGTCCGAGACACCCGAGGTGCCCGAAGCCGCGAATTCCGACGCGGCGACCTGAAGCCCGGCGGGCGGGTTACTGGAGGATGGGCGACGCGCCTTTGAGGATCTTGAGCGCGAAGAGCAGGCCACCGGGAACGAGTTCGTAGAGTTTGTTGCGGTCGTCGAAAAAGAGCAGGTACTGCCGCAGTTCGTAGCTGCACAGGGCGAGCGTGGCCAGGCTGAGGACGAGCGTTTGGCGTGAGCCAAAACGCCGGCTGAGATCCGCGAGCTGGCAGAAAGCGAGCAGGCGCAACGGCATGTCCCAGATCGTGGTGTAGCGGAGGTTCATGCCGTATTTCACGTTGCACATGAGTACGTAGCCGCAGGCCATGAAGGCCATGAGATAGAGCAGCGGACGGCTTTCCCGCGCGACGGAAAACATCGCGCCGATGGCGAGGATGAGCACGACCGGGCTGACCAGCAGGTAGTCCACGAAGTAGCGATACCACGGGCCGTCGCCGGTGCGGACGGCGTAGTCGAGGTGCTGCGCTTTGTTCACGAGGAGCTGGTAGATCATGACGAAATTGTCCGTCCCGCCCGCAAGGATCACGAGGGTCGTGAGGCCGACGAGCGGCCCGGCGATCATGCACAGGAGCAGCTTCGACGAGACCGTGCCCCAGCCGGCCCAGTGGTTTAGCGCGATGATTCCGCCCAGCGCCACGAAGACAAAGAAGGCGTTTTCCTTGGTCATCACCATGGCCGCGAGACACACCGTGAGCCCGCTGAGCCAGCCCGCGTGGTTCGGGGCGCGGAGATTTTCCCACAGCAGCCAGAGGCACATGAGCGCCCAGAAGGCGAAGAAGCCGTCGATCATCCGATGCTGCGCGAGATGGATCTGCACCGGCGCGAAGCACATCAGCGCGAGCGTGCCGAGCATCGCCGTGTCGCCGCGCAGTCGGCGGGCGAAAAGCGCGGACGGGATGAGCATGAGGATGGCAAAAAGGCACGACACGGCCTTGAGCGAGGCGAGGGCGGTGGCCGAGGCGGCGGGGCCGGGTTTGTCGAGCGCGCCGGAGCCGAACGCCTGGCTCCACAGGCTGCCGCTCACGATGTAGAGAAAGCGGGTGGGCGGGAGTTCGGCCATGCCGTCACCGGATTGCTGCTGGATGAAATACTCGCAGATCGCGGGATACGCGGTGATGCCCTTGGCATTGAGCAGCACGACGTAGCGCTGGTAGAGATGCTCGTCGAAGCCCACGCCGGTGAAGCCCGCCGTGGGCGCGATGCGGACGAAAGCGCCGACCGCGAGCAGCAGCAGCGCCATGATCCAGACGCGGCCCGGCGTGCGCGGCAGGGGCGCGGCGGGTCGGCTGGGAGAGGTGGCGCGCACCGGCATGGGAGGCGCGGGCGCGAGGGTGAGGTTGAGGGTCATCTCAGACATGAGACAAATTTAGAAAGCAAACGCCGCGCCTGATTGCCCGGCGGATTGGCACGGCATCTTCTTTTCCACGGTCATCCCTAGCTGCCACCACCACCTGTGATCCGGTTCGTCCGTCTTTTACTTCCGAGTTCGCTGCTGGCGGGAATCGCCGTGGCGCTCCTCGGGTTCGCGCCCTTTTCCGCCCCGGACCGGCTGGCCGACGCACTCCTTTTCGAGGTCGCCCTGGATGCGCCGACGGCTGGCGCGCTGCGGCTGGAATCCGTTCGCGATGATCCCGCGCTCCCGCCCGAGACCGCCGTGGCCGACGTGCCAACCGGACCGCCCGCCACCGCGCGCTTCGTAGTGCCGGCTGGCGTGTATCGCTCGTTTCGCCTCAGCGTCGCCGGGCCTGCGGACGGGGCCAAAGTCACGCGGACGCGGATCGCGGACCTCGCCGGAAAGGAGGTCGCCAGCTTCGGCGGCGAGCGCTTCCGCGCGACGGATGACGGCGGCGCGTTGGAACTGGGCTGCCACCCTCCGCTGGTGCTGCGTTCGTCCCTGACGGCGGACGGCTGGCAAAGCGCGGCGCTGTTTGTGGCGCTCACCCTCGTCCTCGCGCTCGCGGCGTGGCGTGGCGCGGCTCCGCTGGAAAAACTGCGCGCCGCCGCGCTGGCGCAGGCTGGCCAGTGGGCGCAGCGCGCCCGCGCCCATCCGTGCCGGACGCTCTTCGCGACCGCCGTGGCCGCGGTCGTCGTGAGCTGCCATCCGGTGATCTTCGGCGGCCAGAGCTTCGTCTCGCCAAACAACGGCGCGGGTTGTCTGTACGCCGGCTGGCCCACGCTCCCCGGCGCCCCCGCCGGGCCGGTCGAGAACCCGAAATTCGCCGACATCGGCGCGATGCTTTGGGCTCACCTGCCGTACTCCGTCATCGAGCATCGCGCGATCTTCCGCGACCACGAACTCCCGCTCTGGAACCGCGCCAACTCCTGCGGCGTGCCGCTCCTCGGTCAAGGCCAGTCCATGATCGGCGACCCGCTGCATTGGATTCCGCTCGTCGCTGGCGGCGCGGCCTGGGCCTGGGATGTGAAGTTCATCCTCGCGAAAATCCTCTTCGCTTTCGGCAGCGGTCTGCTCGTGCGCGCGGCGGTCGGGCGGCTCGGGGTCGCGACGCTGCTCGCGGCATCCTCGGCGTTCCTCGGCTTCTTCGCCTACCGCTTCAATCACGCCGCGATTTTCAGCCTCAGCTACGCGCCGTGGATCTTGCTGGCGTGGTTGGAAATCGCGCGCGCCGCCGGCGGGCGTGCCGCCGGCGGGCGTGCCGCGGCGCGCTGGGTCGGGCTGCTCATCGCCGCGAACTGGATGGAGCTGAACAGCGGCACCGCGAAGGAAGCCAGCATGCTCATCGCCGCGCTCAATGCCACCGGTCTCCTAGCGCTCCTTTTCCGGCGGGAAAGCTGGCCCAGCCTGGGCCGGAAGCTGGCCGCCGCCGCGTGCGGTCTGCTCATTTTCCTCCTCCTCAGCGCGCCGTGCTGGCTCGTGTTCCTGGATTCCCTCGGCCGCGCCTGGACGACCTACAACGTCCCGCGCGCCTACCAAATCCAGCCCGCGCTGCTGCTCGGCATCTTCGACGATCTCTTCTACCGCCAGACCATCGCGCGCGAAAATCACGCGAATCCTTCCGCCAACTTTCTCGTGCTGCTCGGGGTGCTGTGGGCGGCCGTCCGCTATCGCGCACTGTGGCCGGATGCGAACTTCCGCGCGCTCGCGCTGGTGGCTGGTGCCATGGCCGCGCTGGTCTTCGGGGTGGTGCCGCCCGCGCTCCTCGTGCGCCTGCCTTTGGTCGGCAATATCTCGCACATTGATAACACGTTTTCGTGCGTCCTCATCGTGCTGCTCCTGCCGCTGGCTGGCTTCGGTCTGCGCGCCGGCCACGCGCGCCTGGCGGCGGCCAAATGGCGGGGCGACTGGGCGGCCACGCTGCTGCTCGGCGCGGTGCTGGTCGGCGCATTTCTCGGCTCCGTGCAGGCGGCGACGCGCTCGCCCTTTGCGCTCCAGCCCGAGGCCGGCCCGGTGGTGTTGAGCGGATTTTTCCTCGGCTACGCGGCCGCGTTACTGCTCGCGATCGCTGTGCTGCCCTTGGTTGCGCGGCGGTTGCTCCACGCCGGCACGGGCACGGTTTTTCATCTGCTGCTCGCGGTGCTCGCGCTCGGCGCGCTCCATTTCCGCCACGGCATGTACGGCCCCACGAAGTTCGACGCCTACGTGATGAACCCGCAGGCGCGCGTGGATCTCCAGGCGCGGTCGCCGATGATCGCGCATCTCCAGGGGCGCGCGCCCGAGCCCGCGCGGGTCGCGGGTTTCGGCGAGGTGCTCACGCCGGGTTTCAACGCCGTCCTCGGCCTCGACGGCATCGCCGGGCCGGACGCGCTGGTGAGCGCCTACTACCGCGAATTTGTGGACGCCGCGAAACTCCCCGTGGTGTGGGACTGGCGCGTGACGGTGCGCCCCGACACCACGCCGGCCCTGCGCCCTTTCCACGATCTGCTGAATCTCCGCTACTACCTCGCGACGCCGTCGCCCACGCCGGCGGCGGTCGCCGGCCTGCGCCGCATCGGCACGGCCGATCTCGATCTCTACGAAAGCCCGAGCGCCTGGCCGCGCGCGTTTTTCACGGACTCGCTCACGCGCTACCGCACGGCGGCGGACTTTGCGGAGAGCGTGCGGAAAAGCGATGGCCGCCCGCTCGCCGCGCTGCAGGACGGCACCGCGTGGCCCGGCGAACTGCCGACCGCCGCCGCCCGCCAGATCGTCCCGGCGCGCGACTACCGCCTGACGAGCAACACCACCACCTTCACCATCGACGCCCCGGCGCGCGGGGTCGCCGTGCTGACGGAGAGCTTCGAGGAGGGAAATTTTCGCGTGACGGTGAACGGCGCGCCCGCCGCGTCCGTGCGCGTGAATCACGCCTTCTGCGGCGTGCCGATTCCGCACGCGGGCCGTTTCGTCGTGCGCTGCGAATACTGGCCGCGCCGCCTCACGCCCGCCCTTTGGCTCGCCGCCGCCGGACTAGTGCTGCTGCTCGGCGGCGCGCTGTGGCTGCGCCGGGCCACTGGCACATTTCCCGCTGACCCAGAAGTGAGAGCATGCCCCAACCACCAACCACCAACGACGGATCCCGCCAGCGGAGCGACTGTCCGCTGTGCGCCAGTTCGCGGCTGCGTTACGCCTTCTCCCACGAAGGCTACCGCATCGTCCGCTGCGGCGATTGCGGACTGATGTTTTCCAATCCGCAGCCCAGCGACCCGGAACTCGCGGCGATCTACAGCGCGGACTATTTCCTCGGCGCGGCCACGGCGGAGGGCCGCGCGGCGACGCGCGAAATGAAGCGCGCCACGGCCCGGCAATACCTCGCGGAAATTCAGCGCTACGCTGGCGCGGCGACCGGGCGGCTGCTCGAGATCGGCTGCGGCGATGGCGACTTTCTCGTCGAGGCCGAGGCCGCCGGTTTTCACGTCACCGGCGTGGAGTACGCGCCCGCCGCGTGCGCGCAGGCGCGCGCACGGCTCGCCCGCGGCACGATCGTTTGCGGCGAACTCGAAACCGCCGGGCTCGACGCCGCGCAGTTCGATCGGTGCGTGCTTTCGGATGTCATCGAGCACGTCCGCGATCCACTCGCCTTTCTGCGCGAGATTCACCGCCTGCTGAAACCCGGCGGCGTCATTTTCATCGCCACGCCGTCGCTGGCCTCGTGGTCGGCGCGGCTGCTGCGCGAAGACTGGATGGAGTTCAAGCCCGAGCACCTCACCTACTTCGACCCGAAGACGCTGGAGACCGCGCTCTTCCGCACCGGCTTCCATCAAGTCCTCGCCCGGCCCGGCTGGAAAGTGCTGACCTTCGACTACGTGGCGAAGCACTTCGAGCGCTTCCCGGTGCCGGTCTTCACGCCGCTGCTGCGCTTCCTCGGCGGGCTGCTCCCGGCGGGCGTGCGAAAAAAAGAGCGCCGCGTGGTGGCGAGCGGCATGGCGGTTTTCGCGCGCAAAACGGCCGTCGTCGAAAGGCGCAAACTCTCCGTGGTGCTGCCCGCTTTCAATGAAGCGCGGACGTTTGTCCCGCTCGTCGAAGCGGTGCTCGCGAAAGAAATCCCCGGCCTCGATGTCGAGGTCGTTGTGGTCGAGAGCAACTCCACCGACGGCACCCGCGAGCTGGCGCTGAAATATCAGGATCACCCGCGAGTCCGCCTCGTGCTCGAAGACCGTCCGCGGGGCAAAGGCCACGCCGTCCGCGCCGGGCTCGCGCAGGCCACCGGAGACTTCATTCTCATCCAGGACGCCGACCTCGAGTACGATCTCGAAGACTACGACGCGCTGCTCGAACCGCTCATCGCGGGGCGCGCGGCTTTCACCCTCGGCGCGCGGCACGGCGGGAGCGCG
>Ga0163144_10028412_pt1 | contig 10790 bp, 7 predicted proteins | sample OliLak19BULKMAT1_FD_123175 | JGI IMG/M metagenome (GOLD analysis project Ga0163144, IMG submission 123175) | Freshwater microbial mat bacterial communities from Lake Vanda, McMurdo Dry Valleys, Antarctica - Oligotrophic Lake LV.19.BULKMAT1 | ecosystem: Environmental > Aquatic > Freshwater > Lake... | reverse complement strand
CGGTTTGGGAATTAGGATGTTTACACCATTAGCAGCCCTAAGCAGCAACGAAATAACCATCAACGGCAGCGGCAGTTTGTTAACCCGGCCAATGGATTTTTTTGATGAGATTTTCCCTCAATTGGATATCAGCATTCAGTCAAACGAAGGTAAACTTCCCATTAAAATAACGGGACCGCTGCAGCCAAAAAATATTACCATCGATGGATCACTGAGTTCGCAATTTTTAACCGGGCTGTTGATGGCTTATGGAAAAGCTGCAACAAGGCAGGTAACCATTACGGTGAAAGATCTCAAGAGTAAACCATACATCGACCTGACCCTACAGGTGATGCAACAATTTGGCTACGATGTAGTTAATAATAACTACGAATCTTTCCTCGTCAACCCAGTCAACCTGTCAACTTCCCAACTTGTCAACTACACAGTAGAAGGCGATTGGAGTGGAGGTGCCTTTTTATTGGTGGCAGGTGCAATTAGTGGAAATATTTTGGTAACAGGATTGGATGTTTTTTCAACACAGGCTGATAAGGCGATTTTAAAAGCACTGATGGATTGTGGCTGTACTTTATCTATCGAAGAAAAGCAGCTTGCCATTTCACTTCCTGCCGCCGGGCTTGATGGCTTAAAAGCTTTTCATTTTGATGCAACTGATTGCCCGGATTTGTTTCCTCCGTTGGTAGCATTGGCAGCATATTGCAATGGCACTACAACTATTAAGGGTGTAAATCGTTTAGCACATAAAGAAAGTAACCGGGGTTTAACATTGCAGGAAGAATTTGGAAAGATGGGTGTTCACATTACCTTGCAGGACGATTTAATGCTGGTAGAGTGTGGCGCTGTTGTTACCGGTGCAGTTGTTCATTCGCATCACGACCATCGCATTGCCATGGCTTGTGCAGTGGCGGGTTTAGCAGCAACGGGTATTACAACTATTGAAGAAGCAGACGCCATCAATAAATCGTATCCTGCGTTTTTTGAAGACTTGGAAAAATTACAGGTAACTTTAACTATTGGAAATCAAGTATGAAAATGACTGAAAGATCTGAAGCTAAGATGTTGATCGAAATTGGAAAGCTTGCTGGTAAAAAAGCCAGGGAAGAAAACTTTGCATTAGGTTTACCTGTTGTTTATGAAGAAAACGGCTATTTGATAGAAGAGGATAAAAACGGTAATAAAAAGAAACTTAAAAAAATAAAACTCCTTAAACTCAATAATGGCAGTTAACAGATTGAGAATAATTGCAAGCCCCAATGGTTCCGTAAAAACCACCTTATACTTCTTTTTGAAGGATAATATAACAACAGGAATCTGGCTTAATGCAGATGAGTTATTAGAACAGTTTAAACGTAAAAGCTTTCTTGAATATTCAATTTTAGGATTTATTCCCACACTTAAATCATTTAAAAAATTCTGTAAAAAAATATCTTCTTCAAAATTTATTGAAGAAGATCATTGGCTCAGTTTTCTATTATAATAAATTTAATTGAAGTATATGAATAGTTTCGGTCGCATTTTTAAAGTATCCATTTTTGGGGAATCGCATGGTAATTGTGTGGGCATTAATATTGACGGCTGTCCTGCGGGGATGCCATTAAGTGTGGATGATTTTACCACCGATATTGAAAGAAGAAAAGCAGGTGCCAAAGGAACTACACCAAGAAAAGAAGATGATATTCCCAAAATAATGAATGGTGTTTTTAATGGTAAAACCACTGGTGCACCTATCACGATTTTATTCGACAACAACAACACAAGAAGTACCGATTACGAAAAGCAACGTGCCGTACCAAGGCCTGGTCATGCAGATTTTGTTGCCACCAAAAAATTTGGCGGCTTTGAAGATTTTAGAGGTGGCGGGCATTTCAGCGGACGATTAACCGTTTGCCTGGTGGCAGCAGGTGTTGTGGCCAAAAAATTATTGAATAATATAAATGTGGTAGCAACCATCCTGGAAATAGGTGGCGAAGCTGATATTGAAAGAGGATTGCAAAATGCCATTGATGCAAAAGATACCATTGGTGGTATTGTTGAATGCCGCACTACCGGCTTACCCATCGGATTGGGAGAACCTTTCTTTGACTCTGCTGAATCGGTGCTAAGCCATGCGGTATTTGCTATACCTGCAGTAAAAGGTATTGAATTTGGGGCAGGCTTTGCCGCAGCAAAAATGTTTGGCAGCAAACACAACGACTGGATCGAAAATACTGATGGAACCACCACTACCAACCACAGCGGCGGTATAGTTGGTGGCATTACAAACGGTAACGAACTTTTATTCCGGATTGCCATTAAACCGACATCTTCCACACCCAAAGAGCAACAAACATTGAATATAGAAACAGGCGAAGTAGAGGCCTTTTCCGTAAAAGGCAGACATGATTTGTGTATTGCTTTAAGGGTGCCTGTTGTACTGGAAGCCGTAACTGCATTTGTATTGGCGGATCTGCTGATGCTGGAACAAAGAATTGGAAGGGTAGTGGTTGGGTAATAATTTACTGGGATTATAACTAAAATATTTTCAAGGCCTATCCCCAATTTGAAACAACTTGATTAAAAGAATACTGTAGAGCCGTAGGCTCGTTTCTGTTTTGTAATAACGGGTTTTAGCCCCCGCCTGTACCGGCAGGCGTTGTGTTTCTAAAATCTTCTGCCCGAGAGCCGTAGGCCAGGCCTTTTTTGATGTGAATATTGATACAACTACTTGGTTTAATTATTGTGTAGTTGTTCTTTATATATCTTCCGAACCTAAGGAGCGATAGGATGCTGATAGATTACTTTTATTTCATCTTCTATAATTTTTATTTCAGATTATATTTTTCCTTGTGATTGTTTTCAAAAAAAGCTAAATAGATATTATTAGTTGAACGGAGCGTCGCCAATGAAGCTCAATCAGCGTACTTTTGCCGGTAACAAAAAAAACATCGTAACTGAATGAAATTTTTTCCTGAATCGGCCCTTCACCAATTAGAATACGAAAAGGTGAAAACCATACTGGCAGAATATTGTACCACTGCATACGCCGCCAACAAAGCTTCCAATCTTCGCATTCATACAAAAATTAATTTTATACAAACGGAATTGCAGCAGACCAATGAATTTAAATTACTGCTTCAATCTGCCCAATATTTCCCCAACGATTTTACGGTTAATCTTCAAAAAGATTTAAAGCTGCTGTCCATTCCCGGTGCCATGCTGGGTGGCGAACAGTTTTTGTTGATTCATAAACTAGCCACCAATACCAGCAATATTTTTCGCTGGTTCGATAATGAAAGAAGGATTGCCTACCCGGCATTGACCAAAGTAATCAGTGAATCTTACTATGAAAAAACCATCATCGAAATGATTGATGTAGTAGTGGATGAAACCGGCAATGTAAAAGACAATGCCAGTGAAGAATTGATGCGGATAAGGATGGCGCTGTATAAAAAAAGAAATGAACTGCGGCGCATTTTCGATCGCATTGTGAGCAAGCTAAACAAGCTGGGTTACCTGGCAGACATTGAAGAGAGTTTTATGAACGGCAGGCGTGTATTGGCCGTGTATGCAGAGCAGAAGCGAATGATAAAAGGGATTTTACATTCGGAAAGTGACAGCCGCAAAACATCCTTTATAGAACCCGAAGAAACGACCGAACTGAACAACGATATTTTTTCGCTGGAGAATGAAGAAAGCAGGGAAGTGTACCGGGTGTTTAAAGCATTAACCAACCAGGTAAGTGTGTATGCGCCGCTATTACAGAGCTACCTTGCCATTAATGGCGAATTTGATTTTATAAAAGCCAAGGCCAGGTGGGCAGTGGAAATGGGCGGCAATTATCCTGCAATTTTTGATAAGGCACATGTTAATTTAATTCAGGCTTATCACCCGTTGTTGCTGTTGTACAACAAACGAAATAACAAGCCCACCATACCCGTAACCGTGAGGCTGGATGACAAGAACAGGATACTCGTTATCAGTGGTCCAAATGCGGGTGGTAAAACGGTTACCCTAAAAACGGTTGGTCTTTTGCAACTGATGGTACAAAGTGGTTTATTGATACCGGTGCATCCTGATAGCGAACTGGGAATTTTTAAGCAAATAATGATTCACATAGGCGATACGCAGAGCCTGGAATTTGAGCTGAGTACCTACTCATCTCATTTAAAAAACATGAAGCATTTTATGGAGAATGCCAATGGTAAAACCTTATTTTTTATTGATGAGCTTGGTAGCGGCAGCGATCCCAATTTAGGTGGTGCTTTTGCAGAAGTGATTATGGAAGAGCTGGCGTTCAAGCACAGCTTTGGTATTGTAACCACCCATTACCTTAACCTTAAAGTGATGGCCAATAAAGTGCCGGGCATTATTAACGGCGCCATGCAGTTTGATGAAAAAAACTTACTGCCTTTGTATAAACTGATTATAGGAAAGCCAGGTAGCTCCTACACTTTCTCCATTGCTGAGCGTATTGGCCTCGAAAAAAGATTGATTGAAAAAGCAAGGATGCTGGTAGATGAGGATCATTTTACACTGGATAAATTACTGAACAGAACCGAGCAGGATCTTCAAAAAATTGATGTTGATAAAAAAGAATTACAAAATTTATTGCAGGAAAATGTGCGGCTGAAAAAAGAGATGCAGCAGGTGTTGAATAAAGAAAAACATGACCAGGAAATAGAACGGCTGAAGCACCAGAATAAAATATCTGAAGAAAAAATGGCTTACCTGAAAGACATGGAACGTCGCCTGAAAGCGATGGTGATTGAGTGGCGCCGGGCAACGGATAAAGACAAAGTAGTAAAGATGATTCATGCCCTGCTTTTTAACCAAAAGGAAAAGATGGTAACAGAGAAATTCCAGAAAAAACTAAATGAAAAGTTTATTGAAATTTCCGGCGAAATACAAGTGGGTGATAAAGTGAAGATGAAACAAAACCGGCAAGTAGGTATTGTAAAAGAAATACGGGGCAAAAAAGTAATTGTACAATTGGGCGTTATTCCATTAACCGTTAACCTGGAAGACTTAAGTTTAGTAAAAGAAAAAGACATACCCGAAGAGACCGCTTAGTTGCAGCCCTCTTTTCTCCTGGTGTCTGTAATACCCATAATTTTCCACACTTCGTTCCTTTAATAAGTGAAAAAACATTCACGCCGCAGTGGGAGAGTTGGTCGTTAAAATAGAAGGTATAAGGAGTCCATGCTATTGCCATGGCACCATCAATTTTAATATCGAAACTGGTAATGTGCTCATCTAATTTCTTGCCTTTTAATGAAATTACCTGCTGCAGAAAATCTGAAATCGCTCCCTGTTGTAATACAGTCTATCCATTTTTATTTTGCATGATTGAATAAAGAAAACAGGAAGAGTCCAAAGAATTCCTGATGACAGTAGTATCATTGGTTTTGATTCCCTTAAAAAAAAGGTTGATTGTTTTTTTGATGTTTTCGTTATCCTGCTGGGCTATTGTTCTGTTACAAAACAGCACCAATAAAATAATAGCAAAACTTTTCATCCGATAATTGCTGTTTAGGTAAAGATTGTTCATTTTTTATTTATGGTAATAAAATAGTTGTCAAAGGCAATATTCGTCTGTAAGCCCTTGTTTTACTGGCATTTGAATCATTTAAAAAGTTGTCTTTTTCATTAATTCAGCTGAATCCCATTTTTTATTTGGTAGTTAAACCTCAACACTATTATTTTGCACCCGGAGAGTTGGCAGAGCGGTCGATTGCGGCAGTCTTGAAAACTGTTGACTGTAACAGGTCCTGGGGTTCGAATCCCTAACTCTCCGCCAGATAGCATATCAAACAATAGTAAATCCTTGCAAACTCAATGTTTTCAAGGATTTTTTATTTCTGCCCCTTTATCAAAACAGTCAACCATTCTTAACAAAAAATTGCGTCATTAGGTGCGACTAAAATACTCAAATAAGACACACCAAATAAATGCCGGTAATACTTACTACTATTGATTTTTACTGTACATTTTATTTGGATTTAGGGATATATTTTTGTATCCATAATGTATTATTTTAATACGCACTACAAATGATTCGAACCTTCAGTCAATGCTTTTTCCTTAAGAAATCCAGGGTAGCCACGGAAGAGACCAGGTATATTTATATAAGAATTACAGTGGATGGGAAGTGGTCAAAAATATCTATTAATACGTAAGTCGCACTACAAAAAACCTTGATAAAAAAATCCAAATACAATACTTTTGTTAAACATGGTTAATGAGAAAACACTTCTCATAGAACCAATTAAAAATAGGTATCTCTTTTATCATATTCCTGAAAATTTTGTTGTTTTACAATTGCCAGCATCGGGCTTCTTTAAAGAACGAAACAGGTATAGTGCGGATTTATTATTTATAAACCATAAATAATGATCTATACAGATTTGTAGCTGGTTTAACCAGTAAAAGATATTTTCTGTACATTTAATACTTACGCTGCTTCGGGTATTTTCGGCCTCGGTAGTCTTTCAAGTTAAGGTTGTGTTACTTCCTCATTCAGACTTAGAAGAAATGCATCTATTGGTCAATTAACCGAACGAATGCAAAAAATCATTCTTAATGAAAAGGCCTTAATCACGGATTGGTTCATTGTACTTTAACTCATCCGTTTTTCATGAAAGTACCGGATGGAAACATTGTTGAGGTTGATAGCGAACCAATGGAAATGTGTAAACTGTGTCGGTAAATGGCAAATCTTTAAATGTATGTAGCCTGTAGTAAAATATAGTTATTGAATTAAATAGAATTATATCTTAAACATTTTACGGATTTTCGGGGAGCATCCAGTTACTTTTTATTTGAAAACTATTGTTAAACTCTCAATTATTTTAACCCTATCTTTTCTTTTAGTACCTTAAACAATTCTCCCCCTCTTAGGTTCTTAGCTACAATTCTGCCCTGTGGATCCAGCAGTATATTAAACGGTATAGATTCAATTTTGAATGACTTGCCAAATTCATTATCCCAGCCCTTTAGTTCACTCACCTGCTGCCATTCCATTTTATCGTCTGCCACCACCTTTAACCAGTGTTCCCGGTTATCATCAAAGGAGATACTTAATATTCTAAATCCACGGTCCTTGTAAGTAGCAAGCGCTTCCTTTAAAAACGGGTTTTCACGCCGGCAGGGACCACACCAGCTTGCCCAACAATCCACCAGTGTGTAATAACCACGGTAATCCGATATTTTTACTGCCTTGTTATTAGAGGATGGAAAAGTGAAATCCGGTAAAATATTTCCTGGCTGAAGTGTATTATTAACATCAATGTATTTTTTAACCTCTACTGCAGCGTTGGAGCTTTGTACTGTTTCAGAGAGTTTGTTGTATAAAGCTTCTAATATATAAATATGTTCGGCATATACTTCTTTCATCTTATTTATGCAAAATGCAGCAGAGAAGGCATTGCTGCGACGGCTCAATAAATTATGCAGGTAAGCTGTAATAGCATTACGAGGCACGTCTGTCGCTGCTTTATTTGTCCTCTTATATGTATCCAGCGCAACCAATAAGCTGTCCCGGAACAATAACAGATCCTGGTGTGAGGGAGATCCTTTCACTACCAAATCCCATGGCTGTTTTAATGTGCCGTTTACAGATACCGTTCCCGGCTCCAGGTATAAATATGCTTTTTCGTCAGCACCGGTAATACTAACAGAAACCAATGTTGGTATTGATAATTCTAATTTTAATTGAAATTGTCCGGTCGTTACTTTTGTTTTTCCCAGTATAGATTTATCATCTTCTACTTTTGTAACTACAAGTTCCTGTTCCGTTTTTATACCGGTTAAAAAAAATTGTAAAGTACAATTAGGAGTAGTTGCCTTTGTTAGAGAAAAAATAAAAGTAGTCAGGATAATTAAGAGTGTCTTTTGCATAATTTTTTTTTATGATTAGTAATGATGTTTTTTAATTGGCAAATAACTTAGCCATTGCACTAATTGGAGTAGCAATCTTTCATCATAAATGACAAAAAATTTAAATCATCATCTGGCAAACTTGTTAAAGTAGTGTTAGAAGTGAGGGGAGAATAATAATGAATAAATATAAAAAGGTAAAAGTCTGCATAAAAGCAGCATCTGATGTAGAATATATCGTTTGTAAAAATAAAATATCTTTTAGCTTACTTTCTTTGCTTAAGTTAATCACAGTAATCTTTACAACTTTATTATTATTCCATCAACACAAACCCCGCCCAAAAATAAGGCTGGTCTTTAAACAATTTTTTCATTTGCTGCTGGGCATTCGTATAAGCATCATATACAGTTTGTTTTTGTTGCAGCAGTGCCCTGTAAAAAAACTGCATAAACATGTTTGTTTGTTCATCGGGTACCTTCCACAAACTCATCAGCAGGTTTTTACAACCTGCCATTCGGATGGCACGCTGCAACCCAAATACGCCCTCTGTATTTTCAATTTTACCTAAACCGGTTTCGCAGGCGCTCAGTACCATCAGTTTGGTATTTTGCAGGTTGGCATTGGTGATATCATAGCCAGTAACAATACCATCCTCAATACCCTGCACTGCTGGCTTGCCACTTGATACCTGATTGGCACCGGCAAAGGCAATACCCGAACGAAACAATACATTGGGGGAACCGATAAAGTAAGGTGTGCTGCCCTCTTGTGCCCTTAGTTGTTTTGCCCGCTGTTCATCAGGAATAAAAAACCCGTGGGTGGCCACATGAATAAAAGATGGCGAGCTGGTTTGGCTTGTATAATATTTAAATGATTCTTCTGTGGCGTCTGTTGCTGTTAATGCAAGGCAGTCCATACCTGCTGCTGTAGCCATGGCTTGTACGCTGTCAATTTCTTCAGCACTCGCCGGCAGCTCGGACCAGTAATAACCCTCACCGGAACGTGATGCCAACTCAACCACGGGTTCACTGGCAGAAAAATACTTTTTATGCCCAAAAGCAAGTGCAGCGCTGTCCATATCAAAGCGGATGCCGCCGTATGCCAGCATGCTGTCTTTTTTACTATCGGCAAGCGGCGACTGGTAATTTACAATATCACGTGTGGAACCCAACAGGTGGAATTTGTATTTGTCGCCCAATACTTTTCTGTCTGCATAATTGATGGCAGCCAAATTAATGCGGTGCAATAAACCGGAGGGAGCATAATAAACAGTGCTGATACCTGTAAGCAAACTATCTAGCGGTTGCCAGAGTAACTGGTAAAGCGAAGCTGCTGTGTCTTTCTTTTTGGCGACAATTATACCTCTGTCTTTTACCTGGTATAACTCATTTACATAGGCTACATCTTTACTGGTGCTATCATTTATCCTTTTTTTCAACATTTTTTTGGTGCATAGGCCAATCATTTGCGGCTCCCCTTTGGGCAATAAAAGAAAGGCCGCATATTGGGTGGTGTCTGTCCAGCGGTTGTCCCAATATCTAAAATGTACAAATTCAATGGCGGCTTCATTGGGTTGTAGTTTTTGCTGAACCTGCTGCCAGTTGATGTTGCGATTTTTAATTAGTTGCTGAAAGGCCGGGCTTTGCTGCATTAGTTGCTGCTCCAGGTTTTCATAAATGGTAGTTAGACTATCTATAGCTTTGAAAGCTGTGTTTTGCTGACTCAATTGAGTTAACCGGTTGCGGATTGATGTAAAATTTTCAATGAGGGCAACAGTAGAAGTATCCTTACTATTTTGAAGAATAGCAGCTAAATCCCGGCTATTTTGCAATGCAATGCCTTTTAACAACAGCTCGCCTGCAAAAGCTTTTTGCACAAGCTCTTTGCTATGCAGGCTAATAGCAATGGAATTAACCTGTTCAAAATTGTAGTAATTCTTTTTTATAAAATTTTGCAGCGCTTGGTCACCTAAAAAACTGGTTCCTGTTTTTAGAAAATTGGTAGTTATTTCTATACCCTTGCTCAACAAGTCACTCACCCGTGGGTCATTTTTGTCAATTTTATATACCAATAAAGCCATGTTCAATAAACTAGTTGCATAATGTGGGTGCTTTTCTCCCAATGTTTCTTTAATAGTTTGCAAGGACTGTTGATAATACGGCAGGGCTTTTTGATAACTTCCCATGCTTTCATACAAAACAGCAAGATTGTTTAGCGAATTGGAATAATCTGGGTGCTTTTCTCCCAATACTTCTTTTCTAATTTGCAGAGCCTGTTGATAATACGGCAGGGCTTTTTGATAACTTCCCATGCTTTTATACAAACCAGCTAGATTATTTAAACTGGTAGCATAACTTGGATGATTTTCGCCTAACACCTCCTTATCAATTTGTAACGACTGTTGATAATACGGCAGAGCTTTTTGATAACTGCCCATACTTTCATACAAACTAGCAAGATTGTTTAGTGAAGTGGCATAATTAGGGTGCTTTTCTCCCAATATTTCTTTTCTAATTTGCAGGGCCTGTTGATAATAAGGCAGGGCCTTTTGGTAACTGCCCATGCTTTCGTACAAACCAGCAAGATTGTTTAGCGAAGAGGCATAATTAGGGTGCTTTTCTCCCAATATTTCTTTTTCAATTTGCAGGGCCTGTTGATAATACGGCAGGGCTTTTTGATAACTGCCCATACTTTCATACAAAAGAGCAAGATTGTTTAGCGAAGTGGCATAATCAGGGTGCTTTTCGCCCAATATTTCTTTTCTAATTTGCAGGGCCTGCTGGTAATACGGCAGGGCTTTTTGATAACTGCCAATGCTTACATACAAAAGAGCAAGATTGTTTAGCGAAGAGGCATAATCAGGGTGCTTTTCGCCCAATATTTCTTTTCTAATTTGCAGGGCCTGCTGGTAATACGGCAGGGCTTTTTGATAACT
>Ga0163144_10028411_pt1 | contig 10790 bp, 14 predicted proteins | sample OliLak19BULKMAT1_FD_123175 | JGI IMG/M metagenome (GOLD analysis project Ga0163144, IMG submission 123175) | Freshwater microbial mat bacterial communities from Lake Vanda, McMurdo Dry Valleys, Antarctica - Oligotrophic Lake LV.19.BULKMAT1 | ecosystem: Environmental > Aquatic > Freshwater >... | reverse complement strand
TCTCTAGAACGTTCAACAGGAACGTGACTGACATGACCTTGACATCGGTCATCAGTCATTGATGTCGAGTTCTGGTTAGGGATGTTCACCCTTGTGAACATCCACTGATGCTTTTATAATTTTGTAGTTGCTATCGTTTGACCCAACATGACTTCGTCCTAAGTGGAACCAGATGTGGAGATGACCGTGACACTCGCACCCTCGGAAGGATCGAAACCTGAGAGGGATGCTGGAATGACCGGTGAAGTCACAGGGTGGTTCTTCGGCTTCCGCGTCTTCTTCACTTCTTCTTCGGCACGCCGCTGATTGGTTCTTTGAGTCGTTCAGCTTGGAGCCAAAGGGGCACAAAGCCTTGACACAGGACAGTTGTGCTCCTGAGTGAAGTTCTTCGGCACATGAAGCCGGTGGACATTGACGTTGTTGATGGAGGGTTCTTGTCGTTCGTTCGATGAATGATCCGACGACGATGATGGCAGCTGGACAGCTTGAGATTCTCAAAGCGAGATTGAGGTCATGACCTGTTGGGAGACACTTCCTGTGTGGTCTGAGCTGCAGCAAACTCAACATGCTGTGACAACAAGCATCAAGCAAAAGGAAAAGAGTGGGAAGATCCCATGTTGTTCATCTGGCCAGTGCTGTTGTTGAGGCTGTGCGCAGGTGTGTGACTCTTAGCCAATGACATGCATGTCCTTCGCGTGACAATTCATTGGTCTGATGAGAATGGAATGCATCACATTCTGCAAAAAAACTTGTTGTTTCCTGCAATGCAGGTTGCCAGTGGAAATCTTGTTAACAAGGAATTGCATGAAGGGGCATTTCACAACCAACTCTCTTCTGCTTTCTGCATTGTTGTTCTTCCTCCAAAATCTGTCACCTTAGTTTCAGCATTCTCATGAGGCAGGAACAAAAGATTTTCTTTCCGGAAAACATGTGTGCACAACATCATGATCAAGCAAAGGGAAAACATTTTTTTTTCAAAATTTGTCTCTGACACAACCCAATTAATCCCAATGTGGACACATGCTGTGTTCATCAATGTGAGGAGTCAATCTGTCACTAAATGGCTCTCACATTGGGAAGGCTTCAGCAAGACAATCAAATGTCAGTTGGGTCTGATGCACGCAACAAACAATCAACAAAAAAGGTCATCGACCTAAATTCATGGTTGATTCTCTTTTCAACTGTGGCATGTCGATTGAGAGAACAGTTGGATTAGTCACAAAATGTGCACCAAAAGGACACATTTGTCAGGCTTCTTTTGGGAAGGTTTCACCCAAACACATGCTTTGATTTTATTGTTGGAATTAACTAACAAATGAGACAATTACAAGAGTTTTTTTTCTGCCACCGTGGAGCTGTGCAACTTAAGAAAGTGGAAACTGTTGTGAACAGATGTGTTCATTCAGTTGAACTTTTCCTTGGTGTCACTAATTCACACACCAATTGACAACACTGACAATGGTTTGGACAAATTAAATGACAGACAAACTCAAACCTAGTCTTTTTGTGTGTCTGTTGAGCTCGCCCCCTCTCCAAAGGGAACCAAAAAAGTGCAAACATAGCTTAACATGTGATTTGGACTTTGATGGATGTGCTAGGGAAGAAACCAACAAGAGTTACAAGGCATGCTTGATGCAAATCACTTAACTCATTTGTTGTCAGTCGTTTGAAGTGGCCGTAGCTGATGGGTGTCTTGTAGTGATGTGATGCCCATGAAGGTGAATCTGGTGGGTCCGGACTGTCATTCTTCAAGATGTGATTTGCCCCCTACTGCTCAGCTCAACTAGGCTACAGCCTCTGATTGCCACTGCACTAAATGGGAACACCCCCTCTAACTTGTCAACAATCTGAAGTTTTCTTTTTCAGGAAACATAAATTCCATCAATGCCTCACTGTCATGAAGTCCAACCCCTTCTACACTCCTCATCATTTGTGTCTCCTGAAATGAAATGCATGGGATTCAAATCCTTTTCAGCTTCTGTTGCTCACTCATGCTGTCTCGCCTTCTAAACATGACCACTCCCTAATGCTTGCATGCCCAATTGCATTGTGGCGGATCGTCAACTACCCTACTGTTCCTTCCTTTCCCAGTCCTCTCGCCATTTCTATTTTCCGAATAACACTTCTGCAAACTAATTATATATTTTTTCAGTCTTTGACAAATTCCGAACTACTCCACAGAAGAATGAGGGTGCGTTACTGTTGTTTCTGTTAGAAAGATCCAATGGATTAATTCCTAGTATAATGGATTACAAACAAGCAACCACTGGCAATCCCTAGATTATTACAAAACGGGAATGCCCGTCCACAGAGATCCAACCCCGAATTCACTACGAGCAACTCCATCAAATTGGAAACGAGCATCTTATGTCCCCTCCCTTCTACTCGAAAATTGATATATCGATGTTTCGGAAGAAGCCTGGGAATAGTATTTCATAGTTGCCCCCAGAGCATAAAATTGCTGCAGCGTAAAAGTTGATTGGTGGATTATATACAATTTTATATGTCCGTTGTCATGATGTTGGCGGTGGCGGGGTTGAGTCACTTCTGCTAGAGGCCGCCTCTGCTGCTGCAGCTACAGCTGCCGATTGTGCTCGGTGCAATTGATATCGTTCCCGTTCGGGAAGACATGCCACCGTGTAACCATAAACCAAGTCCGCCGCGCTCCCGGCCACGCCTCCCACCACCATTGGGAATCTTTTATAATGAAAATCAGTTGGATAAAATTTCAAAATAAAAAAATTGTTAAATGGGGTTAGACTGATAAAAGATCCCACCCGAAACCACACAGGAAAATTTTGAAATAATTTCATTCGAAATTTGGAGAAATAAATGACTTACAATCCATAGCCTTTGGTACCCTTGGTTTGCACAGCATAGGCTGTCCCAAGACCAACCCCGGCCATACAAAATCTAAATTGGGATAGCAAACACCGCGAAAGAGCCTCTTCGGGGCCTTCAGCTGAAGATTCCGCGGCAGTTGCATTTGTGACGTTGCTGCCTTTTTCTTTGTTGTTGTCGAATGGTGAAGCCATGTTGATTGTATTATTTTTCATTCGAAACAAAAAAATCCAAAAAGGTATGAGCGTTGTCGCTACGGTGGACTCGAATGGACCCTTGCAATCGGTTCTAACTTTCTTCAGTGGTAGCCTTTTCCCTCTCTTCACTCCTTGGCCTTGCTTTGCTTTGCAATCGACCTTGTCTTCCCTTTCTCTGACAGGAACGATGGAAACTGGAAATGAATTATTTTGTCTTGGACTCGGAATGAAAAACAATTGCTACTTCTTCGATCCGTCCAATTAATGATCCATTCAGGTTGGAATTCCTTCTGGCTTTATCGAGCACGAGTCTATTCAAACTAATACCGTATTCACTCGACAATCGCCGCTACTTGTGGGATGAAGAAGGTCTCAATCGTCTTCACAACCAGCACTTCTGATTCGGAATTCCTTTTTTTTCGCCTCGGTTTTGATTCAATCAACTTAGCTAGACAATCACAAGAACTTAAAATAAACCACTATACCGTAATAGCTATCTATCTATAGCTGCTACTAGCTAGCAATTAATTAGAGTGGCTTTAGATAATAGCTTACAGTATGGCAATTACAGTGATATGTAATAGTTGTTGTCGACTGGCAGCTGTACATGTTAGATACTACAGTCTTGTACGGTTGTCTGTGCATGGGTTGGGGCCAGTGTGGTTCTGGTGATGATCTCATATATTTCACTGATTAGGGTTAGGGTGACAGCTAGGGTAACTATGAAAATGTAGTCAATGATTTAAAAGCATAGGCTTACAGAACTATGGTACTAGCTAGCTAGTAGAAAGTACCTGCATAATAAAGCACTGATACAAACCAGAGCTCTCAGTATAAGTCGTATCTCCGGTGCTGTTACCGTGATCTATAGCTCGGGAGGAGCCTTCCAGCAGGCAGCAGCTACCACCTCCCGGTGCATGGTCATGATGATCGACTGTTTCTGCATGCTGCTGTCGCTTGCGACTTCATTACGGGCATTCTTCTGTGCCGATATACTCATGGCTTGATTCTCGTTTCCTTCCAGTTCGTTTGCCATCTATTTAAAGAGTGTAAAGAGTTGAAGGAACCCCACCGCCAATCCGAGCACACCTCCCAAGGCAATGAGTTCAATTTCATCCTCTTCAAATGCAGGGTGCAAGACTCCTTCAAACTCAGCGGGTGTCAACTCTTGCATTTTTTGTCGGACGGTCGCCTCCATATCCATAGCTTTTTCGGTATATTCATATGAATTGGAAATGATCAATGGCATGGCATGCGCTACTTCCTTCACGACGTCTTCTTTCATTTGCGCAAATTTCTTGGCACCCATGGCCGCCACGGCGAGAGGAGCAATATCGGCGAATTGTGTATCAATAAATACCAAGGTATTGGCTCGAAGAATGGCGTAAAAGTTATAGGACAATGGCCCAAAAAGAATACCGTCCCAAATAGCTTTGACATTGAGAATTTCAGTCATTATGACGCGGGCAAAGGTTTCGGAAACTTCCTGTTGTCTTTGAATGAACAATCCCTGCATCGCACACCCAAGAAATTCGCGTTTGTCGAGTGGCCGAAAAATGATTTTGAGCGCTACCCAATTCGTGAGCCATCCCACTAAGAAACCTGCTACGGGCAATACCCAGGATCCCTGATAAAAGAACCATAGCGTCATTTGGAATATTCCAAAGAGAAACCCAAAATAAAATCCCGACCTGCGGATAAAGATAAATTCTGTATCGCCTGTTTCTTGGAAAATCTTGACGACAAGATCCTTGTGTGCGACACATGTTTCCACGGTAAGGAATTTGATGTCGACCACTTCATCTGCATGATCCTTCATATCTTGCATGACCTTGGCCATGAGTGTATGGGTGACTTCCAGATTGGTCGAAACAACAATATCGTTTTTGACTTCCTGTGGTAAACTTTGCCAAACCTTAGGCATGTACTTCATGGCCACGTCATTGATCACTTCGTCCATCATTAGTAGGGTACTGTCTTCCATGACCTCACTAAAGCGGACAGGATCCAGTCTGGAAAAGGCTTCCTTGACACTGAATAACTTGGTGGTAAAGAGTTCGAAACAGGTATTGGCCATCTTTCGAGCTTTGGCAGGGATAATGCCTTGCCAACCAAACAGCCCGTAGGGTTCATCTTTGATGCGATACACATCAATGCCCACAAACTCGAGAGGATAGAACGCTGCAAAGAATAAAAGTACGGAACGATCGTGTCAGCAATGATGATACTCGTGGGTGGATATACGGCATGGCATGACCTAGTGATTGTGCTTACTCATGTGCAAGGCCAAAACATTTGTAAAGTATCCCACAAAGCCTGCGATCCACGGAATCAAAAAGTACTGCCACCACGCATAGTCTGTTGTTGTCATCTTTCCTCGGTTGTCTAAAAACTTGGGGGCGTGTACTGGCTAGCTCGCTACTACAGTTACTGTGTCGCCAAGGCAAAGACTCGATCCTCTTTGCGATGATGCCTTACTGCTATTGACACGACCACTCGAAAGCGCATTCGACTGTTGTGTTGCCGAACCCTTGCCCAGCAAAACACGATTGGGCTGATGTTCCTTCGATCTGTTCTGGTGTTACGTTCGGGGTTCTCTTTTTCTTTTGGGGAAGAGTGTGCATCTAATCAAATTGTAGCATGGAGCACCACCGCGCGGTGCTCGAACAGTGACAAGCAGCTAGCTACAATTGCACACAGAGCTTGCTAAGACTCAAAAGACAATTGTAACCCCCTTCGCTGCCGCCAAAATATGCTACTAGTAGCAGTCAGCAAGTAGCAAACCTGGGACTCTAGGAGTCTACTACCGTGCTAGGTAGTAGTTTATTGGCGACCAAATAGTGTGGCTCCAACCTGATTTTTATTTCCCCCCAAGCAGTCCGCCTGGCCGAAATGTCATGGGGCGCTACTATGGGAAAACATAATGTGGTGTTGTTATATTAGCAAGCGAATAACCACTATGAAAAGAATGCATTGATTTATATTACTATTACATAGACTTTTTATACCGATATCGAACATTCAAAATGGGCTGGATCAAAGTATTGAAATGGTACTTTGCTTTGGGCATTGAGTTCTTGGACTCGTTTGGATTGTTTTTGCAGTTCCTCTTGAAAGGTATTCCATACTTGTCGTTCATAAGCTGGCGCACCACCGGCGCCAAATAAATTCTCAAAGGGACTCATGAGTTGTGGCATTCGAATACCGGTACTCGAGGATATCACCAACGTGAGCAGATAGGCCTGTAAATCCACTTGGGTTTGACCGGCAATGCCTCTCACACCACATCGATCCGGCAACAGGGTAGCATCCACCACATGGCCTACCAATTCGTGATAGGCCGTGACGGTCCAAATACAGGTAGTCAACATTTCAATCAGGGCTTCTTCGGAATACTCAAAGGGCAATTCGTATTCTTGACCTCGATTCGTACGTTGCATGTCGTAATAAAAGGCACGGGCATACTTGTCGTCTGTCGTTTTGATGGAATTCCGTCGACTGGCGGTGCATTCTTCCTCTTCGCCATGTTCTCCATTTTGTTGTTGTTGTTGAGCTACCGCCGCCACGGCGGCAGCAGTCGCAGCAGCCGAACTAGCTTGTTGGATCCATTCTGTCACAAAGGTCTTGACAATTTGATAGTATTCTTTTCCCAACGTCCAGTAGGGGAAATTTCCAGCCTCAGCCATTTCCAACAAGGCTGGAGGAAGGGCTCGTTGTGGAAAGGGTTCAAACACATTGGAACTCAAATAGGAGGCTTCAAACAATTCCACCAGGGCCGAATATTCATATCCCACCCCTCGATGTAAAACACAATTGATGGGGACCAACACATCAAAGGCAGCCGTATTGACTTCGGTCGTTCGAAAGGTAAAGACGGTCAAGAGTCGGCGAATCGGATGATTGGGTGGCAAACACACGGTGCAAGCTCGTGTCATGGAATTGGACAACAAAAGATGACTCCACGTCAAATGTTCTCGTACAGTGATGAGTGTAAAGGCAGCCGATTTGGCCATGAATTTGGCAGACTCCCAACCCGGTTGACCTGGTTTGAAGAGTGCTTCCTCGATATGATCGTAGATTGCCGTGACTTTTTGATCCGTATCAAAATGAATCCTTGACGCCAGTGGTCGAAATCCAGGTCGCATTGCCGTATGAGTAAAGGGAATATCAATGACAAAGGGACCCAAACTACTGTGATCATATCTGTTTTCTATTCCTGGCTTTGTGGGTTGTTGTAATTGCTTTGTGAGCAAGACTGCTCCCATGCTATAAAAAAAGTAATTGGAAAAGGATTCGTCCGAGAGTGTATCCATTTCCTTGTTGTAGCTGTCGGGCAAGGCCTTGCCATATTCAAATTGCAATTGTCGTGCTAAGTCTGTGGCCTTTTTCTTGGAAGTAAAAATGGTCTTGTCTTCAAATGGAAACAACCAAGTATTACGGATTGCTGCACTGGTAATTTCTTCGAATTTTGTATAATCGCCAAAGTGGTCGTCACTAATACAGAAGGATAGATTCATGATCGAAAAGTTGAGTCAGTTTTGGAGTACAAAAACCCAAATAGAAACCTCCAATTTTTCCAATTTCTCTACAAACACACTCAGAAAAACACAACTTACCTCAATAGCATGTTGGCTTGGAAACTCGGTGACACCTCATGCGTGACTTCCAGTGCAGGATCCGGGATCCATTCTCCATCAAAGTTGGCCGTCACTGCTTCTTTGGACAGGAATCTTCTCCTTTGAGTTCGTCGCCAACCCAAGCCAATGTTCTCAGTTTTAATGTCGGAATCTTGGGGTGGTTTCAGATTGGCTTTCACTTTGCTTTGGGGTATCGTTGCCATCAAGGTTCGAGTCACCGTGTCCATTTGTTCCAACAATTTCTTGGAATCTTCACTCAGAGGTTCCTTGCTTTCAGCGCTTTCTGCATTGCCCATATTGTAGCTTTAGTTTTAATGCTACTGTATTGATAGTGGATTATTGATACTGCTATATTTGCCTGTTTGTTGACGTTTGGTTTGCTTCTATTACCAAATTGTAACTACAGTGTAGCTATCTCTAACTTCTATTGTTACAGCTAACCGGCAACAACTGGTTGGTGGTACATGTACTGTAACTAGCTGATAGCTAGCAAAATAGTGAGAATGTTCACATTCTACCGTATCCTGATCGATGCCAAAATGACCGCGGTCTTCTGCCCCATTTTTGTTTGACATGTGTGCGTCAGGCGTAAAAACAAAAATAGACGCACACTTGTTCTTTACTTTTTACATGGTTGTCTGAGCAATGTTCATTCCGGGTTGTCATGAACATTCGATTCGTGGCGATACCGGTTTTACATTCGACTCGCTTCGCTTTGACACCAATCATAAATATGAGTAGAACACGTCACACAGTCCTTGATACCACAAATGACCTTAGTTTTAGATCATTTTGTCCATGGACAAGGAGAAAATTGACAAAACATCCTTCCTGCTCACAAAATTGATACACAAACAATTAAAAAAGATACAAATCAAAGATACAAACAAAGACATGAAGCACACTCGTGCTCGACCTCCCTTTCCGCTACTTTTGCTTGGCCTACGTTCAGCTGTGGGATTTGCACCCCCCATGCTCATAGGGACATCACCTCAGCAACTTGTCGCACCAGGACGGACTGCCACTACAAATTTGTATAGTACCCTGGCTCTAAAGGATGGAATTTTCCCCACCGAGACTGCAAATCCCTTTCCATCCTTCCATCGAGCAGGATCCCGCAAACGACCTGCTACCTCTCAAAGGACACTGGCTACAAGCAGAGATGATACTAAAACCAAAGCCACAACCTTAGTGGAATTCCCCCCTCCCTTGAACAAGGCCGGTCGTTTCAAACGTGCGGCTACCTTTTGGTTGTCCACAGCTCCAATTGTTGCTGACTACATGGGCTTCATGGGCAGGATGAAAATGGAAGAAATCCATAACGGAATAGGCAAGAAGGTTGACAAAGATATTGAGGTAAGGATACTGTATAGATTCTTTCGATTCTACTTTTTGCGCCATTCGTGAACCTAATCAAGTACTGTTCCATTCTCTACCGCCCACAGACAACATGGGAAGCACAGCATGAAGCCGGAGCACAAAAACTATACGAGACGATTGCTGAGCTCAATGGGTTTTACGTCAAGGCAGCCCAAATCATTGCCACTCGTGGCGATCTCTTTCCACGACCTTATATTGACAAGCTCAAAGAATTTTCGGATAACGTTGATCCTATGGATGTTGCCATGGTTCGCGCCATTATTACGCAAGAACTCTTACACAAGGGAGAGACTTTTGAGGACGTCTTTGTCGAGTTTGACGAGGAACCGTTGGGAGCAGCTTCGATTGCCCAAGTCCATCGTGCGGTACTGTCGGCAAAATATGGTGGACGCGAGGTTGCCATCAAGGTCCAACGTCCCTCGATTGAATCCAAATTGATGGGCGACATTCAAAATCTCAAATTGTTGGCCAAGATTGCCAAGGACGCGGATTTGTCTCCCGTAGATTATTACACGATCTTCTCTGAATTGGAAGTTCAATTGGCGAATGAATTTGATTTTTTGCAAGAATCCCAAGCCATGGACGCCATCTATCAATCGTTGGCCACAAGTATGGATGGAACAACACAGACGGAAATTCCTGTTGTCATTCCAAGGCCAATATCAGGTCTCATGAGCAGCCGTGTCCTCGTCATGGACTATTTAAAAGGAACTCCCTTGACGCGAGCCCAAGAGAAAATGAAACAGGCTGGTGTCCAACCTGGCAGTCCTCAAAGTAAATTGATGGGGAGAAAACTTATCAGCGCATTGACCGCTGTGTTTGGAAGAAATATTTTGGAAACAGGCCTGTTTCACGCTGGTACGTTAATTGTTGAAATTTGGATTCCGAGTCGAGACATGTACATTGTACTTTTCGGTAGCTCATCTTCCCCCTCTCTCTTCCTTTTCCATGTATTTTGCAGACCCCCATCCTGGAAATATCTTCGTTCTGGACGACGGCGAAATTGGGTTGATCGATTTTGGACAAGTAAAAGAGTTGTCGACTACGTATCGTGAAACCATTGCCAAGATCATCCTGGCATTGGAGGACAACCACAATGATAAAATGGATCCAGCATGTCTGGAAGAAATGAAAGCACACATGTCGGATCTTGGCGTGGAATTCAAAACAGATGCTCGCCCCGAAGCAGCTGTAGCTTTTGCCTTGTGGCTATTTGACGGCTCTGTGGAGCAATTGCCTGGTGGTTATGACACGAACGAACTGAGTCCCAATGCTCCCATCAAAGACATTGCCGTCTTTCCACAAGATTTGGTACTGGTGGCACGATCTTCCATTTTGATCAAGGCCTTTTCCAAGCGCTTTGGAGTCCCTAACTGGAGTTTGGCAAAGCAATGGGCTCCCGTGGCTCGTGAAGTATTGTGTGGAACGCCATCCGTGCAAGTCAAGCGAAGCAGCAGGCTTGGTCGATTAGGAAGGTCCTGGATGTCTATTAAAAACAGCGGTCGAAGTGTGGGTCGGCGCATCCTTCAAACGGTACCGCTGAGCCTGAGTGTCAAGGCTCGTGTGGCTTCGCTCTTCCTGTAAAGAAGCTTCCAAAGAAAGATAATTGTTTGTTCTTTGTGCACCACTACGACGTGACATCTAGCTAGCTAGCTGTGTGACGAATTATTACTAATAGTTGTAGTCTGCATGGATGGATTGTGGATGGAACCCGTTCACCATGGCCATGGCATCT
>Ga0163144_10028410_pt1 | contig 10790 bp, 10 predicted proteins | sample OliLak19BULKMAT1_FD_123175 | JGI IMG/M metagenome (GOLD analysis project Ga0163144, IMG submission 123175) | Freshwater microbial mat bacterial communities from Lake Vanda, McMurdo Dry Valleys, Antarctica - Oligotrophic Lake LV.19.BULKMAT1 | ecosystem: Environmental > Aquatic > Freshwater >... | reverse complement strand
TCGGTTAGGGATTCACTCGACATTTGGTGGCTCCTGTACGGAATGGCTAGTCAGACCAAACAGTATAGGAATACCCTAACGGATTTAGCAAGTCAAGGGGGGCAGGCGCAGGACGGATTTGGGCGGATATGGAGCGCGCGCGGTTTCGGGGTGCATCGGCGATTTCAACTGTGATTGCGGGGTTGATCGTCAGGATGTCCAAGCGTTCGTTGCCAACTGAGCGACGGGCGAGCCGGGAGAGGATACCAAGGGTGATCGGGGCGTGGATGGGCAGGATCTCGAGTTTTTCTTCGTAGAGCGGCAAATGGGGTGCTGAAACGCGGCGACTGATGTGAATCGGATTACGCATCGGAAAAATTTCTCACAAAAACGCGATGAACGGTTAGCCGCGAATCCATAAAAATACGCTCGTGTGTACGGAGGGATGAGTTGCGGGTCCGAGTAGCCCTTAAACCATTCCGGGCAGGCGGCTTCCAGTGTGTGTTGAGTGATTCGTCCCAGTTCGTTCGGCCCAAGGCGATGCCCGGCGAACCGGCGATCAGTGTATCAACAAACGCTTGGGCCGCGGAAAAGTCTGTAGCAGCATCGGCTCGGGTGCGCGTGCAAGTTTAGTGCGCACCAAAGCACCAAAGTCAGTTTCGTTCCTTGTTTCGCCGACCCCGTCGGCAGAAAGTTGATCCATGAAAAAGAGCATGATTTCCGCAAGCTGTTTGGTCGTAGCCGCCGTGGGCGGCTGGGCGCACGGCCAATGTTCCACCGCGAAGCTCACGGCCTCGGACGCCGCGTCCGACGATAGCTTCGGCGCCGCCGTCGATATCTCCGGCGATTTCGCGATCGTCGGCTCCCAAGGCGACAATCACAGCGGGTTTACGGACGCGGGTTCGGCGTATATCTATGCCCGCAACGGCGCCGGCTGGACACAGGCCCGGAAACTCATCTCGCCCGATCCCGGGACGCAGGAGTTTTTCGGTGCATCGGTCACCATCGAAGGCGACTACGCCGTTGTGGGCTGCCCCAGCGACACGTATTTCGCCACCAACGCCCTTGGGTCGGTCTACGTCTTCCATCGGGTGAACGGAAACTGGTTTCTGGAAGCAAACATTCTCTCGCCCGACAACGTCCACCGGGAGAATTTCAACCGCTTCGGCACCAATGTCGCCCTGAGCGGTTCCACGCTGGCGATTTCGGCTCTGTACGAGAATAACAGCGGCGGCGCGGTGTATGTATACACCCGCTCGGGCACAGCCTGGACCCTCCAGCAGCGCATCCAGCCCGCGGGCATCGGCTACCCCGATTTCTTCGGCAACTCGATCGCCCTCGAAGGCAACGAGCTTGCGATCGGCGCGACCGGCGTCGACAGCACGGCGGGCTTCGGCACGGGCGCGGCATATGTCTATGTTCGATCCGGGAGCGTGTGGTCGCAGCAGGCCAAGCTCATCGGCTCCCTGACCCATAGCGCCGACCAGTTGGGCCGCGCCATCGCCATCAGCGGCGACCGCATGACGGTTTCATCCCTCGAGGGCGCCACGGGCACGGTCTACGCCTTCAAGCGCACGGGCCTTGTGTGGTCCCAGGAAGCCCGCATGACGCCCCCGAACCCCGCACAATCCAGCCACTTCGGCGAGTCGATGGACATGACCGCCAGCGGCGGCCGCCTTGTGATCGGCCGCGACGCCGCCGGGGCGGGTGTGGGCGGGCGCGTGGGCGTCTACGAGCGCGTCAACAACCAATGGTCCCTCGCACACGACCTGATCTCCCCCGAGAACAGCAACTCGTATGACTTCGCCATCGGGTGCGCTGTCGATGGCGACACCGTCGTAGTCGGCGATCAGGGATACGACGCCGCCGCCCTCGCGAACTCGGGCGCGGCCTTTGTCTTTGAGCCATACACCGCGCCCGGCGATCTCTGCTCGGGCGCGCTGCCGGTCGCCGCGGGAACCTACTTCGGATCGACCACCTGCGCCGCGGCGAACGGCGACAGCACTTGCAGCACCAGCGTGTTTTCCCGCGATGTCTACTACTCCTACACCGCGCCATGCACCCAGCGCGTCACCATCGACACCCAGGGTTCGACCTTCGACACCATCCTGAGCATCCACACGGGATGCCCCGCGTCCGTGGCGAACTCCATCGCGTGCAACGATGACATTGTGTTCACCCTCAACCAGGCCTCCCGCGTGATGCTGGAGTTGAGCAAGAATGAAACGGTCATCATCCGCGTCACGGGCTTTAACGGCCTCTCGGGCGCGTACCAGTTGAACATCGCCGAATCGGCGTCGGTCAATGACAGTTGCTTCAGCGCCGAAGCGGTCAGCGACGGCGCGTACCCGTTCGGGAATTGCCTTGGAACCACCGACGGCCAAACCTTTACGGGTCCATGCACCATCGGCCAGGTGAGTAACGACCTTTGGTATAAGTACACGACCGGCTGCAATGGCCAGGTCAGCGTCGATACCTGCACCGGCACCGACTTTGACACGGCCCTGGTCGTCTACCGCTCGAACACGTGTGGCCTGAACATCAGCGCCAACATCGTCGCTTGCGATGACGACGCCTGCGGCCTCCACTCCCGCGTCGTCTTTGACGCGACCGCCGGTCAGGTCTACACGATCCGCGTCGGCGGCTTCAGCAGCGGCCAACGCGGCAGCGGCATCCTCACCATTGCCTCCACGGCCAACTGCCCCGCCGACTACAACCTCGACGGCGGGATCGATGGGGCTGATGTCTCATCATTCTTCGGCGATTGGGAAGGCGGCGCGGCCTCGGCTGATGTCAACTGCGATGGCGGGATTGACGGGGCGGATGTGAACACGTTCTTTGCCGCGTGGGAGAACGGGGGCTGCTGATCGAAGCTCTTCCGAACAGAAATGAAACTGCAAAGGGGCGGGCCGTTGGGGAGAGCCCCTTTTTCAACTGCTGTTCGCCCTCGTGGGGATCAAGCCCCCGGGCCGACCGGGGGCTTGTTCAGGGCTTGCGCCACACCGAAATAATGTTGTGGGTCAGCAGCTCGTCATCGGAATAATCCGCAAGGTCGCCCGCCCGCCTTGCCTCGGCCAGGCGCAGCGCCAGGTCGTCATCGCGCTGATAGACGAGTTTGCCGCCGGGCAGTGTCGCATCGAGAATTCCCCACCACTCACCCAGGCGCTTCTTATTCAGGTACGCGTTGGTGCGCACCATCCCCTGCGATGCGGGCCGCAGGTGAGGCCAGTATGGCAAGTCCTGTCGGGCTCCGCTTACGATCCGTGGATCGTGATTCCCCGAGTCGCACGTATAGAGGTGAAAGTGCGAATAGATGCACCCCCCGGGTTTGAGCACACGGGCGCACTCCCGCCACACCGCTGCGGGGTCGGGGATGTGCTCGAAAACGCTGAACGAGTAAATGAAGTCGATGCTTCCTTCGGGGAACGACATTTTCGAGGCATCCATCCACAGCACGCGGGTCTTGGGGATGGCCGGGATGCCCATCTGGCGGCGGAACTCGTTCAAGTACGTGCTGTCCCCCCCGAGCATTCGGCGACCGATGGTCTTGATGACGCGCCGAACGCCGTTGCGCCGGGCCATGGATACGTACCCCGGCACGTCCCAGGTAGTCGGGATCACGTCAAGGTCGATGCCCACCACGTCGCACCGCGTGGCGAAGTAGTTCATTTGCGATCGCACCTGGCCCGGTCCGATCTCCACCGCCTTGCACCCCTTGATCGGTCGGCCCATGGCTTCTGCGATCAGCCCTTCGGCCTCGCTGCACACCGCGATCGTCCCCGTCACATCCCGGGGGATTCGGTGGGAAGCGACGCGCGTGGCAGTCCACAGGTCTCGCAGTTCCGTGAGCGGACCCAGCGTGCGGGTCGTCGAAGCCGACGCGGCGTGCGCGGGGGGCGACTCGTTTGCAGGCGAGCGGGAAGACGGCGAAGATGTATGGGGGGGGGCGGGGTTTGCAGCGGTCATGGTCACAACTCGGTATCGGCGATCAGTGTAGGAATCCGAAGCGTGGAAGACTGGTTTGCTCGGTTTTGAAGCGTAACCCAGTTTGATGACCATCCCGATGCAAACCTTGGAAAGGGAACCTCGCCGGCGACCCGAATAAACACCGATTATCAGATGAAGTGAATGCGGATGGATAAGCAAGGAAACAGTTGCGTGGGGCAAAGCACGTACTCAGAGTGTCTAAGAATATCTTGGCAGCGAGGGCCGTTTTCATCATATAGCCTTAGAGTTCCAGTGTTCCATTCGATGAGAGCGCCCGCAACTCCGTCATTTTCAACCTTGGCGGCCTGATGATCGTCCTCAACGAGCAAAGCCCGATCGGCGACGGGGCGACCGACCAAGGCATCGGCGTGAACGCCATCCATGTGATCTTCACAGGCTTCGTCTTCGGCGCCGCGTTTCTGAACGGCAACATCATCGTCGTCCACTCCGAGGCGAATCTGCGGGCAGTGCCGATCCCTGCGGGGTTGACGGTTCTTGCGCTGTGAGGCATCGTGTGTTTCCGCTGTCGGCGACATGGATGAGACGCGGCAGAGCGAGTGTCCACCGCTCGTCTTATCTCGATAAACAATCGCGCGATGCTATCTGTGCCGGGGTGGTTCCGCAACGATAGAGACTTTACTGCAATACGGGGTTCCGTTTGGGTGATGCCGGTAGTCGTCGATGTCGCGTTAGAACGGAAACCAAGCCGCTCTTCACCGTCTGAGTTCGATCTGTGTACGAAAATCTGGGAACCCCGATACGCGCCGCGCATCCAAGTTAGTGAGTATTATACACGAGAACGCGGGGCAGTTGACTCTCTTTGAAGGAGCATGGTATGAAAATCAGGCGTTGGATTCTGGGTGCGGGTCTTGTTGCGGCGCTGTTTGCGACCTCGGGATGCATTTATGCTCACGGTGGGGACGGGCACTTCGACGATCACTGGGGAGGGCACCACCACCACGGGTATTGTGAATGATGGCCCGGCACGGCCCGGCATGGCCCGGCACGGCCCGGGCACGGCGGGCCGGACCCCTCGCCGAAACCCGCGCGACAGTTTTCCCAAGTGATAACACCCGCGACGCTGTCACGGGTGTTACCTTTTTCAGGGAGTTCAACGATGAAAACCGGACGATGTATGATGGCAATGGGGCTGGCCGCGGCGTTGGCGGCGAATACCGGGTGCTTCATCAATATCGATGATGACGCGAACGCCTTTTCGCGCGTGAATACGGTCGTGGAAACCCGTACGGTCGCCCTTCCGCACATTGCAAATACGCCGCTCGATATTCGCACCGAGAACGGCGCGGTGAAAGTGACCAAGGGCGAAGTCGATGGAGTGGTGGTCATCGCCAAACTCCGCGCCCGTTCGATGGAGCGGCTTGAAAAGATGCACGTCAAAGCCGAGCGAATCGAAGACGGCGCACTGCGGGTGCGCGTCGAATGGCCCGAAGGTGGCCGCAAGGGCAGCGAGGGATGCTCGTTCGATATTCAAACCCCCAGCGCGCTCACAACCTCCATCCACAGTTCCAACGGCGAGATCACGCTTGAAGACCTTTCGGGGGGGGCGATCCTCTGGACTTCCAACGCCGCTATTTGCGTGCGAAGACACAACGGGTTTGTCACCGCGGAATCCTCCAACGGAGACATCGCCCTCCGCGGCGTCGGCGGCGCCAAAGCCGACACCAGCAACGGCCACATCCTGATCGCGCTCGCCGCCGACGCCGCGGGACCTGTCAATGCCGACACCAGCAACGGCTCGATCACGCTCGAAGTCGGCCCGGGCTTCCGGGGCGAAGTCGGCGCCGATTCGAGCAACGGCAGAGTGCAAAACCACGTCAAGCGGGCGTTGGCCGTGGGCAAGCCCGAACGGGCCCGCGGTGTATGGCAACTCGGCGAGGCGGCAGACAGGGAGAAGAGCGTTCTGCGATCGAGCAACGGACCGATCACCATTGAAGAGGGCAGTGCGAAGTAGGCCGGGCGCGGTTACAGTTTCGCATGCGACCTTTCATCATTGCTGTCTTGCTCGCGACTTGCGGCCTTTGCGCTTGCAGATTTTCCGCGTCCCCGCGTGTCGCTGGCCAGGTTGTTACCGCGCCGCGCAGCGGCGACATGGACCCGTTCCGGCCCGCGATGCTGCGCATCCATCCATTGACCCACGTAGACATCGCCGCGGCGGGCGGGGTGAGTGATGGGAAGAAAGATGCGCCCCCCGCCGCAAGCCCCTGCCGCCTGATGCTGCACTTTGAACTGCGCGACCGCTACGGCGATTCGATCAAAGCGCTGGGAAAACTGCACGTCGAAATGGCAAATCCCGCGGGCAACGCATTGCCGGGCATGGAGAGCAGCGGGCTTTCGTGGGATGTGCCGGAAATGATCGGGGCGGATGAGAACTTCAAGCGCTTCGATGGGCCGACGCGGACGTATCGCATCGCCCTCAACGCGCCCAAGTGGCTCGCCGACTATTTCGCCCGGCCCGCCGCGGAACGCAAGGATGCGCCCCGCTATTTCAAGCTGCGGGTTGTGTTTGAGTTACCGGGAACGGAAGGCAAATATCTTCTCGATGAGTACGTGATTTCGGGGTGAGGGGGCCGGCTACTCGACACCCTGGCCAAACGCAATGGGTTCAAGGTTTTTGATGCCAAGGTCCGCCGCGGCGCAGCGGGCGGCGGTGATGCCGCTCATCAGGACCATCGGCACTCCCGGACCGGGATTGGCCGAGCCGCCCGCGAGATAGAGGTTTTTGTAAACGCGGCTGCGATTCTTGGGCTTAAATCCGCCCTTGAGTTTGCCGTGGCTCGCCAGGCCGTAGATGGCGCCGCCCTCGGCGTTGTACATGCGTTCGATGCCCGCGGGGGAGAGGAAGCGATCGACGACAATGTGCCGGTCGATGTCCTCCATGCCGAAGCGGCGGAGTTTGGCCATGACTACGGGTTTGTATTGCTCCAGCAAACCCCCCGCCGCCTCCCAGTCCTGGCCCGGGCGTTTGTACGCGGTGTGGATGAGAACGTACAGCGCTTCGCCGCCCGCCGGCGCCTGCGACTGGTCAGTGCGGCTGGGAACGGCGAGGTAGAGCGTGGGATCGCGCGCGGGGATGCCCTTGGTGTAGATGTCATCGAACTCCTGTTCGGAGTTGGAAGAGAAGAGAAAGTTGTGATGAGCGAGGTGCTCATAGCGACGATTGAGGCCGAGATAAAGAACCACACCGCTGCACGCGGGGGTGTAATCGCCGGCGATTGACCGCTGTTCCGCCGCGGCCTTGGGGTCGTCGATGAGGTCGCGGTAGGTCCGCTGCACATCGCAGTTGCTGATGACGGCATCGGCGAGGAGGATGCGGCCGTCATCAAGTTCAACGCCCTCAGCGCGGCCGTCCTTTACGCGAATCTTCTTCACGCCCACGCCCGTGATGAACTCAACATCCTGTTCCCGGGCGATCGTTGCAAGCGCCTTCGCCACGCACCGCGTTCCCCCACCCCCAACACCAACACCAACACCACCGGATTTGCCATCGGGCGCCATCGAATACCAGCACCCATGATCGACCTGCGCCGAAGCGATCAACGAAAGAATCGCCGGCGCGAGGAAGGGACTTGAGCCGACGTACTGCAAAAAGTGCTCGCACAACTGGCGGACGTGCGGCTCGGGGATCGACTTGTGAACCGTCGCGCCCACGGTGCTGTACATGCGCATCGCCATCACGTCGCCCATCACCCCGCCCTGCGGCGGCGCGCGCATCATGTCCATCACGCCGCCGACATCCCTGTAGAAAAAGACTTTCTCCGAAAGTCGCATCATCCGGCGGGAGTATTCGACGAACTGTTTGTATCCCGCACCGGGCCTGGCGGCGGGAAACTGTGCATCGAGCGCCGCGGCGAACTCCTCGGTGTTGCCCAGCAGGTCAATCACCGTCTTGTCTTCGTAATGGCAACGCCACTGGGGTGACAGGTTGATGAGTTTGATGTAGTCCTCAACCTTGCGCCCGCCGCGGCGGATCAGCCCACGGAGAACCTGGGGGAGCGTGAGGATCGTCGGCCCCATGTCGAAGGTGAAGCCCTTCTCGGAAAGGACGTTCATCTTCCCGCCCACGTGGGCGTTGCGCTCGATAAGGGTGACGGCTACGCCGAGTGTTGACAACTCGACCGCCGCGGCGAGCCCGGCGAGTCCGCCGCCGACGATGATGACTTTGGTGGGGGAGGGCATGTATGAAGCGGGTAAAATCCCTGCGGTCTCACGCCCTTGCGCCATCCGGTGGGTGAAGTTAAAAAAAGTAACGCTCAACACTTCGAGTTTTTCTTCTCCGCGGTCGTCTCCACTTTCCGCGGTTTGTGCGTTGGGTCCCTCGCCTTACGTTTCATCCGCCTTCCCGATCTGCCACTCCTCAAGGTCGATGGGCGCCTGCCGCCCGAAGATGGTCACCAAGACGCGGACGATGCCCTTGTCCGGGAAGACCTCATCGATCGTGCCTTCGTAGGTGGCGAAGGCGCCTTCCTTGATGACCACATGCTCGCCCTTGGCGAAGACCAGTTTGACCGAAGGCTCATCCTCGGGCTTGCGGCTGTCGATGAGCATCTTCTCGATCTCGTGCTCCTTCATGGCCGTGGGGCGGCCCGCCGTGCCGACAAAGTCGCCCACGCCCGTCGTCTCCTTGATGAGGAAGAAGACATCCTGCGGGATGCGGCCATCATCTTCGAGGCGCATTTCGACGAAGACGTAGCCGGGGTAGAGCTTGGCCTCGGAAATCTTGACTTTGCCGTTCTTCACGGTCTTGGTCTTTTCCGTCGGCACGAGAATCCGGCCAACCAGCCGCGGCATGTTCTCGATCTGCACCTTGCGCAGGAGCGTGTTCTGCACCGACGATTCCTTGTTGCTTGCCACGCGCAGCACGAACCAGTTCATGCCGTCCTGGCGCATCGGCTCATCGACGCGCAGCAGCCCGGAGCGCTCTGGGGGAGCAATGGGTGTTGCAACGTTCGCGGAGTCGTCTTTGTATTCATCGCTCATGGCAAGTTCCTTCCGGCGTGCGGCTCAATGTGCCGCGGAGTTTGAAAAAACGCCGCGGGGGATGCCGCGGCGGTTCAATAGCGTGCTTCAATCAATCGGCCCCGTTCCCAATCCCCCAGCCTCCAACCACTTTGGAAACGACCAATCCCACGTACGCTCACACAACAAGATGTCGCGGGATTCAGTCTTTACCCTTACGTCGCTCCCGCCGCGGCGTGTGGATCACAATCTTGCTTCGCCGATCAGGTCTCGACGATATGGAGCAACTGCACAGTCTTCCAAAGGATCGTATCGCAGATAAAAATATAGCCCCCGATCAGGAACGTGGCCCCGATCACGACGATGGTGGAGTCCTTGATGATCTGCCGCGTGGACCAGTTCACCTTTTTCATCTCGCCATCGGTGGCGATGAGAAAATCGACGGTGTTGGGCTTTGACGCGGCAAATCTGTAGAGGAAAAACGCGCCGATCAGGATGATCGCGGTCGCGACACCGCCCTGAAGATAGACGCGGGGAAACAGATACATCCTGTCACGCGAAGCCACCGAACCCGAGAAGGTCGGCGCATCCGCCGTTCCCACGCGCATCCTATCGACATCCTCGGCGATCCGGCCCTTGTTGAACGTGGCCGTGTTGACCTTGGAGATGCCGCTCTTGCCATCTTCACCGAGATTGAACATCTCGACAACGGCGGTGCCGACTTTTTCCTGACCCTTGTAGAGATCGACGGTCGTTCCGGGCGAGACCGATCCTTCGACCCTGCTCAGCGGCATGGAATAGCCCACAATCGGGGGGTTATACGCCTGCAACTGCCTGTACGACCACATCGCGCCAGAGAGAATCAGAATCCCTGCAAAGACCGCCGTCATCACGCGGACCCAGTACCCCTGGCCGTACTTATAGATGCCGAAGCCGCCCGCGACCGCAGCGCCCGGAGTCGTTCCACCATCACCATCATCAGAATCACGGCGGGAGGGAATTGAACCCGCAACCTGCGGATTTGGAATCCGCTGCTCTGCCAATTGAGCTACCGCCGTATTAGTCTTCGAGTTGTCACCGTTATCGACAGCCACAAGTTCTCTTTCGCTAAATGCCCACTGCCAGCGCACCCCGCCAACCCCACCCACCAAGGAGTGTGCGCTGTTTACCTCGACCCGTTGCCCAAAGCCAAACGACCAAAGGCTAAACGCCTTTACTTGCGCTTCACTTTATGCAGCGTATGCTTGCGCAAACGGGGGCAGTACTTGCTCATGCCCTCCTTCAACCCCTCGGGCATGCCGCCCTTGGTGTTTACGCTCGTCCGGTAGTTGAGGTCGCCGGTTTCCGTGCATTGGAGCCACAAAAACTCGCGTGCTGCCGATTTCTTCTTTGCCATGGGTCAAACCCACCTTTCAAAATTCTAACAAACTTGCTTTACGGGCCATCTGACCAACCTGCATTATGCCCGCTTTCACTTTTCCACTGCCTTTTGGTTCCGACTGAGAAACTACCGCCCGGATCGTTTGACCCGGGTGGAGGGAATCAAGTATATGCCCGCCTTTAGGGGCGGTCGTGCCTTTGCAGTTCCACTTTTCGCACCGAAGGTGGAAGAGCGAAACTGTCCGGGCTCGAAGACTACTCACCTTCTCAGGTGATGATCTCAACCACAACCCCCGACCCGATCGTCTTGCCGCCCTCGCGGACGGCGAAGCGGACACCCTTCTCCATCGCCACAGGCTTATCGCCCAGGTCGATTTCCATGGTGATGTTGTCGCCGGGCATGCACATTTCGGCCCCGCCCATCAACTTGGTGCCGCCGGTCACGTCGGTCGTGCGGAAGTAAAACT
>Ga0163144_10028409_pt1 | contig 10791 bp, 11 predicted proteins | sample OliLak19BULKMAT1_FD_123175 | JGI IMG/M metagenome (GOLD analysis project Ga0163144, IMG submission 123175) | Freshwater microbial mat bacterial communities from Lake Vanda, McMurdo Dry Valleys, Antarctica - Oligotrophic Lake LV.19.BULKMAT1 | ecosystem: Environmental > Aquatic > Freshwater >... | reverse complement strand
CCGCTTGCGGTGCGATTTCTTCGAGGGAGTTGTGATGAAGCGGGGGAACTCGCCTTATCCCGTCCAGCTCCGCAGCGACACCGAGGAATGTCTGGCGATGATCATAATTGTGGTTGTGTCGTAGCGCTGGCAGGCTGAGGAGTGGGAGCCGCGCTCAATTCAGTTTTGGGCTGCTCGAGTTTTTGCTGAATAAACTCGATGACCTGCGGCCAAGACTCTTTGCAGGCGCGGGTGTGGTTCGCGTCCTTCAGCACGAAATGGCGGATGTCCGGGTGGCCGACCAGTTTCATCATCGAAACGAAGTATAAGTTTTCTTCAGCACGCATGAGCACGTCGGTTGACCAATCGCCTGTGGTGCAAAGGATCGGCGGGGCGTCTTTGCGGATGTGATGGAGCGGCGCAAACTCATCAATAGTCGGGCGGAACTGGTTGGGCTCAATGCCTTGCTCTTTGCGAATCGTCTGGTGGGTGATCATTTGTCCTGAAACAGAAATCAAACCGGCAATTTCATTGGCATCAATGCCGTGTTTAGCGAGGTAGGATTTGTCCAGAGTGATCATGGCTCCGAGGTAGGCACCTGCGGAAATGCCAAGAACAAACACTTTAGAACGATCTCCGCCGAGAGCGGTGACGTGCTTAACCGTCCAAGCAACTGCTGCCGCCGCATCCTCTATGTAGGCGGGATGTTTGACGACGGGGCTGAACCGGTAGTTCGCTGCCACGACCGCCCACCCCTTGTCCATAAGTTCCTTGGGAATGGATTTATTGCCGCCGGCAAGTCCTCCCCCGTGGAAATAAACGATCGTTGGAAAGTTTTTCGCATTTGTGGGGCGATAGAAATCGAGCACGCACCGTTCCGCGCCGGGTGTTCCGGCCAGTTCGGGTGCGTAGTTGATATCGTGTTCGAGTGTATAATCCGGGCCGATATCTTCAGCCGTGGCGGGCAGAGAGCTCATCGTGGATAAAAGAACGGCGATCGTTATCGTTTGGGAAGCAAGGTGTCGAGGACTGAAGCGCGGGAAATGTGACATCGTTGAGACAAGTTAATAAAACTGGAAGAGGCGGCCAAGCGGACTCGTGGAATCCCAAATTTCGAGATGCCGGCAGAGGCACTCAAACATCATGCGATGACCGTAAGTGTTCGGGTGGATAGTGTCGCTTTGGGAGAAGAGTGTAGCACGTTCATTGGCCTCCGCCCGCTTGTTCCAGAAATGTTCGTGGTCAATCAGCACCGCGCCGTGTGTTTTGGCAAGGCGAAAGTATACTTCTCACGACAAGAATCGGAAGTTTCACCTCGCAATAAAGGATTGACCGCATCTTTTCCCAAATTTAAAGCTTTAAACCCTATTTGAAAAAACCGCATAAAGGGAAAATTTGCGCAAACGCAAATCAAACGGAATGAATTTCCCATGAGCTTAACGATTTGGAAGAGCCTCTCCGACCGGGCTGAGCGCATGAGCGCCGAGGCCTTGGGCGATGTTTCGACTCTGCCGGATTGGGAGCGTATCCGGGAGGGGCGTCGCAGGGAATTTTGGCGGTGCCTGGGATTGGATCCGCGGCCGGAAGCGTGCGATCCGGCGGTTAGGGAGTATTCGACGTTTTCCGGGAAGGGGTTTCGCGCTAGAAACGTTGGATTTCAAATCCTTCCGGATTGCTGGGGATCTGCCGCCGTTTACTATCCGGATCCTCCGCGGGAGGGGCCGGCTCCGGGCGTTCTCTATGTTTGCGGCCATGCAAAAACCGGGGTTTGGCACTACCAGTATTGTCCGATCATGTGGGCGCGGCGGGCCTACGTTTGCCTGATCGTGGATGCCATCGAGCAGCACGACAACCCGGGAGAGCATCACGGGCAGATCACCGGCAGGCAGGAGCCTGGCTAGCCATGGGGTACACCCCGGCGGGGGCAGAGGCCTGGAACTCGCTGCGGGCCTTGGAGGTGTTGCGGAGCGACCCGGCTGTCGACGGGGGGCGGATTGGGGTGACTGGAATTTCCGGGGGCGGCGCTGTCAGTTTTTACGTGGCGGTTCTCGACGAGGGAATCCAAGCCCTTTCTTCGCTGTGCGGGATGAGCACGCCGAGGGACGCCATCGTGAACCGCCGTCTTTTCGGGCATTGCGGCTGTATGTATCCCCACAATGTTTTCGGGCGCGATCTCAGCGAGTACGCCGCGCTGTTGGCTCCCCGCCCGGCACTGTTTTGCTTCGGCGACCACGACGGCCTGTTTTATCCCGACGAGACGGCGGCCCTGATCCGCCGGGTGTCGAAAATTTACGATCTCTACGGGGCGGGAGATCGTTGCAAGCGGGTGGCTCTTCCGTGTCGGCATGAGGACCATCCGGAATTCACCCGGGAGACCCAGAAATGGTTCGACCGCCATGTCGCCGGGGAGGAAAGGCCGCAGATTCCCCTTGGGGAGCGGGAGGTTTCCGAGACAGCGTCGTCGGTATTCCAAGGGGTGGGTCCCTGGCCGAACCGCCTGGATCTCCTGCCGCAATTGCTTTCTCCGCGCGGCGGCGTGCGGCTGCCTTCGGAAGCCGGGGAATGGCCGCAGATTCGCCGGGAGGCCCTGAATTCGCTCCCTCCGCTTTTTTCCGAGGAGGAATTCTGTTTTTCATATGACCGGGTCTGGGACTATGGTGAGATGGTCCGGAGCCGCCACTGCGGTCGCATCGCCGGAGTCGATGTCGAACTGGAAGTGTTTCGCCGGACAGCGTCCCGCAAATTGTTGCTGGGAGTGGCCGGAGGGGGGGAGTGGTCCCAGCATGTGCTGGACAGGCTGGCGTCGGCCGGTAACCGGGTTTCACTAGCTGGCTTCCAGCCGCGTCTTTCGGGAGATCATTTTCCGGGGGGGGAGTCGCCGGATTTTCCAGCCTGGGCTCGCGTACCCGGAGTTCGGGTTCGTCTGATGCAGGCCATGGCGCTCACCGGGCAAACTCCGGTGATGATGACTGTTCGAGATATCCGCGTTTTGTTCGAATACCTGATTGCCCAAGAGGAATTTCGGGACTTCGAGATCTATTTGTACGGCAGGGCGGAAGCGGGGGTTTCGGCTCTTTATTATACCCTTCTGGATGAGCGTGTGGCCGGAGTGATTGTCGAGGACCTGCCCGTCAGCCATGCCGAGAGGGCTCCGATTCTGGGCAGCCTGCGTGCATTTGACATCCCCCAGGCCGTCGGGCTTGTGGCACCGAGAAAAATGGCGGCGGTTGCGGCCGGACACAACAATTGGAATTGGCCGGTGAGCGTCTATGGGCGCCTCGGCTGCCCGGAACGGCTGGTGATGACTGCGGATTTACGGGAGGCCTTCCAGCGCGTGCTCGAGGATTAGCCGGAGATTCGGCAACCTGCCTCATACTTTGGCACCCCCGGACTCCGTGCGACAAATCCACCGGATGCCGGTCCCAGGCAAAGGAGAACTCTTCCAGTTCTTCAGTAACGGTTCCCCGCTTGCGCTTACCGAGGATTTCCCCGACGACGCTTTCTGCGCGCCGGAAAGCGAACATGCTTTGCGAATCGCAATCAACGAAGTGAGTTTATAATTGGGGGTAAGTGGCTGCGCGAATTGCGAAGGCAGGGCGGGTGCGCCGTTTCCGGCATAGAGGGAAAGCTCAGCGGGCAGATCTGCCACTCCGGTTTGAGCTGGAATGAGTGGCTTGAAACCGTTTGGCGCAACGGACTGTAACGATCTGGAAAGCCGAAGGCACCAAGCCCGATTTCCCCATCGCCGAGGGCTTCCACACTAAGGCGGTATTGACGCTCTGGAATTGCTGGCGTGCGTTCCGAAATATGCTACAAGAGATCATTTTATAGGATTAAAATCACAGATGGACAGGGGTGCCAGTTTTTTCAAACGCCACTATTTTTTCAGTGAGTGCTTTACGATACTCTCATTTGCAGCGGTTGCGCGAGGTGGAACATATTTGAGAATCAGTTCCGAAACACCAAGGAACTTGAAAACCCTTGCGCAACAGCCCGTCCAGCTCAGCCAGCTCAGCCAGCTCAGCGCCGAACTTGACATCATGTTGGTTGGCGACAATTAATGCTTTAAATGCATACATCAACATGATGAATTACCCCAAAAAGATCGGATTGATCGGAAGCGGTTACCGCTTGCGGTATGTCGTGAATTACTTGCTTAAGGCCGCCGAAGGAAAAATAGAGGTCGGAGCTATCTGTGATCCGGATGGAGATGCCATTCAAGCCTCTCGGGAGGCGTATGGAAGCGAAGTGCCGGTTTGCAAGTCAGCGCAGGTATTGGTTGATCGGGATGACCTCGATTGGGTGTTCGTGGGTTCGTACAACAGCCTCCATAGCGAGCATGCGATTTTGGCTTTGAGGGCTGGCAAGCACGTCTTTTGCGAAAAGCCTTTGGCGACGAATCTCGAAGATTGTCTTGCGGTGAAACGGGCGGTGGAGGAGACAGGCCGGACCTTCGCCTTCGGACTGGTCTTGCGGTATTCCCCGTACTATCAGCAAATCCGCAACTTGGTCGTAGAGGGCCGGATCGGAAAACTGATTTCATTTGAGTTCAACGACACGCTGGACTTCAACCACGGTGGACACATCTTCAACAACTGGCGTCGTTATCGCAAGCATTCTGGCACTCATCTTTTGGAGAAATGCTGTCATGATCTGGATCTTGCAAATTGGCTTGTGGGCAGTTTGCCAGCAATGGTGGCGAGCTTTGGCGGGCGCAATTTTTTTGTTCCGGAGAACGAATATCATGTGGAACGAATTGGAAAAAACGCCGAGGGAAAACCGGCTTACAGCACTTGGCTTGGCTTCCATGTCGAACCGTTTTCGCCGGGTGCTGATGTGGTCGATAATCAGGTGGCCATCATCGAATACGCCAATCAAGTGCGGGCGACATTCCACACCAACTGCAACTGTGCGATTAAGGAACGGCGCTTTTATCTTTGCGGCACGGAAGGCACGCTGCGGGGAAACCTCACAACCGGAATCATCGAAGTTATGCGGATTGGATTCGATACCGAAATCGAACGCATCGACACCATGAGCGGTGGCGCCCACGGAGGAGGAGATCAGATAATGGCTCAGGCTCTCAGTTCGACGATTCTGGAAGGCACCCCACCACTAGCGAGTGTCGATGACGGCATTTATTCCTGCTTTGCGGCTTTTGCGATCAATGAGGCAATGGAAACCGGCAAGACGGTCAATCTTCGAAATTATTGGGAAAAAGCGGCCATCCATCCGCCAGCCGATAATTCTCCGTGCGAGGTGGAACGTCAATTTGACCGCATGATCGCAGCAGCCCAATGATTTGAAGCCATGATCATCGACTTCCATTCCCACGCTTGGAACTTCCCCTCCGACTTCTCAGAGGATTTCATCCATCAGGCCGCTCGTGCGCGGCCTGGGCATATGGTGGACATGAGCGCAACTTATGAAGCCTATCGTGCCACGGCACCCGAGGACACCTGCACCATCGTGTTCGGTGGCAAGGCACGGCTCAGTGGCCTGTGGGTAAACGATCAAACGGTGGCGAACTATGTCGCGCGTGATCCCGCCCGTTTGATCGGCTTCTTGTCCGTTGATCCCACTCAGGATGGCTGGGAGCGTGACATGCATAGCGGCCACGAGGAACTCGGCCTGCGCGGCATCAAGCTGCTGCCGATGTATGCCGGATTCAGTCCCGCTGATCCGAAACTGGAGCCGCTGTGGCAGTATGCGGAGAAGAACGGCCTGCCGGTGCTGCTGCACATGGGCACCACGTTCATCGCGCAGGCACAGCTGGCCTTCACGCTGCCGCGATTGATTGAACCGGTGGCGTTGAAGCATCCGGGCGTGAAGATCATCCTCGCGCATCTCGGTCATCCGTATGAAGGCGAGTGCCTCGTGACAATCCGCAAGCACGAGAATGTCTTTGCCGACGTCAGCGCGCTGCATTACCGCCCCTGGCAGCTCTACAACTCACTGATGCTCGCCCAAGAATACGGCGTGTGGCACAAGCTGCTCTTCGGCACCGATTTCCCGTTCACCACCGTGAATGCGTCTATCGACGGCATCCGCAAACTCAACGACATGATGGAAGGCACCAAGCTCCCACGTCTCGATGTGGCGCAGATCGAAGCCATGCTCCATCGCGACAGCTTGAAACTGCTCGGCTTACACTGAGAACATGAGAACACTCTCACGCACCGTAGACCCCACGCCACAGAGCTGCTGCCGCTTCGCGCTATTTCCTATCAACTGGAAAGGCAAAAGGAGATCCCGACCCGGGTCGTCAACCATCGTCGGTCGGAGGGATTCCTGAATGAAAGGCTGGGGAGAAAGACCGGGCGACCCCCGCTCATGGGGTCCGGCCAAGGGAAAAACACTCGCTGGCGACGACGAGGAGGATTTTGAAGTAGCTCCCCACCCCGACCCTCCCAGAACTTTTGGGTGTTCCTCCGCAAATACAAGAGTCTCTTTCAGCCTACCCGCCCGCCAGTCCCGCCATATTGGGTTGCGGGGCGCGCCCCGCAACCCAATATGGCGGGTGCTTGACTCTCAAACCGCGCAAGGCCGAAATCCCTCAATGGAAACAGCCGCTTCCAGCCTGACCCTCCGGGCCAACGCCCCGGAGGGCCGAAAGCGATTTCCTATCAACTCCCCGTCATGAACCCGCCCAGAATCGCGCTCGTTACCGGAGCAGGGGGAATTCTGGGTCCCTCGATCTGCCAGGCCCTGCGGCAGCAAGGCTGGCTGGTGGCGGCCACGGATTCCGCAGCAGAAAACCTGGACAGGGCGAAGGTCCTGTGCGGCGGGATTTTTTGGGATCATGACGTGATTGGGGATATCGCCACGGAGGATTGTTGCAGGGCGCTCGTGTCCGATGTGGCGGAGCGCTTGGGAGACATCGCTCTGCTCGTCAACAACGCGGCGAGTCCCGGCCGCGGCAGCCTGGACGAGATCACTGAAGAGGCCGCTTTGTCGATTTTCCGGGTCAACGTTCTTGCTCCGCTCTGGTTGACCCGAGCCTGCCGCGGATCGCTGCTTCAGCGGCGCGGCTCAGTCATCAATATTTCATCCGCCGAGACCCAGGCCTTCTCCGAGAAGAATCATCTCTACGTGGCATCGAAGGCCGCGCTGGAACAACTAACCCGGTCCATGGCATCGGAATTCCTCGGCAGCGGCGTTCGCGTTAACGCCATCCGCGTCGGTCGCGTGCCGGGTGCAGCTTTTCTGCGGCAGTGGACGGACACCCTCCCGCCGGAAGCGGCCCGGGAACTTATTGAAAAAGTGATGCCCATTCATCTGGAGATCGCACGGGAGTCCATAGGGCCGGATTCTGTTGGCTCGCCCGACGGGATCGCCTCCATCGTTGCTTTTCTTGCTTCGGAAGACGCGAGGTTTATCAATGGGGAAATCCTCACCGCAGACGGTGGTTTTTTGGCGATGTCCCGGGATTGGGTTGGACAGCATTTGCCTGGTTTCAATCGGGCGAACGAAGCTGCCGAGGCCTGGGTCGCGGCATGGAGGAAGTCGTGATCCTGCAGAGTGCCAAGGCCTGGCATGTGCGGGTGCCCCTGTTGGCCGAATGGGCCAGCAGCCCGGAATATGGCCCACATGCCGTCGCGGACCGGCTTCTTCTCAAGCTCTCCAGCCCCGATGGTCTGGCGGGCTGGGGGGAGATGGCCCTGCCTGCGGAAAGCATCATCGCGCCAGCGATGCACCGGCTGGTGCAAGTGGACTTCGACAACGAGCCACAAAGTTTGCTGCCGCTCTGGGAACCCGATGCGCTTTATTGGTCCCGGCCCGAGGGTCACCCGCAGTTTGGCCCGAAGAAAGAGATGCTGCGTCACCGGCTGCGCCACCCCATGCAGAGCGCCGTGGAGACCGCACTGGCAGATCTGCGCGCCCGGCGGCTGGGGATTCCGCTCCACCTGCTTTACGGCGGAGCTTGGCGGAAAACAGTGGCGGTCGACTACTGGATGGGACGTGTCAGCCCGGAACAGGCGGCCCGCTGCGCCCGGCGCGCCCGCGAGTTGGGCTTTCACGGACTCAAACTGAAAACGACACTGCAGGATCCCAATGTCGAACGCCTTAAAGCCATCCGCGATGCGGCCGGTGCGGACTTTTCCGTCACGGTAGACCCCAATGGCCGGTTTTACCGCCTCGACGACGCCTGGTCCACCATTGCCGCGATGGAGGAGGTGGGCAACATGGCAATCCTCGAGGATCCGTTTCCCCGATTTTATCTCAATGAGTTTGCCTTACTGCGCCAACGGCTGGGCAAAGCCCGGCTCGTCGTTCACGTTGACCCGAACGAGTCACTCTGGTCGGTCCTGCAAAGTGGCGCGGCTGGTGGCCTGAATCTGGACAGCTACACCTGCGGTCCGGCTCAATGGCAGATCGATGCGGGCACGGCCGACCGCGCGAACCTTCCCGTCTGGCATGGTTCCTCCCTCAATCTGGGCATCGCCACGGCTCTGGAGCTTCATACGGCCGCGAGCTCGCCGAACTGCACGCTGCCCGGAGACCAAGCCTCTCCCTGGTTGCGCGAACACATGCTCGTAAAAACCGGATTTGAGATTCGCGACGGCGGCATTCTGGTTCCCACCGACGGTCCCGGCCTTGGCATCGTGGTCGATGAGGAAGCCGTGGCCCGGCACACGATCTGTCACTGGACGGCCTGAGCTGTCAGCTTGTACCGGAACGGGAAAGCAGGCGTTCCGCATTCCGGAAATAAAGTGCCTCCTGAGTGTCGAGGCTCAGGGGTAGGGTGGCGAGAAATTGGGCCAGCGCCCCGCCGTAGTCGTCCCGTGCGAAGAGCACGCGGTCCTGATATTTTTTCAAAAAGTCCACGGCGTGCTGCGGGTCGCGTTCCAAGGCTTTGAGGGCCGATCCGGCGGAGAGGTCCAAATGCAGATTGGGATACTGATCCAGCAGCGGCTGGAGTCGGCCGCCGGGCACAACCGGGCCGGACGGGTATCGGTCCGGGTTGTCTCCGGCCCCGTCGCTAATCTCCCGCCAGAAGCCAGGGGCATGACCGAGGAAAATTGTCTGCGGGCAGGCCTGCAGGGCGCGCTCCAGATTGTCCACCGTGCCGCCATACCAATTCGGCTGATAGACGGGCTTTCCGCCCTTTGGATTGGCGAGATACGGAACGTCGAGGTGCAGCACAACGGGAAGCCCGAGCGCACCCGCCGCCGAGAAGAGTTCCAAACAGCGGGGATCATCAAAAAGCACCCGAAACTTCCATTCGCCGCAAACCCGCACGTCGTGCATCCGGGCGGCTGCCTCCAGGACGCGCGGGGCAGGGGGAAGCAACGGATTGGGACAATAGCCCACCACAAACCGGTCGGGAAACCGGTCCCGCGCGCGTAGCAGATCGGAAAGAGGAATGCCCGGATGGCTGCCATCCTCACGGAGATGCTCGGGGTTCAGGACACCATGGTAATTCGGTGGGTCGTCTGACCGGGGAATGTCCCAGCTTAACAGCCAGGCAAGTCGGACGCCTTGTTCGTCCATGTCGGTGACCAGTCCGCTGTCATTGCGTTGTTGCCAGAAAACGTGCTGATGGGCGTCGATCCGGTCCATGGCTAAAGGGCTTTCACGCGGGGAAGGTAACGCTCGAACAAGCTCTGGTTGTGTTCGTCCCCGCCGGGCACATTTGCACTGCACCACACAGGCGCAGGATAGCCCGCAGCGACGATTTTCTCGGTGGTGCGAATGACCAGCCACTGCAGGCAGAAGCTGACCAGAATCGTGCTGACCGGGCCCATCATGGTGGAAACGCCTTTGGGGTGAACCACCGCGTCGCCGTGTGGAACGTGGTTGTCGATGACCACATCGGCCAATTCGTAGAGGTTCTGCCGCGAGGGGTGCCGGGCCGGAAAGTCGGGCGGGGTCTTGCTTGCATGGTCGATGGAAGTCACGGCGACCACCCGCACCCCGCGTGATTTGGCTTCGAGGGCCGCATCGATCGTGGCCGCGTTCATCCCGTAAATGCTGGTGATGATTAGGACCTCGCCGGACTTTAGGGCATGGGCTTTGATGATCTTGTCTCCGACGCCGACCGTGCGTTCCAGAAGGGTCGATTTCTGGCCGCCTGAGAAAAGCGAGAGGCTACTTTCGAAAAGCGGGTTGACACAGGCGAGCCCCCCGGCACGCCAAAACATTTCCGCCGAGCCGATGATCGAATGCCCGCCCACGCCATAGACATGGATCAATTGGTCCTTCACCGCCGTCTCGGCGAGCAGGGTGGCGGATTTTTCGATGGATTCGGTTTCCTCTTCGCGAACTGCCCGGAGGAGTTCAAGGACCCTTGGGTAGTAGAAGTCAATGGCGTTTTCGGAGGCGGCGTGTGAGGCGGGTTTCATCGTGAAGTGGATTCCAAACCGGCATGGCGGTGCAGCAAAATATCGAGGAGTTGGGGCGTTACGGGAAAAGCGGGAGTAATTTCCACAGAAATCAGTTAATTTTTAAAGCTTTTAAAAACTCTGTCGAGAGGATTTCTTGCCGGGTGGGACCCAATTCGCGTCACGCACATCCCACCGCTCAGGTATCGTGGGCGTTGACAAAAAAATATTCGATCTGCTGATCCGCAGCACACTCGATGTAGTGGCGGGTGCCTTTTGGGATTTCCACAATACTGTCTTTGGCAATCGGGAAGGCCTTGTCGCCAAGGTGGAGAACGCCCTCCCCTGAGGTGACGAGAAAGTATTGCGTCCAGGTGGAATGGGAATCCGGGGCGACCTGACCCGGTCCGGTGATCCGGCAGGTGCCAATCTGAAGCCGGGCGGCCTCCCCGGCGCCGCGGTCCAGGAGGTCCCGGCAGAGCTGATT
>Ga0163144_10028408_pt1 | contig 10791 bp, 9 predicted proteins | sample OliLak19BULKMAT1_FD_123175 | JGI IMG/M metagenome (GOLD analysis project Ga0163144, IMG submission 123175) | Freshwater microbial mat bacterial communities from Lake Vanda, McMurdo Dry Valleys, Antarctica - Oligotrophic Lake LV.19.BULKMAT1 | ecosystem: Environmental > Aquatic > Freshwater > Lake... | reverse complement strand
GTATCTACAGGAAGGGGGAAGCGGGATACGGTTCCCATCTGAATCTGTTAGGCATCCTGTGATGCTGATCTTCCATACAATCCAAGGTGACTTTAAATTGTATATTTTTTGAGTTGTCTCGTTTTCGGTATGTTCCTCAAAAATTGTTAATGGAACATCGGGTTTGCAGGGAATGTCTTTCAGTATGTTTGCAACCTTTTCTTGCACAAAGGGTTGATCAAGATTGGTAAGGTTTGAAAAGGATGAAATACATGCCTCTGAGTTTTCTGGGTCGTTTATTGTTTTTTCGTTGAGGATGATTCTGAAATAAGGATCCTCTCCCTCTTTTGCCGCAGGCTTTGATTTTAGGATATCGTTGTATTTACATACTAAGTTGCTTGAGGGAGCTCTCGGGTCTCCGCCAGCTCCTAAAAAATTTATTTTAGTAGTTGCCGAAGAGGAAATACTAAAAAATGAAAGCATTGAGATCGAGAGGATTCTGTATTTTGTTTGCATTATTTCGCCTTGTTGTGAATTGGAGTTTTATTGCCTTCGGTTTTTGAAGTTTGTTTTGCTATACATTCTTCATAGGCTTGGCTGGCCATAAGTTGTAGACCTGCTAGCTGGTTTTTTAGTTCTTTACATTTCTCGAAAGGAATCATGGGCGGGAGAAGCTTTATTCCGAAATAATCAGGGAATTTCTCAGCTTCCTGTGGAGAGATTTTGTCTTTTTCAACTAGCAATCCGGAAGTTGAAACTTCTCCACATCGATCTGAAGTAATAGGCAGAGCCATTTCGAAGATTGACCTGCTGTCGCTTTTTACTATGAAGAGTCTTTTCCCCTTGGGGCCCAAAATGTTAAGGGGCATTGCAAAAGAGTCTTCCATCTCTAAGAAGTTTGATTCTTTTGTTTCTTCATCTCCATATGAGCATTTATCTAATACGAATTGGCGGAGTTGGAATTCCATGTCTCGGAGTTTTGAGGACCATGAGGTGTTGGGTTCGAAGCAGGAGAAGAGGGAAGAGAGGAGGGGATTTTCTCCTTCTTGGTTGCGGCCCTTGTTTCGGGCCCTGACGGCGCCTTGGAGGATGATTGAGAGTAGATTGGAGTCGCTGCTTAATTTGGAGCTGGGTGCATCTTGGGCGAGGCCTTCGACGAAGTCTTTTAGGTAGTTTCTTTGGTCTTCACCTTTTTCAGGAATTGTGTAGGATTTTACGATTCCTACGAGTGTCATGATTTCCATGTGGTCGCTGGCTGGGATTTTATCTTCTTCTGAAGATTTGATGTTGCTGAAGTCGTTGCAGCCTCTGTAGCGTTTGTTGCATTCCTCTTTGCTTTTAGTGAGAATGCATTGATCGTAGGTGAGGCCAATGGAATATCTTGAGAGCACGCAGTCGTCATCGGGAGTTCGTGCGAGGGCGTTGATGTGGGCGGTGCGGATGGAGAATTCGTTGTTGAGTTCTTCTCTAATGATTTCTCTTTTTTCGCGGCTTTGTGTTTTGGGGTCGATGCCTTTTTCGGCGAGACGTTTTCTAATTCTTTCGACCCAGTCTTCAGATGCATTTAGGTCTTTGCGTAGATCGACTTGAATGCCGTCTTTCCAGTCTTGGAGCCATTTTTCCATTTCTTGATAGTTGTATTGGCCATCGCCGTTTCTTATCTTGTTCGGACTCGCCGTGATTTGTCTTTCGAGTGCTTCGGAACAGTCTTTGGCCATGTTTTCTGTGAAGGTGCTGAGCTCGGCTTGGGCTACTAATGATCCGCTTTGAGAAGTGTTGCCAGAAGATTTGGAAATAAACTCTTGAAAGCGTTCGTTGGATGCTTTTGCGAAGTCGCCGCCGAGAGTGGCTAATGGATCAAAGGCAATGGCTGCTCGTTGATTCTCGTTGAGGAGTCCAGTGGGGGCCGTGCTTGGTGTTTGGGCGCTCGCTTGAGGAAATGGGGTTCTTTGGGCTGTGCTTTGGAGGTAATAATTTTGATGGTAGAGAGGCGAGCTGCTTGAGCCTGTAGCTCTAGTCTTTCCGTTTCCGTTCGCTAGGGTTTGTCCTTTTTTTCCGAGAGTTTTTACGAGTTCCTGCATCACATCGCCCTTTGATCCGCTGTTGGGGGCTGTGCTTCCCACTACTTTGCTGGCAGGGGTTGAAGGGCCGCTGCCTGATGTGCCTGAAGAGCTTTCTCCTCCGCTGCCCAACACTGATGCGAAACGACCCATTTCCAAGGAACCTGCACTCGGCTGAGTGTCGCTTGCAACTGTGGTTACGGGCCCGCCTTCAGCGTAGTTCACCTGAGCGGGGGTGTTGACCTGTGGAACGTTGAGTGAATTTGAAACGGCGTTGCTGGCTTGTAAATTATTGTAGCCAGCCTGAGCATTGCTTTTGAGGGTGGCACCCACTGCGCTATTCCCATCAAACATGCTCGCATCTGATGCTGCTTGTGCAAGGGCATTGGCGGCTTCATCGCTGCTGATGCCCAGCGTGTCTTGTAGCGATTGAAGTGCGGCTGCAGCTTCTTCGGATGAGGCCGAGGAAGTGCCGAGAGTGTTGAGTGAATTGGCGAGGGCGGCCTGTTGGGCTGAGCTTAGGCTGGAGGCGTTTGTTCCTACGAGAGCAAGAATGCGTTCTAAAAGTTTGTCTCTCCATTTTGCGGGTAGGAGTCCTTGTTCCAGAGGTTCGTAGGCCTCTCGAAAGCGTTTGTAATAGGCCTGGTCTGAGACTGGAATACTGAGATGGTCTTGGAGAGAGGTGGCCTTGCCGGCAAAGAACTCTTCGAGTCCTTGAACGGTTTCTTGTTGGCTTTGGGCAAGGGCATTGCCGGAGGCCAATGTGGTGAGACCGATCGCTATGAAGATTTTGATTTTCACGTTCTTATTTCATCATGACATAGAGAGAAAAATAAGGCTTCGTCAAATTACTGGTCTCTTTAGAAAAGTTTCCTTGAGGAAACTTCGATTGGAGAATTCATGGTGGCGATATTTGTAAATATATCAATCACTTATAAATTATGTGGACGTGCTCTTTAGAGAATCCATTGAGCGAAGAGTGGGAGTAGGAGCAGTCCGAGGAGGGTGCTAAGAAGCACTGCGACTGCACATTTTTCGGGTTCAGCTTTTAAAAGGCTCGCAAAGGCGACGGTGTTGGCTGCCATCGGAAGAACGGACACTAGCCACATGCTTTGCTGAATATCCGGAGTCAAAAAGTTTAAGCCCAACTGGGTGTCTATCCAAATCACAGCCCCAGTGACGACGGGCCAGACTAAAAATTTCATAAAGAAGGCAAAGCCTGTAAAACGCCAATCGATTTTAAATTTTTCGATTTGGGCGAGTGCAATGCCAATGATCATCATGCCTAAGACAGAAAAGCTGCCCTTCACCCATGAGAAAAATTCGAAAGCAGGTCCATCGAGTTTGATGTTTAAAAAGTTAAAAATAAGACCCAACACAAAAACGTAAATCGCTGGCAGGCGCAAGAGTTTCCCGAGGCTTTCTCGCACCGTGTGGTGGCCTCTTGCGGAGATGTAAAATCCGAGAGTGGATTCATAAATTACGAATCCAAATGAAATCATAACGGCCCTTGGAAACGAATCATGGCCCAGTATTGCGATAGCGGCGGGAAATCCGAAGTAGCCAGAATTTGAGTTGCCAGCTGTGTAGGCGAGGATGTTGCGTGCGGGTGATTTAAAAATGTATTTGCTTATCAGCCACGATATTCCGCAAATGAGAGAGCAGATAGCAATGTAGAGGAAGGGCAAGGATAGGAGTGAGGCATCGAGCTTGGCCTCAAGCACTCCCTTAAATACTGTGATGGGTGCCAGAAGATAAATGAGAAGAGGGGCGATGAGTTCTCTCGTGAAACCAAGAAAACGCCCTGCGATAAAGCCCATAATGACGAGCACGAGTAAGGGAATGAGCTTGAGAGACAGTTCGATCACAAAGAAACCTTTCGGGATAGATTTTCATTCTTCTTTCTAGGCACTATAACGTTGATTATGAACAATCGCCCTTACTCTTTTTCGCTTTTATCGATTTGTATTCTGTTGGGGGCAATGACTGGAATGAATTCCCTTCATGCTCAAGAAGCAGGGAAAATGCCCAAGTTTTCCGGAGAGCTTTGGACGGGAGTCTTCTATCAGGACCGATACGACCAACAATGGATGAAGCTTCAGGTGACAAGAGCTCTCTTGAGGGTCGATTATAATGTTGAATCGAATTGGGATGTTTCTTTCTCATTTATTGGATCTTCGGAAGGTGGGGCAAGAATGAATCATGCCTATCTTCAGCATCGTGGTTTGTTGGGCGAGGGCAGTCTCGTTCAAATGGGCCGTGTGAAAATGCCCTATTTTATTTTTATGGAAAAAACCTTGTCTCATCGCTGGGCTGAGTTGCGTTCGCAAGCTGAGGATAGAGGATTTGTTTATCGCCGAACAGAAGCTGTTTCATTAATTGCTCCTATTTTTTCTGGTTCTGAGATTGCATTTTCTGTCTACAACGGGGCTGAGGATCAGTTTGAATCAGTTAACTCGGCTTCCGATCAAAATACAGACGCCGACTTGGCCTATGTTTTAGCATTGGGTTTGTCGCTCTCTGATACTTGGCGACTGAACAGTGCACTCGATTATGCGGCAAGATCAGAACCTCTCACCAAAGTGGCTTCTTTGGCTTCTGTGACTTCGCTGGGCTATCGCTCAGTGAGCACAGCTTTACTTGCCGAGATCAACTATTTGTTATCGATCTTCAAGACTTCTGATAACAAAACCTATCTTGGCTATTCATTGACTGGACAATACTCATTCGAAGACACTCTTGATTCACCAACTGACATGGGAATGTTGCTTTCGTTCCGCTCGGGAAATAAAGCTCACCGAGAAAAAAATGCAGAGGCTGTTCGTTTCTCTATCGGGCCTTATTTTCAAGTGGGCAAACGAGTTCGAACCGCCTTTCAAGGGTTTTATTATCAGGGTGTAGATAGTATTGTTAATTCAGACGGCTATCAGCTGCGTTGGTCTTGGGAAGCTCGCTTTTAAAGAATATGTTTTGGTCTTGGGCAAAGAAGTTTTTATTCTCCTTAGACGCTGAAACGGCCCATCGTTTGAGTGTTGCTTTGGTCAAGTGTTTAGCTCGCTTTCCTTTTCTTCTTAGGGTTTTTAGCAAACCTCGTTTGGATTTTAAATTTTTAGAAGAACGAGGCTTAAGGGTTTCACTCTCTCCTTCACTCGATTTTGTTCATCCTGTAGGCTTGGCTGCTGGCTTCGATAAGAACGCTGAGCTTGTGGGAGTGGCTGAGAATTTAGGGTTCTCTTTTATCGAAGTGGGGACTGTCACCCCTCGAGCACAAGCAGGTAATGAGAAGCCAAGACTCTTTCGTGATCCTCCGCGAGAAGCACTCTTCAACCGGATGGGATTTAACAACCAAGGGGCTGATCGAGTGGCTCAACACCTGGTGAATTATCGTCGAAAGCAAAAATCATTAAAGAATCCTTCTCCACTAAAAGTGGGTGTGAATCTTGGAAAGAACAAAGACACTCCCTTGGAATTGGCTCCACAAGACTACGCCATGCTGACCCAAAAATTTGCAGGACTTGCAGACTATTTGGTGATCAATGTGAGTTCGCCTAACACTCCAGGGCTTCGTGAACTTCAAGAAATTGCCAAACTCGAACCTATTGTAAAATCGGTGATGGCCGAAGTGAGAAGTCATAGTGTTGGGCAAGAGTGTCCTGTATTTTTGAAACTTGCTCCGGAAGTTGTGGGTGAGCAGCTTAAAGACACTTTACAGGCAGCTGAATCATGGGGGATTTTTGGTTTTATTTTGACCAACACTCTTGGCGGTGAACATTCAGGACTTAAGGGCGGATGGAGTGGGGCGCCTCTTCGAAAACAGGCTTTGGCAAGTTTGGAATATGCTCGTCATGCGACCGAGCGTCCGTTGATTTCAGTGGGCGGTATTATGGACGGAGCTGATGCACGGGAACGTCTGAGGGCGGGTGCTTCATTGGTACAGGTTTATTCGGGATGGATTTATCGCGGACCCACTTTTCCTTCGGATATCGTCCGTTCTCTGACGGAATTGTCCTGATTCTGGCGTTTCTTGTTGTTTGACTCTGCGCGTACAGCTTCACTTCCTCCTGTGAGAACTGTTAAACTGAATAGGTCTTTTAGGAGTGTAGGGGGCAGGACCACGGATGGCGTCACTTGTTATCAAGGATGTGTTTGGAAATGTGATCACAGGATCTACATTTTCTTTTCCAACAACTGAGTTGGGTGGTTCTCAATTTATTCAATTGAGTTTTAATCCTGCTTTTGTCGGTGCTGAAACCGCGACTGTGCCCGTGAGTGTCATTGGCGGAGAAGGTGAATTGGTATCTTCGAACAGCCTGGTTTTTGATCTAGCTAGTCAGTCTCACTTGATAGAGGTTCGGGGAAAAGATGATTCAGTAAAAGATGGATCTGATGATTTTACTTTACGCTTTGATGACCAGAACAGTGTCTCTCATGACACTGATGAATTTGATTTAACAATTTTAAACTCCGACAATGATGGGCTTACAGGAAATGTAGCACCAACTGAGCCCACTCTGATCTCACCTGTTGAGGGTGTTGATTTTGAGGCGGGATCTACCGGCACTGTTTTTAAATGGGAACATGCTTACGATGCTGACGAAGATGAATTGCTTTATCACGTTTGTTTTAGTCAGAGCGCGTCCATGACCAACGTGCGTTGTGTGACGGTGACTGAAGCGAACATCATCGAGAACAGTGGTGTTGCAGGTTTTGGTTGGGTTTCGAGTGTTCTTATTGCCACCCTAATTCTGGGAGCAGTAGTCACCCGTTCACGCCGCTTTCGACGGATCCGGCCTGTGGGAGTTTGGATCTTGCTGATAAGTCTGGGCGCTCTAGGGGCGGCCTGTGGAAATCAATCTCTCTTGGATGCTTTGAATTTACCGGCTCGGCCTAAGGTCTCTACGATTATTCCAACAACAACACCTTCCTTGCTCAATGCTTCTGGAACTTGGCACTGGCGTGTTTATGCCGATGATCAAAAAGGAAACATCACAGCAAGCTCCGAAGTGCGCGAGATTGAGGCGCCCTGATGAAAAACCTAATGAAAAAGTTTTTCAAAAATTCTGCCTCGAATTGTTTGGTCATGATTTCGCTATTTTGTGTTGGAGCTAGCTTCGCGGCGCCACCGACTAAACTTCCTCCTAAAAAACCTAAAAATTATTCAGAAAAAGAATTAGGTGAAAGTGATGCGGTTAAAGAGGTTGAACGCATCACTCAGGAGTCAACCGCGAGCACCGTGACCTCGGGAGCTGTTGCTCCAGTGGTGATTTCAGGTGGGGCCACAGCTTCTTTGGTTCAGAAAAAGAAAGAAGAAGAGCAGAAAAAGAAGCAAGCCGAGACTGCTTCGACGACTCCCTCAACAGAAGTGCTTCCGGTGGTTGAGGATCAACCTGTAAATGAAACTCCTCAATCGCGACTCTGGCTTGTTCTCAATAAAAAACCAGAGCTTGGATTTACAAGTGGTTGGGTGTTTACCCGTAAAGAGCTTTCCACTCTCGTGGGGGACGGGTTCTCGTATGGCTTCCTGGCGGCTCAAGAATTGCAACCGTTTATACAGCTTCAGCTTCGAGTGAGTGGGAGTCATCATCGTGAATCCAACACCGCTCGCAAGTCTTCATTGAACCTTTTCCCTATGGAGTTCTTAGTGCAGTTCTCTAAGGAGTATGGAAGTTTTAGGTTCTATGTGCAGCCCGGTTTGGGCAGCGCTCTTTGGTACTCCAAAAGCGAACGCCTCGTCGATGGCTACAAACAGGAAGCTCACGGTTATGATTTCATGGCTTCGGGGGGGCTTGGAGCGCAATATATTGTGCCTGATCAGCCTTGGCGTTTTGGCGCAGACGCGAGTTTGAGCTACGTTTCCGGATATTTTGATAATTACTTCACTCGTGTTCTTGTTTACACGAGTTATCAGTTCTAAATTTAGATTCCATGAAATTTGATTCTTTCAAAACTGATCTTGGGCTCCTCTCCCTTCGTCTTTATGGTGGTTTGTTTATGCTCCTTGCGCATGGCTGGGGCAAAACGGCGATGCTGTCAGCTCCTCCTGCACAATTCAATCCTATTGGTTTGGGTTCAACAGCGAGTGTTTGGCTGACTGTTTTTGCCGAAGTGGTTTGTGCATTTTTCATTACTTTTGGAATCGGAACTCGTTGGGCCGCGGTGCCTTTGGCAATCACTATGGGTGTTGCAGGATTTATCGTTCATGCTTCCGATCCTTGGTCTAAAAAAGAATTGGCTATGAGCTATCTTTGCGTCTACGTCGCTTTGATTTGTTTAGGGGGTGGACGCATTGGTTTGGATCGTTTCATCAAACGAGCGAGCAACTAATTCTGCATGTTCAAACAACTCTTTAAAAAAGATGTTTTCTCTTGGGCCCTCTATGACTGGGGGAACAGCGCTTTTTCAACGAGTATCATGGCGGTCCTCTTTCCTTTGTTCTTTAAGAACTATTGGAACGCTGGTGTAGAAGCTTCGATAAGCACTGCACGTCTTGGGATTATGGTGGGTGTCACGAGTGCTGTGGTGGCACTCATAGCTCCTTTCTTGGGTGCTCTCGCTGATGAGGCAGGAGCGAAAAAGAAATTTTTATTTTTCGCAGTTGTTTTGGGTGTCTTGGCGACCTTGGGCTTGGCTTTTATTGGTAAGGGGTTGTGGCTGACGGCCGCACTTTTTTATTTAGTGGCCACGGTTGGCTTCTCCGTGAGTTTGATTTTTTACGATTCCCTTTTGTTGGGGGTCACTCGTGAAGACAATATTGATTTTGTGTCGGGTGCTGGATATGCGCTCGGTTACTTGGGCGGCGGCATCTTGTTGGCTTTGAACGTTTTTATGCTTCTTAAACCACAAACCTTTGGTTTGGCCGATCCTACGGCTGCTATAAAAGCTTCTTTTGTGAGTGTGGGATTGTGGTGGTTTGTGTTTTCGATTCCCATGTTTCTTTACGTGGGCGAACCCGTTGTTAAGCGTGATCGACCTTTAGGGGTGATCTTTAAAAGAGCTGCGAGTGAACTCATAGGGACAGTTAAGAAGCTTGTTCGGATGAAGCAAGTTTTATATTTCATTTTGGCCTACTGGTTCTATATCGATGTGGTTTATTCCATCATTAAAATGGCTATGGACTACGGTATTTCTCTTGGGCTTGCTCAGAATGATCTTATCTCTGCATTTCTTATTGTTCAGTTTGTAGGATTCCCTTCAGCAATTATTTTTGGTTATCTCGGTCAAAAATGGGATTTGAAAAAATCTATTTTGCTGGGAGTGGGCTGCTATGCGTTTGTTGTTGTTCTGGCATTCCAAGTTCAGAACGCCGCCGATTTTAGAAATATGGCTATTCTCGTAGGGCTCGTACAAGGCGGAGTGCAGGCTTTGAGTCGATCCTTTTTTGCGCGACTCATTCCTAAAGGTCACGCAGGCGAGTTCTTCGGTATCTTTAATTTAGTAGGTAAAGCGGCCTCCGTGTTGGGGCCACCTTTATTTGGAATTATGACTTATATGACGGGCGACAGTCGTTTTGGAATCGCTTCGTTGTTGATCTTGCTTGTGATTGGAGGGTCGATCTTAATGTTTAAAGTTAAAAACCCTTCGCGAGTGCTGGCAAGTCTGTAACGATTCCGTCGGCCCCTGCTTTTAAGAGTCTGTCGATAATTTCTTTCTCGTTGACCGTCCAATAGTGAACTTCAATGTTTAGCTGATGGAGCACTCCAATCATTTCTGCTTTGCCTAAGTCCTGACCATTCCATTCATATGGAATTTGAAAAGCCTGAGCTTGGCAGTTGTAGCCTCCTGCTTTGGCTCCACTCATTAACCAATTGATAAAGGCGAAAACCTCTCCATAAGAGGCGCTCGTGGGAATTGAGCTGGGTTTTTGCTGACGAATTCTTTTCATGATCTCGTCATGTTCGGCGGCTAGGAGTGTGCGCTCTAGGCCGTGGCATTTCTCAAGGCTCTTAAGCACATGGGCGACGGCGTCGGGGTGCGAATCTTTGATTTCGATATTGAAATGATGATCTGGAAATTTGTTCATCGATTCTTCGATGGAGGGAATTCGAAAACCTTTTCCTTTGAAGGGAAATGTTTTTCCTCGGTCCAAGCTCATACAGGCTCCTGCATCGAGTTCTTGGATTTCAGCAAAACTCATTTCGGCAATTCGTTTGTCGACGCCACAAGTTCTCAAGGCGGATTCGTCATGATGAAAAACAGGAACACCGTCCTTGCTCACCCATGTGTCGGTTTCGATGTATCGCGTGTGCCGGGCAGCTTCTTCAAAGGAGGGAAGGGTATTTTCTGGAAGCACCCCTGCAGCGCCTCGGTGTCCTAAGAATCTGGGTTTAGGGTGCTTGAAGTAGGGGTAATCCATGGAGCTCATTTTAAGGGACTCTCTCAAAAGATCTTGACTCAATGCGTTAGGATGCTAACACGGTGCCTCACTCCACGGAGGGAGAAGCGCTATGTCGTTAAATATTAAGATGATTTCACGTTTCTTATTCGTAGGCCTATGGGCTTCAAGCGGACTTCTTCATGCCGAGTTTTCCTCGGATTGCACCTCTCTGATGGGCGCATTGGTCAGTGCGGGCAAGCAGCAAAAGATAGCGACTCAAATGCTCGATCCCAAAGCCGGTAAAGATGAAACTTTTTTGAGTCAAAAGGCGGCGCCTTGGATCGGCCATTATTTCCCTTTTGAAAAGGGTGGCATTGCAGCTCGTTGGCAAGACAGTGGCAAGGCCCCAGCAAAACTCATCAGTGAAGAAGTTGCAGC
>Ga0163144_10028406_pt1 | contig 10791 bp, 7 predicted proteins | sample OliLak19BULKMAT1_FD_123175 | JGI IMG/M metagenome (GOLD analysis project Ga0163144, IMG submission 123175) | Freshwater microbial mat bacterial communities from Lake Vanda, McMurdo Dry Valleys, Antarctica - Oligotrophic Lake LV.19.BULKMAT1 | ecosystem: Environmental > Aquatic > Freshwater > Lake... | reverse complement strand
CGCGGCAGATGTCGCGATCGGTGCGTGGGCGTTCGCGTTCCAGATCTTCGGCGACTTCTCCGGCTACACCGACATGGCGATCGGCATCGCGTTGATGTTCGGCGTGCAGCTCTCGGACAACTCGTGATCCACTCCGGCAGCTCGCTCGGCACGCCGAGCAGCACGCCGACGCGGCCGTGCTCGTTGCGCAACTCCGCAGGAAACGGCCGCCCTGCGATCTCGATCGAGATTGGGCCCAGATCGTCGAGCAGCGTGCGCACGCCCGCGTGACCGCTCGCGGTGAAGCACACGTCGTGGATCGCGGCCATCGCCCAGCTCCCGATCACGATCGGAATCTTGCTGTCGGTCTCGATCCAGAACTCGAGACCGAAGCCGATGCCGAATTCTGCCCGTAGAATTCGCGGCGCGCCGCCTTCGCAGCGTGCACGCGAGCGTCGTGATCCCCGAGGTCCGTCACCGACAGTGACGCTAACCCAGCGTTGCGCAGCTTGCCCAATCGCGGCGCCGATCCGCGCGACTTGCCCAGCTCCTGGGACGCAGGATCAACGCCGATCGCTTGGCACATCTCGTGCTCTTCCCCCGCGCGCATGCGGCACGTGCTCTTCGGTTCCTTGGCTGTGGTTCTTTGCGTTGGCTGCGGGGGCGCTCGCGAGTCGCACGGCGCGTGGGTCGGCATGTCGCACAGCGGCGACGGCGAGGACGGCGAGGCAGAGACCGCCGATCTCGAAGGCAGCGGCGAGACCATCAACGCGACGGTGGCCGACGACGACGCGGGCGACGACGACGCGGGCGACGACGGCGACACGGGTAACACCGGAATCACCGGCATGAGCGACGACGCGGGCGACGACGACCCGAGCGCGGGCGACGACGACCCGAGCGCGGGCGACGGCACCGCTGGTGTCGAGTGCCCGGAGAACTGCTACTGCGAGCCGATCGATCCCGAGGCATCGCTCGACGATCTCGAGGCGAGCTACTCGTCGGGCGATTGGGCGAACACGATCTTCGAGGTGCTCGGTCGTCGCTGGCCCGCGGGTCGCGACCTGCTCGTCGACGAGCAAGACGATCCGTACTTCGGCGCGTTCAGCGACACGTCGAGCTTCACGGCGCTGATGGATGGGCTGATGACCGAGGCGCACGAGGGCACGCACGGCTGGGACTACGGTCATGCGGGCGTCGACCACTTCGCGTACTTCTTGCGCGCGGATCTGCAGTTCTTCCCGCCCAAACTCCATGGCTTCGATCGCGGTGAAATCTACGGGATGGTCGAGGGCACCGCGACCGACCTCTACAAGGGCACCTACCTCACGGGTACGCAGGGAACCTATGGGTTCTACGAGCTACTCGACGAGATGAACTGCTACATCAATGGCATGGCCGCGATCGGCGTCACCGGGGAGTACATCCCCTATGGTATCTCCGGTCGTGATGGTGCCGTCGCGTTCATGTACTACCTCGAGCTGTACCTCAAGCTCGCACGGACGCAGTACCCCGACGTCTACGCGCAGATCCAAGGGGATCCCGACTTCGTCGAGATGATCAAGATCCAGTGGCTGCGGCTGCACTTTCTCAAGATCTACGCGGCCGACCTGCATCCACACATCGGGTTGTACGACGGCGAGATCGAGGAGCTGATGTACGCGGACGAAAACCAGTCCGAGATCGAGATGCTGATCGGCCAGGAACTCGACGCATCGAACTGTCTGCCGTGAGTGTAGACTGCCCGTATGCGTGCACGCGGGGGGATTGCGGCAGGTTATTGGGTGCTTCTCGTCGGCTGCGGCGAGCCCGAGCCGAGCGGTGGTGGATCGTCGGGCGAGTCGGGCACGAGCTCGATCTCGTCGACGACGAGCAGCGCGACGACGTCGGCGGAGGTCACGACAATGGATCCGACCGCGTCCACGTCCGCGAACACGACGACCAGCACGACCGCCGATCCCGATACGGGTGAGGTCACCTCGAGCGACGCCGAGACCGGATCGCCCCTCGGGTGCGAAGCGTCGCTGCCGGCGGGTGATCACGAGCGGATGATCGACTACGACGGCGCCCTTCGGCGCTACGTGCTGCACGTGCCCGACGGGCTCGATGCGACCGCGGCTGCGCCGCTCATCGTGAACATGCACGGCCTGCTGTCGAACCCCGAGCAACAGATCCCGTGGTCGGACATGAACGCGTCCGCGGATCCGCGGGGCTACGTCGGCGCGTATCCGGCGGGTCTGTCGAATTCGTGGAACGCGGGCACGTGCTGCGGCACCGCGCAGTCGAGCGGCGTGGACGACATCGGGTTCATTCGCGCGGTGGTGGCCGACATCGAGTCGGCGATCTGCATCGATCCGCGGCGTGTGTACGCGACTGGCATGTCGAACGGCGGCCACATGTCGTATGCGCTCTCGTGCGAGGCCGCGGATCTGTTTGCCGCCGTCGCGCCGGTGGCCGGCGCGAATCGCTGGACCAGCTGCGCGCCGAGCCGCCCGGTCCCGACGTTCGCGTTCCATGGCGTGCAGGATCTGATCGTGCCGTACGTCGACGACGTCGCGTCGGTCGCCGAGCGCGTGGCCGCGAACGGCTGCGATCCCGAGCCGGTGCAGGAGGACTTCGCGGGCGGTAACTGCCGCACGTGGTCGGGCTGCGACGGCGACGCGACCGTCGGGCTGTGCACGCTCGATCCCATGGGCCACTGCTGGCCGGGTGGGAGCGAGGCGCTGTGCTTCGAGGCGATCCTCGGCGCGTACAGCGATGCGATGGACGCGAACGCAGCGATCCTGGATTTCTTCGATCAGCATCTGTTGTCGGAGTGAAGCCTGCTTGACAGGGCTGACGTCCCGCTGTATCACTTCATCGATACAGCGGGACGTATCATGTTCGTCATCGAAAAACACCGCGGCAACCCGGTCTATCTCCAGATCCAGAGCCAGCTCGAGCGGCTCATCGCGTCGGGGTCGCTCGCACCGGGGGGCACGCTGCCGTCGGTGCGTACGCTCGCGGCGCAGCTCCGGATCAATCCGAACACAGTCGTGCGCGCGTATCGAGAGCTCGAGATCCTCGGGCTCGTCGAGACGCGGCACGGTGAGGGGTCGTTCGTCACCGCGGATGCAGCCGACCTCGCGCGGGCGAGTGCGCTGATCGAGAAGCGCGCGCACGACTATGTTCGGGATGCGCGGCAGCTCGGGCTCAAGCAGACCGAGGCGATCGCGGCGATCAAGGCGGCGTGGCGACGCATCGAAGCCGCGGAGGTAGGGCGATGCTAGCCAACGACTCGACCATCGAGCCGACGCTCGCGTTCACCGGCGTGCGGTTCGGCTACGGCCGCGAGCCCGTGCTCGACGGCTTCGACCTCGCGTTACGCCCAGGAGAGATCACGCTGCTCGCAGCGCCGAACGGCACCGGCAAGACCACCGCGCTGTGGATCGCGGCGGGGCTTCTACGACCGCAACGCGGCACCGTGCGCGTGTTCGGCCGCGATCCGTTTCGCGACCGCGGCGTGCTCGACCGCGTCGGGTTCGTTGCCGAAGGCGCCCCGCTGCCCGACTCGTGGAGCGCCGATGCCGTGCTCGCGTTCCAGCGCGACAGCTTCTCGAAGTGGGACGAGGACGAGTGCAATCGGCTCGTTCGCTCGTTTCGCCTCGATACGCGCAAGCGCGTCCGCGAGCTCAGTCGTGGACAGCGAGGCAAGCTGGCGCTCGCGGCCGTGCTCGCGAGTCGGCCCGAGCTGCTGCTGCTCGACGAGCCGACGCTGGGTCTCGACGTCGCGACGCGTCGCGTGCTGCTCTCGGAGCTGCTCGCCGGCGTCGCGGAGCACGGCTGTCCGATCTTGCTGACGGGTCACGAGATCGCGGAGGCCGAGGCGGTCGTCGAGCGCATCGTGCTCGTCGATCACGGCAAGGTGATTCACGACGAGCGCGTCGACGATCTGCTGTCGCGCTATCGGATCTTGGCATGGGAGCAGCCGACGCCGGTGCCGCCGGCGGATCTGGATCTCGTGTATCTGCCGTGGGCGCTCGGGCGTCGGGCGCTCGCGCAGGACTGGAACGAGGATGTCGCCCGCCTGTGGCTCGCGCAGGGCGGCCGTGTCGAGCGCGCCGATCTCGAGACGGTCTATCTCGCACTCACGGGAGAGCTCGCCTATGCGTGACGGCAGCGCGATGCGTCGTGTCGCCTGGCGCGAGGTCTGGCCCGCGTCGGTGCTCCTGCTCGTGTCGGCGTGCGTCGTCGCGGTCGCGGCCAGTGATGGTCCACGCGCGTCGTCACCATGGCTCGCGCTCGGGCTGCTCCCGGCAGCGCTGTTCACCGGCCTTGCGGTCGGGCGGAGCACCCCGCGGACACTGGCGTTCCTCCTCGCGCGACCATGCCGACGCGAGCAGCTGCTCCTCGCGCGCTTCACGGTCGCAATGGTGTCGCTGGGCATCGCGTGGACGATTGCGATGGCCGCGATCCTCGCGCGAGACTTCGACGCAGCGCGGCTCCTCGATGGGGGGTTCTTTGCGGGCGTGCTCGTGCTCGCCATCGTGTGCGGTGCACTAGGGTCGACGGTGACGGATCGCGAGTCCCTCGGCTTCGGGATCGGGACGCTCGTGTTCTTCACCGTGCCCCTCGTCCCGCTGCTCGCTACGGAGGGGCTGGACATGACGCTCGGACGGGCGATCGCCGCGCATCCGCTCGCGTTGGCGTTGCTACTCGCCGCATGCGCTGTCGGCTTCGGCCGTGCGGTGTTTCTCGCTTGGCGCGAGCGGCTTCCGATGCGCGATCGCTGGACGGCACGGGCGATGGTCACGCGGTGCGCCGCTGCATGGGCGATGACGGAGTCGTTGTGCATCGCCGTGGTGTGGAGCAGCGCATCGCCTGCCGGAGCGACGCCACTCGTCGTCGTCGGTGCCACCGAGCGCGGTCCGATCGTACTGGGCGGTAGTCCGGCGAGCTTCGACGGCGTGATAGGCCCGCGCATCGACAGCATGCTGGTCGGCCTCGACCCGGAGCTCGTCATGCTCGACACCACGCGGCGTGGCGCGTTGCTCGGGGGTCTACCGGCAGGAGACGTCACGCGTGCGGTGGTTGCTGGCGGGCGAGACGCCGTCACGGTAGCGGCGCGCGAAACCGGGGACTGTCGGGTCGTGGTCATCGAAGCCGACGGTGGGGCTCTACCGATCGACGCCGAGTGCGGGTCGTTGTCGCTCTCCCCGTCGGGCAATAGTCTCGCGATCGAGGCAGAGCCGCTCCGCGTCTTCGACACCACGACCGGGATCGCACGCTCGATACCCTCGTTCCTCCCCCAGGTGAAGCTGCTGGGGTGGCGTGACGAAATGCCGGTGTACTGGGGGAGACCGCTCTTCTCGGCGGGCGAAATGGGCGTCTACTTCGTCGGCGAGCGCGCAGTGATGGCGCGCTATGAGGAGACGATGCGTCTCTCGCCGGATGGCCATCGTGTGGCGCTTCGCAAGGGCGCGTGGTCCCGCGACGGGCAGGCTCTTACCCGGCGCGACGCCCCCGCCGACATCATGCTGCTCTCATTGGATACGGGGGCCATGAGCGAGCTGAAGGTCAATCTCGCGAGCGCGGAGCTCGTCGGCTGGCTCGACGACGATCACGTCGTCGCCGTCGGCGAGCTGACCCCCGCTGATTACGACACGCTCTGGATCCTCGACGCCAACACGGGTGAGACCGTCGCTTCCGTACCGCTCTATCTCGGGCTTCGGCTCACGAACATTGCAGGGCCACCGCAAGGGCCATGGCTCGTCGGTCGCGCGGGTGCGGTCCTCGAGGCGTGGGCCGCCGACGGCACGACGCTGTGGGAAGAACACCCCTCGAGGCTCGAGCTCGACAACAACGAGGCGCGGCGGTGGACGATCGTCGACGGTCAGGTCGTCGGGATCGATCCGCGCGGACGATGGTGGCGGCACCCGGTGCCGTGGGAGGTGGTGCCATGATCCGTTCGATGCGTCCGGTCATCGTGACCGCAGCGCGCAGCCGCTGGCCGTTGCCGCTCATCACGTTCGCCGTTGCTTTGTCCCTCCGCGCAATGAGCTCCGGCCCAGTCGAGTGGCGCTCGAGCGAGATGCACGCGGTGGCCGCCGCGATCCTCTATGGCGCGCTGATTCCGGTGCTCGTGATTGCGCTCGCCTCCGCGTGGCTCCGCGGTGACGACGGGCCGTGGTCGTGGGCGCTCGCTCGCCCGGTGACACGCACGCGCTGGCTCCGGACGACGCTGCTGATCGACGTCGTCACGGTACTCGCATGCATCGCGCTCGCTCGTATCGTGATCGGGCCGCTGCCCTACAACTGGATTCCGGTGTGGCCGGGCGAGAGCGGACGAGGTCTGGGCTACGCGGCGCTACTCGTCGCGGTCTACAGCGCCGCGGCGTTCGGCGGTGCTCGGGGTGGCAGTGCGATCGGCGGATCTCTCTGCGTCGTCGCACTCGCGGCATACGCGATGGTGCTCGGCGCTTGTGCTGCGATCTCCGAGATGACCGCCGTCGACGTGTTGATCGAAGCACGCTGGTTCGTCTCCGATGGATGGTGGTGGCCGCTTGCTGCGCGGGACTCCATCGGGAGCCTGCCAACGCTGCCGAGCATGAGCTTCATCGCGTGCTTCGCGATCATCGCGATTCGCAGAACCGCGCTCGATCTCCCTCAGCGCCCGCGTGTCCGCGCGCTCGCCGGTCTCGCGGCAGTCGCGATTTCCATCGCCGTCGTCGCCCCGTGGCTGCTGATCATCGCTGTATTTTGGTGGTTCCGCTGAGCCGGCGCTTCCGCACCATCGCCAGCCGCACGAAACTGCGCTGCGCGTCAGGACGCCGCTCAGCGCAGCGCCTTCGCCAGCTCTTCGCTGCGTCGCCTCGCCCCGCGGCTCGCCGGGCGCGACATCAGATCCGGCACGAGCTTCTTCGCGCGCGCGAGCGACTCTTCGTCGCCGAGCTCGATGAGCACCGCGAGCAGCTCTTGCTCGAGCAATCCGCGCTCGGCGAGATCGGCGAATGCTTCGTCGGCAATCGCGACGAGCAACGTGTCGCGCGCATCGTGCAGGCGCGGCGGGCCCATCGCCTCGTACGCCTTCGCGACTGCGAGATGCGACGCGGCCTCGCGCGGCGCGAGTTGGCGTAGCAGTCGGGCGTGGTGCAGCGCGAGCGATGGCTGACGTGCGACGAGCGCGAGCGCATGGCGCTGCCGGAGCGGCTCGGGATCGTCGGGGAACGCCCGCGCGCGTGCTGCAGCCATCGCATCGGCGTGCTGCGGCGCGACCGGTGCGAGCGCGTCGACGAGCAGTCGCCACGGCCGCGCGTCGTCGGGTGTGAGCTCGGCGAGCGACTCGGGGCGCGGATACTCGCGCAACAGCCATGCGAGCAGTGTCTCGCTCGGTGGATCGTGCAGGCGTGCGAGACCCCGTGCGAGGGCGGCATCACCTTGCTCGACCTCGCCGATCTGTCGCAGCGCGACGCCTTGGATCAGCCACGGATCGACGCTGCCCGGGCGCAGCCGCACTGCGGCGTCGGACCGGGTGATCGCAGTGTTCCACTCGCCGCGTCGCGCGGCCTCGCGCGCGAGCAGGCCGTGCAGGCGCCCGTCGAGCGGCCGACGCACGAGCTCGGCCGTCGCATCGAGATTGCCGGCGATCACCTTCGCGTTGTTGTCCTCGCGCAGCAGCTGACTGCCCGGTCGCGAGAGGATCGCGAGCACGAACGCACCGAGCAGCACGAGGCCACCGATGACGCCGGCGCGGCGCGACGCGAACGAACGCGTCGGCCCCGGTGACAACGCCCCGGCGAGCGCAACTGCAGGTGCGGCGACGCCGAGGAAGTCGAACGCGAAGTCGACCGTGTTCTGCAGCGCGACTGCGAACAATCCGAGCAGCACGATGCGTCGCGCGCTCGCATCCGATCCGCCGGTGCCGCGGATCATCGCGACGCACCACCACGCTGCAGTGCCGAACAGGATCGCGCCACCGAACCACGGGCCCCACTCGACGATCATCGCCGCCGGTGCGCACTCGAGGTGGGTCGCGATGACGTGCGTCGGATCGGAGCGAAGCGCAGGGAACAGATCGATGAACGCGCCGCGGCCGATGCCGAGCGTCGGCGACAGCGCCAGCAGCCCGAGTGCCTCCCGGGCCGCGGTGATCTTGTGATCGGTCTCGCCCATCGATTGCGCGACCGAAGACAACGTCGCGAGCTCGCGCCACGCACCGTGCTGTGCAACGAGCAGGAACAGACACACCGCGCCGACCAGCACCATGATGCGCGCGGGCGACAGGCGCTCCGCACGGCGTCGCCGCGCCCGACGTCCTGCGCCTTGGCGACGCAGGGCCAACCATGCGGCGAGCGGGCCGAGCACCAAGAACGCGACGAGCGCCCCGCGTGACAGCGACAGCACGAGCGCCGGGATCTGCAGCGTCACGCCGGCCATCGCGGCGAGGAATCGATCGCCATAGCGATCCACGCGGCCGGGATCCGCGGTGACGAGCCCGTGCGCGTGTTGATCCGCCGCGATCGCGATGCCCGAGAAGATCCCGAGCAGCAACAGCCCCGACTGATGGTTCGGGTTCACGAACGTGCCGAGTAAGGCAGGGACCTGCGAACGATCGATGTCGCGCGCGGCGTACCAGCCGTAGATCGAGTCGAGCCCGAGCGCCTCGTGGGCGAAGCCGACGAGCGCGACGACGCTGCCGAGCACGGCGACGAAGCCGGCAGTCACGCGCCACGAGAGCTGACTCGCGGCGATGAACAACGCGGTCAACGCGGCGAGGCGCGCGGCCTCGAGGCCGGTGTCACCGGGAACGATCGACAGCCCCGCACGCATGACCGCGTCGGTGCCGACCATCGCGTCGTTCACGAGCGTCGTGAGCCCGGGGGCGAAGCCTTCGCGCATGCCACCGAGCGGCAGCCACTGCACGAACGTGATGCCGGCCGCGAGCACGCCGAGCCCGGCCCAGATCGGTACGCGCAGGCCGGCGCGCGAGCGCCAACACAGCCGTACCCACAGCGCGAGAACGATCGCGACAAAGCCGATGACGGTCAGCGGATGCACGCCACCGAAGGCGAGCGGCGGCATCGTGATCGCGGCACCGAGCAGGATGCGGGACCACGGCGTCGTCTTCGTGCGCCGCGTGGCCCGCGGATCCTTCGGCTCGGCGGGCTCGTCGTCAGGCCCACCGCCGTCGGCATCGTCGATCGCTGGTCCGTCGATCACGCGGGCCAACCCTCAGACAACTTCGCCTTCGGCCTCGTTCGCGCGGTACGTGTAGTACGACGAGTTGTACGCGTAGCGCTCCTGGCGAGCGTCGACCTCGTTGAGCACGACGCCGAGCAGGTTCGTGTCGCCCTTCGCAAGCTGCGTGAGCGCGCGATGGACCTCGCCGCGCGTCGTTGCTTCGCAGCGCGTCACCAGCACGACGCCGTCGACCTCGCGCGCGATGATCAGCGGATCGGTGACCGGCAGCACCGGCGGCGTATCCACGATCACCATGTCGAAGCGATCGCGAAGCTCGGACAGCACGCGGCGGAACGCGGGCGTGTCGAGCAGCTCGGCCGGGTTCGCCGGCAGCGCGCCGCACGGGATGATCTTCAGCGAGGTCGGCGCGTCGTCGGGCGCGTCGAGAATCACGTCGTCCATCGACGCCATGCCGGACAGCAGCGCGGCGAGGCCCGCACCCTCCTTCTCGCGCGGCGACGGGAACACCTGGTGGATCCGCGGCCGTCGCATGTCGGCGTCGATCAGCACGACGCGCTTGCTCGCCTGGCAGAACGACAACGCGAGGTTCATCGCCGTGGAGCTCTTGCCCTCGGACGAGTTCGGCGACGTGACCATCAACGTGCGCAGCGCATCGGTGCCCTGCGCGAACGCGAGCGAGGTACGGATGCCGCGACAGCGCTCGGCCATCAGCGACTGCGGATACAGGTGCGAGTACAGATCGCGTTGGCGACGCTGCGCACGCGCATTCGCGACGCCGAGGCGAGTGTCGGGCGCGAGCAGCGGGAGCTGACCGAGCACCGGCACGCCGAACGGCACGAGCGCGCGCTCGAGGTCGAGCACACCGCGGATACGATGGTCGCGGAAGTCGACGGCGACGGCGAGCAACGAGCCGAGCGACAGCCCGGCGACGAGCGCAATCGCGAACATCAGCCCTTTGCGCGGGAAGACCGGGACTGTCGGCAGCGTCGCGCGGTCGAGCACCTCGATGCCCTCGGCCTCGACGCGGTTCGTCATCGCGATCTCGGTGTCGCGACGTGCGATGAGCAGGTAGTTCTCTTCGGCAGTTCGAGCGGCGCGCTCGAGCTCCCGATACTCGCGCTCGTGCGAGCCGAGCTTCGTCGCCCGCGACGTCTCGCCGCCGAGCTTGCGCTTGAGGTCGTGCTCGGTCGCGGCCGCCGCGGCGACGTCGGCCTGCAGCGACTCGAGCAGATCCTTGCCCTCGCGCTCGAGCTTGCTGCGCGCGAGCTCGAGCTTGCGCTTCGCCTTGCGGTGCTCCTCGTGCTTGGGCCCGTACTCCTCGTCGACCTGCGTGAACGCGGCCTCGGCCTCGAGCTCCTGCTGACGCATCGCCTCGAACAGCGCCTGCTTGTCCTCGGAGAGCAGCGTCGACGCGGAGACGTTGCCCGACGCGTGCAGGCGCTCGGCCTGCTCGAGCAGTCGTTGGCGCGCGATGAGCTCGGCCTCGGCCTGCTTCGCGCGGCCCGACCAGATCATCACGTCCTGATTGATGACGTCCTGGCGATCCGACAAGGTCGCGGCGGCGATGCCGTACTTGTCCTTGAATTCCTGCAGCGCCTTCTCTGCGCTCTGCACCGCCGCGTAGGCCTGGCG
>Ga0163144_10028405_pt1 | contig 10791 bp, 9 predicted proteins | sample OliLak19BULKMAT1_FD_123175 | JGI IMG/M metagenome (GOLD analysis project Ga0163144, IMG submission 123175) | Freshwater microbial mat bacterial communities from Lake Vanda, McMurdo Dry Valleys, Antarctica - Oligotrophic Lake LV.19.BULKMAT1 | ecosystem: Environmental > Aquatic > Freshwater > Lake... | reverse complement strand
TGTGCCACCGAGGCACGCTGCAATGCGGCCGAGCCCGACCTGGCTGCGCGCTGGCGCGGCTTGCTGGCTTCGCTGCCGCGCAGCGTCGAGATGCGTCACCCGCTCAACAACCGCATCGAAAGGTTCACGCTCACGCGCGACACGTTGCTCGGCATGGTGCGAGGCCCGCTGTATGCGCCCGCGCTCGCGGCGGCGTTGCCGAGCGCCCTGGGAGAAGCGGCACGCGGCCGCTTCGATGCGCTGGCCGGGCTGTCGCAGTCGCTGGGCGGGCGCAAAGGGCTGCAGATGGCCACCGGCATGCACTTCTCGGTGGTCTGTGCGGAAGACGTGCCGCGGCCACCGCCCGAGAGCGCGACACCGGGCGCCGATTTCGGCAATGCATTCGCGAGCTTCTATGCCGACGTGTGTGCGGGCTGGCCGCGTGGCGAAGTCGCCGAAGGCTTCTACCGCATCGGCGCCGCGCCCGTGGCGGTGCTGTTGCTGTCGGGTGGGCTGGACCCGGTGACGCCGCCACGCCACGGCGATCGCGTGGCGCAGGCGCTGGGTGCGAAGGCGCGGCATGTGGTGGTGCCCAATGCCGGCCACGGCGTGATGGGCCTGGGCTGCCTGCGTGACGTGCTCTACCGCTTCGTCGATGCCGCCACCGACGAAGCGGCGCTGAACGTCGATGCCGTGTGCGTCAACGGCGTGCCGCGCCCGCCGATGTTCGGATTGCCCGGGGCGGGCCGATGATCGAGATCGACCAGGTTCGCAAGCGCTTCACGCACGGCCGCGGCAAGTCGACTCGCGTGGTGCAGGCGGTCGACGGCGTCACTTTTGCCGCTGCCGATGGCCGCATCACCGGCCTTCTGGGGCCGAACGGCGCCGGCAAGACGACCACCTTGCGCATGCTCGCCGCGCTGCTGGTGCCCGACGCGGGGACGCTGCGCGTCGATGGCATCGACGTGCAACGCGAGCCGCGCCAAGCGCTGGCGCGCATGGGCGTGCTCAGCGATGCGCGCGGTCTCTACCCCCGACTCACCGCGCGCGAGAACATCGTCTACTACGGCCGACTGCACGGCATGAGCGCGCCGGCCGCCTCGGCCCGAACCGACGCGCTGGCCCACATGCTCGACATGACCGCGCTGCTCGACCGCCGCACCGAAGGCTTCAGCCAGGGCGAACGGATGAAGACGGCATTGGCGCGAGCGCTGGTGCACGACCCGCCGAACATCGTGCTCGACGAGCCCACCAACGGGCTGGACGTGCTGGCCACTCGCGCGCTGCGCGAGGCCCTGCGCCGCTTGCGTGACATCGAGGGCAAGTGCGTTGTCTTCTCGACCCACATCATGCAGGAGGTCGAGCGCCTGTGCGATCAGGTGGTGGTGGTGTCGCGCGGCCGGACGGTCGCGGTCGGCACGGTCGAGGCCCTCAACGCACAGTGCGGCGAGCGCGACTTCGAAGAGAGCTTCGTCAAGCTGGCATTCGACCCCGCGGGCAGCGGCGGCGCTACAGGCTTGCGCGAGCCCGCATGAACGCCTGGATCGTTTTCAGAAAGGAGTTGCTCGACGCGTTGCGCGACCGGCGCACGCTGGCGATGGTGCTGCTGTCGTCGGTGGCCATCGGGCCGCTGCTGCTGATCGCGCTGTCGACGCTGGTCGCTGGCATCGAGAAGCGCGCCGAAGAGCGCAGCGTGGTCGTCCAAGGCATCGAGCATGCGCCCAGCCTGCGCAACTATCTGCTGCGCCAGACTTATCGCATCGAAGCGGCGCCGCCCGGCTTCGAACGCGCCCTGGTCGACAAGTCGCTGGGTGACCCGGTGCTGCGCATCGGCCGCGAGTTCGAGGCCGAACTCGCCCGCGGCGAGCCGCCGCTGCTGGAGATCATTTCGAGCAGCGCCAATCAGCGCGCCGAGAACGGCGTCGGCCGCGTGGTGCGACTGCTGCGCGGCTTTGCCAGCGAACAGACCGTGCTCCGGCTCGCGCTGCGCGGAGTCGCGCCCGGCACGCTCGAAGTGGTCGAGGTCCAGGAGCGCGACCTGGCCAATCCGCAGTCGCGCGCCGCGCAGTTCACCGGCATGCTGCCGTTCTTCGTACTGATGGCGGTGCTGTACGGCGCCTTGAATGCCGCGCTCGACACCACGGCCGGCGAACGCGAGCGCGGCTCGCTCGAGCCGTTGCTGATGAATCCGGCGTCGCGGTGGTCGCTCGTGATCGGCAAGTGGGGCGCCGTGTCGGCCGTCGGCATGCTGATCGCGCTGCTGAGCTGCTTCTCGTTCCTGCCGGCCCAAGGCTTGCTGCGCAGCGAGACCTTGGCGGCGATGTTCCAGTTCGGCGTCGGTGAGGCTGCGGCCTTCCTGGCCTTGCTCGCGCCGCTCGCGGCCGCACTGTCGGCCGTGATGATGGCCATCGCCATCCGCTGCAAGACCTTCAAGGAGGCGCAGGCCAACAACACCGTGGTGGTTCTCGGCGTGTCGCTGTTGCCGCTGCTCACGTTGTTCAACCAGGGCGGCGAAGCGCCGTGGCACCTGGCGGTGCCCGCGCTCGGCCAGGTGACCTTGATGACCCGCGTGCTCAAGGGCGAGCCCTTGGGTGCTGCCGACCTGGCGCTGACCTTCGCGGTCAGCGTCGTCGTTGCGTCGGTGGCGCTGTATGCCGTCGCGCGGCAACTCCGCACGGCCGCACTGCGAGGGTGAACCCGTCGCGACCGCGGCGGCTTTCCCGCCGTTGTCGCGGCGTCAGTCGTTGAGGTGGCGCATCGCCCGCTGGACCTCGCCCTGCCAGGGCAAGCCGTAGACGATCTGGCTCAGGTGCCGCGCCGACTCCCAGGCGGTCAACACCTCGCCCTTGGGTCCGAGCAGGCGCAGGTTGCTGACCACGCACATCGGATCGGCCATCGCGACGACATCCCGCGAGACCATCACCCAGTCCCAGGCCACACCCACCTCGCCTTCTGCTGCGGCGCCGCGCCAGACGGTCTGCCCGCTCACCGGCGAGTCGTCGTCAGGCGCGGCGAAGATTTGGGTGTCCAGATGATCGAAGCGCAAATCTGTCGCGCCTTCGGCCTGCCACAATAAAGGCGGCCAGGCGCGCACACTCCAGGACGTATTCATGCACAACTCCTTGCTGTTGAATCGCAACACCGTCGCGGTGCCGTGTGCCACAGTGTCGAGAATCGAAGGCTGTTGCGATAGCTGTAAAGGTTGCCGGGTCCAGGGCGCAAATCGTTAAAAAATGCTTCAGGGTGATTACCAGTCCGTGCTCGAAGCGACCAACCTGGAGCAGTTCCGGTCGGTGGTAATTCGGTTCGCACAGCAACTGGGTTTCGACAAAGTTTCCGCAATGGTCGCTGTCGATCGCTTGGGGGGCGCACCTGAGTTCGTTGCCGTTCACAACGCCCCTGCGGCGTACCTGAACACGTTCGAAGACCTGGACATCAGCAAGAAGGACCCGATCGCTCAACACTGCAAGAGGAACACGGTCCCGATCATTTGGGACCAGCGGACCTACTTGGAAAGCGACGCTGTCTCGCAGTGGGAGCACCAAGCGCAATTCGGCTATCGCAGTGGAATTGCCATGGCACTGCACTTGCCCGAAGGGCGGCACTTCCTGTTGGGTGTAGATCGCGATCAAGCATTGCCGACCGACTCTCTCGAGTTGCAGCGGATCGTCGCCGATCTGCAACTGTTCGCCGTTCATGCGCAGGACACCGCTTTGCGCGTGCTCGTCTCCGAAGGCGCGCGTCCCGAATTGCCTGCGTTGACGCCGCGCGAGCTTGAAGTCTTGCGCTGGACGATGGAAGGCAAGGTGACCAGCGAAATCAGCGCGCTGCTTGGGATCGGGGACCGGACCACGGTCTTTCATCTTCAAAACGCCATGCTGAAGCTGAACTGCAATTCGAAGCATGTGGCCGTCGTCAAGGCGCTTCGACTGGGGCTGATTCAGTGAGCACCCTGTAAAGGTTGACAGTTACGGGCGCGCCTTCGGGGTGCTGGAATCGAATCTCGATTTCGCAACCGATCCCTCTAGGAGCGCCTCATGAAGCAAGTTCAATCGATCGTCGGCCGTCTGGTTCAGCGCGTTGCAGGCAAGGCCCGCAAGGTTTCCGCAGCAGGCGCCGCACAGCGCCCGATCGAACTCGACGCCCAGTCGCTCAAACAAGTCGCTGGCGGCAACGGCTCTGCGCAAACTCCGACCAAGGGTTGGTAAACATCTTTCGCCGCGAGGCCCTGCAGTCGCAGCAGGCCTCGTGGATCGGTGAGATTCAGTTGGTTCGACCGCCTTCGCTGCGCTGGCTTACCGTCGGCGTGGTGGTGGCCGCGCTGGGTGTCGGTGCGTTCCTGGTCTGGGGCGAATACACCCGCAAGGTGCACGTCAGCGGCGTGCTGGTGCCCGACCGCGGCGTCATCCGGCTGTTGGCGCCGCAAGATGCGGTGGTGCTCGAACGGCGCGTCATCGAGGGCGCGCACGTGCGCGCTGGCGACGTGCTGTTCGTGCTGTCTGTCGAGCGGGCCGCCGCGAGCGGCGATACCCAGGCGGCCGTGCAGCGCACGCTCGACCAGCGCAGCCAGAGCCTGATCGAGGCGGCGCAGCAGCAGCGCACGCTGCTGGCCACGCAGCAGGCGGCGCTCGAGCGGCGCCATGCCGAACTGCTGAGCGAGCGGGCCGCCTTCGAGGCGGAGGCCGGCCTGCTGGCGCGTCGGGTCGAGCTGGTCGAACAGGCGCAGGCGCGGCTCGAGTCGCTGCGCAACGACAACTTCATCTCGGCCGCGCAAACCCAGGCCAAGGCCGAGGAGCTGCTTGCGTTGCAGGCGCAGCGCCAGGCGCACGCCCGCCAGCGCGCGGCGCATGAGCGGGAGATCGACAACGTTCAGGCCCAGCTGCGGGAGCTTCCACTGCAAGCGGGTGCTCGCATCGGCGCGCTCGAACGTGAGCGAGCCGAGGTCGCCGAGAAGAGCGTGCAGAGCGAATCACAGCGTCGCCTGGTGGTTCGTGCCCCGCAGGACGGGGTGGTGAGCGGCGTGCTGCCGTCGCCCGGCCAGGCCGTCAACGCCAGCGCAGCGTTGGCCAGCCTGGTGCCGGCCGGTTCGGTGTTGCAGGCGCACCTGTATGCGCCGTCGAGCGCGGTGGGCTTCCTGCGGCCGCAGCAGACGGTGCTGCTGCGGTACCAGGCTTTCGCGTACCAGAAGTTCGGCCACCAGGTCGGCCGCATCGAGCAAGTCTCGCTGGCCCCGCTGCAGGCGTCGGAGATGGCCGGGCTGGCCTGGGCCGGGGCGCCGCGCGAGCCGATGTACCGCATCACCGTGACCCTCGAAAAGCAGCAGATTCGGGCCTACGGAACACTGCAGCCATTGGCGCCGGGTATGCAGCTCGATGCCGACGTGCCGATCGAACGTCGTCGGTTGGTCGAATGGTTGTTCGAGCCGGTGCTCGGCATGGCGGGGCGGGTCTAGCGATGGCGGGCCTGGCGTTGTCGTGGTCGAGCTGGTTCGGCGCACGCAGCACGCCGCTGGTGCTGCAGACTGAAGCTGCAGAGTGTGCGCTCGCCTGCCTGGCGATGGTGGCGGGCGCGCATGGGCACCGCGTCGATCTGCCGACGCTGCGTCAGCGCTTTTCGCTCTCGCTCAAAGGCGCGACGATGGCCGACCTGGTTCGCATGGCCGGCGCGATGCAGATGCACCCCCGCGCCTTGCGTGCTGAGCCCGACCAGCTGGCCCAGCTCGCGCTTCCCTGCATCCTGCACTGGGACCTGAACCACTTCGTCGTGCTGACGGCAGTGCGCGGCAATAGCGTGACGCTGCACGACCCGGCGCGCGGCGAGCGCCGCATGAAGCTGGATGAGCTGTCGCGCCACTTCACCGGCATCGCGCTCGAGCTGACGCCAGCGGCTGACTTCGAAGTCCGCACCGAAAAGCAGCGCGTCAGCCTGAAGCAGCTGCTCGGCCCGGTGCGGGGACTCAAGCGCGCCCTGCTGCAGATCTTCGTGCTGGCCGCCGGCCTGGAAGCCTTCCTGCTGCTCAGCCCGTTCTTCCTGCAGTGGGTCGTCGACGGCGTGCTGGTCAGCGCAGACCGCGACCTGCTGGTCACGCTCGGCGTCGGCTTCGGCCTGCTCGTTGCGCTGCAGGTGGTGACCGCGGCGGTGCGGTCGTGGGCCGTCCTGCACCTTTCGGCCACGTTGAACCTGCAGTGGCTGGGCAACGTGTTTGCGCACCTGATGCGCCTGCCGATGGCCTGGTTCGAGAAGCGGCACACGGGCGACATCTGGTCGCGCTTCGCGGCTGTGCAGCAGATCCAGAAGACGCTGACGACGCACTTCATCGAAGCCGTGCTCGACGGCTTGCTGGTCACCGCCACGCTCGCGATGATGCTGTTCTACAGCGTGTCGCTCACGGCCATCGTAGTGGCGGCGGTGGCCGCCTACGCGCTGCTGCGCTGGGCCTTCTTTCGTCCACTGCGCGAAGCCACCGAAGAGGCGCTGGTGCTCGAGGCCCGACAGTCGAGCCACTTCCTCGAGTCGCTGCGCGGTGTGCAGTCGATCAAGCTTTTCAACCGCCAGGCCGATCGGCAGGCGCGCTTCATGAACCGCGTCGTCGACACGATGAACGCCGACATCGCGACGCGCAAGCTCGAGCTGATGTTCTCCGTGCTGCACCGTCTGCTGTTCGGCGTTGAGCGCGTCGCGGTGGTCTGGCTCGGTGCCTTGCTGGTAATGGAGCAGCAGCTGTCGTTGGGCATGCTGTTCGCCTTCGTGGCCTTCAAGGAGCAGTTCGCGCAGCGCTTCAGCGCACTGATCGACAAAGGCGTCGAGCTGCGCATGCTGCGCTTGCAAGGCGAGCGGCTGGCCGACATCGTGCTCGCAGCGCCGGAAGACGAGGGGCTGGTGCCGTTGGCTGCCACCGCAGCGGCGCGGGAGGGTGCCGCGCCGGCGCCGCGCATCGAAGTGCGCGGCATCAGTTTCCGCTACGCGGACGGTGAGGCCGAGGTGCTGCGTGGCGTCAACTTCGTGATCGAGCCCGGCGAATCGGTTGCGATCGTCGGCCCTTCGGGTTGCGGCAAGACCACCTTGCTCAAGCTGATGCTGGGCATCCATGAGCCCAGCGCAGGCGAGTTGCGCATCGGCGGAACCACGCTCGCGCACTGGGGCCTGGCGCGTTGGCGGCAGGTGGTGGGCACGGTGATGCAGGAGGACGCGCTGCTGGCCGGGTCGGTGGCGGACAACATCTGCTTCTTCGACGATGCGCCCGATGCCGCATGGATCGTCGAGTGCGCCCGCCTCGCGTCGGTGCACGACGAGATCGAGAGCATGCCGATGGGCTACCACACGCTGATCGGCGACATGGGTGGCAGCTTGTCGGGCGGCCAGCGACAACGGATCCTGCTCGCGCGGGCGCTTTACAAGCGGCCCAGCGTCCTGCTGCTCGACGAGGCCACGAGTGCCCTGGACGTCGACCGCGAGCGCTTGGTCAACCAGCAGGTGCGCCAGCTGCCCCTCACGCGCGTGATCGTTGCGCACCGGCCCGAGACGATCGCGAGCGCCTCGCGTGTCATCGTGCTGGGCGAAGGGCGCGTCGCGCAAGACCTGCGTTCGGTGCCCACGAGCGGTGGCAGCCGCAACAGCTAGCCCGCGGCGCGCCGCCTAAAATAGGCTTCCTTCCGCAACGGCCGACGCCCTCGCACGCGTCGACGAGCCTGTGCTCCATCCCGAACATTTCGATGTGATCGTCATCGGTGGCGGCCACGCCGGCACCGAGGCGGCGCTTGCTTCGGCGCGCATGGGCTGCAAGACGCTGCTGCTGACGCACAACCTCGAGACGCTGGGCCAGATGAGCTGCAACCCGTCGATCGGCGGCATCGGCAAGGGGCACCTCGTCAAGGAAGTCGACGCCTTGGGCGGCGCGATGGCGCTGGCCACCGACGAAGCGGGCATCCAGTTCCGCATCCTCAACTCAAGCAAGGGCCCCGCCGTTCGCGCCACTCGCGCCCAGGCCGACCGCGTGTTGTATCGAGCGGCCATCCGCAAGCGCCTCGAGAATCAGCCCAACTTGTGGCTGTTCCAGCAAGCCGTGGATGATCTGCTTCTCGAGGCTGACCAAGTGGCGGGGGTCGTGACGCAAGTGGGCATTCGCTTCAGTGCGCGCGCCGTGGTACTGACTGCAGGCACATTCCTCGACGGCCGCATTCACGTGGGCCTGCAAAGTCACAGCGGGGGCCGGGCAGGTGATCCGCCCGCAGTCACCCTCTCGGCGCGCTTGAAGGAGCTAAAGCTGCCGCAGGGACGGCTCAAGACCGGCACGCCGCCCCGCATCGACGGGCGGACGATCGACTTCGCGCGGCTCACGGCGCAGCCCGGTGACGGCATGCCCGCGGCGGATGGCATCCCGGCGCGGCGCGAGGTGCCGGTGTTCAGCTTCCTGGGCGATCCGGCGATGCACCCGCGCCAGCTGCCTTGCTGGATCACCCACACCAACGAGCGCACCCACGAAGTCATCCGCAGCGGCTTCGACCGCAGCCCGATGTTCACCGGTTTGATCGAGGGCAGCGGCCCACGCTACTGCCCGAGCATCGAAGACAAGGTCAACCGATTTGCCGACAAGGCCAGCCACCAGATTTTCCTGGAGCCTGAAGGTCTATCGACGAACGAGTTCTATCCGAACGGCATCTCCACCTCCTTGCCGTTTGACGTGCAGCTGGCGGCACTGCATTCGATGCAGGGGTTGGAGCACGCGCACATCCTTCGCCCCGGCTACGCCATCGAGTACGACTTTTTCGACCCCCGCTCGCTGCACTCGACGTTCGAGACGAAGTCGATCCACGGCCTTTTCTTTGCGGGCCAGATCAATGGCACTACAGGCTACGAAGAGGCGGCTGCGCAGGGTCTGTACGCCGGCGTCAATGCCGCCTTGCAGGTGAAGGGCGAGCCAGGCTGGCTGCCACTGCGCAACGAGGCTTATCTGGGCGTGCTGGTTGACGACCTGGTGACGCAAGGTGTCACCGAGCCCTACCGGATGTTCACCAGCCGGGCCGAGTTCCGGCTGCAACTGCGAGAAGACAATGCCGATGCGCGCCTGACCGAAAGCGGGCGTCGTATGGGCTTGGTCGATGATGTGCGCTGGGCGGCCTTCGAGCGCAAGCGCGAGGCGGTGGCGCGAGAGGCAGAGCGTCTGCGTTCAAGCTGGGTCCATCCGGGCGCCGCGACCGACGCGCAGGCCGAGCGTTGGCTCGGCAAGGCCTTGACGCATGAGCACAGCCTGGCCGACCTGCTGCGCCGGCCTGGCGTCGGGTTCGACGCCGTGGCGGCGCTGGAGGCCGCGTCGGTGTCCGCACTACAGGTGGCGGGCAATCCGGTGGCGTCCGTGGTTTCACGTGAAACATTGCGGGCGGAATTGGGAGCTCGCCTGGCCGACGAAGTGATCGAACAGCTGGAAATCTCGACCAAGTACGCCGGCTACATCGACAAGCAGGTGGCTGAAGTCGAGCGAGCGGCGCACATGGAACACCTGAAATTGCCCTCGACGTTGGACTACCTCGAAGTGCGAGCCCTCAGCCACGAAGTGCGCCAGAAGCTCAGCCTCCACCGCCCCGACACGGTGGGCCAAGCTGCGCGCATTGCTGGCGTGACGCCGGCGGCGATTTCGTTGCTGTTGGTGCATCTGCGCAAGGGCGATTGGCGCGACGAGCCCCTCGCGCCAGAGCGCCGCGAAAACCAGGTCGCTTGATGGTGGCTGGAGGCGGCCATGAAGCCCAACTGGAAGCCTACCTGTCGATGCTGGAGCGCTGGAATGCCGTCTTCAACCTGACGGCGGTTCGCGACCGCCAGGCGATGCGGCTTCAACACTTGGCCGATTGCCTGGCGGTGGTGGAGCCGTTGAGGCGCGAGCTGTCGACGCTGGAAGGCGGTCCGGCCGTCGCGCGGCGCATTCTGGATGTGGGCAGCGGCGGGGGATTGCCCGGCGTTGTTCTGGCCTTGGCAGAACCCACTTGGGAGGTGACTTGCGTCGATGCCGTCGGCAAAAAGGCCGCGTTCATCCAGCAGGTGGCCGCCGAGGTGGGCTTGCCCAACCTGAGGTCGGTGCACTCGCGGGTCGAAAAGCTGAGGCTGCCGCCTTTCGATGCGGTGGTCTCGCGGGCTTTTGCGTCCTTGGGCGATTTTGTTCGGTGGACCCGCCATGCGCTGGTGCCTGGCGGAAGGTGGATGGCCATGAAAGGCCGAAACCCGCTCGACGAGGTGGCCGATCTGCCTGCGGGCGTTCAGGTGTTTCACGTGGAACCGCTGGAGGTGCCTGGTTTGGGTGCCGAGCGTTGCCTGATCTGGTTGCGCGAAGACGCGCGCTGAAGGCCGTCTTTCTTCTCAAATGAATCCCGGCCACTGCGCCGAGGAAGCTGAGCAGGACGCCTAGAGGCTGTATAAATACACAGTAATTTTAGGCGTTTCCTCGATGTTCTCGTCTTCTCAAACGGTCACGACGCCAAGTCAAACCATTGCGCGCCGCACCCTGCTTTCGAGCCTCTGGTTGGCCGGCGCCCGGCCCGAGGCCCTGACCCCGTCTGCGGCCGGGCGGCCCACGGGGTACGCCTTGCTGGATGCCGAATTGCCGGGCAATGGCTGGCCGGGCGCCGGGTTGACCGAATTGCTGACGCCGGAGCCGGCGAGCGGCGAGTGGCCCTTGCTGGCGCCCAGCCTGGTGCATTCGGAGCCGGCCGCCAGCGTGCTTTGCGTGGCGCCCCCGTACTTGCTGCATGCCCCTGCGCTCGGCGCTTCGGGGTGGGCACTGCCGCGGCTCCTGGTCGTTCGCCCTGGCACGTTTGCCGACGC
>Ga0163144_10028399_pt1 | contig 10793 bp, 6 predicted proteins | sample OliLak19BULKMAT1_FD_123175 | JGI IMG/M metagenome (GOLD analysis project Ga0163144, IMG submission 123175) | Freshwater microbial mat bacterial communities from Lake Vanda, McMurdo Dry Valleys, Antarctica - Oligotrophic Lake LV.19.BULKMAT1 | ecosystem: Environmental > Aquatic > Freshwater > Lake... | reverse complement strand
CCAGGGGCGCCCCGTCTCCGGCAATATCCGGTTTGCCACGGGCGATTTTTACGGCGGCGCACGCAACGTGTACGGCTTTGGAGGGGTCTGGCGACTGCGCTACGACCTGAGCCTCGAGTCGTCAATCACCCGAAACGACGTCGCACTCCCCGGTGGCTCCTTTCTCGCCGACGTCGCGGGATTTCGCGCTCGATACGCCTACTCCACTCGGCTGTTCGGGAGCGCCTTCGTACAGTACAATACCCAGTCCAAGTCGCTCGTGACCAACGCTCGGATGAACTTTCGGTACGCGCCGTTGAGCGACGTCTTCCTCGTCTACACCGAGCGCCGCAACACCCTCACCGACGTGCGCAACGATCGCTCGGTTGCGCTCAAGTTCACGCGCATGCTGCAGTTCTAAAGTTGTCCTCGCGCCGTTCTCGACTAGTTCTCGCACTCACGACTCGTTCTCGCGCAGTTCACGTCGCGGTCTCGCGCAGTTCACGTCGCGGTCTCGCGGACTTGTATGTTGTTTGCACGGCTGCCGTGGCAGGAGACCTTCGCACTTGCGCGCGCCCTACAACGGGCCCCCGCCCCCGTTCTCCTCGCCGCGAGCGGTGGATGCACGCTGTCGCTTCCGGAGCCACAGATACACCGCCAGGCCTAACGCCAACAGGAAGAGCACCACCCACCCCTCGTACTTCCGTACCTCGCCGAGTACCAAGACCGCCCCTTCCCCAAACACCCAGCCCAGGCCGGCCAGGAGCACCGCCCAGGCAATCGACGCGATCGCGGTCCCGGTGAAAAAGATCCACGGTGGCACGTGCGCGGCGCCACACGCCAGCGGGAGTGCGATGCGCCCACCAAACGCCACGCGGGCCAGAATCGTACTGCGCCACGGACTCCACCGCATGGCTCGCAGCAGCTTCTTCACCACCGGCGGCGATTTTCGGAGTTTGAGCCGCACCCACGCGGCACGCCAGCGGCCAACCCCGTACAACACCGTGGAGAGAAGAAATACACCCGCAGCGCACGACAGCACCACGCTCGTGAAGTCCAGATGCTCCTGCTCGGCCGCGAATCCGCCGAGCAGGGGAGCCAACTCCTCGGTGAGAATCGACGAGACGCCTAACGTGAGGTAGGCCCACCCCTCGCTCAACTGCGAGAGGTACGACAGGTCGATCAGTGAAAACGGCGCGAAGAAGTGCACTCGGTGACTAGTCGCCGGCCTGCGGCACCAACGTCTCGGGGACTTTGTGTTCGGCCGTCTGCTGCGCCACGTTGAAGCCGAATCGTCGCGCAAACTTGGTGCGCATCTCGTCCAGAATCTCGTAGAAGGTCGGGATCACGATCAGGGTAAGCACGGTCGAGGTGATCACGCCACCGATCACCGCACGACCCAGGGGAGCGCGGAAGTCGGCGCCCTCGCCACTCCCCAACGCCACCGGAATCATGCCGGCGATGAGTGCGAAGGTCGTCATGAGAATGGGCCTGAGCCGAATGGCGCCCGCCGTGATCAGTGCATCACGCAACGACATGCCGTCCTTCTCGCGCGCCCACTTGGCGAAGTCGATGAGCAGGATGGCGTTCTTCGCCACAATGCCCATCAGGAGAATGACCCCGATCATGCTCATGATGTTCAAGGTATCGCCCGTAATGAGGAGCATGAGCACGACTCCAATGAGCGACAGCGGAAGCGATATCAGGATGGCCAACGGATCGAGGAACGATCCGAACTGCATCACCAGGATGAGGTACATGAGCAGTACCGCCGTGCCTAGCGCCGCGAAGATCGAGCCGAACACCTCGGCCTGCTGCTCCACGTCGCCGCCCGTCACCACGCGATATCCGGCCGGAAACTGGTACTTGGCCAACGCCGCCGAGATGTCGTTGTTGACTTCATCGAGCGAACGGCCTTCGGTGTTCGCCTGCACGGTCACCACCTTGCTCCGGTTGAGGTGATCGATCTGCGCCGGTCCGACTTTCTGGGTGACCGTGGCGATCTGCCCCAGCGGAAGCCTGGCCGTGCCGTTGTTCTCGGTGCGAATGGTGATGGGGAGATGTTCGAGATCGGTGAGTCGGCGGCGCGCATCGGGAATGAGGCGCACTTGCACGTCGCGCGTTTCGCCCTGCGGATCGACCCAGTCGCCCGCGTCGATTCCCGCGAAGGCAGGGCGCAGCTCCTGCGCCACCTGCCCCACCGTGATACCCAGCGAACCGGCCACTCCGCGGTTGAGCGTCACTTCGAGTTCCGGACGCTGCCCCTTGGTCGAGAGTCCCACATCCACGGCGCCCGGCACCGTGCGCACCGAGTCCGCCAGCTGCTCGGCTAGCTGTGACAGCACCCGCGAATCCTCTCCCGTCACCTGCAACTGGATGGCCTTCATGCCACCCTGCCACACGTTGTCGAACACATAGGCCTTCACTCCCGCCATCGACTTGAGCTCCTTGCGGAGGATCGCCGACAGTTCCTTCTGCAGAATGTTGCGCGCGTCTTTCGGCACCATCTTCACGTAGATCTCCGCCCCGTCCACTGCCCCTGACTGACCCCCGATCGTGGTGTAGGTCGCGACGACCTCCTTGTGCGTTCGGGCGATGCGGGCGGCCTCTTCGGCCTTGAGGCGCGTATAGTCGAGGTTGGACCCCGGGGGCGCTTCGATTTTGATCAGCGTCTCCGAGTTGTCGCCGTCGGGGGTGAAGCCTCCCCCTCCAAACATCACCTGCAGCACGATGGCTCCGACCATCGAGGCGATCGCGAGCGTTACCATCGACTTCCGATGATCGAGCGCCCAGCCAATCACCTTCTTGTAACCCTCTGCCTGCCGGTTGAACCAGTTGTTGAATCGGTCCAACGCACGAGCGATCGGGTTGCGGCGCTCATGTGTTTCCACCTGCGGATCGGCCCAGTACGCCGACAACATGGGGTCGAGCGAGAAGGAGACGAAGAGCGACACCAGCACCGAGCAGGCGATGGTGAGCGCAAACGGTTTGAACCATTGCCCGCCAATACCGCCGATGAAGGCGATCGGAACGAAGACGGCCACGATGGAGAATGTCGTCGCCGCGACGGCCAGCCCGATTTCATCGGTGCCGTCTTTCGACGCCGTGTAGTGATCCTTCCCCATTTCGATATGTCGCACGATGTTTTCTCGTACGACAATGGCGTCGTCGATCAGGATACCGATCGCCAGCGACAGCCCCATCAGCGACATGGTGTTCAGCGTGAAGCCGAATGCCAGCACCGCCACGAACGACGCCAGCACAGAAACGGGAAGGGCCAACCCGGTAATGACCGTGGAGCGCCACGAGTTGAGAAAGAGGAAGACGACCAGCACCGTGAGGAGCGCGCCCTCGATGAGGGCGCTCTGCACGTTACCCACCGAGTTCTCGACACGCTCGCCCGAGTTCTTGACGATGTTCATGGTGACACCGGGAGGGAGCGTTTTCTCCAACTCCTTGAGCCGGGTAATCACCCGCGCCGCCACCTCGGTGGTGCTGAAGCCTTTCGACTTGCGGATATCGATGCCAATGGCGTCTTTCCCGTTGTAGGCGGCGACCGTCCGGGGCTCCTCGGTGCCATCCTTGACGGTAGCCACCTGGCCGAGCCGAATAATGCGCCCCTGCCGTTCGGCGACCACCAGCTGCAAAAAGTCGTCGGGACTCTCTAGGCGGCCGCGCAACCGGATGGTCCGTTCGTCAAGCGACCCATTGATCCGCCCGACCGGCGCGGCCAGGTTCTGCGCCCGCAGCGCTCCAACCACCTCGGCAATCGACACGCCCGCCCCCTGCAACGCATCGGGGCGTAGCTCGACCGAGAGCTCACGCTTGATAGCGCCCGACAGCCGCACCTCGGCCACACCACCAATGGCGCGCAGTTCGCGCGACATCTTGGGATCCACCAGGCGCGTGAGTTCGGGACTGGTCAATACATTCGACGCCACCGCGATCGAGAGTATCGGCTGGTCGGTATCGTTGAACTTCGAGATCACCGGCTCTTCCATTTCGAGCGGCAGATCGGACCGTTTCTCCGAGATCTTGTCGCGAATTTCCTGCGACGCCTCGGCCAGATCCTTTCCGAAGTTGAACTCGGTCATGATGCTTGCGAAGCCGTCCGAGGACTGAGACGTCACCTTCTTGACGCCGCTGATCCCGCTGATGGCCTCCTCGATCGGATCGGTGATCTCGCGCTCGACGTTGTCGGGCGATGCGCCTGGATAGACAATCGACGTGACCACGATGGGAGGCGTCACGTCGGGGAACTCGTCGGTGTCCAGCTTGAACAGCGCGAAGAGACCAAACCCCGCCAGCGCGAGCATCGACGTGATCGTGATGATCGGCCGCTTGATGGCAAAATCGGAAATAAACATAACGATGCTCTCCTCAGCTCTTGGTCGGAGCCTTGTCCGACGGCACGCTTACGCGAACCACGGTGCCTGGGGTGATGCCTTGCGCGGCCCCGGTGAGAAGCGTGTCGCCAGCCGCAACGCCCGTCACCAATTCCACACGCTCGCGCTCCTCGTCGCGAACACCGAGTTCGACTTCCACCTTTTCCGTTTTGCCCCCGGTGAGTCGAAGGACAATCGGCGTGACGCCGCGCATATCCACGGCATTGAACGGTGCCGTAAGTCCGGTGCGTGTTTCGCTCGACACGCGGCCGTCGGCAAATAAACCGCCCACCAGCGCGTTTCGTTCATTCGGCACCGTGACCACGATCTTTACCTGGCCCGTGGCTGCGTCGGCCATCGGATTGATGCGGGCAATCTTCCCCTCGAACGCCTTGCCAGGGTAGCCCGCCACGGTGAAGCTCACCGGTGCGCCGGTGCGAATCATGGAGAGCTGATCGGCCGGCACCGAGCCTTCGAAACGCATGGACCGCGGATCGACGATCAGGAACATCGGGGTTCCCGGATTGACGAGGTCGCCGGTATTCACCCGGCGCTCGGCCACGATTCCGGCAAAGGGCGCACGCACTTGCGCGTCGCTCAGCTGCTTCTCGGACATGACGAGTCGCGCCTTCGCGTCGGCCAACTGCGACTGGGCCGCCTCGCTATTGCTGCGCGCCGATTCGAGCTCCCGCTCGGCAATGGCCCCAGCTTCGGAGAGTTTGATGAAGCGCTCGAGTTCGCGCGCAGCCCTCGACGCCACACTCTGCGCCGTGCTGGCGGCCGAGCGGGCGGAGAGAAACGATTCACGAATCGTGCGGTCGTCGATGCGGGCCAACACCGTGCCCGCGCTTACGCGGCTCCCCTGATCGACCATGGTTTGCAGCACCGTCCCACCCAATTGTGCGCTGACGGTGGCCTCGCGCTCGGCCGCGAGTGTGCCCGAGATTCCGGGTCCACTGCGCAAGGTGGCTGTCTCTACCACCACGACATTCTCGGTGCCAATCGTCACGCCCGCCGGTGCCGCTTCGGCCGACGCGTCCGCGCCTTCCTTTCCGCAGGCGGCGAACATGCCCGCCAGCAGCACGATCGCCATACGCCCGTACGCACTTTTCGACCTGTCTGACATGGAGAATCGGTCTCCCTATTGTGGAATTTGTGACGTGGAGGCCTGCCGCGGGGTGGCGCGCGTGCCCTGCGTTTGCTGGGTTGTTCCGCCCTGCACTCCCCCTGCGGCCGGCCCGCCCATACCCAGGTTTCCGCCTCCCGCACCAGACCCGTTCGTGGTGAAGCCGCCACTGCCTAACGGGAGGTCGCGCAGGAGGGCCAACCGCACCCGCGCCACCTGGAGATTGCGGGCGGCCTGCGCCCGATTGGCCCGCGATTGTTCCAGCAACAGCCGGGATTCGGACAACTCGAGCTGGGTGGAAATGCCTTCGCGATACCGGACGTCGGCAATGGTGTAGGCCCGCGACGCCTCTTCGGTGGTGCCGGCGCTGGCGGCCAGCGCCGCCTCCGCCTGCTGCAACTGCGCGTACGACTGCTGCGCATCGAGTGCCGCGAGTTCACGCGTCTGGTCCAGCCGAGCCTTCGATTCCTCGAGGCCCGCCCGTGCAATCATCTGTCCGCCCCTGATGCGTCCCCCGGTGAATATCGGAAACGAGGCGCCTAACGCCACCGTCCAATTGTTCAGCCAGTTGCCCCACGAGGGAATGCCGGCCGAGCCAAAGGCGACTCTGCTGTATGCACTCGACAGGCTTACCGTGGGCAACCACTCGCTGCGGACAATTGCCACCTGCGCTTCCTGCGCCCGTAGCGCCTCGTTCAACTGCCGAACCGGCGCTCGACCATCTACGCTGGTGTCGGCGATCAACGCCGCCGAACCGGTGGTCACGCTGGCCACCGTGCGTGCCTGCCCCTCCTCGGGCTCGTCGATCCCGGTCGTCAGGTCTACGGGTTGCGCGTACGGAAGATTGATCAGCTGCTTGAGGCGCAGATAGGCGAGATCTCGATCGGTACGGCGCTGCAGGAGCTGCGGCAGTTGATTGTCGCGCGTGACCCTGGCTCGCAACAACTCGAACTCCGACTGGTTCCCCACCTGCCGAGCCAGCGTTGTCTGTCGCAGCGTGCCTTCGGTTTGTACCAGCGACGACTCGGCAATCTGCACCAGTCGGTCGGCCAGCACGGCGTCGTAATAGGCTTGCGTTACGTCCAAAGCCAACTGCGCGCGCTGCGCCGTTACCTCGATGTCCGCCGAGCGACGCCCGGCCAACGCGGCGCGATTCTGTGCTTGCACGCGTCCCCCCGACCAGAGCGTCAACGACCCCTGGGCAGCAAGCTGATACTGGTTCTGCGCGCCGAAGCCGACTCGCGTAAAATCGAGACCGCCGCCGGACGACGAACAGCGAGAGAAGAGCTCGAGTCCGCGAATACGCGCCGCATCGCTGGCGCCGGTTTGGGCGAGGTAGCGGTTGCACGGTGTAAAAAACGTGGTCGAGTCCGTTGGCGGCACCGGTGGGGTGCCGGCCGGCGGGACGGGCGAGGGACCCGAAGCAAACGCCGAGAACTGCGTCGCCAACGTGCGGGTATATCCGGCCGACCCGTCGATCTGCGGCAGGTACTGCGCGCGGGCTTGCAGCTGCTGCCCCTGTGCTCGCGTCACGCCCGCTTGCGCAATGCGAAGGGCCTCGCTCTGCGACTGCGACAGCCGCAAGGCCTCATCGAGCGAGATGCTGCGTGCCTGTTGTGCTCCGATGGTCTGCGTTAGGCAGAGCAGCACCACGGCGAATCCGAGCGTCCGCTGAATAAGCTTCATAGCAACAGGGTAGAGGGAAACGACTCTCATGCGATGTTCGAGGGCGAAGGAAGCGTGTGCGATTGGCCGGAGGACTCTCCCATGCGCGGCAGCACACCGAGCGCGCGGAGAAAGACCCGGACATACCGCGCCGGCGCCTCCTCCTCGGGAAGCGGATACGCGGTGGGCACGACGTCACGCCCCATCGCGTCGGAGAAGAGCGCGCTCATGAGCATGGAACAGGCGGTCTCGAGTCCCTCGACCTCCTCATCGGTGGCCGGGGGCGCAATCACGCTCGCGTACGCGACCAGCATCTGGTATTGCGGAGTCTGGCCCTCGCAGATGAACGGCCCCATCTCAGGGTGCTCTTCGAGGTCGGCAAGCGTCTTGCGAATGATCGCCCGCCCAGCGCGCATTGCCTGCGCGTGCCCCGCACACCAAGTGGTGAGTTCGGCGCTCGGATCCAGTGGATCTTCCGGAAGGGCGAACTCCCCCATCGGATCTAGGCACTGAATGGCCTCGGCAATCAGCCGGGCCTTGGAGCCGAAGAGTCGAAAGAGGGTGACTTCGTTGACCCCAGCCTCATCGGCAATGCGCCGGGTCGTCGCGCCACGAAATCCAACCTCTGCGTACACCCGCCCAGCCGATTCCAGTAGTTTTTGTCGATTGTCCATGACTGTTTGAAGTAGCCGAGTCAGACTTGCCTCGCAAGTAAGCACTTGCATCAAACGTGTATCTGTCTGGAATGGTTTCAGGACTATTCGCACATTCCGCTGCATCGCTTGCGGCAGCCCTTTGGGCCGCATCCGCCAGATGTGGGACGCGGCACCCGAAGTCGGCGAACTCTACCAGCGGAAGTAGTGGATGTATTTCGCGATGAAGGCTCCGCGCACAGGTCGGCGCCACGCGATGCCGTCGGAGTTGCCGTCGGCGTTGCCCGACCGCCAAGCGCTATTCCAGACCAGATACAAATCGCTTCCCGGCGCCCGGGTCCATCGTAACCGGGCGTTGGTGGCCACCCGCCGCGACTCATTGTCGTACTGCCAGAACAGGGTCGTGTTCAATCGGGCCGAGGTGGCGTAGTCAAACCGTAGGCGCGCCACGTTCGCGTCGAAGCCGGCGCTGGCGCGCGAAATGGATGAGCGCCCGTACTCCACGCGGGCCAGCATGTGCGGCTCGAGTTGCATGCCGAGCGACGCGCTCACCTCCCGCGACCTTCCGTCGTAGAACTCGCCCGCGCTTACCGTCACGTCGGGCACGAGCGGTCGGGCCGACGAGCCCTCGAACTGCAATTCGACCCGATTCCACGCATACCGCCCGGCGACGATGTCGGAACCTGGGAAAATTTCGAAATCCTCCGGCGGCACGTCCCAGCGGCGCTCAAGATTGAACTCGAACTGGTCGCCGCTCTCGAACTCGATGCCTAACGGCCGCACTTCAACAAATGCGTTGTCCAGTCCACCCTCAAGGCGCCGGACCACATTCCAGTTGGCCACATTGAACTCGAACTTGCGGATTCCCCATCGACGCGGCCGAGGCGTGAGCTGGATGCTCCCGGCGTAGCGCTCGATCCCCGACTGCTGCACGAAGCCTAACGCGGGATCGAATCCCTGCCCCACCCTGTCGTATCGAAGTACGATGTCGGCGTTGTCGTTCGGATAGTCGACAATCAGGCGCGTGTACCCGGCCCGGCCGGCGCCGGCGCTGTCCTGATGCATGGCCGCCGTGCCGAGTACCACAAGGTTCTGGCCGCCGATGATGTAGGGGAAGTTGAAATCCACGCCGCCAGAGAGCGATGCCGCCCGGTCCGTGCGATCCTGCGCCGTGATCATCGCGCCAACGAAGCCTCGCCCCAGTACGTCGCGCTTGACCCGGCCCACCACGTTGGTTGCGTCGCCGTCACCACCGGTGCGTACCGCGAGAAGTCCCACCTGCTGCCGCCCCACCCGACCGTTGAGGCGAGCACCCGCAACGATCGGATCGGTCGTGCCGTCCTGCCCCAAGCCGATGCGTCGCGAGTAGAACAACTGCGTCTGCTGTAACCGACCAAACTCGAAAATGCCGGCGCCTTCGGTAAAGAACTGTCGCGTCTCGGGAAAGAAGATCGGAAAGCGGGTCAGGTTCACGATTTGTCGATCCACCTCCGCCTGCGCGAAGTCGGTATTCACCGTGACGTCGAGCGTCAGCGTGTTGGACACGGCAAGCTTGGCGTCGATTCCGATGTCGGCGTCCCTGCCCCGCGGGACCACCACCGAATCGCGGCCCTCATCATTGTACGCCCGCTCGGCCAGCCGCCCGGTCGACGCGGCGTAGGGACGAACCTCGGCCCGCGCTCGGCCCGGAAGACCTGTCAGACCGCTGAGCGTGCCCTCACGTTCGAGGAAACGAATGCCCTCCGGACGGCGCCACGCCCGCCAGAGCGACGTCTCGTTCTTCCGCCGTATGAAGCGCTGCATGTTGAGCCCCCAATCCGTTGCGCCTGCCGGATAGCGCAACGTCTGCCACGGAATGAAAATCTCGGCCGTCCAGCCGTCGTGAACGATGCGAGCCCGGGCATCCCACACACCGTCCCATTGCGTGTTCTGCGATTCGAAGGAGAGAATTTCCGCGTCCTGCACTGCTCCATTCGGGTTTACGCTGAAGAGGAAGCCGGACCGACGGTCTCGTTGGGCATCGAGGGCGATCGTGAACGAATCGTCGGTCCCCAAGTCGGCGTCGCGACGAAGTTGTGCGTGCCGAATGCGCCCTGGCTCGCGGTCGTACGCCCACACGCCGATCCACAAGCCGTCGGTCGCCGCGACGAATCGCACAACGGTGCGCTCGGAAACGGGAGTCCCCTCGTCCGGATCTCGCTGCGTGAACTCATGAGCGCTGTCGGCCGACGCCCAGACGGATTCGTCGAATCGCCCGTCGAGCTGCATGCGGGTTAAGGCATGCGCGACTCGAGCCGGTGGAAGGGAATCGGGAATCGGTTGCTGGGCCGCCACAACGTTTGCCGCTGCGAACAGGGCGAAAACAGCAGTCCCACGAACGAGGCGCACGTTGGTTGAGACCGAATTAAATGGCGGGGGACATTCGTCGGCGACGACCGCTAGTGCGCCATCGGTGGCGCCATCATGCTCCGTCGCGCACGGAGTGATCGCGAGCCCGTGCGACCTTCTACGGCGCGGTGCGTGAATTCGTGGCAGGTGCGGCGGTAGGGCCACAGGAGTAACAATTCGTTCCCGCTGTGTGAGGGTCGCGGGCGCCGGGCGAAAGGTGGCGGCCGTCGCCAAAGCTGTGGCGAAGCCGACCGCCCACGCGCGCTCGCGCACACGGTCGGAAATATGAGCCACGAATGTGCTCACAAGCCGTTGCCATGTATGGATATAGAGATGCTTGTCGAGGCGACTCCCGCCGCGCGCGCTTCCCGACGAATTGTGCGAGTTAGCCCCTATTGAAATAGCGAACTGAGCCGATAATTCGTGAGGTCCGTCACTCTGGCATCGCTCGTGCCTTCCCAGTATGGCGTTGATCGGTTCGCCGCCATACGCCTCAAGAGGACACTATGCATCCCCGACGCACCGGATTCACCTTCGTCGAGATTCTTCTCGCCATGGCCGTATTCGGTATCCTATCGGCCGTGGCACTTCCCAAGT